>JAAUXU010107591.1_pt1 | contig 31194 bp, 30 predicted proteins | sample 7278151 | NCBI WGS metagenome assembly JAAUXU01 (sample SAMN14350113, study PRJNA611818) | marine sediment metagenome | isolation source: surface marine sediment (1.8m) | place: French Polynesia: Moorea | collected 2018-08 | reverse complement strand
CTTCCATCGTCATTAAAACTTGAGGTACGATAGTCAACAACACCTCTTTTTAAAGCTGACAACAGCTGCTTTCATTGGCGCATTTTTCAAAATCGTAATGTCCTGTAAATCCTTGTAAAATACATTTAAGTAAGTGGTGCAAGACTTATTGACGACCCGGTATATCCTCCATCAGCCTCAATCATTGATGTGATCTGGGTCCTGAATGCCGCACAGGTCTTGCAGATGAAGTCTGGGTCCATGTTGTCCCAGTGTTGGTTGACAGCAGCCTTGAGAGTGTCAATATTCGGATGACAGATGCAGCAGGCCTTCCCCTCTACATGCGGCCAGAAAGAAAAATCCAGGGGGTTGGCATTGGGTGAGTAGGGTGGCCACATTGTCTTGGGCCAGAACTTCATGTTGGCCTCGAGAAAGTCTTGAGTCCTCTTGGCCATATGTGTGGGAGCCCCATCTTGTTGTAGCACCACATTGCCATCAGGGAAGTATTGGTGGACCCATGGAAGGAATTTGGATTCAAGGACGTCAATGTAGCCTGCTGCAGTGAGTCTGTAGCCGGTCAGGAACCAAATGAGTGGCATGGGCTTTCCACTTGAAGCCATGAACCCAAGACTCATGATGGATGCCGGGTGTTTAGTGGTTAAGATCACATTTGCATCATCCTCGACAGGCCCAAAGGCAATGTACCAGTCATTTTGGTGATTCCTGACAGGGTCAACTGTCCAGGTCTTCTCATCGCTGAAGATGATGACCCTGTTTGCTGGTGCTGACTTCAAGTTGTTGAGAAGTCCCTTGCAATGTTGGAGATGCTCACTTCGAATTTTTTGTGTCAAAATGGGCTTCTCCACCACCATGAGAGATTTTTCCCCGGCCTTCTTGATGTTCCTGCTGACTGTGGAATGGTGAACACCAAGGCCTTGGGCATGGTCGGTCATTGACTTGCTCGGGGCTGCCTCTGCTGCTGCTCTGACTGTCATCAGGTCCACTTTTGACTTGGCTCCACTTCCTGGTCGACGATCAAGGCTGTCCCCACTGTCCAAATGATGTTTTGTGGCCTTGACAGTGTTGTGGGCCACATTGAGGCCCTTGGCAATGGAGCCGATGGAGTGTCCTGTGTGGAGCAATGCCTTGATCCAAATTCAATTGTCTCGCTCTTTTGACATTTCTCAACCGATTTTCACACTTTTCACAACTTCACACAAATGAAAGCTCTTTTTGTTGTCTTTCTGCTTGCAAAATATCAGGGTTCCCAAATCTCATTTACTTTGTTTAAATAGTGGTTTTTGGAAGTGTCAAATTTCTATGCACAACCCAGTAAGGTTCTCATCAGTTATATCCACTGATGCATTTTCTCCATTCAGTCCACCATGGCAGCTCTCCTGAGCAAGACAGTCATTTTCTAGTTGGTCATGAAGGAAGACTGCCAGTTTCTCCTCACATTCCTCCTCAGACCCTAAAAAATTCCAAAACGATCAGTGAGTAAAGACTTGTAAAATAGGTTTGACAACAGCAAGGTTCAGGCTAATAATATCAGAGCTCTACCAAGCCCATGTCAAATAAGTTCAACAACACCAAGACTCACCCAACAAACCTTACATAAATAGATCCAACAAGAGATGTATACTGCAAAAATGTCACTGGAGCAATATCAGAGGTCTACCAAGCCTGTGTCATATAGGTGAAACAACAGCAAGATCAAGCCTAATAATTTCAGAGGTGCAACAAGCCTGTGTCCAATAGGTTCAACAACAGCAAGATTCCCCCTACTTATCTCAACTAAATAAATCCAACAACAGATGTACACTGCACAAATTCCACTGGAGCATTTTCATAGGTCTAACAAGCCTGTGTCAAATAGGTTTGGTAGCACTCACAATTTGTGTCACAGACCTACACCAATTAGGTCTAACAAGGTTTCTGTGTCTGGTATTTGAATTAAAAATTCTGAGATATTGTTACCTCCTTTGGCAACAATCCCCCCCGCTTCACCATCCTTTGTGGTCCTTGGTCTCCACTAGGCTCCCGTCTTTCTCAGAAACTCGTAACTTGTTCCAGTGGAAATGTGATTCTGTTGCAATTGTGGTAATGGCACTATCACTGATATACTGGATTGATATCCAATTCGGGAAGGGGTTTTGGGGGATCTGAGGTTCCCCCTGAGTGCGCTTTGGCCTTCCATCTTCCAAAGCAAAGGGTGAGATCAGACCTGTGTCTGTCTAATCCTTAGGTATCCTGAAGTTGTGGCACTTTGTCTTTCCCTTTTGCAAGCCCAGAAGTAACTGAGAAGCAAGGGCAACTGATTGATTTTTGTTTTGTTTCAGCTGATGAGTAGGGATGTGTACAGGCCCACTTTCCTTGACCCTAGTTAGGTGTCATATCTGGGTTTACTGGATGGAACATGGAAATCTTGCTTTACACTCATGCTTTCAACCTCCAAAGAGAAAAACCTTATAAATTTTTGGGTCTAATAACCAGTGTTTCAAGTTGTTGGGTCTAATAACTAATGTTTCAAATTATTGGGTCTAAAAACCAGTGTTTAAAATATCTGTTCCACATTGGTTAATAGACCTTTTTACACTGCCCTGGAGTTGAGAGGTTGTGAGGCAAATATATGAACTTTCACATTTTGGTGTCAGATGATTCTGACGGAAATAAGGCTTATTTGACCTTTTGCTGTAATTGCATATATTCAGTCAGGATAGGTCCAATAACTCATTTTGAGTAAATTTGGAGAAACGGTCTACTGAAATGGTCTAATGGCATTCTCACCCACATTCAGTGCTTGCTTATTAGTCCTTTTAGATCTAACAACCTCACAATCTCAAACACATGTCCACAGTGAGGCTGTGCAGCTAATGGACAAGTGGAGTATTAACAGTGCTCACGATAGTCGACTCCGCCGGCAGTGACACCGAATATACAGTCCTCTCGCACCCCGTTGCGCTTTTTTCACCCCCTCACAGAACCTAGCAACCTTTGACCCGGGCGATAGGATTTTGCATGGTAACACCTGGCGCCAGAGGACCCAGGGAATGAAACCTGGTGGAAATGATGGGCAGGGGACTGGGATTGAACTATAAAAATTTGAGTCCATTTCATCAATGTTTGTCCCCTGAAAAAGCCTAATATTCAGCCTCTTTGGCGTGTCTCCCTCTTCAGTTGGTCTCATTTTGAGCACTCTAGCACCAAAATGGGCAGCCCAAAAATGAACCTCTGTACTGAACATTGTGCCTAAGTATCATATCTATGCATTCCACATCGAAATTCCACCTCAAACCTTCCACTCCTTGAGTGTACGCTACACTGGGACAAATGCCCCAGTGTAGCATATGAGTTGTAGTCATGCCCGCAGCTAATCTTTACGCCAACGACTGTACAGTCGGACATAGGTAGACATAGGACATAGGTGGCATCAGACATAGGTAGTAGCAAACCACATTTAGTGACAAGTTTTTCGGATCCCAAATTTTCTTATTTATTAAACCTCTGGGATATGGTGACATTTACACCACTGTCAGTGGCATTCTGGAGGCTTCGAGAAGGGCAAAAACAACCAGTAGCATGTGTGAGGAGAGATTGTTCAATGCTTAAACAGTAACTACAGCATATGTCTAAAAAGGTCAACACTGCACCTTAGTAAACTTTAGTGCCTCTTGCACTTTTGACAATTCACCGACTTTTCATCTCACTGGACTTTTCGTCTCACCAGATTTTTCATCTCACCGGACTTTCCACCTCACCAGACTTTCTGTCTCACTGGACTTTTCATCTCGCCAGATTTTTGTCTCATCTGACTTTTTGTCTCAATGTGGTTTGTCTAACAGCAACCAGCTGTGAAATCAGTCATGCACAACCTAAAAATCAAATGGACACACAGACAGATGGGCATTGCACTTTATATAGAAAGATATATTTCAGTTTTCATTACAATTTGCACCAAATCCAAATACTCAAGACAGCTGTAATTTCATGACATGGGGTTGCCTCCAATGCTTCTTGACAGATGGAAACTGCTTCATCTTGCCATCTTCAAAGCAGGAGAGAAGATGTGCCCTCATTCCTGTTTTGTTGTAAGTAACCCATGATGGGTCAATGCCATGGTACAAGTCCACTGCAAATGCAATGGCAAAAACCCCACAATAATTTCATTGTCCTGCTGGCTTGGTAGAGGTAATTTGATGGAGCCTCCCTGCTGCCTGCTTACTGCTTGCCACTGCAGCTGCCGCAGCTGTTGTCATCCCCATCAGAGTATGCATAGGTGTGTATCCTGTGGTCCTGAGCGAAAAGTCTGGTAAGACAAAAAGTCCAGTGAGATGAAAAGTTCAGTGAGGTGAAAAGTCAGAACACGCTTTTGACAAGGCTTTTCAATTCTTTACTGCATTTTTAACAAAATTATGGTCGCGAAAGGGACATTTCAGGCTCTCAACTTCTTTTTCAGTTTGAGCAAAAATTCCAAGGTCTGGTTGATGTTGGGGATACTACTTTCTGACCCAAATCTGAAGGAAGTGTTCACCATTTGGTGAGCACCGCTATAAAGCGTTCACCAAAAAGGGCGCTTGAGCACCAAAGTGGCTGCTTCAGCATCACAGCTCCTGACTGTTCACCAAGTCCATTCAGCACAGCTTGGCTATGACTGGAATGATAATGAACTTCCCCTGAATCAGGATAGCTATGACACGAAATTTGTCATTAATTTGTCCCCGCAGCCATGACCGACAACAGGCACTTGCAGAGTTTTCATCCAAAAGCTTACTCAAAAAGTGAAGCAACCTTGTTCACCTACGACAAGGATAAGTTAAATGGACTGCACTTGCTCATTTCAGCAAAGGTTCTCAACTAAATGGACCCCCTCCATTCTCACATCTCCCATTCCTTCACATCCTTGGTGAAAGTCTAGAGACTGCTGAATAATTGTACAAATGTCCTGACCAATGGTCCATGGTCCAAGATGTTCCTTCCTTCTGAAGATACCCAAAGGAGGTTGGGTCATTTTGGATCAAAGTCTCCAACTGTAGGAGACGTTGGGGAATTCCAATTTTGGGACCTGGCATTGTACGCACTGACTTGCTCGGGTGGGGCCTTGAGCGATGTCAACGTTAGTAGAGTCATCTAAATTTAGCAACATCAGAAATCTTAGGAAACATCAGGATGCGATCACATCTTACTTTTCTCATCAGGAATGACGCCGGCTACTGTTGCAGCTTTGAAGAAAAAGAAACAATGCTCAGCAGATTCAACCGATCAATTTAAGAAAAATCTACTTAAGAGGAGAAGGGAGAAGAGTCTACTGCATCGGAGGCTGATATTTGAAGTGAACAGCTTTAAAAGATGGAGTATTTTACGGGAAAAAGGCCAAATTTCAAGCGTGGTCCTTTTCTTGGATCTCTGGCCTTTTTTCCCCAAAGATTCGGTCCCCACTCGAGCACCTGGCAACCCTGCCTTAAATACATCTGTCATATTTCTTTTATATCTCCAAAATGCCGGCATTTCAGCTCGTCTTCTCTAAAGCACCTCTCTCATATTATATATTTCACCCAGAGGAATAAAAAATAGAGGCAGGAAAGCTTATTGCTCGTCAGTCGCTGATCTTGCTGCCAGTGAAGAGCACTCCCGGGTACGTGCCGCTGCCCCTCAGGTTGAGGCTCGACTTCCCATGATTCCCTTCTACCCAGAGGCGCGCGTAGATCAGGTCGTTGCGGTCCAGACGTTCAATCACCGAAAGGGTGCACGTAGACACCAAATCGTCGTCACTACCTGAGCAAGGAGGGGAGAAAAATCGTAAGATTAAGATTTCCTGAAGCACTCATGTCCGCGTACCTTAAAAGGTTAGAAAAGCAATTGTACACTTGGTTCCAAATGGATCAGGTCAATAAAGCTAGACGGACAGACTGACAGAAAAATATGTGTAAGGGGGCAAGAGAATCAAGCATTCCCTCCAGCCAGTCTGGTCGTGACTCCACAATCATCACCGACGGCAATGTAGCATGTGGTTCATCAGTCCGAGATTCTCTGTCCCGTGAAGTGCAGGGCCTTGTTGTTGGTCGAGTGGAGGCTGGACCCCTCGTGGTCGTTCTCCACCAAGACTCTGACGTACACCAGGTCTCTGCGGAAGAGCCGCTCCATCACTGACATGGTGCTGGTGGTCAGCAAGTGGTCGTCGCCACCCCCTGAAAAGCGAGCACGCACACAAAGGAAAGACAGGTCTAATAGGTGCTGAAGGAGTAGAAAATTTAAGGGAGTAGAAACTTTAAAACACTCCAGAGCATCCAGAGCATCTGCTCTAATCAGGATTGGAGTGACAGCGTGCGTAAGAAAGGCAGCGAAGGAAAAACCCTACCAAACACACCGAATTCTTCGGTCTCTGCAGCCGCTCTGCCTAGGTAGTCGATGGCGTTGGTCCTCCTCCGGATCATGTCGACGGTCACGCGGTGCCCGTTGACCGAACTGAACAGGCCGGTGAAGGTCAGTCGATAAATGCCTGGACAACCAAAGGGGTTTTTCTCTCATGTCTCAGCCACCTCGTGGAGGATTCTTGCACTCACCGGGCACCTTGACCTTGAAGATTCCTTGGTCCACGTCGACGTCCTCCGTCTGGACGTTGCACTTGCTGTAGGTGACCACGCCCTCGTCCCATTTGGGCTCGGTGCGGTAGCAAGAAAAGGCTGGTGGTCGCTCTGAGGAAGAGATGAAGAAAGAAAGAAAATGGCTCACGCGGTGTTCGCACGTAGTAATGATGACACGAGGCTCGAGCCTAGGATCGCTAACTTACTCGCAACGTTGGCAGCAAGTAGAAAGAGTTCTAGAGCTCATGAAAAGGCACAGAGTATTTGCTACAGTGCTTTGTCGGGGAATTTGGCAGCCTATGCTTACAAGTAGTCTGCCAATGACTTACAGCATAGGGTCATCCAGCCTATGGAAGTGTTGGAAGGAAAAGTCTGGCAAAGGACTTGTCCCTCTTCATGCAGTCATTTGTTTTTCAAGATAAAATTATTCCTTGGCCTATACAACTACTTCAGCCTCGTCGCAAACTGTTTATCCGGTGTGATCACCAGCACGTAGTACGCAGAAAAAAGCAGAAAAAAACTTACGTAGCAATGCGACTTGGTACTTCAGGTCGTCGAGCTGTCTCTTTATGTCTGCCAGGGTGTGATTGACGTCTGAAAAGGAATAGGAAAATAATCGGCTTGTGCAATTGTCACTCATGTTTATGGACACCAACATCTACTACATGAGTCAGGGGCTCAAGGTGTCGGCCTCCTTCTCCGCGTGTGAGTCACATGTGTGGACCACATGTAACTTATGCACTACGTACTGCACGCAGGAGTCCCTACTTGTGCATTCTGCGCTATTCACTCGATACCCACCATGTTGGAACGTGCGCTTAATGCTCTGGACATCCTTGGACAGGTCGAGAAAATACAGAGGCATTGTTGTTGTGCCAACCGTAGCAATCGTAGTTGTGGTCATACTAGTTGAAGTAGTTATTGCTGTGGTTGTAGTAGTGATTGTGGTTGTAGTAGTGGTTGTGGTCGTAGTAGTGGTCGTGGTTGTAATAGGAGTAGTAGAAGTGGCAGTGCTAGCAACCGTAATTTCAGAGCTTAGCAAAAGCGTCTGGATCTCATCCTCAGCCAGGATTTCCATGGAAAGGTCCCATGAAGAATGACCGACTGCTGGGTCTTGCACACTTGAGGGCACCTTGTTGTTCTGTCCATCCATACTGGGAGCTACTTCTCCGTCAAAGACAATTTCACCCGAAAACTCAGTAGTGGCTTCATTGGAGCCTCCATGGATAGATGTGATGTCGCCATTGACAGCAGCTGCGCGAGCAGAGACAGTTTCAGAAGGATCAGAAAAAAGAGACGATCCAAATGTAGAAGTACTGACAGAGACAGAAGAATCTGAAGCAGTCAGAGTATTTACAGGGGATGCAAAAATCGAAGAAAGGGTTGCAGGAAACAATTCTGCATTACTTGGATCCTCCACCGCGTCATCAAAGGCCCCAATTCTGGAGAATATGTTGGATGGCGGCGATTGTGTGGAACTTTCGCTCTCGTCCACAACGTTCACGGCTCTGCTCAGGATGATGTTTCTCTCATCTCGTTTCTTCGTCGCAGGCGTTGTTGTAGGTGAGTCTGTAAGTTAAGCTGTGGCAAAGAGAAGTGGGGAAGGACAGAAGACAGAAGAAAGTAGACGGAAAGTCATTTGCACTGCAGTCAGGCAGAAAGTTGGTACGTAGGAAGCTGACGAACTTTCAGTGGTAACAAAAATTTCAGAAGAGATCGCCAACGCGATCACTGTCAACTTGCCTTTCTCTCCTGAGGTCTGATTAATCGCAGGTGTCTTTGGGGACGCGTCCGGGTTATTGTCGGCGTCATCGCCAGAGCCGACGCTGTTGTTTCTGCTACCGTTTGTTGGAGTCGTGGCATTGTTTAGTGTCACAGGAGTTCGATTGTGAGTGACCGGGACCGAGCTCTCAAAGGAATTGTTAAACGTCCTCTTCTCCGGGGACAAGAAGGTTGGCCACTCTTCGTCGAGCTTGTTGCCCCTACTCGAGTCAATCTCCTCCATGGCACAGACTGCAGTAACGTGTAATCCGTACGTACAAGAATATGTACCGGGAGGGTCTCGAGGACCACACCGATGTTGAGGACACTACTCACGCCTTGCATCCTTAAGCTGTGCGTAAAGGACGCCGATGAGCATGATGGAGAAGACGTCTATGGCGACGAGGACGAGCAGGGTCCAGCAAGATCTTCTCTCTCGCCTCTTCTCTCTCCTGTAGTAGTCACTGCCACCATTCTCATCGAAGCTGTCGACGGAACCGCGGGGGTTGTTCCAGTAGTTGTCGCCGTAGACGGGGGCATTGCCGGTCCTGCTGCCACCACCCCAAAAGGCAGGAACCATGATCATAAGTCCGCTAAAGCTGGTCGAGAGGAAATTTCTGGCCCTGCAGCAGCATCAGGACCAAGTACGAACTTACATAAACTGAATAGGTAGATAAAGTTTGACGTCTGCGCCACTGTACCTTCTGTGAAGTCCAGCAATTCCTCTGCCATCAGCATCCTCAAACTCTGAAGCAGTAAGAGAGGTGGACAACGATTGCGAGCGCTTGGCGAAGACGCTGCCGTTGTTCACCCCGTGGTCACCTGCTACTATCTGAGACCTGTTTGGTGGAAGAGGAGGAGGGTGGTCGTTCCTGTGACTCTCCATGTCGATGCAGTCCACCTCGCAGTAGTGATTGTCGTTGTTCGAATTCTCGTTCACCAACAGCTTTTTCGGGGGCGGCCTATACGGCTGTGACTGATATCTAGGCTCTTGATACTGCGGGCCATGTCGTCTTTGTTGTTCTTCTTGGTGCTGGTAGTGCTGCTGCTTAGGTTTTGCGAGTCCTCCAGACACAGCGGATGGGTGCTGTTGTTGGTGCTGTGTTGGACCGTGATTAGCAGTGCCTGTTTCTCCACTGCTTGACACCTGGAACAGTGACCGACGTCCTGTGCATCAACAAATCTCAGTGCACTGCACCCTTTAGGCGCGTGTGTGTGCACTAGGTCGTCGTTACTGAAGTGCACTACTACAGGATGCATTCATTTAGTTTCATTCATGTCCGAAATGTTCGTCAGAGCTCAGGAAGTCTTGCTGCTCCCCGCATTTAAAGCACACTCTTGTTCTGTCTGGTCAAAACACGCTTGACCTTGGGACCATCGATACTGGCAAGTTGACAATCGGAAGCAAAGAAAAAAAAACCTTGCTCCTTTTTTCTGTTCTGGAAACGCACCGAAAGATCGCATCTGGGTCATGCAAGCTTCTATTGCGCATTCGGAGTCCGATTGACCAAGTTGCGGCCAACAACCTAACTGAACCTAAATGACTCGCACCTGTAGGTAGAAGGCATGCAAATCGATGCCAATATGTGGATTACCTTCCTGGATCTTGGATCTTTGGAAAAAGTTCTGTTGAAACTGTTGCTGAGGAACTCCTTGAAGCCTCCCATTTCGCGCTTCTTGGAATGCTTGGTGAAGGCGTTGCTATAAATGCATTGTACAAGTACATACGTCTTGTTACACCGTGGATATCGATAATAAATTGCAACTTTGTCGTGCGTGCACATTGCGAAACTCACCTTTCTGCATTGTCCTTGTCCTTCTCTCTCTTCTTGAAGGACTGAAAGAAGAAGTGCAACGTTTCACACATTCATTTCAGCTTGAACTGAACTCACAGCATGCCAGCTCTTCATTTTATTAAAGTAGTCCTCCTCGGTGGCTGAATCAGGTGCAGACTTTAGGTCTCCAGCTTTGTCGCTGCGTCCGGATTGATCTTCAGAGAACATCCGGGCGTCGTAGACGCACTTGGCCCTCTGCGAGTCCACGCTCACGTTTGATCGCACGGATGCGCTCAAGTCTACTTCATCGTGAGAGAGCTTTTAAGGGCATATTCACCAATTCGTCTAGTGGAGGCTAAATGTGTACATAGGGTTGTCCCTAAAGTCAAGTCCAAACTTTAAACTAACATATCTTGATAGCTATTGTACTGTAAATTTTGCCTCATCTTAAGGAGGACATCCAGAAGATTCTTCTCGTAGCTCATCCTGTACAGTGATTGGCGTAAAAAATTTCCCATGGGTGAAATAGGCTCCCCACTCTGTACTGACAGCTTTTGAGGCAGAATTTTCACATGAAATCGGTGACCCAGACAGTGATGGACAAGACCAAGCATCTTGAGTATCTTAGTGATCGCTCATTTTGCTGCTAGATACAGCGTGGGGAGCCTATTTTTACCCATAGGACATTTTTTACGCCAAGCACTGTACATGAAAATCACAAAATCAGGACGGTTGTAATTTAACATTCATTCATCACTCTAATGAAAGAGCCACATATCTTTCTGAAAACAACGCCCGATGATTTGCTTTGCTCAGGACTTTCCCCTCCCCCCCCCCATGGAGGGGGATTTTGTTGTTTTCCCTCGTATTGGCAGTCAAAAAAGTGCTCCTGGATGGCAATGCATTTCCGTCCCTCTGCTGTCCTGATTTGCGATCTTCTGAACACAATGATCTGCATCATAACTACGGCATCATAACTTGAGGACTTGAAAGGAGGAAAAAAAGGCTTTGGATGACACTTGGTAAAAAAAAGAAGTTTTCCTTTTGAACGTTTGTTCTCAATATTCTGTCTTCTCAGTGTTCACGGATGAAGTTCGAGCTCAAAACCTTGCAATTTCCCGGGACCCCCGGCTATTACAAACGCCAAGGACTGCAAAAGCCAGACTTTGGCAGGATAACGAATGGTCGGCAGCAAAACTACCATAAATATAAGAGTTATCGCATGTGCGAGATTTGCCTGAAATCGAAACTATGTCAGAACTGTCAAGACCTGGTGATTCCGCCGAGGACTGCTGAAGGCTCCTGCTGAGAGGATCTGTGGCCGGCGCATTGACGGTGCCCCACGGGGGCGTCGAGGATGAGCCAGAGGCCGCCGACGCGTACCCGGGATCGGAAGCCTCCATGTACTGGCCCTCCTCGTAGATCTTGGTGGTGTAGCTGGTTTGGGAGTTCCGGCGCTTTTCAAAACCTTTAAGGGGAGGCAAAGGAGCAATTCTGACTGCCCGAGACATGACTGACACCTAGAATCTGTACCTGGAATCTGACTGCTGAAGGACTTGGTCCTTCTGCGTCCCTCATGTCCTGGCTGCCCAGGGCCGCCGTCTTGAGTCAACAAGGAACCGTGATTGTAGCTCTGCGAAAGGTCCCGCTTCAGCGTAGGATCTCCATGATGATTGTCTCCTTGAAACGAGAGCTTTGATTCTGTGTCTGTCCATTATTCTGATCTGCTTTTTTGTCTGCCCATTATACTAATCTGCTTTAGGGCAATGCTAGAAAAATGCACCTGCAGGATTGGTATTTAAATGGGCCTTCATGTAAAAGGAAACCCCTGTCAAATGCTTTTGTGAATGCACCTCCCAAAGAGGGGCCGCAGCCTTACAAATGTGGCTCGAAGTAGTGTTGTCAGAGACATGGGTGCTGGTCCAAGAAGTCTCCATTTACAGTTTTAATTACCAAAGAGTATCCATATACCGTAAAAATATCTTTACGTTTGAAACAGGAGACCAGAAAATAATTAATTTGGCTCAATCTGAAGTCATAATGGGGACTTTATGAAGTGAAATATCTTGAAAGTCAAGAATTTTTGTTTCAACGGCAGAAAGTAAAACCCTGTTTATGTATTTTGGATATTTGTTGGAGGCCTGATCACGTTTGGCAAGCCAAGCATGTAAAACTATTTTGTTTTTACTAAATACTGCTTTTCAAATCATTCAGAAGAAACATTTGCACTTGGCTGCTCAAGCGAAAAGGAAAAAGATGAAGGGAATTCAACACTTGGAGGTGCCTGATGACTGTGACAGAAGTCGAAGTACTGTTTTGCCTGTCCACTTGAGCGGCCAAGTGCAAATGCGATCAACTTAAAAGAGCTCTTTTTTCAATGTCTCCTAATGCAACTTTCCTGTCGGACGCTTGATCAATGCAAAATTCCCTAAGCGTGAAATTTGAAGCTCATTCATGGTGTGGGTGTGAGCTCATGTGTACCTGCTGACCCATCAGGATGATATTTTCTGCTCAAGAACTGCGGAGCCACGTTCTTCGACTTGACTTCTTCTTCCTCACTGTCGTCGTTATCCAGCTCTCTGGCCAAGTAGACCTCCTCGTAGAGGCCGTTGTCCGCCTTGTCTAAAGGCTGGCCGTACTTGGAGGGCAAGTCCGGGTTAGCCGAATCGTTGACGCCGAACACGGATGAGATTTCCTTCTCGAGATCATCCTCATCGTTAGCACCTGGAACAGAGGTTTTCTTCCTCGGCGGCGGCTGAAATGGGGAGTGATAGAAAAAGGTGTTGTACGGAGATACAGGGTGGACCAAGGAGACTGGCAACCTTCAAAGTGCGCCGCAAGTCTCCTCTGTCCACCCTGTTGCACAAGAAACCTACTCGTTTCCTCTTGATTTCGTCAGGCCGGATTGTCTTGGCAGCCTCTGGAGGCCTTTGTCCTACTTTCCCAACCTCTGGGCGATACTGATCAACCTGGGTTGGGATGAACATGTTGGTCGCGGTGAGACTGATGGGTCCTCTTCAGTCCTCTCACTCACCTTACGCACAGTTGGCGCTGAAGTCCTCGCCGTCGCGTCCTCCAGGACCGAGGGGTCCAATTGTCGGCGCAGCTGCGCCATCTTGGCGCGGCGCTCGCGCCTCAAGTCGGAGTCTTCGTCGTCTTCAAGCATGGTTGGAACGTCCTCAAAAGCAGCTGTTCACTGACTTCCTCCTTGTCTCAGTCGGACATGGTGAAGGCCTGCGCCAAATTGCTCTCGGAGGAATGCACTCCCCAACGAGTGGGCGCATTGCTGACCTTCAGCGACGCCAAGGCAAATGTCTGTTCTCTCCCTCACTTGAGCTAACTGTTACGTCGGTTAATGCGTGTTAATATTGCAAGAGGACAGGGGATTCACGTAGTGAGGCTTCGCTGCTTTCTGTTCGATTTTTTGGGGCCTTGAATTATTTAGACACTTTGTCCTTTAAGACCACGCGCGCGGGTGTGTGGGAAAGACAGAGAACTGGCCAGATGCTTCTTGAAAGCTCCAGGGAAGAATTAGTACATACATTCATATGCACGCTCACGAGCTCTCGAAAGGTCTTTCCCTCGTCCTTTGTTTGCGAATAGATGTATCGATTCCAAAAATGCCTACCTGAAGCCTGCAAGCTTTCAGACCTTGTATAATAATTAGCGGGATATATGCGTTCTTCCCCACACAGGGACCTTGACTGACGTAGGCGGACACGACGGCGGGCGTGCTCGTTGCACTCGGCATGGGGGACGAGTTTGGCGCTTGTTTCGGGGTGACTGACGAAGAATCGGTAGGGGAAATGATTACTTCTTCCATCGCTTCTCCAGTAGTGTGCTTACAAGTTCCCCAGAAGACAATGGGATTGTTGCTAAAACGTGATCATAGTTCTGTGCCTCTGAACACTAGATTGAGGTTGGAGGCGGACGAACACAATGATGCGTACGTCAAGAAGACTTGCGTTGTCGGCAGCTCGAGCACCGCAGAAAAACCACGGGCCTTGGTCTGCTCCACCATCTTGGACGCGACCGAGGTGTCGAGAGTGAAGCCAGGCCCAGGAAGTCCCTCTGGCAATGTCCGCCATGTCTACGAGGATTCAGACACGCAAAATGCATTTCTTCCATCTAGAATGGAGCGAATTGTAGATGGGAGAATTCATCTAGAATTCCAGTACTGCATGCCACATCAACCGTACGTAGTCTCCTGCAATGAAGTGAAGTGAAGCAAAGTAGGACGCATACACGATGACATTTTTTCTCACATCGCACATGCTTAGTTTACAATGTCCTGAGCTAATTGGTCCAGAGCAAATGCGGTGACTCATTCATGACTTCTCCTCGGTGCGCGTGACTCAGTCTCTTCTTCAAGGTAGTCCGGGATTTTGGCGTTGTTCATGTCACTCACTTCACTGGCAACTTTTGCAACAGACTTTCCCTCACTCGCCATTTAGGACACTTTAAATGCTTTTGTCGTGTCAGTGACACACAGGGCACAACGGACAATCCGTCATCGATTATAGGAACTGCTGTGTGGCGTAAGGTGGCCACCGAGGGTGCCAGCGGTCTGAAGCAAGGAGAGATTGGGGATGGAAAACGAGTCAACCCGATTCGCACTTGAACGAGTCGGAGCGAGTCCAAGCGATTCGTGACGCGACTCGATTCACTTGTGAGTTGGATTGTAAGCACTTTCACTTCAGACAAGTCAGTCTTAAGTGAAAGTGTTCGATAAAACTCCACAGAACAGGCGAAGCATTTACATGTCTGCACGCCATGCGTGGGGATGCTGTGCCTGACGACACCGAACCAACCCTTTAACTTTGCGGTGATAGTAACGTCCGGTCCAAGACCGATCATTCAGAACAGTCCTCCAGGGACATAAAGAGTACATGAAAAAACATGAGCAAGAAGAATCTGTCTCCCTTTGAGTCTTTGAGTCCTTTTGAGTCTGTAGGGTTGACTTTTTGACTCGACTCGTTCCCTTCTCAGGCTCACCCTCCATCACTGGGGGAAATATCATTATACATATTTCCTTCAGATGCCTTTTACGCCTTGAATCTTGCTTTGGTTAAGAGGCGTGCACTGTTTCAGTACTTGAGCGAGAGCAGTTCTTCAAATATTTCCGCAAACGTCTTCGGCTCCCCCCTCAGTTCTGAGTCCGTCGAGATCGAGATGGCCGTGTTGGGCCTCTGCAGCCCTTCCTTCTTCGAGGTCGCACGCAACGGAACTCTCATCTCGTCTAATCTAATGAAAAAATTGTTTATTCATTCGTTTGTGAAATATTAAAACCTCCCGATTCCTGTACAACCTGGCTGGGAAGGGCTGGTTATAGAAGTACTGATGCGCCAGTGCCTGCCGGGCTCCAAGTCTTTTGGCACCGTCGTAGCGGATGAAGCGCTTGAACAGGTCCTTGGCGTCAGGTGGAGCGTCCGGGATCAGGGAGTCGAGAGGAACTCCCGGGGTGGCGGGAAACGTGATCTTGGAGTAGTCGGGCAGGTCTGGTGAAGACGCCTTACAACATTTGCACACTTGAACAGGGTGGACAAAGGCGATTCACAATGTTATTTTCCACATGAAAATCGCCTTAGTCCACCCAGTACACACGTGACTGGAGGGTGACTGTCGTCATTTAAAGCCATTGGAGTCCAAAAAGATTTATAGAAGCTCCGGAAAGTCGTCCTCAGTGGACTTGCTGCAGGGGAACATGTGAAGAAACATTTTTAGGCCCATTTACATATCAGCTTCGTATGAGGCCCATGAGTTTGACCTGGTGAGTCTTGATGAAAAATACGGCCTTAGTGGAAAAAGGTTGACTCCTTCCAGTCTTCATGGCACTGAGGAACATTCAAGCTAACATACTGGATACCTCTTAAGGTTACTCATACCTTGTACCCCTGGCCAGGTGCCCTCGTCAGGTGTGCCCAGGGTGCTGATGACTCTGCCCAGTTGGTCGATATCGTTTTCACCCGGAAACACTGGGGAAAAGCTGAGGAGCTCACCCAAGATGCATCCCACCGACCACAAGTCGATTGCTTCAGTATAGCGACGGGCACCATATAGCAACTCTGGAGCTCTGGAGCAGAATTTGTGAGTTTGGTGAAGCATAAAAATTTCCCCACTTTTTCTTACCTGTACCACCGGGTGGCCACTTGATGTGAATAAAGCCTTTGCTCATCTCTGTCAAACACCCTGCTTAGTCCCATGTCGGCTATCTTCAGTTGGCCTTTGTCACTGCGATCAGATATCAAGTGCATTACTGTAATGACGTCATCTAACCAAGGTACGCACGGGGTGGGCAGCTTGTACGTAAGTATGATTCGACTTGGAGAATGATAACCTAAAACTATGAATGATTACCTAAAACTAATTTTTCACCTAAACCTTAATCCATTTGTCAGCCGCAGGCCCTTCCATGAAGAGCGCGATCTGAGACTGGGAAACCAACCGATTGCAAGACTCAACCAACTGATTCAAGAAGCCAAAAAGAAATGTCACCCTGGCAGCTCAACTGATGTCTGGCTCCGTTGCAAGATCTCTTCAGTGGACACACCACTGTCGGTTTGACGGAGATGCCGACGTTCTCAATGCCGCACGTTTGCACGTGAACTTGTCAAACTTAAAGCAACTGGTGCACTTGCCTTGGTCCAAGACCATTTGCAGACGCTTTGGTTGCAGTACGCCTAAGAAGCGGGTGGTGTCATAACCCACCACCTCAACAGTTTCCATGGGCGAAAGCAGGATGCATCTAGTGCAGGGTGCATCTACGGTATTGTCGGCTGTTCGTCCAACAAAGGTTGTGCGGTCGCTCCAGAAGGAACACACGTTACACACGTGAGCTGACTGTGTGGCCCAAGATGAAGCCAAATCTTGACAGTCTCCAAGGAACTGACAGGAGATGTGCTGATCATTGCTCAAACAGAAGCACTGCACCCAAGTGCAGTTCAGTTTGTCTTCAAGGAGGAGAATGAAGACATTGTCAAAATGCCACAACACATCAATGGTTGTGTGGCACAAGACTGTAGAGTTTGCACAGCGGCCAGATCGCACATTGTCAGCTGTAATGTCTTTCCTCCTTGTGGCAGTGTGAAATGCTATCTCTGCAAGTGGGCTTTGTTCTGCACTGAATCTGATCCTTGCTGATTTCATTCAAAGATGAGTGCCTGAAAAGCTCAGGAAAAAGTCCAACTGTGCCTTCACGATCACTATGCAAACTTCTCTTCCTTAGTGAGAAGGTATTTCGACAGAACACGTATGCTCACAGTCTGCATGCAGCTTGTTGCAGTTGCACTGGAGAAACAAATCAGGCACTCTGCTGTGAGCAATGTCTTGCAAAGGGTACAGTGTTGTGTAGCTGAAGGTGGCAGAGCTCTTGGAAGCATAAAATGTACATAAAACCCAGCATCTTATCATCTTTCTCGCTCTTGTGATGAAATTCACAATGCTTCTCAAATGCAGGGGCCCAGTGAGTGCAGCAGCAATTGCGCCCGAGCCTGAACCACAGCCGTGACTGATGAGCGAGAAGGCACAGTGATTGTGGGCATGAGTATCATGGGTCTCTCATTGATCACATTGCTGATATCATTGAAGCTGCGGTTGCATCCAGTGTGCTGTCATGATGAGTTTTGCCGCTGGACTGTTCATGTAGTGAGTTTCATTTCATGATGGGATTGTGACAGTCGGGCCATAGTGATCTGGCAATCATGAAGCTTTGAGTGCGGGAACAATTTGTCCGGCTTCCATTCGAGCCATTGCACAGTGACCTGCTGGCAAAAAAATGCAGAATCTGCTAGTAAGAAAACTCATCACAACCTTTTGGAAGGTCCTTCAGTTACGACACTATCCTGGTTTTTCTTCTTTGTCAGCTCTTCGATTCTTGTCTTCATAGCTTCTCCACACGTCGAGCAAGGACAACGACTTAAAAACGTCCGTTTCGAGGTCGGAGACCCTCAGTCTCGAAGCCAGATATCGTTCAGAAGGAGAGAACAACTCGTAGAAACAGATCAGCACCAGAAACAAAAGTTGGCCAAAATGACCTTCTTATCATTCCATCATCATTGTCCTGCGGCTCTGCCATCATGTGTGACCAGTTCAAGAAGGGAAAGACACTTTTCATTGCTGAGAAGCAGAAAATTCTGAAGGATTTTGATGTTTTGCCTAAAGATGGCCCCAAGAGCGTAGGCACAAAAAGTGGCTCGATGAATTACCATCCTGGAAACATACGCTAGAGCTATTTGTAATTGGCTTTCTAAACTCTTACTTAAAACTTTACCTCAAATTAAATTACGTCACCTACAAACCTGCAATGCTTTTTTCGCATTTATTATTTAAATCTTTCTCCTAAAATCATGAAGTTCGCTAATAAGTTAGCAATCCCCTCAAAGTGGCAACTATGATTTTTTATTATGGAATAAAAATTCCACGATATAACACTTATGATATATAATACGCTTTTTCCCACATCAAACTTTGGATGGTGTCTATGCCCACCCTGTGCTTGTGCATGCTGGAGCAAATCAATGGGTACCTGATAAGGAGGTTTGCAGGTTTCAGGTCTCTGTGCATAATTCCGCTCCTGTGCAGGTAGGCCATGCCCTTGAGCAACATCTGCATGTAGGCCTTGGCTTGCGCTGGCATAATCGGCGAGTCCGCGTCCGCGATCACCTCGGAGAGATCCGTGACCATGAACTCGAATACCAGAACAAAGCCAAGGCCTTGTGGGAAGATGTCGTACAGACGAACCACGTACTCGGAGTCCAGGGCCTAAAGGACAAGTTATTATATATATACATTATATTGATGCTATTGTCGACAATACTCCTACGTAGCCAAATGTGTACAATTGCTCGCAGTCACAGGCATTTTGGTGTCAGTTAAAATCTTCATACAATGACTCAGTCAACGGCTTCGGCAAAGGCTTCCTCTAAGACCATCTTTGTCATGGTCTCCTGAAACTGTTCCTTCAGATCAAACAATCTCTCTTCTCTCAAAACTCTACTTTCTTCGTCTTCATCGTCAATCCCCTTTCTTTGGAAGACATGGATCTCATGCGGCCTCTCTTCCTCCAGGTTGTACTTCAACGAAATGGTCGCCCACAGGAGGTTGCCCGTGTCTGGCCCTTTGTCATCCGTGACGGGAAATTGGAACTGGATCCGACAAAAGTCTTTCGAGTCGTCCAGCGGATCGATCTCGATCTGGCCGCCGTACTTCTTCGTGAACCTCTCGAACTGTTGCTTCCGCGACAGAAGAGCCTCCAGACGTCTGGCTACCCTGTTGACTACCTCCACGATTTCGTCCTTCTCCCTCAGGCCGGAGAACTCTTTCTTGATGTCGAAGACTGTTTGTGGCAGGGGCAGGTCGCAGTGAGTCACTTTCAACTCCAAAACGTCGCTCTTGCCCACCCGCATATTCAACTTGTACGGTCCGAGTATGTTTCCAGAGACGTTGGGATAGAAGGAGTAGGAGAAGGATTGGCCGGCCAGACTTCGCGTCGTGGTCGACCTGGCCACAACTCCGTGGACCATCTTCAGGAGCTCCAGCTTAGAAGAGATCTCGCACGTCTCGGTCAATTCTGTGGTGTTCTCTGGAGCCACAACGCTGGGCTCCTTCGCACAGACCGGAGAATCTGTCTGGACTAGTTGGAAGAGCGTCTCCAGCAGGTGTTTTGTCTTGCTTTCTTCATCGTCAGGCTCATGCCGGCCACAGAGATCCTGAAAATGTTGACTGTGATCACAAAGGCGTCCGGACAACTGGCATCTGGTTGGGTCTGCACGGTGGACTAGGGAGATTTGCTTAGTTATTTTGTCATCTTTAAGTCACCTTTAAGCAAGCTGCAAATTTTCTTAGCTCACCCTGTGCAGTATGGATGACGTCGATCAACCTATTTTCACAAAGTTACCTTGTAGTACCGCTCCGGCGGCCCCAGATTGTTCGTGGAGAGGTCTTCCCTCAGGCGATTGTTGAAGGTAACGATCTCTGCCAACTCCTTCCTCAGACATTCAATGTTCCTCATGGCTTCGCTCCTGCGAGTCGCAGCCTCCTGGTTTCTGAAGTGCGATAGCAGGATGGCGGTCGGGTTGGCGGGCAGTCCCGCCATGTCTGTGATTGAAGATCCCGAAGAGAGAACCCGAGCCCGCCGTTTGCTCTGTTTATTTTGTTTTTGCCGCCGCTGCTATTGCCGTACAGGGTTACCAGATACTCGGGGCGCAAATTGAGTGCCAATCAACTAATGACACTGCGCCGGCACAATTACCTGGAGAGCCTTTATCTCTCTGAGTGCAGTCTCCGGGATCCCGTCCTCCAGTCTCTTGAGCAACACCTTCTTGAGCGCGACGATGCTGCCGGATTGGCGGTGTTTGCCCTTCATGACCACACCGTGGGCGCCCTCGCCGATTCGGCCCAAAACGGCGTAATCCTCCATGTTGACCTCGGACTTCTCGACGCCTGAAGCCAAATTCACTTCCACTCTGAAAGAGACATCTGCTGTCCAGGTATTATAATGAAAAGCATTATTGAATCAAGTTGCTGGCGCAACTTTTGTCCACTTGGTATCACGCAACCTCAGGCAAAACAAGCACTGTCGAAGCTGCAACAGCGGCTACCTCACCTCTTGTTCCACCAATCAGGTGTCTCCACAAAACAGCAACGACTCATATAGGTAAGATCACTCATTCAATAAAGGCGACATTGATTTTTTCCTCCCCAAGACACTTGTCGTACCGCTGTTAAGTTAGTGTTATTCACACTTCGTCAACATACCCATTTGGGCGTCGAAGAAGGTTTTTAGTGCGAGTAACTTTGCCTATTTGGCCCCATTCAGTCATCCTGTGGCAGTGATCGATGTCTGCGTGCATTCCAAACCTTTCCCTAATGCATACTCATGAATTCGATTGTCACTCGTGTAACTCGGGCATTGGCCAGGACGTTGATAAAGCCTTTGTGGCCAGTTCAGTGCATTCTAATGACTCTTATCAAGTGGGCGAGGTTGCCCAATGTCGTATGATGACATCCCTTGAAATCTTCAGTCATTGTCCGTATTGGCACTTTCTGACATGCACAGAGATGCCCGACAAAGGTGACACCGACAGCGGCAACTTGGTCACTGTTGATGACCTCGGGCGTAATTTGGCACTGTCCCTGCTCAATAGAAATGGATCGATCTCAGTTGTTTGATTGGATTAGAGCAGGTACGCGATGAGTTAACGACTGTACTTGGTGTTGTTTGTTCTCTCAAAATGAACCTGAAGATGAAGTTGAGGAGCTGCTTTCTCGTGTTCTTCTTGGTGCTGGCCCTCGGCGGCACCAGGACCAAGTCCAAGAAGGCCAAGGAGAAGCCGGATTGGGCCAAGAAGAAAATTGCTGATTACAAGTAAGGCTGTCTTCATGTGTGGGGGTTATTTTACTCACACGGTGCATGAACATTAACTGAACGTGCTCTGCTTCTTTGTAGCGATGCCGACTTGCAGCGTCTGTACGATCAGTGGGAGGAGGACGACGACCCCATCCCCGTCGACGAGTTGCCGGATCACGACCCTAGGAAGCCGAGACCGTCCGTCGACTTTTCTAAGCTGGACATGAGCGACCCGGAGAGCGTCATTCGGGCAACCAAGAAGGGACAGACGCTCATGATGTTCGTCAAGGTGAAGAAAGTTCTTCTTGCAGATTTGGCAAAGCTATTTTTTTTGCTCACAATGCAAGCCCAGAAACGTGTGACGGCCTCTGTTCTCACGCAAATCTGTGACCCTTGCACATGTCAGTTAGTGGCACACCTTTCGTTACGGTGGGACGTTCGCCGTGGCGTACACGCTGTATTTATGATTGCTTTACTTTGTACATATGTTTCAATATAATATTGGTGCAATGACATCCAGGTGAGCGACAATCCGAGCCGTGAGGAGACTGAGCAAATTACCTCGATCTGGCAGACCGGACTGTGGAACTCGCACATGCAGACCGACAGGTTCTTGCTCGAGGACGATCGAGTCATCTTCATGTTCAAGGTATGATCACTTCGAGCTCAAGATGTCCTCTGTGTACTTCTACTGTCTCTTCTAGGACGGCGACCAAGCCTTCGAGGCCAAGAACTACCTGGTGGAGCAGGAACGGTGCGAAGACGTCCAGCTTGAACAAAAGACTTACTGCGGACGATACTCAAGAACTTGCGAACAAGAGCAAGAGGGGAAGGAGAAGGAGGAACAGAAGGAGAAGAAGAAGAAGAAGAAGAAGAAGAAGAGCAAGAACAAGGATGAGCTGTAATTGTGATAGTGGACCTTGCCAAGACGTGCCTAAGGAGAACGAAGTGATCGAAAGTGTGATTCTTGTTGATCGTCTGACGCAAACACCGATGGAGCTGATGGAGACCTTTTTCATTCGCCTGTGTGCTACGTACTGCAGACTGTCCTGCAAAGAAAAGTGCATTTAAAATGATCCGTTGTTCGCTGGAACGAAATTTCAACAATATCAATCTGAATGGAACTGGAGAATTCAGTATTGGACTGAACGGTTATAGATGCAGCGTCAGTGCGTTTTATGTAGCTTCCGCTAGGCAGCCTACGAGAGGGTCCACTCGAGAAGAGTCCAAAATGAGTTCTGAAAAGTCTCTCCTGAGGGGGTCTGCTCAAGTTGGACATGTTTTCAAAGTCTTGACTTGGCCAAAAAATAGGGCTAAGTGGGGATCTTTGGAGTCTCCACGATGACACACATGGAGTTAGCGGCGAAAAAGTCGACTCTGTTCCGTTTGCATGTTGCTTGTAATGTTCAAATGTGGATCACATTGGTCAATTTATGTCCTCCTGACTAATAAGCTAAATAGTTCTCATCCATCCCTGATGTGGATTCTCCTTGCTTCAGCAAGATGCTCCATGCATCTTGTTCAAGCTTATTTTCGCGATTCAAGAGACCTGGCAACCTCCTCCCCCCGTGTGTTATGTGGCATACTTGAAATGAGCTCTCTCAGTCAACCACCAGCCATCATCTGCCTTTCCCCTCTCCTCTTTCTGTGGACAATCAGGTGTCCAATGACGACAGAACCAACAAGACTCTTGTTTGCCATATCTCACAGAGTGCGGCAGAGTGGGAGATGGGGTTGGGGGGAGGGTTCAGCAGACAGGAAGGCAAGGAGAGGCAGGGCTCGCTGAGGTCTATCGTAAACCGGAGGGACTGGAACGTTCAATTTTCCGCGATCGGGACAGCCCATGCAAACAAAGAAGAGCACGTTAAAAGTATTCCCAATGTGGTGTGGTTCAATCCATTGAGCCCGCACACACCAAGAGCAATTTTGGCAATGAGGTGAACAACAATGAAACTGCAACAACATAAAGGCTGAGCTTGTGGATTCTGCGTTCACTTACGTCCACTTGTGTACTCACACCTGAACGTATGTATACAAGTACATACGCATACAGTAATTTTCATCACAGTTCTTAGAATGAGCTTTTGCTTCTAAAACATCAGCTGAACTATTCCAACATTGCTTTTCAACAGCCAAAAAGTCATTCAGGGAAGACAAATTGCATCAAGATGTTATTCGTGTCCCAAATTCTACACTATGCACATGCGTATGAAACCATGAAGTTTCACTCTAAGGCTGTGCGGCTCAGGCAACCAACAATTTCTACTACCTAATGGGAGCAATTACGTCTTATAATTTTATATTGAACACTGTTTAAAAACTTGAAATGTACATTACAAAACTTTGGTAATGATGCTTGAAAAACTGAGGAAGCAAGGTAATCATAGAGAATCTTAAAAATATTTGTCATTGGGGAATCCGACAAAAACTGAAAACATAAAAGTTCTGTCATGCACGTTGGTGAAGATTTGTTCACGCAAAGTGACTCGACGATAGCCAATAATAAGGAGAGTCACACCGGACGAGTGCAGCTCCCTTATATCAAGGTAGTTTATGTTAGGTTGAGCCAACAACAGCCAAATCACGGACAAAACAAATGCTCAGTCGTAGTCGATTGACCGCACAGTCTGAGGTCACCCATTGACATGGAGTCAGTGAGATTCGTTGGAATCACTTCCAGTGCTTCCTCGCCAATTTTGAAGCTTCTACGTCACGTCGGTCATAACTAGAGAGAGTTTCAACACAATTGTTTTGGGTTCTTTAATATGTTCATTTCATTACATTTTCCGTACCCTCAAACTACTTTTCCCTTTTTGCACGTTTTGTTGTGACTTTGGTCGCTAGACGGGTACTACAGGGGGTTTGTTTTAGGTGGTTTCACCTATAAGTGAAAAAAGACTCACAGGAAACTTGGTTGCAAAGTTGACTGAGGCAACCTGTACAGCAGGTGAGAGACCACTCGGTTGGGTTGGCTGACTGACTGCATCGAGCCACTTTGTTAGTTCATTTCTGGCAAAATAAATACAGTCCGACCAAAAATGTTGAGACAGTCAATAGCAGAGAGAAAAGTGACGGAGGAAGTATATTTTCTGCGTAGGCTTACAGCACAGAGGTCTCTCAATTCTTCACATCCCATTTTTGCCGAGGGAGGAAGGACAGGCCCTGGCCAGGGGCCTTGCTTGTCCTTGCTGGGCCTTGCTGGGCCTCGCTGGGCCTTGCTGGGCCTCGCTGGGCCTTGCTGGGCCTTGCTGGACCTTGTTGGACCTTGCTGAAGGAGGCTCGGACCATACCATGACATGACAGAGAGAATGAAAGATCCTCCGGCATACAAAAGCTTACACAGCAGCCGCAACTACAGCCACAGCCACAACCACAGCCACAGCCACGGCCGCAGCCGTGGAAATTGTTCGTATCATTGTTTGCTTTTTCATTTCTCGAGTGCCTGTCTTTTCCCTTGCTTCTCGGGTTAATGTGTGCGGAGGAGAAGAGCGACAAATCTGTGTTTGCTACATGAAGACGGGTCGACATTTGCGGGCAATGTAAGAAAACAAGAATTTCGTCAGCAACCAGTGAGATCTCTCTACTGAAAGATCATTGCTTTTCAAAGCCTTTCTTGCCCCAACTTCTCTTAAACGGCAGGGCAGGATTGTACAGCAAAGACGAGCCAGCAGGATTGGCCAACTCTGCTGGATACCGACAAAATTACGGCAAAATCAGCTAAAATTGTCCATTGCCGGGCACAGAAGGAGGTGGAGGAACGAATCTTTTCCTCCCTTGGTCACCAAGAGCAAGGAGATGAAGAAGCGTTTTCCCCAACAATTAACGCAAGTGACTTTTTTGTGTTATTTTTGTTGTTTCCGCCCGCCCAATTCGATTGTGGCCCCACGACGCTTCTCCTCCTCCGTCTTCTTTGGCTGCTGCCTTCTTGAATGTCGCACCTAAACCAACAAACGGCGCCTTATGCAGGAGAAAGAAAGAAAGAAAGAAAGAAAGAAAGAGCCCAAAAGTCTGCTGAGGACCCTCCACAAATTATCGCTGGAAGAAGAAGAAGAAGAAAACAGACGTGAAAGTCTCACGGCTGAAAATGATTGATATGCTAATAAAGGCACGTTTCAGTGCAGCACGGCACTTGCAGTGCACTGCACAGCGATTGTGCAGGGTGTTGCAGATCAGGTCTGCGCTCAGGGGGTCGCATCTGTGGCTAGAAGAAACGAGCATGCAAAATTATACTCTCGTATTATGACTTCCTTGAACTGGAAGTCAGTGAGTTGTCATATGTGGAAACATTTCGGATGCATCTCCGCCACATGTATACACGTCCAAGGGGAACGACGGCTCAAGTATTGGCAGCTACATTAATTCAGCAAGGAACACCCTGTATATGGGCACTAAGTAAGTATGGTGGTTTTTTGCAGTCACTCGCACAGACTCTGCATCGAAGGTGAAAGCTACCGGATTAAACTCCAGAGCTTACTTGGCTCCAAAAGTGTGCACATACATATATTTTAAGCAATAATTTCAACCCCCTTTCGTGGTCTCCCCACTCCCTCCTTGCTACTGCCGCCGTGATGGTATGATGAGGCTTCCACTGTAGTGTCGAGGACCCCTTCGCCAAACAGAAGTGAGTGGACCCTCTCTAGGCTTAGCATGGACGCCGGATGGGTGTGTGTGGGTGGGTGGGTGTGTTGTCCAAACGGACGACGGCGACGGCGACGGCGACGGCGACGGTGACGGCAGCGGCAACGGCAATGAAGAAGAGTCAGTGGACAATTAGAAGTCAAACAATGTTGATGGGTAGAGAAGAGCGGAGCAGTGCGAATTGTGCCAGCGCCACGGACAGATGAGGAGCAATTTTTGCACTTCTTTATTCAACCCCACCCCCCCTCCGGTAAGTTGTAGAAAAGAAAGAAATTTGCATTCGCTAATCGCATTTTCTTCCTGTGCGACAAAAACAAACGTGAGTGTTGTCTCAGTTAACGAAAATTAATAATCTTTTTTCATACAACGTATCCATATGAGTAATGAGAAAATTCTTTGTCACCGCCGGGCTTATCTGCAATGCAATCGTGTGGTAAAGGTAGATGCTGCAGATAGGTGGACAACGCCTTGCTGCGAAAAAATGCCAGGATTTCCCGACATTAACATGCACTGCGCTGCACACACATCTCTATTACATCACTGGATATTAGTGTACATTATTAGATAGTACAAAAAAAGACACGCCGATGATGGCTTTGATTGAAAAACACAACTTATCCTGCTATCAGCGGGCACACAAAAGAGTTTTTCGCCTCCCCCTCATGTTGAACGTGCATGAGACGCGTACAGAGCGTGTCTTTTTCGGATAAAAAGACGTGTTTTGTACAGGGTATCCTAGACAAATTCTCACTCCAAGCGGTGCAGAGGATTGACGTTTAAAACTGACGCGATGCGGAAGAAGGATTTATCTAGGGCACCCCGTAGGTCCATTCACGCTTGTAGTAGTGGTAAAAAAAGTTCAAAATAACGCTTTACAACCTCTGAGATTCATATGGAAAGTGCTGAGGGTTTCTACCGTCTAAGTCTAACAGAACTGAGTGTATGCGTACCTTTACGTGGGAACTTACTGTACGTTATAGCAGGATAAGTGGAAAATTTAGACGTCACGTGAGCGTGCACTATAACTTATTCTAGCAAAATAGACAAGACGCGTTTGTAAGCTTGCCGCACTCTAATGCATATAATATTACATGTATATGAGTCTGCATATCGTATGTCCTCCATGAAGGAAACACGCTAACATTAAGGTGCTGCTTTTGTCAGGGTTCAAGTCAAGCACTGGATATTTACCTTCTGTACACAATACAATCAGGTCCAAGCGCACACACATAAGAGCGCGCGCACGCCCCTATACGGTTCATATACGCGAGCGCGCACTCACACTCGCACGCACGCACCCGTAGGAGGACATAGGTTAACCGAGATAAGAGAGCTGTTTGGAGGGCGCTACGAATAGGTTGAAAACACACACGTCTTAAGGCACAATGAGCTCAACAACATCTGAAACAATAACTTATCTAATCCAGTCCAGCCCACAGCTGAAGACGTCAAGTCCGACATCATTGCCAAATTCGTCCCCTCCGCTATGCAAATGTATACATAAGCAACGTAAAAAAGTGTTGCCTCATCCCCCCCCCCTTTTACCCCGGCCTTATCTCTACAACCTGTACTTTTTCATGTTTTTTAGCGCGTGGCTTTTGTTCCTTCGGAGAGACATCATTTTGTGCTCGACTGCCTCAAGGGTCAGGTGGGAGCTGACGGGGATCATCGACAGTAAGTTCGCGAGCCCTCGAACTCCATAAGAAAGTAGTGAGTTGCACTAGCTTACTTCCTATGTGACAAAGCGATGAAGAAATGAATAGAAAATCATCGAACCTGACCTTCTTCCTGTTGCAACTTCCTTTAGAATATGGTGGTTTTTTTTCTTTTCTTTCTCCTCCAAGCACTCAGTTGAGCAGCGCGACTTGGAGGATAAAGAGAGGTGCTTTAGTTACACATATTTCCCTGCATCCGCTTTATGCCAAAAGACTTCTTTTTCCTTGTCCAATCTCATAACTTGTGAAGAACACAACACGCAGGGAGCCAAACAGGCAAGACGCGGCATAGCTGAGTTCAAATCCATGTACCGGTTGTGCCCGATCTTGCTTGCTCACGCTCCTGAATCACCGCGAGGGACACGAGGACACCGAGGACCTCCTTTCGATGCGTGTAAGCCCGTGTGCGTTTCCACCTTGCTTCATTCGCTTTATTGTTCTTTCAATATATATGCTACATATGTACACACTCTGCAAAAAATAGGGTCGCGAAAATTCAAACTTCTCTAACGCAAACACAAGCTATTTCACTGGCTAGAGTTCAGCTCTTCTTTAAGGCACCAAGTATCTATCCCAATGGTTTTCTTTCATCCCATACATGCACAACTATTGACAGAAGAACACAGTTTTACACGTTGATGTGACTAGGGCGCGGTTACCATTGCGAAATTCTTTGAGATATTGTGTGACTGTCTTTTTTGCCCTTAATTCATGCATCATCACCATATGCGTACACAACTTGGTGAGTGATGGAGTCATTCCTACATTTGACTGACATTTGCTTCAATCACTGCCACTGACTGGGTATGAATAAATATGGGTTTTTTTTTCGTTCTTATATAGGCGTCAGGCTGACCCTCGTGTCCCCATCCAGCTCAGGGTGCCACATGTCCACGATCAGCACCAGCCTGAAGCTCTTTCTCTCGTGCCAGACTTCGTGGTCGAAGGAGTCGTCGAAGACAAAGATTTTGCCGTTTTTCCACTCTAGGAACTTGTCCGCTACCCGCATCTTCAGGTCTCCCGGAGGCGGCGGCACCTCCAACCCCAGGTGGGCCCTTAGCCGGCAGTTGGTCGGGCCCGAGTGCGGTCTTACTCGCGTCCCAGGGAACATGACTGAGAACTTGGCTTGCCCACGTTTACAGGTCTTGACGGCAGGAATTGCCTCGACCAGGGAGCAGGTTCGGGGTGCCAGGGTGCAGCCGGGCCGACGAACCCCCCGGTTCAGCAGCTCTAGCTGTTGCCAGTCTCCAGACTCGCGGAGATTCTCGGTCTCGTCCTCAAAAGAAGAATTCTGGGACTTCAGGATTCGCAGGCCCTCATCCCTGATCTCCTTCCAGTGCCTCTCCAACTCCAAAAGGCCGCCAGCTTGGCCAGTCTCCTCGAGGCTCCACACAGGCTTGGCCGTGATCCCTTCTACATTGTAAAGGGAGCGCTGCCAGAAGCTGAGGAACTTCTTGAGCGATGCGCCCCTCTTGTATAATTCGTCGGCCTCCGCGTGTCTGCCCAACCCAACCAAGCCCTGTCCCAAATGGTAATAGAACTTCCCATCCGCGGTCCCCTTGCTGCCGTCGATGCCGGTCCGAAGGAGTTTGACTGCTCGCTCCAGTTCGTCTTCTTTGGCACCCGTCTTAAGCACAAACCCCAGGTGGAGAGATGCGTAATTGTCACGAGGCTCCTTGACCAAGACGGCCTCGAACATCTCTCCAGCAGCCTTATTCTGCCCCAAAAGCAGGAACTGCGTGCCAAGCTGGTTGAGCAGGACCGTCTCGTGGGGAAGCCTCTTGAGCATGGCCTTCAGCACCCTGACCGCCTTGGAGTTCCAGCCCCTGAACTGCATCCTCTCCACACACTTAAGTCCAACCTCCAGGTACATCTGGGCAGGGACTTGGTCGCCTAGACTCAGGACGTCTTGATATAAGGTGATCGCCTGTTCCAGCAGAGCGTTGGACTTCCGATTCTCTGCCAAAGAGTCCAGGGCTTTGGCCTTGCCATAGATAGCTCTGGCAGAGTTTGGCCGGGCGGCGAGCAGGATCTCATCATATTTGGCTATGGCCGCTTCAGGATTGGTTTCGATAAGGCTGTCAGCCTCCTCCAAAATACTGGTAACTTCTTCTTCGCCCACAAGATGAGGTGACGGCGTCTCTGGAAGACATTTCTCTTGGCTTTTGGGCTGCTTTTTTCCTTCTCAAGTTAAATGTTATGAGACATTTCCCGGACTGGATCACATGATGAACGGTGCGAGTCGGAAAAAAGCAACAAAACCACTGAAGACTTCGCGCACTTTTGATTGGTAAAAAAGAAAAGTAAATGAACGGTGATTTGGCACGCGCATCGCCGTTCTGGCAAATTTGGCATCTCATGCGTAAATAGAGAAAGCGAAGCATTGTCTTCATCGTCATCATCTTCTTTTCCTTTTTTTTGCAGCTCGAGGTTGCGGGTTTTTTCTGACTCCCACAGTGGAAAAAGAGAAATAGAAAGGGTTGAAGAGGGTTGGACAGACTAAGGAAGGGAGTGTTTATCTTTCATTTTGGGAGGGGGAAGCTTTTCAACATCTCTTCAGGCTTCACTTTTTTTGAAGTAACTGGATTATTCTTAGTAGGCACAGCGGTTTTAAAGTCCCTTTTTTAGTTCATGCAACTACATACTTGAGAGGACCACGATGCGCGCATGCCAGGACAGTTCAGGGTTCAGGCTCGGATTGCCCGCCCGAGTAAGTTCTACTACTTAGCTTCCCGTTGTTTAATACAGACTTTTTTGTTTCCTTTGAGGCAGGTGAGGAGAAATATGGATGTGATGATGAGCAACATGAGGATCACGAACTCCCACCCACCCACAAGAGCACTGTTCAAGATCAACGCTACTTCAGTCTGGATGAGAGAAAGGCTCAGAGAAGGCAAACGAGGCTTTTTTTTAGGCTGCCCTCTTACCCTCATTTTCTAGCTCTTCGTTGGCCACCTTGGCAGCTTCCCTGGCAGCTTCGATCCTGTCCAGGTCAAGTTTTGGATTAGCCTTTTTCGGTGCAGGAGGTTCCTTTTGGGCTTCTCCTGCCTTGCGCTGTCCAATCTTGTCCCCAGCATCGCGATCCATCTGACTGTTGGCGGCCTTCTGAGCCCGTACTTCGGCCTTTCGCCGCAATTCCTCTTCAAGAGCCTCTTTCTTTTTCTTGGCCTCAGCTTCGCCTTTCAATCTTGCCTCTTCGGCTCTCTTCTTGGCCTCAGCTTCTGCCTTCAGCTTCGCCTCCTCAGCTTTCTTCTTGGCCTCAACTTCTGCCTTTTCCTGAGCCTCAGCTTCAGCTTTCTTCTTGGCCTCAGCTTCTGCCTTCAGCTTCGCCTCTTCAGCTTTCTTCTTGGCCTCAGCTTCTGCCTTCAGCTTCGCCTCTTCAGCTTTCTTCTTGGCCT
>JAAUXU010077109.1_pt1 | contig 31203 bp, 32 predicted proteins | sample 7278151 | NCBI WGS metagenome assembly JAAUXU01 (sample SAMN14350113, study PRJNA611818) | marine sediment metagenome | isolation source: surface marine sediment (1.8m) | place: French Polynesia: Moorea | collected 2018-08 | reverse complement strand
TTCAGGTCCAAGTTGGAGCAGATTATTGCCAATAATGGTGGCTGGATCGAGTAAAAAAGTAAAGATCTGATGCTGGCCCACAATACAGTCCAAAAAATGCCCAAATTATTCACTATTTCAGTTATTTTTTAGCCCTTAACTTTTTTGCGCTGAGTGTCTCGTCTTAGAAGAACCCCCCTGTATCCCTTTACTCCTTCATCAGTTGACGTAATGCAGTGAGACACTGGTGCTACTTCCTAATGGGTGTCAAGCAAAGATTACAGCGCCGGCCAAAAGTCAGCATCCCCCTGCTTGAAATGCTGAGAATTCCATATCCTGGCCATTTTTTTAGTAGTAAGGAGGTAGGGCCACACCTGCACGCTCACCAGAGACACAAGGTGGTTATGGATATCCTTGTCCACTTATCATTAGTTGCATTATTGTTGTGCCTGGAGGAACATTTGTCAGGAGCAAACACCAGAAGCTGATGACCCTCCAAACTACATGCAAAGCATACTTACTATGGATCCATGTTCAAGTTCCATGGATAGTCCAGCATGCAGGTCATGTCCCTGTCTGCTTGACAGAGCACAATGTTTGGAAAGGTGAAAGCATCTATGGATGTTCTACTAAAGGGGGTTACAGCAAAAATGTCCCCGAGTCTCTCAATCTCTGGCCACACCTTGGTGGAGTCTCTTAAACTTGGCCCAAGAGTCAAAGCATTCAAGGAAGAAAATGACTTGAACAATTTGACTCTCGGTTTAAGAGACTCTGTCACCAAGGTGTGGCCAGAGATTGAGAGACTCAGGGACATTTTTGCTGTTAAACCCTTTATTTGGCAAATCTAGAACTATCATAAAACACAGTCCCTCCAAATTTACCTCATCAAGTCTTGCTAGGATGGTATTATGTAAGGATCACAAGGACAGAGTGGCCGAGTACGAGAGAGTGGCTAAGTATAGTAGTTGCATACATGTCACCTATGCACCTACATCAATCACTTTTCCGTGTACCTTGTGCCATCCTCAAACAGGATAAGTTGAGCCCCAACACATGCTTCATATTCAGCACTTGTAAATAAGGTGAAACACTTGGCACCTGCAGACACAGTTGTGAAACTTCAGACCTATACTTGTACTCAGAATCCTTACCACGACTGCAGAAGAAGTGTGTGTTTGAAAGAACCATTCTATGGGTAATTGTATAGTTCACGATTTTTTTATCTCCCTTCACTGATGTGACTTCACTGATTATTTCCCAATGAATATGTGCATGGCTTTAACCAGGAGATCCTCCTCTACTTGGTAAGAAACAAAAAAGGAAGATCATGCACATTATGATTTTGATGCCAATTGAGTCCTAAGTTTGATTAGCTCCATGTGCAACTGTTGAACTCTGAAGCAGTTGTCCTCTTTCCAGCAAATTTAAAATAAAAATGTGCAGATCTGACTTTGAGGAGAAAATGCATTTCTTCCTGGTCCATTGAAGTGGTGCATTGAACATCACATACGCACGTGCATGGATGAGGATAGAGCTCCCCACCAGCAAAAACTACTTGTTTGATGTCCACTTGTTGAGGAGATGTTCTTATTTCTCTTGCACTACCAAACAGTTCAGCAGAAATACAGTTCTAGGACATGTGCTGACACTGGGATGGAGGACTTGGTGCTGAAGGAAGCTCTTGCCCCATCACATATGCATGGGCAAGGAGAGCCATAAATGTATATCTCACTACAAAAAATAAGACTTGTGAAAGTATCATCCTTTACCTGTTGCATTGTATATGTAGATGCATATAAACACTGGTCAGTCTGATTTAATTGTACTGCAGAAATATGGGGCATTTATCATGTGAAAGCTTGGTATTGTTTACACCGAAAAGCTTTTTAGGTCGACTTGCACTGAACATGAGGACTTTGTTTTGCTTCTTGTTGATTGTGTTGGTGACCGTGATCATGGTCATGGAGCTGTTGTTCTATGTTATGCTTCCTGGCGTCAGGTAAAGAAATGAAAGTGTTCTAGAGCAAGTGCCCACAGGTTTAACACCTACAGGATGGTCACAACCACTCTTCCAGAGTTGACATCAATAGGCAGACACCATTAATCCAGGGCAACCTATCAGAGAAGTTGCAGGCTGTGAAGACAATTCTGTATTATGCCCCAACCAGAAACTGGCAATATATTTTGGGCGAGGGGCAGCAATACTTCAAACATTGCCCTGTCAGCCAGTGTTATGGGACCAATGATTCTTCATTCATGCCATCCATAGCAGACTTTGATGCAATTGTTCTCCATCCAAAGGATGTGGAAAAATTCAATAATTTTTTCAGTTTGCCAAATGGTGCACCCTACGAGAGGAGTCATCATAATATATACATTATGATTGAATCGGAAAGCCCAAGAGTCCATCATAAAAGCGAAGTATTTGAGAGCCTGAATGGTAAGATGTAAAGCACCACAGGAGAATTTGGTATGCTTGGTATCCCCCTCCTGGAGATGAAGCATCACTTGCCTGTTCACTGCAACTGTTCTCTTCCCTCCTGAGTTGTCCAGGTGCAGTCTTGTCAGTTCTTTGGACATGACCCTAGAAACTATTCTGAAAGGTCAAAGGTTCTGAAAATCACTCGAGGGAACATATCTAAAGTGAAATAGTCTTTGTCCTTGAAATATTTACATCATTTGACTCCTGCTCCTTGTGATTGTGGGCTACACAGTGCTATTGGAAGACGGTTGATATGGTGCAAATCATAATCATTGTGTCACACCACAAAAAAGAGTCAGATACTTAAAATTTGCACATTTTTTTGCAACGATGATGTAAATTTCTTGAAACTTTAATACCTGCCTGTGGAATGATAACACAAGCCAGTTGGACCTGGTCCTTGATTCACTTGGAGTCCCCAATTGGACTCTTGCAACAGATTACCCTCTATCAACAGCAACAGAAAAGGTCAGACATGGAATCACTTTCACAGCACTAAACAACTTCTATTTTCTGAAGAATGCTAAATAACTGTGTGAAGCAAATATGTTTAGTAAGTAGTAAAATAATGCATACTCAAAGGGGGGCTTCAGGGGGGCATAAAGTTGCCTGGGAGGAGAAACTTCTGTTCAAGAGTGGGGTCATAAGCAAAAATGGAATAAACAGGAGGGGTACTGCTACATTTATGGCAGTACTCTAGAGTTGGGTTAGGTCATGTTAGGTTAGGTTAACCACTTTAGGTTGGGATAGATTCATTGAATGTTAGTTTAGTATAATTTAAGGGTTGCAGTCCTGTGTTGTTGGTCCTCTTAAAGTTGCTTTTTCCTTTTTTGTTCCAAATGCTTGTAATGCTCACCCAACCTGTAGGTTTTTTCAACTGGACTGTGACATATAGAAGTGACAGTACAGTCCAGCTGCCCTATGGACGGATTGTGAGAAAGGATGGTGTGTTTGAAGAGGCACAACAGTGGCTGCCCTATGATGAGGAACAGTTCAAGCTCCGCTTAAAATCCCAACCAGAGGCATTCTTTGCTCTGGCAGAAAAGCCCAAGTTGGTTGCCTGGATTGTTTCTGACTGCAATGCACCTTCACGGCGCGATGAGTACGTGGAGCTGTTACAAAAAGAGATACCAGGTGAGCAGTATAAAAGAGCTGAATATAAATTTTACTTGCCATCTCCAGTGCACCCTTATTGGGCACTTTGGTTACTTTGAATTGCTCAAATATCAGCTGTCAGGTTGATATCATTGATCCAACTTGTCAGGTGGTCAGGAACCAAGGTCACCTTTGCTCTCCTTAGCTAAAATATGTTCACATGTGATAAGCAGATGCACAGTGCCTCCCAATGTCTCACGTCTGTTTTAAGTGCTGACTGGAACCAGTCCTGTCTGTGAAGGCAGTTATGTGCAGCAAATTGACTTTTGAAGGCTTGATACATGATTTTGGATGGTCTTAGGAAACATTTTGCTTACAACTTACAATGTTTTTTGCCTCATTCAGTCTTCATATGTACTAGCATAGGGGGGTAGGAAGAGACCCAAAAGCTGATGCTTTTTCAACTTCCTAAAATGGCAGGGGATCAATCTTAAATCATCACTAAGTTTAGAATTTTACCACATGGTGAAATATTTCATTGATATTATGTAAATTGGAGTCTCAGACATGGAAATGGGGTGTGGCTCCACCCCTCTTTATCCATATAAGGATGGATGGAGGTTACTGCATTTTTGTTTTTTCAGAACAATACCTTGCTTCACTGCCAACTCAGTCTGCAGACCTTTGTTGTTAAAGTAGTAGAGTATTTTGCCCAAAGTAACGAAGTTCAGTTGCAATTTTTGGGGGTGGAGGAAAAAAGGGTGTTATCCTCTATCTTTCCAGGTAACACCTTTCCAGATTGCCTTGCATTTCCCCAATCTTTGTGGTCATGAGGCTAATTGAGGGGTTGGGGAGAGTAAATATACTGGGTGGACCAGAAGTAACCACTATCGGTTGGACATCCACCAATTCACAGGTTGAAACACAGTTTGACTTGCAGGGGATGTCTGACTTCTTGCTCATTGCAATTGACTTTTCTCTCCTTTGCTCAACATATGTAGCTACTGAGAACTGCTGATGGCGCACTGCTTTCCCAAGGAAGCAGCTGAAGCATAAAAAACTTAGTTGATGAAATCTCTGAAATCATGATAGAAGAAGCAACTGGAAGAGTCAAATTTTCAACATCACTTAGACATTCAGCTAGACTCAAGAACTACCACACCTTGATCTGTTGTCTCTTTTACAGTTGATATCATGGGAGGTTGTGGCCCCATCAAGTGTGGACAACGTAACCTTCGACATGATTTATGTGGCAGTGCTGTTGAACAGAGATACAAGTTTTATCTCTCTTTTGAGAATTCCATCTGCAAGGATTACACCACAGAAAAGTTATTTTCACGCATGACCCAAAATGTGGTTCCAGTGGTCATGGGATATGGTCGATACAATGGTGATGTGGCTCCTCCACACTCTGTTATCAATGTTGCTGACTTTGCCACTCCCAAAGAACTTGCTCAGTACTTGCTCTGGTTGGATGAAAACCCAGAAGAGTACCTGTCTTACTTCTGGTGGCATGATTATTATGAAGTGCAACATAATATGATGATTCAAGCTTCATGTAACATCTGCAGAAAGCTGCACACTGTGACTGAGACATTGATACAGGATAACTTGTACGATTGGTGGGTAAAAGAAGCTGACTGTAGGTCTTGGTTGGATAGCCCCCAGTTGAGCAAATAAAATTTTTGGTTTCATTACTTGAGGTGTGAGAATTTGGAATTTTTTCTGAGTTTTTTCGTCTTCCAATCTGTTTTCAATGCTCTTTTTCTCCACATTCCCCTGTGCCTTCTGCACTTTTCTCTCTAGTCCAGTTGTCACTGTAATTAGCTATGAAAAACAATTTTGGCCTTAACAGGGACACTTCCAGTGGTGCTTTGCTACTGGGCTTTGAGGCCATAATTTGAGCTACGACATGAATAGTGTTCAATCATATGCATCAGCACCCAGTAGATGATGCTGAGTGTCCATCGTGGTCACTCCTAAAGCAAGCTTGAATCCTAGGATGACCTGACCATCCCTAGACAGCCAAATGTTTCACAGTGTGACTGGGATAGACAGTGGAATTTAGAATTGACTTTGAATTCAAACTCAGAGCCACAGATGGACAGACACACACATGTACATGCAGCCCTCATGCTTTCGGCAAAACTATCACTTTCACATTTCCACTTCTTTATGTAGAAACGATGACCCAAACATATTTTGTGTGAATGAGTGTGTGGTGTTTGGGAGGGTGGGTGCTCACCATGCGCATTGTACTCACCATGCAGAAAAGTTGATAAAGCTGGAAATCAGCTGTGTGAAGCAGAATACTGGCCTCGAAAATTAATGACATTGACACTAACATCAAGGATGTACTAACCACCGACATTGACATGGGCAGTAGGGATCATTGATGTCAATTTCAATGTTCAGATATGCAAAGTGTTTTCTGGTCCTGTTGGGTTTGAAAAGTAAAGTGAAATCATCAGGCAGACGGAACTGAACATCAAGTCCTACCCAGTCACACCATGCTCCAAGATTGTGGAACAGATGGAAAAATCAGCAGAAAACTCTCCACTTTGTCAAGGTTTGTCCATTACAAATCTGCAGTTAAACACCAAACTTCAACACTGACACAAAGTGTTCGACCTATGCATAAAATTGACCCCTCTATGTCAATGTTTCCCTTATGTTGAACTGCTATAGTTGTAACTGTGCATCCAGTGAGAACTGTCTGCAGCTTCAAGTATGTTTACAGCTATGACTATGCCATATGTATAGTGTATGTGAGTGGCTGGCTGGCTGGCTGGGGGACTAGATAGGTGGGGGACTGCAGAGGCAGGGGACTGCAGAGGCAGGGGACTGCAGAGGCAGGGGACTGCAGAGGCAGGGGACTGCAGAGGCAGGAGACTGCAGAGGCAGGAGACTGCAGAGGCACAAACTGAACACGCCGTGACTCTATAGTTATGGGCTTCATTGGAACTACCAGCGAAGTGGGTCGGATCTGCTAGTGTGATTTAAGGTGATTCATAATAATATAGCTGGGGAAAAAAACGGTCGTTTTCACATTTGGTGCAGTGTTGGCACAGTGTTGACCGTCCGTCCATGAAAGTACTTGTCGTGAATCACGTGAAATATTGCAGCGAAATAGGGTTGGAGCCCCTGGCCGATGCTTTTTTCCCCCCCTTTGTCATGAATCACCCTGTATATTGTACGTATACATCAGACGTGTGTCAACGAAACGCGCAGACATGGATATCCCTTCATCCACTCCCAGCATCATTCTGTGGGTCCTCCCCTCTGTCATCGTTGAGAAGCATCACTCCTGGATGCACGTAGTCCTACCCACAAACCGTGCACGAGTTGCGCTCGTACTGTGTCATTTCATCCATCTTGCTGCGCCGTGATCTCCTTCCTCATCTCCTGACACCTCAAGGCTGAACCTGGACACGCTGGCAGGATCCCTTTGTCACTCCAGGTCTTCGTTGACGTCGTTCACCGAGGCCATATTTCGTGTCCCGTGGACGTAGACAGAGGGGACAACTCCTGATTTACGCTCTTTCGCTCTCTTTCTCCATGTCTTGAGGGACGCTGGAAGAAAGCAAGCAAGACGAGTAGAACATAATTGGAAAAGCCCAATGGTCCGGAAGCCCTTGCAGAAGCCCCCGGGGGGATCTGTTCCCCCCCAGGGCTCTCTCACACCCTCCAAGGCGCGCGCGTGTGCAGCTATTCATGTCTAATGAAAGATGTCAGTGGTCAAGCCTCTGCCACACGTATGTAGTGCGCACAATGTGCACGTCCTCGATCTGTGGCTGCACCGCGTATAAGAGGCGGTTTATTAGATTGTCCCTGCTCTATTAACACTGTCGATAGAGACACACAAAAAACCGAGTGCTTCACTTAAAGCGTCCTGCATCCGTTGCTACATCGGCAACACCATCTCCGGCTCCGGCGACAAAGTGGTCGACTGCAGCAGCCTGGGCATCCAGAGAGAGGAACTCTACTGCAGGAACGTCACCATGCCGGAGGGCTCCGTCGACAGGAACTGCGTGGCAATGTCCTGGTAAGAAAAGAAGAGAGAGTCAACACAGAAATTATTCATTTGGCGTCTTCCAGATTGTTCAGAAAAGTCATTCAGTGAGCATCACCGGCTAAGGGTTCTAAAGTCGGATCTACCTGAGCCTTCACATTAAATCGATCTACTTGGCCGTTGCTCCGGTAGATTAATCGATCAATTCAGATCAATTTTCTTGTTTTTGTATCTTTAACTTCTTCACCATGCTGATCTTCCTGCTCAGGATGATTTTGCAAAAGCAATCCGTCTCCACCTCGGCTGAAGAGAGCGGGAGATACAACAGTGAGTGCACTGAATCATTTGCTGTGCACTTCCGCCCCTCCATAGTAGGTTAAAGCGATCAGCTGAAAATTAATCGATTAAAATTAGGCTTAGATGAATAATTGATTAATCTACTAATCACTAAGAACCCTATCACCTTGTGAAGCAAGGGGGAGGCGTACACGGCACGGGCAAAATGGACAGTCGGAGCAAAATGTTCTCATCAGAGTCCCAATCAAGTGCAGTACATACGAAACCCTTTCAGCTCCATGCATCACATAACCTATGAGGCTACTTCAGCACCATACATCACAAAAAATATAAAACTACTTCAGCTCCATGCATCACAGAAAATATGAAACTCTTTCAGCATCATATCTCACAGTGCACTTGAAAATCTTTTAGCTCCATTCATCAGAGAAAATAAGAAACTCTTTCAGCTTCATATGTCACAGAACACATGAAAATCTTTCAAATCCAAGTGTCACAGTACATATGAAACTCTTTCAGCTCCATATGTCACAGTACATATGAAGCTCTTTCAGCTTCATATGTCACAGTATGCATGAAAATCTGTCAAATCCAAGTGTCACAGAAAATATGAAACTCTTTCAACTCCATATGTCACAGTACATATGAAGCTCTTTCGGCTCTATGCGTCACAGATAATATGAAGCTCTTTCAACTTCATATGTCACAGTACATATGAAGCTCTTTCAGCTTCATATGTCACACCACACATGAAAATCTTTCAGCTTCATATGTCACAGCACACATGAAAATCTTTCAGCTCCACACATCACAGAACATATGAAACTCTTTCAGCTCCATATGTCACAGGACATATGAAGCTCTTTCAGCTTCATATGTCACAGTTCACATGAAAATCTTTCAGCTCCATGCATCACAGAAAATATGAAACTCTTTCAGCTCCACACATCACAGAACATACGAAATTCTTTCAGCTCCATGCATCACAGAAAATATGAAACTCGTTCAGCTCCATATGTCACAGTACATATGAAGCTCTTTCAGCTTCATATGTCATAGTTCACATGAAAATCTTTCAAATCCAAGTGTCACAGAAAATATGGAACTCTTTGAGCTCCATATGTCACAGTACATATGAAGCTCTTTCAGCTTCATATTTCACAGTGCACATGAAAATCTTTCAGCTCCATCCATCAGAGAAAATAAGAAACTCTTTCAGCTTCATATGTCACAGTACATATGAAGCTCTTTCAGCTTCATATGTCACAGCACACATGAAAATCTTTCAGCTCCACACATCACAGAACATATGAAACTCTTTCAGCTCCATGTGTCACAGAAAATATGAAACTCTTTCAGCTCCATATGTCACAGAATATATGAAACTCTTTCAGCTTCATATATCACAGTACACATGAAATTTTTTCAAATCCAAGTGTCACAGAAAATATGAAACTCTTTCAGCTCCATATGTCACAGTACATATGAAGCTCTTTTGGCTCCATGCATCACAGATAATATGAAGCTCTTTCAGCTTCATATGTCACAGTACATATGAAGCTCTTTCAGCTTCATATGTCACAGTACATATGAAGCTCTTTCAGCTTCATATGTCACAGTACATATGAAGCTCTTTCAGCTTCATATGTCACAGCACACATGAAAATCTTTCAGCTCCACACATCACAGAACATACGAAACTCTTTCAGCTCCATGCGTCACAGAAAATATGAAACTCTTTGAGCTCCATATGTCACAGTACATATGAAGCTCTTTCAGCTTCATATGTCACAGTTCACATGAAAATCTTTCAAATCCAAGTGACACAGAATATATGAAACTCTTTGAGCTCCATATGTCACAGTACATATGAAGCTCTTTCGGCTCCATGCGTCACAGAAAATATTTCTTTCAGCTCCATTCGTCACAGTACACAGAAAACTGTTTCAGCTTCTTACGTCACAGCACATATGGAACAGTGAGGCATGGGAGTGACAGCAGGATCCTTGGGGGAAACAATTGTGTCCTAGGCTGCTTTGACCACTGATCTGGAAAAACTTATTACACTTTACCTGCGATCAAACAATGAGAGCGTGGCCATTTTCGTGATCGACTGAATGTTCGTGGCTTCGGCCGAGTATTCGGCTATTTGGACTAGGCTGACTCGCCAAAAAGTGCTTTTTTGGCCACAACGTTTAAATTTTGAAAGAAGTACTTTACTCGTGGCAGAAACCCCCCGGTCCTCGCTTTTTTCGTCCTCTGCGAGACAGGAAATGTCGAATCGGCAAAAAATCTTGGACTACTTGACTTAATTTGGCTGAGGTCACCTTCGGTCCGTCACGATTGATGTGGAGGCCAAGAACAGCGTCCTGAGGTTACCTTACAGATCTCTATTTGCTTGACTCTCAAATCTAAAAACAGTTCTCTGTTCTCGCATGGTGACTGCGTGTTTGACCTCAGTTCACCAGTGGCAAGGAACTGACAACTGTGAAGGGAAAGTACGACGACTCTGGGAGGTCGTGAATGATTCCGGGCGCAACTGTACATAGCTTCTTCCTTCTGCCCAGGTTCGACGCCACGTGGGAGGAGTTGGGCTGCCACCTCAACACCGACGGCGTCACCAGGTGCACCTGCGCCGAGGACCTCTGCAACGCGCCGTTCCAGCACGTCAGCCGAGGAGATGTCGCTGCTGAGACGAAAAGCCTCTGTGTACTCGTCATGGTATCCTCTCTATGTTATGCAACTCAGTAAATCATGGCAGAAGTTGCCCTCAGGATCGTTTTATTTGCCAAACATTGTGGAATGCACAGAACGCATACATGTCTACCACAATAGAGCGTACAGAAATGGTGCCGTCGTCTCCTTCGTCCGGGTCACGGCCACGATGCACTTGCGGGTCCCCGGCGCATACCAGTTGGCAACCTGGGCTGGGGACGAGCAAGATGGCTCGAAATATTTCCTCCCAGAATTACCAGCTGATATTTGGACGGAAGATCCGATTTCTGCTACTTCTCCCCCACGAAGTTGCCGGCAGTTGGCAGCGCTCACCTGAAGAGGCCTTCCTGGCCACGGCGCAGAAGAACAGTGTCATTCAACGGATCCACTCGTGATTGGTGAAAATACCCGGTGGAAGGTTGATAGCGGGAGAAATATGAACGGTAACTTGATCTCTCTGCTCCACTCACAGGGTCTCACTCACATGCGTGTACAAGGGGATTGACTTGGATGACGAGATCCCATCCAAGATGAAAGAAGTGAACTCACCCTGATAAGAGGACAAAAAAAGACTGCCGAGATTACCAAGAATGGAATCGTTGGATCACGGAATATGCAGAATTAATCCTTGGGCTCTGGTTTGCTGCTTGCGGCTCTCGTGTCTTCTCCTCCTTCCTCACCGCAGTCTGAACGCAGCTTTGTGAAGTGCGACTGCTCCTCCTCCTCGTCCGAGTAGTTCCACCACCTTGGAAACTCCACTCCACCCTGTCTCTCTCACCTCGGCAGGGTCTTGTGTCAACTTAGCGTTCCTTTTGAAGCGAAGGAGTCAAGGTGCGGGCGGCGGTGGAAGTAACTGCACAAGGTGAAGCTCCTTTGTTTAACATACACACGTACTTGCAAACGAGGTGTCTCTTCTTCCGCTGGGGGCAACACCTTCCCTACTGAACTTCCCATAAAACTATATGCAGGAGGAAAAAAAAATGTGTGAAAGTCGATACCTTCTACGGGCTAAACTTCGATCGCTTTTAAGTCCTGAATTTATGACCCCCTCCCCCCCCCTTACCACGACTTGGTAGCGTGTGAGCCGCAAAAAAGGCCCAAGAGCAGCCAGTCACAGGGTCGTCTGACGCACACAGTTATCGCTTCCGTCCACAAAACGCACCCTGGACTCACACACGTCTGATCCGCAATAGTGATCACAAACTAGCAGGTAATTTTGGGCACTGGCGGCGACTCCACCTGAGAAGTACTCGAAGTGCAGGTTCGTTGCAAGGGACTGCTGCTGCTGCTGCCGCCGGAAAACTAAGATATGGGAGACCGACGGCTCTAGAGCAACGAGTCGTACACGTACGTTAGTTTATTTGCTTTGTCACGAGTCCCTAACCTGCTATAGAGGCTATGCTAAACTGTGCGGGTTTTTACAACCACTGCTCTCGAGCAGGTACGTGGAATGAGCAACCCAAACTGACTGTGGAATATCCCTGGCGTTGCATATACCAAAATTGGGCGGCTGCGGATGCATTTCTATCCCTCCCCCACCCTCCTTGTTATTTCTTCTTTGTTTTTTCATTCGTGCATACGATTTTAGTACTAACTGAAGCTCGCGAAGTAGCAGCCATTAAGATTCTATGGAGCTGTTAATAGCGATACATTATGCATTGTTGCTACTAAGGTCTCAATGTTTGGGGCGGGACGAGAGACACGCGAGCTTCAGATTTTTGCGACAGCGCATTTCTTTGGCAAGGGCAAAGTTTGCAACAACATTTCCAACCACTTTGCATAAAATATGTACATAGAATACTGTATGAAGGAAGACGCCTCAGGGAGGGTCTACTCACCATGAACAACACCTGGGCCGGTGTCTGTCATCAGCGGGTGAGGTTTCACGCACAGGTGGAGCACGCTCGGGCTGTTGCGGAACAAGAGCAAGAGGATGGAGGCGAGGAAATCTGTCCTCGCCATGAAGATCGGCGACACCTTCGGCCATGAGTGATTGCAATCATTGCTCGTTTCTATTTTCTTTCCACTTTTTTAAGAAAAAAACAAGTAACCCGGAGTTACATTTCGATGCCGCAAGAGGTTAGACGCCGTCGTGATTTACCTGAGGTCCTCGACGAGGCTCCCGGCCGGTGATGACTGTTCAGGAAGTGGCCGTCGAACACGACCAAGATATCGCTCAATGCGCGTATTCAGTGCTCTTGAGGGACACCTACGCAACGTGCGTTCCTCCAGGGCGCCGCTTATGGTTGCGGTGGTTCTGGCGGATGCCCAGCATCAAGGAGAGCTTCTTCCAGGCCAGACAATCCAGGCTGGACAAGCTGGTGGCTGACGACAGTATGGCGGCGAGGACGCCTTCAAAGCTATTTCAGATGCAGAGGGGAGTGCTGGGTGCTCTGCTGCAGGTGGGGAAGCTGAAAGTGTTATCAGTGACGTCACACCTGGCGGCAGATATGGGGGGCGGGGAGACGAAGGTGTCAGGACTTTCCAAGCAAAATGGGCACATTGTTCTGCAGCACACTGTGTATTTGTGCGAGTACAAGGTATGCCGTGTCCACCATACGCCGCCCACTTACGCAGGTATGTTGACACTGATAGGCCATCATGCACATATAGACTCTTGCGACTAGAGCACTCGGCGGACGTCGTGGCCATTGGCGGGGACGTCGACACCCAGCTGCCAGATCCTAAAAATGCTCTCTCTCCAAGCTCTCGTCGCCATGATCCTTTTCCGCAACTCAAACCGTGTTGTCGATGGAGGAAGTCTATGCAAATGACGAAGCTTGGGCGACCTACGTAAGGGTTCCTCCCGTCGCCTATGGCGGTAAGAGCTTCACATGATATAGGTGCCGACACATGCACGTGCTGAACGTGTGGCTTCCATCACTGCACAATCGGTGACACACTCAAGACGTGCCACATACATACATTGGAGTACGCACAATGCACTCTTTTACTACGCATATGAGAGTGACAACGGCGCCGTCCTTACAGCAGCCCTCTTCGTTGACGTGTCTCCTCCAGATTGCTGGAGATATATAGAGGTAGAAATGGAACAATTCCTTCTAGACCGCGGGACGCTATTTCAAACAAGCTTGAATCTCTTCATTTTGTGGTTCTTTTAAAACCTCTGGCCATCTTCATCAGCTTTGCCCAGCTGTACTTGATGGACTTGTATAATCCGGCCGTGACGATGCCTTTGCCGGCTTGGGTAAGGCTTGACCTATAAGGAGTAACAGTCACAATCAATCAGTATGAGCGTGGATTGTTGCAAGTACCGTCCGACGATTCTCTGTAGCGACTTCTTGATGACGTCGTCGGAATCCGCGTCGAAGGCCGCCGACCGCAACACTTCTTCTACGTCTCGATAGCGGCCGTCGCGGTTCCACTCCTACAAGCGAAATTTCAATTCTCGTAACGACACGCTCGATTTCCTCGTCACCCATTACCGCCGATCTCACTCACCACAACGAGATTCCACTGCAGCGTCTTGGGGAGCTGGGTGAGGTGGAAGTGTCTGGTGGCCGAACTTGTGTCTTGGTTGCCGCGCCCCCTGGTGGGTGCAACTTCCATGACATCGCTGAGAGCGCGGATCCGGCTTGAGTAGAGCTGGCGGAAGCGGGACAAGTTGGGCCTCACGATGTTGGCAACTTTAGAGAGAAGCGCAGTGGGACATACTGTGGGTGTTCCTTTAAAATGTTCGCATCTTGGACCTACTTTTATTCTTGTCCTCCCCGACAGTCATCCTGAAGTCGCCCGTGTACGAGAGTCCGGCGAGAGTCATATAAAGGCTTTCCTCTGTGAAGCTCTCAGGCAGCAGCAACAATGCCGTGTGAACAGCGCTCTGGAGGTTGGATCTGAGCACCATGGCCACCTCCTGCATGCCGAAATATATATATATATATATGTACGCATGATGCTTGTGGTTAGTCATTATTATTAAAGCTGACCTGCTCCCTGCCAGCGTCAATCTCGAGCAGTTTAGTTGGCTTATGCAACCGGCCACTACAGTACAAGTAATCCCAGTCCAAGCAGTCTGACACAAACGCGTTCCTGGAGAGATCCCATCTTCAAAATCGTACTCAAGAACTGAAGAGAACAATAATCCCACCTGGCGATAACTCCGTACTTAATAAGGCCCTTCTCGAAGGGTACCAGGGTGTTGAAGAACATCCTCGAACCGTAGTCTTCTTGCAGCTGGGCAATGACACGTGCACCGAGCAGACGAAGTAAAGCTGATGGATCAGACCAAAGCTGACGTCCTGGGTTATTCTTCATGAATGTTTCGAGTATGGCTCACATGTGTAATCGTTCGGATTCTTGACCAAGTTCTTTCGATGCCAAGACTCCGCATCCTCCACAACGATGACGAGGTCGGTGACGTTGTCGCGAATGTTTTGACCAGTCTGCTCGAAGACGCCCGAACCATAAGCAAAAACCAGGGTGCGATCTTCAACGGGAAATCGTTCGAGGATGCGGCTGAAGAAACCAGACTGGCCAACCTGAAGATATGAGAAAATATCATTCATTGATATCCTGCATTTCTCATCCTTCCTGCGTTTCTCGCCGAACAGATTTGTAGTCGGATTCAGTAGCAATTACCTCTTGAGTTCTGGTGTTGAGCTTCATCTCTAGCCCGGATGTGTTCCTTGCCAGTCTGTCCACGCTCTCCACTACTGCCCGGCGTCGACAGTCAGATGTGACGTTTGACAGAGCACGACGACTCAGAGGTAGCAGCAGTCTCTGACTGACCGCAGACCTACTGAGCCACATATTAGCTTTAACAGCGTGGTCACCTCATCCAGAACCTGGAAGACAACATTCAAAAGTTAATCCCGACACATCTTTAAGACGGAACAATTCCTGTCCCGTTTCAGGCACCTCGACAACGCGAACAAGGACGCAGAGCCCACATTGTTCGACTGCACTATCTTTCACAAGGAGCATAACGAATGGACGCGCTTAGAACGTGTGCACTAACGTCGAGAAGCTTGATTATAATTTTTTTAATTATTTTTTTTATACCTCACCAAGGTTCTGTCTGCCAGAGGACCCCCCCCCCATGATCTCAAAGCTACGAAGAAAACGACAATCGTGGTTGACATTAGTCACGAGAAAATCCAGCCGCAAGGAGTGCCAATGCCCCATTACTCCACCCACTCAGGGTCCTGCCGACACCACTTGCGAAGCCGAGGAAACGCCGATGCCACTGTCAGATGACCAGGGAATGATTACAACAACCGGAGTGGCCAAGACTTTGGCTGATCGCGAAGAAGCGATGCAAACATAAAGTTGTAGGACAAAACGAAGTTGACCTACATTTTTCAGTCTATGGAGGTTGTTTCTCAGAGCCGCAAAATGACAACAGTCAGACTCTTTTCCGATTGCTGGACTCTGAATATGTTGACAAGGCTGCAGGTCGTGCTGTTGCCGGACTATCCGAAGTCTTGCTTCGTGCACAAGAGTTCCAGCTCTTGTAGACTAAATTCCGCCGTCGTTTGTTTTGATTTAGCAAGATCGGCTGTTTGCACCTTTTCAGCCGAAATTTTGTTAGGGGTTCTCAGGCAGACTTGCCAGATGCCATATTTGATCGACAAATTTTAAGACATTTGGTGCTTTTAGCGGGACAACAGTTTCCATTTATTTATTATAAAAATGTTTGGCAATTTTGTGGAGCGACTTTTGTTTTAAGTGTTTGCCGTTTCGGTCTAACTGAGTATTCCGCCGAGTATTTTTGTCTCTCATTTGGCGCTCGCTGTTTTCGCAACTCTGGCAGCACTGTTCACCACGTCGTTCATGTTCACGGAGATCTCAGAGAACTCGGTGTTCAGGTTCATCTGCTTCATTAAGCAGGGTTGGCAGGGGGACACTTTGTCAGCTGCCGAGTGGAGCTCGCGGACCACAACAGGGACTGTCCTCCACGTGATAGCTTTTGCCTCAGGTGTCAACCGCAACTTCTGCTTCATGGGTCAACCCCTCCTAACCCGATGTAATCTTGATTGAACTCGACAGACTCGCGTTGCGTCCAAGATGAGCTCCAAACTCGAGGAGGACAAGATCTTCATCCGGTCGGTGTTGTTGCCCCACCAAGACGGCCTCCTGCTGCGAGTGAGTCCACCTCCAAGCCGTCGAAAGCACCTTCTTCTTCGACGAATTTTACTATTTTCATTTTTTTTTCTCTGTTCTGACAGGACTTCGAGAAGGAGTTCAAGGACATGGTCGGTAAAGTCCCCTACTTGGGTAATGGCTACTCATCAACCTTGGAGCTGCTGCGGTCGATGCCCGACACCGCCACCGTCGAGCAGGTATCTGGTCAGTATTGGGTCAAGTGTGTACGGAACCAGAAAACCAAGCACCTCAACGCCTTGGTCGACCGACAGAAGAGGCCTGAGAAGGGGTAGGTGGTGTATGACATCCATATGACGGCATGAGAACTTCAAAAACACAAACTATGGAAAATTTTTCCCTGCAACAAACAAGTTGACATTCACGGTATTTGATGTGGTCGAATTATTTTCGTTATCAACCTTTGTAGAACCTATGACATTTATCATGACGTATTATAAACTAAGACTGATTATTATCCGATATTATTAAAAGTAAATAACTTTAGGACGTTTAACTTGTTTTAGTAAGCATTGCCGTGATATGTCATGCAGAACACATTCATGTCCTTGCCGATAAACACGTCAGGGCCCTCCTGGAGGTCCTGGCCGGCCAAACCAGAGGCAAAACCCATCTAGTTCGTTTTCTTTGCCTTTCACATTCAGGTACAAGACCAGTACCGGTCCGACCCTAACCCAGCCGCACTGGGCACCGCACTCAAGACCGGGGGCGAAGGCCCCACCCAAAGTCATGGCCAAGTCGTCCCGGGGCGAGAGCTACGCCTGGGCCCCAAGTACAGTAGGGAAGAGTGCCACAGCGGCCAGGGGTGAGTGACTCCAACTTGAACTGATCGCTGAGCGCACCTACTTCAAGCCTCGTTGTAGAGCGAGGACCGACTAAAACGGCGGTGCTCGCTGGGGCCACCGATAGAAGGGCTTCATCAGCCCAGGTGACACTCCAGGAGGGGCCGAAACAAGACACTCATCATGGCGCTGTGACGAACATACTGCCCAAGGCTTTGAAGGCTAACCTGATTGAGTTGATGGCCGGCCAACCTGACGGATTTTCCGTTTACAAGCTGCAGTCACAGTACGAGAAAAAGTTTGGCTACGAATTCGACTTCCGGGATCATGGCTTCCTAACCATTGTGTCCTTCTGTCGAGAGCAGCCTGATGTCTTTGAGATGACTGAGGTGGAAAGGGGCTGGTATCACATCAGGTCACGAGGCCAGCCACCACTGTCCGTGGAGCCTCCAGTCAAAGTCCAAAGTGAGTTAAACCCACCAGGTGTCTCAGACAGTACGAAGGAGAAAATCGTTCAGCTTATGAGACGTCACAGGAACGGCTTGAAGTTGGATCTCTTCAGCAGATCTTACGCAGTGAGTAGAATGTTTGTCGTTGGTCTATTCGTTCTCGCCCCTACTTCACGTCCAAGACCGGACTTTTTCCGACAGGACTTGCAACAAAAATACTTGAATCCCACGAAACATGGCTTCCAAGACCTGAAGAGCCTGTTGGAGTCGATGACTGAAACGATCCGCCTGGAGACGATGGGCGACGAAGTCAAGGTGTACTTGTGCGAAGGTCTCGGCGAACCTTTCACTGGAGACCAGGACGGGAATGGACTTGGCGGCAGAAAAACAATTCCTCAGCAAGATCTCAGGGTGGAACTTCATGTGAAGCAATATATTGAAGTAAAAAACAAGGAAAAAGAAGAAATGATTATGAGCTGTGTGTAGTGTCGTCTGCAGGTGGTGGTGGGCGAGGTGTACAATCCTGGGTTGTTCTACATCATGCTTCGCGGAGTACAGACGTCCGTGGCTCTGGAGGAGCTGGGCCTTCAGCTCACGTCATTCTACGTCGAACCCCAGAACTCGGATCCTCTGCGTATTCGAGATTCTGACGAACTCATTGCGGGGGTGTTATGCGCAGCCCCCTATTCGAAGGACAAGGAGTGGTACCGCTGTTCTGTGATCATGAGGGTTCAAGAAAGTGTCACCTACAAGCTGTTCTTCATCGACTACGGGACGGTGGAGGTGGTTCCAATTGATAAAGTAGGCATATAGCGCACTAACATTTCGTTTGGTTATTGTTGTTTATCATTCTTGCCATTTCTATATTCGACCTCCAGATCCGTCATTTGCATCGGCAATTCAAACAACTGCCTGCTCAAGCCTTTACGGCTCGTTTAGCTGGGATAAGGCCCAAGGGTGGTGGCGACACATGGCCCCGCGAAGCCAGCACTGCATTCATGAGCATCATCACAAAGTCGATGGAGAGCGGGGCCAAGGGACACCAGGCAGCTATCAAGGGATATCGCAAAGACCCCGTGAGTAAGACAAGGCAGAACTTGAAGAGAACTGCATCTTGAATTGCCACGAGACACATGATAGTGATCCAAAATCAGTATTGCTCAAGGTAGGGCTGCCAGCCTAGCACGTCCACCCATTTATTTCTCATTCTCAGAACTTTCTGCGTCTCTCTGTGGACCTGGTGGACATGTCGGGCGACACCGATTGTTATATCAGCCGAGAGCTCATCAGGAAGGGCTTGGCTGAAGCCGACCCCAATGCCAGGCAAAATGACAACTTTCACGTGGTCTCGCAGGAACGAATGGAAACACGCAAGCCGGCGAATCCGATCGTGAATCAGTCGCCGCTGAGAACGCCGGATTGCGAAGTGACGACGGACGCCGTAGCAACGTTGTCGATGGTCCCGCAGCCCGAGCGGCCTGGCCCACCGCCAGCGTTGCATCGAAGACCGCCCGACTACGCCCAAGCGCCCAAGGGTAAGTAAGCATTCTTTGTTTAGTATAATTGTCCCGGAGCTGATGTTTCTAACAATGTCTCGTCATATTTTAGGTTTTGTCTATCCCCCACCTTCAGGTCGCTTTCAGGTTGCATCCGTTCCTCCTTTGTCTTCCTTGAATACGGCACCTCCAGGTTTTTCTGTTGCTGCTCATGCTCCCTTTGTTCCTCCTGGTCAAGTTGGAGTTATGGTTCCCGTGCAACAGCAACTTCTCCCGCCATCGACTGGGCGCAAAGCAGTCAACCCTTCACTCGCGAAGCCATCTGGTCGTCTCCACGTCAGGGTCACCTTCCAGAGAGGGGTCGTCTTGTTAAAGCCTGTCCAGCTGCCTGGGGGCAACACCATCCACGTTATCAACGCCTCTGGCGAGCCCTACGTCGTCTCTGCAGAGATCTCGAGGTTCTTCCCAAGGTACAACCAGAGAGACCTTCTACCCAGAATGATAGTGCTCAAAAGGCTTCCGCACAAGGCTGCCGTCGTAGACAGGATCGACGGAGAGGACCTCTTTGAGCAAGCACTTTGGTGAGTTCAATGCATTACGATGTACCGTAATCCTATGCATATGACTGCACTATACAGGCCCTATTTTCTACGTACGGACGTACAATTTGCAGTTTATTGTACGCAATTTACTTATGTATGTGTACAATTCAAAGTATTGACGTGGCACAAAGTGAACTAAACGATACGCTTTCCAGCCACGGCGTGCTTGGATTTGACGAAGGCCCGGACCAAGTGTCAGAGCAGGTGCTGCTGTATCGCCTGAACGATCTTCCAGACATCATCGCCTCACTGTCAAGTCATCCAGATCAGGAACTCGTTGATGCTGTCAAGGAAGAGATCAGAAAGTTCAATCCGAAGGATGAGTATTGGTCGTTGAGATTAAGGTGAAGCACACGTGAAAAACAAATGTTCCATCTCGGAACATTGGTCCACCTAAGGCCTAAAAGTGGATTCTGAAATTTGTCCATCTCGCTCTGTCTCTCTGTAACCATTTCTTGTGAACATAGTTAAAAACTCTGGAATGCTCTTGTTTATTGGTGTAAGGTGTGTCTGACTTGGCTGAGTGCCAAAAAGTGTCCCAAACAAGGAGCTGTTAATAACGTATAGAAAGTAAGTCATGAATCAGCAAGAACGGAGGCAACTCATCTTGAGTCTCTTCTCGCAGTATTATTTTGGCCATCTGAATCCGGTCTTCCAACCCTGGGCAGACTTGGCCGATATTGTGCGCAGATTCGGCGATCTTTCAGATGATCATAATGCAATAATCGATCTTCAGAGTGAATTGCTTAGTCTGGTGGAGCAAAGACATCCCAGCTCCAAACTGCCAGTATCTCCAGGTCACGCATCCAGGGTGTACCAGTGGTTCAGGAGCATGTGCTTGCAAGAGCAGTGGCCAATCGCTGAGGGTTTCCTGGCGAGCGCAAAAGTAGACTTGGAGGAGCCCGATTTTGTGTTCAAGACCTATGAGCTTGACGATTGCTCTGACAAGAGGATCGTGCTTCTGGAAGAGAATCGCGGGCCCCTGGAGCGAGGCACCACTGGCCTCATCTCGTGGCAGGGAGCGTGGATGCTGTACACCTGGGCTAGGACCTTCGCTGACGAGATAAAGGATCGCCACGTTCTCGAGCTGGGTTCTGGACTGGGCTTGTGTGGTCTGTCTCTGGCAGCCGTAGGCTGCGGTGCCAAGTCGTTCACCTTCACGGACTGTCACCAGAGGGTACTTGACTTTCTGGGACTCAACGCCAGGCTGAACTTTGATCCAGAGGTTTGTGGTCAAGCATACAACATACCATAATCAGAAGTGAGGTCCTGTATCTCTCGAGAAATCGACAAAGTACGTAAACTCTACATGCATGGACTATGCTTGGTGTAGCTAAATTAGCTTCAATCGACGCTCAACCCTTCATGTGACTATACAGTAGTAGAGGCCCACACATCAAAAACAAGATGAACAGAAAGTACAGACTTGATGCTGAACGCATATGAGCTGGCACCCTTTCACATAGCTTTGTAAGTTGCTTTAAAGGCACAAGACGTTTACTAAAGTTCTGGAGAGTAGCAAAATGGTATCTAGATCGGGAATCCCCGCTCATTAAGCTCTTTTAGTACTCACGTTAGCAAATCAGCAGTCACTGATTTGCTCCAGCTTAGTCCTTAGGTTCTTGGTCTTCAGTGTGTGAGTGGACTCATTCACCGCCCTCTGTCGGAGCCCTGCCCCCCGTGGACACGTCCCTTGGTTGTCAGTTGCGCTTCTCTCACCTCGACTGGACCAGCTTTCAGGAGAGTGACTTGCCAGAGGCGTCCGTAATCCTTGGCTCTGACCTGGTGTACGCCCTCGACCTCCTGCCTGGGCTCTGCCGGGTCCTCCGTAAGCTCCTACAGAGGACCTCTGGCTCCAAGGCCTTCATCGCGTGCACCCACAGGTGCGGCGACTCCATTGACGCATTCAAGAAGCAACTTCAAGATGAAGGTCTTCGCTTCCAGGTACTTTTGAAGAGAACATTCGGACCAGAAGAAGGAATCCTCACTCACCATGAGCCATTCAGGCCGATCTCAGTGTTTAAGATCGTGTTTGACATGGTAGAAACAAGACATTGAAGGGATCACGCTGACAACGGACATGGTGTGAGTTTGTGCGTTCATGATAGACATCAGGATCCTTAGTACTGCCCAAGTTTTTTTTAAAAATGGTTGTAGTGACTTCAGTTTGAAGTGTCTTGACTGCACTGACTAGCAAGGAGTAGAGAGTTGTCTGGCAACTCCAAATAAGTTTCAGTTGGGCACCATCTTAGAGATTACCAACGCCAGTGCCTCTTTCACCAGTGCAAGAACCCCCATCAGAAACAAAATTCATTCAGTCACTCAACTAATGCTTCAATCACCAAGAAAATGTTTCAGAATAAAGAATATTTCAGCCCCACAGGAAATATTTCAGTCTCTTCAAAATTTTCAAATATCTGACTGATTCTTAGAATCGCATGAAATATGTTTTCTCTGCTTGACTTCAACCTAAGAAGATGAGGTTAACCAAAACAAAATGATAGCTGCATTAATGCAGAGCTGGACACGTGCGCAGGCACAAACGACATGCATCATGCAGAGGCCGCGCCCCGTTGAGGCTGCATTACATTGAGGCTGCACTACCTTGAGGCTGCTTTACCTTGAGGCTGCTTTACCTTGAGGCTGCTTTACCTTGAGGCTGCTTTACCTTGAGGCTGCTGTACCTTGAGGCTGCTGTACCTTGAGGCTGCTGTACCTTGAGGCTGCTTTACCTTGAGGCTGCTTGACCTTGAGGCTGCTTTACCTCGAGGCTGCTTTACCTCGAGGCTGCTTTACCTTGAGGCTACTTTACCTTGAGGCTGCTTTACCTTGAGGCTGCATTACATTGAGGCTGCATTACCTTGAGGCTGCATTGCTTTGAGGCCGCGTCCCATTGTGGCTGCATTACATTGACGCCGCGTCCTGTTGAGGCTGCATTGCATTGAGGCCTCGTCCCGTTGAGGCCGCATCATGTCGATGCCGCATCACATCAAGGCCGTGCTGTTGCCGTTGATTGTACTGACTTGAAAGAATTTTTGTGACCTTGAATGATATATAGTCATTTTTATTTATTTCAATTATTCTTATTTCATTCTTTCTGACAACTCTTCCTATTGTGTTTTTATTGTCTTAGTTAAAATTGACTTGAAACATTGTAAGATTTTTTCATGTGAAAAAATACAAGTTTTACCTGCATTACGTAACTTATTTTGTGACATTGATTAGTTTGTTTGGAGATCGGTATATATGAGAAAAAGTATTTCCTTACATAATGAAAGTGTCGACTTTGGTGAGGTAAGCTTGGTGACTGAAGTATTGAACTTGGTGACTCAAAAATACAGGCCTCGTCTTATGTCACTTCCGTGGGCGGAAGCTGTGCACACAGGCGGTAACGTACGTTTTTGAGTGAAATTTTTGTCATGGAATGAGTTCTTGAGACAGTGAGCCATGACTTTGAGTACATGGGTCCACAGTCTTGAGTGCCCATAGGGACACTAGGGCGCTCAAAGTCCCACAGATCACCCCACTCCAGCGCTGGCTGTTTGGGGCTGTTTGGGGCCACTTTTTTTAAGCGAAAATCCAGAAAATTTAATGCGTAGATTTTGCCTTCCCTGGCCCACCAACATCTCGGGGTGGAACCCTCGGAACCCCCTTACGTCACCTATGGGGCCCATTTTTCTGTATGTCAGGACTGCCTGTGGCAAGTGGTGAAAAGGGGGAGAGAGCGCACGTCAAGAAGACTCGATCAGACAAAAAAAAACATTTTCCAGCTGAGCAGATAGCTGAGAAACGTACTTTTATAGTTTGCACAGAGTTAGTAGTGGAATGAACCTTTTTACAAGAAGTATAAGTATATAAGATATTTCCCAAAAGCTGTCACTGAGTTTTCACGTCTCTTCCCTTGACGGCTTCCTTCAACTCCTTCACTTCCTTTCTCAGGTCGTGGACAGTAGCTTTGAGCTCGACGACTGAAACAGAGAAGTAACAATTGTGGTCCGTCTACACACGTGTGATGCAGACTCGCTTATTATAGCTAAAATTATTATTATTATGTCACTATTACTATTTTACCTTCTCTGACGAGCACTTCGCTCACGCTGGAAAGGCCCTGAGGCTTGAGCGTGTCGCGGTCCGGCTCGTCCGTGAAGAGACTGACCTTCCTCGAGCCCAACGGGCATGGAGGACGGAAGTTGTTGGTGATGCACGAGGTGCAGTCCGTGGGGCCCGTGCCCGTGCGGAGACTGGCCATGGCAAACAGCTAACAAATCAAGACCCAAAATTACTGTATGCACAGTTGACACAAGGACCGAAAACATCACTCTGAGAGTAGGTGTTGTCACATCACTAGGACATAATATAGCCAGGGAACATAGTGTTACTCATGGCACTGCATACCTGGTTCTTGGATATGGATATCGGTGTCCTCAGCAAGTGCCAGAGCACTGATTCATTGAGTGGAGGAGTTGTCAGCGATCCAGGATAGTGCCAGTAGCTCAAATCATCTACATATATACGTGTGTTGTGCGTAGAGAAAGGGAGAAAAGATGGAGTTAACCTAGCTAACTTCCTGAAAGAGCTGGACTCACCAGGCAGCAGCTTCGTGGGATCGACATCGAGGTCGATCGGTATGCGCATGTTGCGGTAGTGGATCCTCTCAAAAAAGTTGGCAATCTTCTCAAACTCTGGGTGGTCTTCCTCACCAACCTAGAAATGGTCAGCACTCACTGCAGAGCCAACCCTGTACCAGGAAGTTCATGCGGTTGAACACCTTCCTCACCTCCAAGAACACTCCAATGACAGCCAATCCGTCGGGCTCCTCCACGGCCTTGGACATGAGGCCGTACTTCGTGTTCCAGTGGACGAGATGGAGCTGTGTACACAGATGGATAGGGTCAACTCTTCAAGGCATGGACATGAATTCCATTGCAACATAGATTTGGTCCCTCTGTCTTTCTCTTAGTCACTCACACTCACTAATAAATCAGTATTTGTACCTCCGCATCATAGAGTTTTCCATTGACTGTGTGCTCCGACCCCTTGGCCCCTGCTGTGTTGCCCCAGTGGGCGTGGAACTGGATCAGGCGGTACTCGTTGTCCAAGGCACCTCCGGTCATGACTACGGCAATGAGTTCCACGTACTGTGCGACGTGTGCGAGAACAGCACCTTCAACACGGATCACTCACTTGCTTTGTTGTCGTTCACGTCGGCCTTGAAGGAGTTTCCAGTGTTGACGATGTGTGTGACACATCCTGATCCGTAAGAGACGGTGATGGGCTTGAGGCGGGTGTCAAGCACCACGCGCCCGGTGTCGACGTCGATGGGGCTCTGGCGTGGGCCGCGAGCGATCGGGTAGATGATGGGCCACTTGGACACACCTGCACAGTATATGTGTGTTGAGTAAGCAAGCAACGCTAAAAGGAGGTGAGCTGACCATCATCCAGGTAGAAGTTGACCTTGAGCCTCTGCTCCACCAGCCAGTCATCCTCATGGTACGGCTTGGACTTGGAGTACCTCCTGGTCAGCGGCGAGAGCTCCTTCTGCACGGCGGCCCAGCTGTCACGTCGATTCACGGAAGGGCGATCTGACAAGGAGGAAGACGTCTTGACACGTTCCACAAGATCTCGTTGTCGCCACCAGCTTGGTGCACCAGGTCAATGCACTAACTCTATCATTACTGAGGCTGCTCAAAGAATAGTCTTTCAAACAATGAAATCATGCGACATTTAAAGAATATGCAAGATATCTTCAGGAAAATTGTATACATTGGAGCAAATTTTTCCCTGATCGCCAAACCTTTGCTAAACTGTGGCTACAAGACAGAAATCTTCCGTTGTAAGTATAAGCTCTGTCAACATCAATTGTTTAGTGTGCCAATGTTAACTTTGTTTGTTGACAAGGTTTGTAAACATCCTCGAATGCGGGGCAGGATGTTTGAAAGACCCAAGGTACTTCCTTTCACCTGTGAGAGGGCAACATTGAAGGACTTTTTCGATCATTCAATAAGGCTCACTTACATTAATAAATTCCGATCCTGTGCCAAGTTGACCTGATCTGAGAGAACTCCAAACTGGAGATGCCAATGTACAAGCGTTCTTTTGAGCAATCATGCCGAGAGTGAGGCAAGGTTTGGCCAAGGATGAACAGTTTCGACACACAAATCTTTAAGGAGACGAGAATAGCCTTAATGATTACCTTCCATTGCTGCGTCACGGCGGCGATTTCAAGTAACAATGAGTTTATAACAAGCTACACTTGTGCGTAGGCGAGCGGCCGAGCACGACTGGAGGTGGTCACACCACTTCAGTTCGATTGCATCTCTGCGTACGCACTCTGAGCCAAGAAGAACAGCTTTTTTTTTTTTTAGTAATCCTCTCGAATAAATAAAAAGTTGCCCGCACTTGAAGCTCGAGCTAATGCTGACTTCTGCTGCACCAAGATGCAGGCGCAGCCAAGGGACTGATGACTAAGAGAGGAAGAACTGCCTCAAGATGACGAAGGGCGACTCCGTCCAGTTCTGGTGACCGGACGGGCCTCGGGCCACGGGTGGATGGGGGGGGGGGAGGACCAAGGCCAACAAGTTCTGCAGGTAGTCACTCTTTTTTATCAAAACGTACACGCCATGTATATATATATATATTTTAGGGGGGGGCATTGAACACCTCCCCGCAATTTCCTGCCTTGCGCTGAATGAATGATAGCAATCTTGAAGTGAGACGAATGCGAATTCTCAGCTCGCAAGTACAAGATATGAGGCTTTGCACGTCGCAAACTCCTTCGCCGGCCAAATCAATCTGACCCGCGCATCACTCGTAGCTGCAGGGCGACGTCTGCGCGCGCGCGTGCACGTAATGCACGTTTGCCGTCACTGATGATGTTGTTGAAGTCTCTGGCACGCAGTTACGATGTTGAAGGTCACGTCCAAGTTCTTCCTCTGAATGCAACGATACGGAAAGTTGACCGTGATATCGAGAACCGCCATTGCAACGGGTAAAAGGCAGAGCTCCTGATATACGATTTTTGCAATTCCGATCACTGCAAAGGCTCCATTTTTGCAAGATTTGGCTCTTGACGAACTGCATCGATTCTGGCAGGATTACTTCCTAACCGACTCTTCGCGAAAAATCAAATGGGTGGTAAATGTGAACTGCGATTCGGTCAGTAGCAAGTGAAGACCTGATTTAGTGCCCAGAAATGTTGTTTCTCGACTGCATCCACCATATAAAGTGTCAAAGTTCAAATGCCAAACTTGACCCCTTTTCCATGGGCTAGTACGATACGAAGCAAAGTCGGCACTAAATACTTTTTTGCACATAGACATTGCAAGTATAAGCAGACTTTATGTGAGTAAAACTTTAGCCTTCCAAAAACTATCAAGTCACATAACTGTGTGAATACGTGGGAGAATTGAACTTGGGAAATTCCCATTTTATGACATCAACCCACAGTTTACTGCGTCATACTGGTCACCTCCATTAGGCCGGCCCTGAGAGGAGGTGCAAGAAGCTGTCACAGCTGACAGCTCCTCCGGGACTGAGGCAACCGGCCGGGGTCTCACCCTCGTCCCACTCTGTCTGGTGTGCAAGGTTTACGAGACTCATAGTGCTTGGATAACGGATTTGAGAAAAATGTGATTTAGCAAAGTCATACAGTCTGACGGGGGATTGATCTCTGAGATGACAAACCTGGTGGAGGCCTTCAGGTTCATGACGCTATTTTGGACATGAGCAGCATGACTCATCACAAGGGTGAAGGGGACTAATCAGCCCATCCCCAAAATGAGGTACCCTCTTACTCAGATGGTCTTGGTCAGGCTCCATCAGGGATCACTGAGTCAGTGTGTCTGACAAGCTCAGCGTGGCATCTGAGTTCTCTCTCTGTGTTTCACTGAACCTTGGCAACTTCTCCCCCTCGAACCCCGGGTTTTGGCAGGCTTGAATGCCAAGGAGCCCCGGGGGATGGCAAGTGGGGAGCCTGGAGAGGGGGGGGGTCTTAAGAAACATTTCATCATCTCCAATTCCCTCCAAGAAGCTAAATTTCAAGCCTCTCCGGTGTGCCTCCTTCTCCTGCTGACTGACTTTTGAGCACTGTAGCATCAAGATCGGCAGGCACAACATCGAACCTTTGTACTCAACATTGTGCCTCAACACCAGATCTAAATATTTCACATCAAAAACCACCTCAAAACATCTAAGTACAGCATGTGCAGAAAAGTCCTCCCGCGGAAAGTACTTCAAAAAAAAGTTGTGGGTGCAACTCCAATCAGTCCCTTTCTTAAAAGTCTATTGAACCTGTGAGTGCTGTGAGTCTTAAAACTTCGCCCGGATTCATCTGCCAAGTCTCGTGAAGGGACATATGTTACATAAGTTGGAACTGAAAATCAAATCTGAGTCCCACTGTACATCCAACACCATCACTGGATAGCACGGAGCTACCCCTTGAGTGGGATGCAATCGGTCTCGTCACTCACCTGTTGCCCCGCTGGCCTTGACGCTGGAGTCGCTGGGACCCCCGTTGCTGCTGGACCGGCCGTCGTCCAAGCTCTTCTTCTCAGCATTGCCTGAGGAGACAGAGACGATGGTGAAGATGACGACCATTAAGAGCAGTGAACAACTTCGGCCTCTCACCCCTGCCGTCCGCTCCTCCTGCTTCCCCACCAGCGTCTGGGCGGACTGTTTCATTCGCTTCGTCCATGGATCTAACGTGGTCGAGACTCTTCTTTTTCAAACGGGCCCAAGAGTCTTTGGGATCAGAGGACATCTAAGTGCAAAAACTTGCCTCAACGTTGCTCTCATCATTGACGAACACGAAATCACCAACACTGATCAAGACGGTGAGTGTCACACCTTGTTTCGGATGTAACAGTGAAAGTTCACTGATATGTACACATGTGTCAGGGTTAAAGTGTTGATTTCAAAGAGAAACATGACGAGGAAATGCTTGTGTTGCGCTGCGTCTAAAAGATCTGGTTCGATTGTTGATGTGTAGGTTGCAGCAACCATGTCCAATGTACGATTAAGCAGGTGTTGTGTTGATGATACGTGCTCACTGCACAGCAACAGCTGATTTCTCTTTATGCTAAGAAAGGAAAGCTTTGCACTTTAAAATACACATAACAGTCAAGCCCTGTTTTCAGAAACACCTTGAAGCAAAGCAAAATCTTCCAAGTCTGGGGATAGGGAATAACATCGCAGGGGGGGGGGGACCTTGAGGTAGGCCATGAGGCTTGGGGTGGGGTCAAGTATGACCACTGAACGTACAGTGAAATACTGACAAATGGATCATTGGACAAGTGATGCCCATTTGAATCTTGTTGGCTGGGACCAAAACAATGCTATACTTTGGTCAATGATGATGATCTGACTGACCGTACAAGCGGATGGTTCCAAGTTCACCTAGATGAGTGAAACAAAGTGCTATCCCCTCACCGGAAAAGATCTTGCCCGGGGGGGGGGGGGGGGTGAGTGCCCAGAAGGACCTCGACCTACTACCTGGGTGACCTCGGCAACATCAGCTTATGCCATTGTTTTAGCCAGATCTCTCAAGTAAATAGAAACTTCAGCTGCTTTCAGTTGATGTCCCCGCCAACAAACATCTCATCTGACACTGATCAAGGTGTTCGTCAGACAAGCAACTCATGGCATTCGACACAGGAACAGGACTTCTTTAGTCAGGGTCGGAGGAGCTTCCATGTCAGAAGGAAGTTTGCTCATCACAAGGGAATTTTGCACTTGAAAAGTGATCTTTGCAGTTACTGCAATGGCTTCTCCGTCGTTTCCTATCAATCAGGCTTGACTGTCGACTGTTCTTTGGAGTTACTCACGCGCTACTGAGAGCTGAGGTCAGTTGTTTCCCGCCAGCTGGAACTTGGAGGACCCTGTATTAGCGAAATTTGATCGTTACGCGAACAGAAATTCCTGTGTGTGCGGCAAAAAAGGCCTGCGCAAGTGAGAAATTGCTAAAGAAGTGTGTGTTTGTGTGTGTAGTGACCGAAGAGAAAGACAATTAAGAACAATATTGGCTTTCTACCAATGCATGCAACAGCTAAAGTCAGCGCCTTAGGAGAGGGAGACGCCATCAAGGATGCTGCAGTGGACTTCTGAGACGTGCGGATGTCACAGTGCTGATTTTACTGAATATCAGGGCATTTTTGGCAACTTCCAAGCAAAAGTTGCCTCCCTGCCCATGAACGCTGGATTCTCCATCATAGTGGTGTCAGCAGAGTGTCTCGAAAAGAAAGTCTTCGCCCCATGCTGCTAAGCTGAGTACAATTCTTTTCTCGTAAGCAAAAGTGTCCACCATCCTTAGGCAAATGCTACAATGAACACAACCGTGTTAACTCGGGATATCCGCATAACTTTGGGTCAGCTTAGTCTCATTGATTATTCGGAGTGCACTGTGCATCCTTGGCCGAGTCAAAGCAAAGATTGCAGTGTGATTGGATCCGCGAATTGACCTTTCCCAGCGCGCGAATCGACAGTGCAGTTGGCGCACTCAGAGTGCTGCACCTCGTCCCTTGCAGTGGGGCAAGGTCTCATTGCACGAACTCGTGTGCGTTGACTCTGGTGCAGCCGGATGTGCTTCATTTGCCAACTCTGCCCTTGACAAACATCCGTATGCTTCCTCTCCCCCCCCCTTTAAGGCGCATCTTCACAATAACCTTTGCTCTAGGTAGTTAGACCAGCGATTCCCATAGCTATGCAGGACACCCCGACATGAGGCTGCTCAGAATTCGAGGCTGCCTTCCAATCCTGTACTTGTTATAGGTATCTCTGGTTTGACCTCCCCTTGATGCATGTGTGACTGCAATGCTGATGCTTAGAGATTAGAATTCTGCTGTAGCAACTCACACACGAAATCGATAAAAATGTCAATATCGGCAGCTTCCGAATGTCTAAGTACCAAGGGGTCCACGTCAGATTGCACATTCAGACTAGTGTTCGAGTCGATTAACCGATTAATCGATTTCTATCACCCTCTCGCACCCTGTGGCGCTTTGTTCACCCCCTCACAGAACCTAGCAACCTTTGGCCCGGACGATAGCGTTTTGCATGGTGGCCTTCTGTACTCAACATTGTGCCTGAGTATCATATCTACATGTTCCACCTCAAAATTCCCCCCTGGAGGGAAGCCCCAGTTTTCACCCTGCAGTTATGCTGGTTCAAAAGTCAGC
>JAAUXU010120011.1_pt1 | contig 31210 bp, 27 predicted proteins | sample 7278151 | NCBI WGS metagenome assembly JAAUXU01 (sample SAMN14350113, study PRJNA611818) | marine sediment metagenome | isolation source: surface marine sediment (1.8m) | place: French Polynesia: Moorea | collected 2018-08 | reverse complement strand
GACACGACTGAGCTCAGGAAAGAGATCCTGAATAAACACTCAGATGCTGTGACATCAGTGCAAGGAGACTTTGGGATGCCACTCTTGTCTCTACTTGTGCATGATCTTGTTGTTTAAAATTGTAATAAAGTGTTGTTGCAATTATTATATCTCAGTCCTGCCTTTTACTCATCTGTCCAAGGCCAGAGTTTCAGTTACTGGCGCCACTCAAATCAGACCGCGTCAAATTGTAGTGTTGGGTCCTTTTGCGCCAATGCCATTGCGCCAGTGGCGCAAATTTTGAGTGGCGTCTCTCAGCTTAGTCCACACCGCGTCTGGCGCAGATTGTGGCGCAAAGTGTCTGAGACATTATGGTGCATACGGTTCAACATGAGCGGATCGATGAAGTGTCTGTCCAAGCTCACCAATGTAGAAGTCCTCCACTGTGTAGTAATCGGTCTCACCGTTGACCTTGTTCAGGGGCTTGGGCAACTTCCGCCTGGACAAGAACTTGGAACCTAAAAGCAGAGTCCATGTTTTACAGCCAGCCCGTGGAGCGGTGTACAGGATTGACAGAACCTCTCTGATCCGCGTCAGTCATCTCGTGCACGCTCGCCGTGTCGTCCGAGAGGAAGTAGGTGAAGACGAACTTGCGTGCGCGGTCCGGCCGCCAGGGGGAGCTCAGTCTGGCCTCGTACCTCAAAGTCTGAAAGTGGATTATGAACAGACCTCGGAATTTTAGGGGGAAAAAGAGGGGAGGGGGCGTTGGGTTGTACAGTGGTGGCAACACTTTAAGGCGGAAATGGGACCTGGTCACGTGAAACAGGTTCAGCCTCATCAACAACAAGGAGCTGAGGGGTCCATAGCACGACGGATCTTGACGACGTCGATCATGCAAGTGGCGCCTTTTGATGTGGCACCACGTGCCTGCGGCTCCTCACGCACGTGTCGATGCACATCCTACCCTCGTCCAAGAGTGCAGCCAAGTTCCTTTTTGCTTCCCCACGGAGTTTGCCTTCCACACAGTCACAGTGGCTGCATCGATCCGAAACCAGTTCAGTCTGGCTAGAGCCGGAGTCGAATGTGGCTTGAATCGTAGACTTGAACGAAAAACAGCTTCCTCTCGTGCACTTCACCCCCTTCACTCAGTACAACAGGAGTCAGAAATTGGATGATAAAGTGCAGTAATAATAATAATGATGATAAAATAGCACCAAGACGATCTACGACAATAGAGAATGGTAAAACAACTGCAGTGCAAGATGAATATCTAAGAAAAAAAAACGCTGAAGATCTTCACCTAAAATCGTGAGGCCTAATTTGAACAATCACCCTCCCCTCCAAAAAAAAAGTTCACCCAGCTCTTCCATCACCTTTCCTGAGTAATCCACAAACTTTTTGAGGTCCTTCTTTGGTTGCTTTGGAATGAGCCTGAGGCAGTTTTGTACCGAGTCCTCCGGGTCACCAATGCAGTCCGCCGTGTGCGGAGGCACCAATGTCATGGGCACCGACTCTGACGTCTTGATTCCCGAGGCCTTGGGCGGCCTCGACACCGTCTGGCCGAAGTGCTCTGACAGGTAGCGGGCGGTGAAGTCGTCGCAGTCATAAATGTCGAACCTGAAGCACACACAGAATGTCGGAATTTTAGGTGAGGAGAATTTGCCAATTTTGCTTTCTCATCTTTCAGGACTAGATCTTGAAAAGAAATTCCTCCTGATTGAAGCCATCCAATATTGTCCAGTCTGAAAAGGGACATTCGAAATTTTATGCCCTATTCCTGAGCTGGTGCCTAAAATTCCGACGTCTCATAACGTAGCAGAGAAAGCGAAATTGGGATCAAAGTGGCCAGGTGCAGTGCGCAGCACAGCTTTTTCCTCACCTTCTGTTGAGTAAGACTGCGCTGTCCCCGACGACGAAGTCCTCCGGAGAGTAAAAGTCTTCTCGACTGAACTTTCTGGCTGACGGGAACTCGTGTGAGCCTGAGCAAGGACATATTTCATTAGGACTGTGCGATATCTCGAATCGACCATCTAAGAATATGATGCGATATTGTGCATGATACTCTTGGCCGGGCGGATGGGCCTGCCAGCACAACACGGAGAAGGCCTTTCTGGTCTTCCCATGTTAGCCAGGAAGTGCCTGGCCATCAGCTATCACTTCCCAAAGATCATTCAGTTGCAGCGGGGAGGTAAAGTGACGCCTGATGGCGACCGAAAATATGTTTGCCTAGGTTTATTCGGCCAAAAGTCTAAAACAAAAGTACGACATATCCGATAGCAGAGCCACCGCTGTACTGTAATTGGGCATTCAACGTGTCGAATTCATCATATTCGCCTCGATATATTGAATATCGATTAGTTTGGGATATCGCGCAGCAATACTTTCTTGGTGCCGTTAGATTATCGCAGACTCACGGTTTGCGATTGCTGTGGTCCTGGGTAGCCTCTGTCTCCTGAGGAACTTTCTCGAGTCCCTGTCCTTGCTGGCTTCCCTGACCTCGATGCTGTCATCAGCGAGGTAGAAGAGGATCACGAAGGACTTGCGCCCAGACTGGCCAAGTGGATACTTGGGCAAGTCACTCAGGCAGTAGAACCTGGGATGGAATGCGAAATCTTGCTAGCTCAATACGCTATTTATGTTATGGCTCGATCAACGAATAAAAATTGTGGAATTTGCCTGAGTGCAAGTTCAGGTCCTTCACCTGATAGATCATGGAGAAGACGTAGTCAAAAAGATTTTTTTTTCTTAAAAAAAATTGATCTCTCTAGATATATAGGCCTGTGTACTATGCATACGACATATCTGTATTGCCAAAGAAGACCTTTAGTTGTAAGAAATTTGAGCGATATAGCTAAATACCTAAAGAGTTGTAAATACAGAGAAAGGACTCGAAAACTGATCATTTCCTCCTTCCATTTTGAATAGAATGGATTCAAAGGGAGTCTCACAACAATTAAACCACGCGGAGAGGGATTAAAAAGTTAAACTACTCAGACCAAAACACCGAACATTTTTGAATATGTATCTTGCGTTTGTCACGTAACGCCAAATATAGCAGGTGATGTCCAGTGGCTTTCGAGCGTGACTGTAGTGCCAAAGAAGAGCTTCAGCAGTCAAGACAGCCAGACAAGACGGGACTCAACAACTTATCATTTCTTCATCCCATTTGACGAGAATAGACTTAAAGGGAGCGAGTCGTACAAGATATACTACACGGTCCAACTAGGATCTGAACGATTTTGAAAAAATTAACATTCTGCCACTTATTTTACACTAAGATTATTTCTTGTGACTGTCGTCGAGAGGTTTCAGTTGGACATTCAAAAATGGACCTGCTGGCATCGACACGACAGTGGAGGCTTTCTGAGCATTCTCTATATTTACAGACCAGCTTTTTCTGTCAGGAAATTAAGCACTTTTGGCTGCACTCTTGTCTATTTTTTGATGAACGAAACTGCAGCACTGGAGCAGCCGTGGTGAATGTGTTGGCCGCACAAGGAGGGCCGAAATGGCTGCTTCAGGAAGGCGCTTTCGTTGGGTTTGGCTTTTTGGGCAGCTCATTTATGATACTCCAAGACTCTCTCCTCAGACGCAACTCCAAACAGTCACAGGAAGACATGAGACAATACAAAATTGTTTGGATGTCGTCCGACCATGTAGTGCTTACACAAGTCGACCCAGTCCATTTATCCCATCTATCGCATATTTTCTGAAGAAGTCGCACATCCCCCCTCCCGCCCCCGCAGTCAGTCAGTGGTGAGTGGGGCAGAGCAGTTGCGCCTCACTCGTGCTGGGCGTGACACCTTGGACTACAAGTCCTGTTTACCCCGCATGAGTACCCCAATTTGAGTACTTGTGTCCACGTTACGTGGCAAATCCCATTCTTGACCCAATGTCCACGTAAAAAGTGAGAGTGAAACGTTTCTCTGCACAGGCAGAACCTGCTGCTTGGACGCTGTGGGATAAACAAGAGACAAAAAAGAACTACTTGATCTTGTTTGAGTTGAAGCCTCACTCTGGGCAGATCGAGTTGCCGACGTCTCTGACGGACTCACTGCTCGCCCGGTCAGTTTTTGCGGTGCACGGGTCAAAGTCTCATCCCTCTCCGGGACGCTTGGCAAAAGACGTCACAGCTTCAGCTCTGATTGGAAACTGTCAAAACTGGATTGCCTCCTTTTTCGAAAATATGGCCAAAAAAGGGCAGAGGCATGTATACATTTACGTACTCGCTGTTTCGCCCCAAGGAGGAAACTCAGTACAGATGCACTCTCTCGACAATCGTCAGGTCCAAGTGGTAGCAGACGTCCAATGCAGCTGACTCACCTGAGCACTTTTCCGTCGTTCTCCAGGAATTTCCTCATTCTGTTTTCCTCTTTGTGCCTGGCCACCGCTTGACCTTGGGCCTGCAGCTGTGCTTTGTCCAACTTGTCGATCTCCTCCCCCTTGGTCTCGTCCAACGCGACGCCTTCCGCGTGCAGGTACTTCTTGGTGAACTGGTCGCAGGAGTGGATGTGATACTGTCTGCCGTACAGGCATATGGGTTGGTCTGAAAGAACGCAAGTTGTGTGCGTCCAACGTCGTGTCCCCGGCCACCGTGTGGCTGACACGCAAGGGGTCGTTCGGACAAATCCGCCATTTCAGAACGTGCCGCTCCTCTGCCAGGGCTGGCAATGGGGAGGGGGTTCCTCTCAGCAGTTGCGCGCGTCGCAAAGGGTGGACTCGGAGTGCCCGGTGGCCTTCCTTGATCATGGCCATCGCTGGTCACTCGAGCTCTTCCATTTTCTTTGTCTCCTGATTATTCTACTGATTAGAAAGCTGTGCGAAAGCTGTTATCTCTACTTGCGCCATAGGTTGATCTGGATGAAGCTGGAAAATTTCCGGATTCATCCCAATGACCTTGTACACAGTCAGAGCTTTCGTCGCTGACTCGCTGAACAGTCCGCAACTATGTAGTACCAGTCCTGGATAAAAGGGGTCTCCAAAATACGGACGTCCTGCGAGTGACCTCAGAGGACAGCAACTCCTTGAAGTTCCACGTAGCCGCCTACTGACTGACGGCGCCCCACGGACACTCCGCAGAGTTCGAGCCGCCGGCAGACAGAGAAGGTGCGGCCTCATCCTGCTTGAGGTCGCAGATTTCTCTCTATTGCAGCAACTTGTGGATGTCTTTTCAAAAGAACAACAACAACATGGGGAGGAAAGACCTGGCCAAGAAGGTGACTTTGACAAGACCCCAGTCGGAACCAAGGAAGTTTGAGGCGAGCAAGAAGCTAGAGAAAGTTCGAAAGGTTCCTACCGTTGTCGTAGGATAGTCCTGGTCTAGCGAGTACTTATTATTATTGTCTCGTTGTGTCTTCTTCTCCTTGCTACATAGGAGCAGTGTTTCCATGTTCTCCCTCATCAACATCAGGATGAACCACGGCATCGATCTGTGCGAGGGTCATGGACGTGAGAGAGCCAAAGCCTCAAGCCTTGGGAGAAGACGACCCGTCCTGATCTGGTCCGGCTCTCCTATCTCCGAAGTGAATTTAGCGCTATTTAGTCCGGACATGGACGAACCAGATGCACAAGTGTTGCCTAAAATGACGGGGGGGGCAGCATTGATGGATCACGACCTTGGAGGACGAGTACACGTGGGTTCAACCCATCCTCCTTCAGGTGGTTGTCACAGCTCAGCTAGAGGGACTTGGACGGGCAAAACTTTTGTCAGTCACTCACCCATCTTGAGGTCCGTCCAGTGCCAGAAGGCCTTGTCCCCCAGAACGGACTCCTTCAACGGGATCCTGTGACGGCGGAGGAGGATTCCCTGGTACAGGCCTGAATTCTGTCGTCAGCAACGCTTTGGTTACGTCTAAGCACAAGCGGGTGGCTTACTATTTTCTGGCACATACGCTTATCCTCGGCTCGATGACGGCCATGGTGTCGTCCTCCAGGTGGTACAAGATGTGGACGTGGCGGACTCTTCTCTCTGGCTCGAAGTCTTGGCCTGCCAGTTCCTGGAAGAAAAAGTGACCCCTTCCTTGCTTCCACCCTCGAAACAAAGCGTCATTGCCGTCTTACCTCGAAGTAGGCGAAGAATCTGAGCACCTTCTTGTCCAGGAAGCAGTACCTGGGCCTGAAGGCCGGGGCCGACTTGGGGCGTGAGCGACCATGAGGCCGATATGTCTGGCACCTGCTGACGACGATTTGAGTCGTGTTACTCACCGTGCGATGAGAAATGTCAACGCAGACCACCAGCTTGACTCCACATTGAACATGCTACCGCTGAGAGGAGGGGGGGGAAGTCCCCTCCTTTTAATCATTATTCAGCCATGACATAAAGGGTCTCTGTCACGAAAGCCTTCTCAGCCTTTTAACCGTGACTGGCAGGCAAGTCTGCTGCAGCCTTTTTTCCCGGTGTTACTCCCACCATCAAGGAACAAGCGCAGCTGTCCATTAGTGAATTAGGCAAAGAATAAAAGATTAGGCTAACCAGGGTGGTCGTTAGTTAGTTTGGGAGAAAGGAATCCGTGATCCTGCCAGCTCCAAGTGGCCATGGATCATTCACGAAAGCAAACTTTGAGTCGGTCTTGCATTATGTCATTTAGCGGAGCGAGGGGAGACTTAGGAAATTGAATCCAGCAAACTTGTACAAGGCTAAAGTTTGAGTGCACGAATCGGATTAAACATGTTTGCGTTGTCAAGGGGGTGTCGAGCCCTCGCCTTCGTAGCTACAACTGAGTCACTTCAAGTGTCTTCTGCGAAAACAACGGATCACTGACTTTTGAAGGTTCTCCCCGAAAAAATGTTCATAATGAGAATTGAAATCGTGCTTGGAGGTCAGCAGGACACGCCATCAGGGTGTTGACACTGTCCCTGCAGTGGGTGGAGACGCTCGTGGCCGGGAACAAGCTGTGCGGCAGGATGTTCAGGGGGTAGAATCATGGAAAAGAAGTCGCTGGTTAGAGTCATCGGGACCCCAGGTTTTGATGACTGTAACCGACATATTCTCATAGCCAGTATGAGTGGCTCTGGCGTTAAATATGTACCTTCAGTGCAAAGACTGACACATTTCTGGCTGCATTCCTCTCTTAGTAAACGTAGTAAGCAAACTGATACCGTCGGGCATAGAGTTTCCAACATGTCTCTGCTTAAATTACCCACAAAAATCCAAAAAAAAAATGCGGGTAATTTAAATTTTCCGCAGGTATTTTAAAGGCTGTAAGAGGAATTCGATGACTTAAACCGATAAAAATGCCTCCATTTTATGACCTAAAAAATCGGGCCCGCTAAGAGTGATGACTGTAACCGGACTATGACCATGACAGAGATGGATGGACTAATTTTGGAGACTAGTGTATCAAAGTATAAAGAAATATGCTCAAGTTTCACTCAGCCGTCACCACTGAGGAGCCAGGAGATATTTCGTCCTCCACAAAAGTCTTTCTGTGTCAGTTTTGCTGTTGACTTCACCTCCCCGAATGGTCGTCTTCCTCCTCCTCCTCCCCGAGAACAGCATCTCTGCCGACGAGGTGGAGATCCTGCACCAGCCGCTCTCCTCCATGTCCCTGGAGAGGCTTTCTCTGCACGGGGAGGCCGTTCTTGAAGCCGAGCGTGTGGGAGCGGTGGAAACGGGGGCCCTGGCGAAAAGAGAAACAACACATTTGTGTCCACAAACGTCTTCGTGTTCACCAAGGCGACGTTGTTTGCTTTTGCTCCAGGAAAAATACTTCCTTATCTGCTTCAGGTCTTGTTTCCTCCCCCCTCCCCCCCCCCCTTCAGTCATCTGCACACAACTTTGCCGAAGAAGTTTGGAAAGTGAAGCAAATCTCTCGCCCTTTTTTTCTTTCTTCGCAACAATAAACTTTCGTGACCGTGAGCTATGCAAAAGGACAGGTAGATGAATCTCCAGGAAGACTTTTCTCCAGGAAGAAAAGAGACCGGGGGAATTTTATGAATGGCTTTCCTTATTGTTCATGGCTCCATGGGGAAAAGAGGGGGGGGAAGAGAAGCTATTTGCTGTGCATACGAGCACATCTACCTCATACATACGTAAGGTAACGCTATTGGCTACTTACATTGGCTGTACGTTCTAACTGTCGTTTAATGTTGAAACGCCATCGATACAAGAAAGTTGTGCTTTGTTGACGTCACCATGACTGACACGATGAACTTCTCACTCGCTATGATTATTGTCTATGACTGGGAGAGTGACTTTGGCGAAAAACAAACCAGATTTAATAGTTAGTTTTCTTCTAATCAGAAGCCTCAATTTTTGGGCTGGTCTGGAATATACTCCCTCCAGCCATGGGGGTGAAAAAGTTTGTCACCTCCAGGGGGTGGACAACTGGACACATGATTTGACGCAGCCTGAGACGACGGATGTTGCTCACCTCGAAGTGCCTCCAGTCGAGATCTGGCCCAGGTAGGACAGGTCTCTGCTGCTGGTGTTGCCCGTCTTCGCCCTGAAGCGCGTCCCACGCATCCTGTCTTGACGCAGGGGTCATGCTTTCTCTGTGTGTCCCTCACCCCTCAGTGACAGTGGAAACCCCGCCAAGACGTGTCTCCAGTCCTCATTGGACTTGATCACGGGATGGCTGGCCAACGACTGGCAGAGAGAGAGAGAGAAGACAAGACGAATATTTCCAGAGTCCTGCGACATTTTTCGATCAAACTACGCGCGCCTCTTTCCCCACACTGCTCTCCTCCAACCGCGCAACCCCCCCGGGTGGTTGACGAGGCTGTTAGGGACGTGTTTGTGTGGTTGAAATTGTGGCAACTTTGTCCATCTCTCCAAGGCGTGTACAAAGTGTCTGCGCATCAAAGTGTCTGTGACAAAACGAAAATTGACCCAGGGTAAGTGCACCTCAAGGAATACAAGGGTGTTCCCCCCCTGCTTAATCTTTCCCTCCTTCCTCCCCCTCCCAATCAGTCTGAAGGAGGCAGGAAGAGAAAAGGTGTGAGTCAGTTGACTCAAGGCATGTGAAGGGTGGCACAGAGATGAACATATTTTTCTTTAGGGCGCGCTTACACTTGGCACAGTGAAAAAGGGGGAAACGTGCAAAGGTGGCTTAATGTCCATGTGTGCATGGACGGGCTTGTACCTGCCAAAGAGAGAGAGAGAGTGAAAAAAAAGTACCTGTTTGGCGTCGTCGTTAGCGTGACGCTTGTACAAGCACATTCGGTGTGTGTCAGCAAAGGCAGTGGTGATATGTGGACTCGTAGCTATGTACAGGGCGACCCGCGGAAAAGCGTCCATCTGGGCTTTGTCTAGTTCATCCCATTGTCTAGTTCATCCCAGCCGCGCAGCCTTGAAGGCCAGGCGGGACCTCACGGGCCTCGTGAGTCACCCTGTATTTAAAGGGCCGTAATTCTTACGAGCTCCTACGCCGCGAGGCCTTTTTTTTTCATGGGCCCATAAAGTTGAACTCAGATTCCGATCGTCCCTTCTTCATCTCTGTTGCTGAGGGGATATCGAGTTCAAGCGTTGTTGTTCAATGCTCAAGGTACGACACATTTAGCTTTTTCTCAAGCTGCCAGAGACAGCGGAGAAGAGACCCACTTTTTTTGCAGGCAAACGCGCAATTTCCCATTTTCAGTCGATCAGTGCAATTGGAGAATCTGCGACGTCTGCGGAAGCAGAGACTTCACGCACTTTCCCACACTCCACAACGGCTGCGAGGTCGCTGTGCAACAGCAACGTTGAGACATGATTAATAAACGACGAGCAGAGGTGACCTCAGGGGGAAAATGACCTTTCCGACCAGGGGGAAATGTCAGCTGTGAAGCTCTGATGCGACTAAGTAGACGTTGCATCAGCTGCTGCGCAGGACAGGACTTTTTTGTCCGACGATTTGTACTTTACTCACCCTTAGATTAGCAGGAAGTGTCCATTTTCATTTGCCCAAAACCCCTACAGAGTACTTTTTTAAAATTAAGAATCTGACACTTTGTGACGCAAGTGTTTCCATAACGCATTTTTGCGTTATTCCTACAATTGCATTCCCCTCGTGAGTGTTCGTGCAGTTTGGCAATCGCTGTTATTGGATACACCTGAGTAAGGAATTTTTCTTTCTTTCTTAGAATTTGACTGGTGGTGGTAGCACCTGCCTGCCTGCGTACTGAGCCAGCAAATATCACTCGTCAGGTGTCTCCCCCCCCTCTCCTTGCCCACCAGCACCAACACCAACGACAACAACAACAACAACAGCACCGCGGCCTGTGCGTATCGTGCGTTCGCGCTGGCCAAAAAAGTTTTGCTGGGAAAAAGCCAAACAAAGAGTGTTGCACAACGTGCTTCGACTTCCCACATCTCTCCTCTCGCTCTATCTCTCTCTCGAATGAAACAGGTGCATTTTCCACTTTTTTCAGTCTGGCCGCTTTCTCATGTCTGTGAGTGCAGAGAAAGACAAAGCCAACAAGCGCGCGTCCCGCACCAGGTACGCGTACCTTGCGTACTTGGCCGTTGTCAGATGTGTCCGCTGGTCGGACGATGCCGCAGAGCCAGCCTGTACAGGGTGCCCCGTTGTTACTGCTCCGCTTGTGCAGTCACTGTTTGTGACTGGGCGCTTCAAAAGTTACACGATCTCTCGGACACCCTGTAGTGGACAATGCCTCCACTACGGGCTGAAACGCTCTGTTTGTACAGGGTGACTTCCATACATTGCTATGACTCACGTAGGGACCTGCGCAATTTGAAGGCTCTGAATTGCGGGTTGTGCGAGGAACATTTCGTGCCCGGAGCCACCATGGCAATTTTTTTCTCTACCAAGACTGTGAAGGTTGAGCCTTCAACGCTGGAGCTTAGGAGTGTTGCACGACACGGACGGGTGGTCCTTGTGTCTGGTGGACCCGAGCAAGGACCGATCGGGACAAAGTCCACGTTGGGGTGGGCGCGCAGTCCACAGCCACAGCGCCGACGCTCCCAAGCCCGCCAAAGTTGGTAAACAGCCTGACCCAGAGACTCTTCAACAAATGAAGAGTCACCAATGTCTTTCATGAGCGATGAATGATGGTCATGAATGCAATTTAAATGTTGTTCTCAATCTTCTTAACTCTGCTGGCGTCGTGACTACGTTTTCCGCGATGCAAGCTGGACAATATGTAATAAGTACAAGACATAATTAGTACTTAAAAAACCATGCTGAGAATGACTTGCTGTGCACGTGTTTGCTCGGGCCAGCAAGGTCGTTCCTTACAGTCATAGTTAAAGCAGCCAGGAACGAGCCATTCGGGGCTTTCAAGTGGTGCAGGAATTGGGTCTGTGCGTGGTCTTCGACTTGAGTTATAGCATTTGTAAGTTTAACAATGCATAAGAACAGACTTGTAGTCTGAGCAAATCGATCGATCCGCCGTAAGGACAGTGAAAGTCCGATTTAGTCAGACCAGTGGGCTCTACGTATGACAATGACAGTGGACTAAATCAGAGGGTTTGCTCCAAATGTGTGACTGTTGTAGGATGAAATATGTCTACTTTTTTTTGAAAATGGCACCTCTTCTAAAATTGTATTGCAGCAGCAATACTTTGTCGTGAACTCTCAACAGAGAAAACCTGCTCGTATAGATATCTTTGTACATTCATTCCTTCGCATGTGTCCATCAGTAAAGTGGAAATCTTCAAAATGTCCCTGTTTTGCAGAATTTAGCAGTGCAAGTGAATTAAATAAAAGGAATCAAGTAATAGATACCTTGGCGAATTAATATTTCTTTGTCGTTGAATATCCACATTGCTGACATCACTAAATGAGCTTTATCGTCATCGTAACCCAGTTCTACCTAATGAGGAACTGACGTAGCCGTTAAGTCAACTCGGGAGTTTTGGGTGACCCTTTTTTACATTAAGACTTCTGTACCTCATCAGAGGGACAGAAGTCTTAATGTTTTGGCTGAGGGCCCCAAACCCAGATCATAATAGTGATCATTATCAACCATCATGATGATCAATATGGCATCATCATACTAATGATTGACATCTCGTTGGTGCCACATTTTGGCGCTTTAAAATCGCTAACCGGACAGTGAACCCGGCGTCCGTCAGGCTCCCCCTGTCGAGCGTTGTGCGTCTGAGGCTGTTGTCCCTCACTGTGGAGTGCAATTTCAGGTGCGATCTTGTGGGTGGTCTGGATGCAAAATCATGCAAACTTTTTTGCACAGTCGAGATTGCCTTTGAGAGCCAACGATGTCATCCGGCACGTCTTTGTTGACTTCAGTCTCTGACAAAGCTGCTCTCTAAGCCAAACCACGTGAAATCAAAAGTGACGGAAAAGAAAGCAACGCTGTTTTCGTCTTGCATGCAAATTCGCTGCAATTATCCAATGCCTCGAGGAAGTCTCCGTGGGAACTGAGAGCAATTGATGCACATACCAGGAAAATCTTTTAATTTGACTGATTGCGACCTAGGTTAAGACTCCCCCCCCCTCTTTTTCTCAGCCATGAGCAGGATTCAACAAAGTGCATTTTCCGCTGGGTGGGGGTCAGAACACCTCTCCCCCATACCGTGAACAATTGTCGTGACGCAATAATTCAGAGAAGGTTCAGTCATAAAGTTGCACTGTTGACTCGTCAACTCCATTGAGTCAATTGAACCGCTGTTTTGACTAACTCCCCCCCCCCCCAAACCCCGTGGAGGACAAGGGGGAGGAGGGGGGGATGACGGTCGGCCTGCAATAAAACCCAGGACCCAGCGAGATAATTCTGCCTCTGCAGGCCCGCCGGGTTATCTCTCTGCACAGAATTAGACTCCTGATTGTTATGTAACTGCCATGCACAGGGTGCAGAATCAAGCTTGAGACAACGGTTGACGGCAATGACGCCGCCAAGAACAACCTCAGGAGGAACGTTGGTGGACCAGCGGAAGTGTCAACTAGGCCGCTAGATGGCGCATGAGTCGAAACTACAAAATACAGAGTATTTCAGTGTGACTGTAAAATTGTCTTAGGTCCTAATCCTGAGGCATGTATTTCTCTGTGGACTCTACTGTTTCAAATTTAAGTTGTGTGAATAAGGGAATGACGGATACTTTATATTCAACAGGTTTTTAATGTCTGATGTCGCATGAAAAATAATGATTAGAATTTCTCCAGAGAATGACACTCTTGGCTGGTTTTCCAGAGGAAATTTGCAACATTTTTGCAATGTCGAAGCCCCCGGTTCTTTTAAGGGACACCCCCCCCCCATTATCGGGAGGCTTCACCTCACCTCCTAGCGAGTCTGCACGTTATAATGTAGAGGGAGCTCTGTCGTCGTCCGGGGCTGCACCCGGTCTGGTCACACCAGACTGAAACACTTGCGTTGAACTATAACAGAAATCGATTTTGAGGGGCAAATTTCCTACTAAAAACTCAACAGAAATTGCGGCTTTCTGAAGAATTGTACTCCAACTTTCGAATCATTGTGGGAATATCACATGGGAATGTGATAACCATGCCAGACATGAAAGACCTAATGGACGTAAAATGTCTGACCTACCTGCACTACTCAAATTTGAAGCAAGCGGGGAAAAACCAATGAGGATCTAAACACTTTTCACAATAACACTTTATGTCAGTCGTTGAGAAAATATTAACTTTTCCAATTAATTTTTCCTAATAGTGCCAATTCTGCTTTTATCATTGCAACAAGAATCTCCGGATGTGACTTTCCTCAACCTTTGGGGGCACCTTGGAGTCCAGGGCCTGTCACACCAACTACGGCAAGAGTGTGGAGGACCTGAAGGCCTCAGTCAGCCAAGAGCAGTCCCACTTGTCTGTAGCTTCAGTGTAGAAGGTCACATTGAGGTCTGGCGATCCCTCTCCTTGCCCTACTGGCTGCTCTTGGTGGCGTTCACGTTTCGAACGCCGCACCCTGTACTCGTCAACACGAAGAAGTTGCCCCCCTTCCCGTGATAGGAATGGATTAAGGAGTGTGTACGCTACACAAGCAAATTGAGCTATTAAAGCCTTGTTTGATAACACCTTCCATCTCATACATGCAGTCGACAAGTGTGCATTGCTGTAGGACTTTAAATCCATATGTGCGCAGCCCGCGTGAGTCACCGTAAGTGTTACGACTAAAGATAGACAAGCACTATTAAGATGCAGCCAGCGCGAATTATGATGACCTGGCTGCCAGGTGCGTACATACTAATGTCTCAGATTCTGTCCTTCATTGAACACGACTGCTTCATGACTGGGACCAAGTACTCAGGACTTGTCAGAGTACCAGAAGTCATGGACGTGTCAGCTATTGCACGGTAGCGTCGTGCGTCATCTTCGTGTTGTTATGATGAAGGCTCCGCATGTTGGGGGACTCCTTATCACTTCTTGCGAAGGCCGTTGATCCTGGACCGGCGAAACATTCAAGGCCGATCTTGCAGTCACTGATGCCATCGAGCTGACGCCGATGCAGTTATCAGAGTCCACGTTCATGCAGTTTCGTCAATACGCTAGAGGAGCAGAAATCACTGAGATTTCCCGATTTGCGAAACCTCAGGCTAACAGCGCATTATTTCACTTTCGCCAGACGCAGCAAAAATGAAAACACGTACAAAAAGACGTGACTTTAGAGCTGTTAGGTCGCAGCTGGATTTGAGCACACTTTCAACTCCAGGCGCCAGAAGTGTTTTCTGCAGTCACCAAGGTCAGCTAGACCACCCACGGAGACGTCAAGGGCCTGATGACCATGGGGAGAGCGGGAGCAGGAGACGTTACACATCTGCGTCATGGCAAAGCGGTGACGTCGGAAGCTGTCCCACCAGAGACGCTTTCTTCGCCACCACCCACTTCCCCACTACCTGCAATGTCCTCATCATCGCTGTACGAACAGGGGGGCCCAATTGGTACTTCCAAGCTGCAAAGTCACAACACAACACATCTGTGGGTGACAAGCGATCCTCCACGCCTCATTGTACCAAGAAGACCTGCCAGAGGTTCTGGATTTGCCTCATAGCCTGCATTGTTGCCGAGGGCAGCGTTTTTGTGGAAAATGATTCATGATTAGTAATGATGTCCTCCTCTAAAAGCTGCTGCTCTTTTTTGCCTGGGTGAAGTTAACATTTAAGTTCAGTTGTTGCACCCGCGCATTGCACATCTTCCTGCGGAAAAGTTAGATTCCCTTCATCATATGAAATGTAAAAGGTTGTCTCGAAAAAGTCAAGTACACTAGTTAAAAATGGGAAAAATAAATGCCACGTGGTGGCTCAGAGACTAGAGCGATACTGAACACTTGAGAAAACGTTCTCGGCTCCTCAGCTTGTTCAGGATGGCTACTGAAGGACGTCCTATAGACTGGGCCACCCTGTACGAACTCACGCACGTACAGGGTGGCCCCAGAGGACTCCCTTGAATGCTCGTTTCACTCCTGGACGAGATTTCGTCCTGGCCAATGGAATCCTGGCACTCTAGCAGAAAGTGATCCTTTCCCATCAGTCCCATGACTGTTGTCATGCAGGGGACCAAGACGCACGTGTAGGACACCTGCCTGGACGCGTGGGACCTCAATACCTGCAGCTGCCTCAGCCCTGACTTGGCGTTTGCGGACTCGTCAGCTACGCACGCACAAAATGCTGCTGTTTCGTACGTTGTCAGTGGGGAGGACTGAGCTCAGTGTGGGAATCTGGTGGCCGAACTTGCACTCGTTGCGGCTTTCCAGAGCTGTGACTGCGCTTTATTTAGGTCTATGCAAACGTTCAGCGTCCTTCATCGCTTCACTTCTTCCCCAGGGTACTCGAGTGAGAGAGCAGAAGTGAGGGTCAGTGCGTACATGCGTAGGTGGGACGACGATAACACAAAGATCAGTTGGCTCCTAAACATTTGTCAACTCGACTGACGAATGTCACAAGTTTCCCTCGAATTCCTATGCGTAAAGTCGTCTCTCGATTTAGTCCAGTCAATTGGCAAACCTTGACTGGGAAAGAAACGGTAAAATCAAGGCAATTTTAGAACTTTTTCTATGTAAGAAATGAGTAACGCCACAAAATGTGATAACAGAGCAGAACAAAATGAAAGTACTTAAATGGAGCTGCCATTCTAGAAGACTTGGAAGTCTCTTCCATTGGCTGATATGGCCAAATCATCAGAATGTCAGTAAACAGCAGCTTCTTTCTTTCCCACAGTAATGATCACATGAATTAATAAAACCGTCCATTCGTTGTTGTATGAACACCCTGAGATGTGAAGCATGTGTCTGGGAGTCATTTGTCCCACTCTTTGAATTAGACAACACTTTTGATCTAGTCAAGTGACCACTAAATCGAGAGACGACTGTAGCTACAGGCAGACATTTTGTGAGTATGTGTCCAGTTCTACTATACCTCAGTGTCACGAATGGTATGACGTCAGGCAGTCACTAGGTCGTCCTTCCCCAAGGAGATTTTCAATGTGTGAGGTTACACATATGGTTACTTGTACAACAAGTGAATCTAGGTGCAAGGCGACGCTGTTATTCAGTTACTCATTATTATTGACATGCACATAATATGTGTTATTGACATGCGTGCGTTAAACCCAGAAGTTTGCGTACTCCACCGCCACCCACCCGTCGCTGGACTGGACTACGTTGAGCTTCGTGCACACTTCCAATATCGCACTTACGGTACCTGGAGGCCAAATTCCCCACTCCAAACCAGCTCTGCTGCCAATCCCACTTGCAGAGGGGAGGGGGAAAACAACGTTTTGCCACCCATTCATTGAAGCGTGATGTTGGACACATATGAAAATAGTCCGTCCTTCAGTCCCGGACACACACCAAAATCTCGTCCCAACGAGTCCCTAGGGTGCAGCCGGGCCCCAAAGTACTGGCAAAAGTTTGGACACTTCTGCGTCACACACAATGTGTGTCTCAAAAGCCATGCATAAATACCGAAAGGCACATACTTTATTACAATGACACTCAGTCATGAATGGTGTGGACTCAACTAAACTACCAAGACGGTCGCCAGATGTCAAAAAAGGCTAACAACAAAGTATTATGAACGTTTTGTCTGTGTGACTACTTTTGTCACAGTATTTCTGTGTTGTTGCCACAAGAGATACACCCCATACACCCCGAAAAGTACATGTAGGTGTTTGTGCTGCCATGATACAGTGGATGCCTCTTATGCCGGTTATGAGCCGCCTGACGTTACATTTGTACTAACGTTGCAATTTGGACCTGCGAATGCCAAGTGCAGCATGTGTCTGTTGTTACACGGTCCCCTCCTGGAAGGCCAAGGCCGCGATAGAAGAGGCCGACGAGGGCGAGGCTGCCTTGGCTGCCAACCTGAGCAAGTGCTGCTTCGTGTTGCTCACTTTGGTTCATTGTTTTAGCGGCAAAGGACTGGTTCAACAAGGACAACGAGCAGATCAGGCTCAATCTTAACGTGCGGTACGTGGAAGTGGTGGACAGTATCAGGTCCTACAAGGGACTCCGCCTGGAGTGGCGAAAGGTACCACCTCCCACTTGAAGGAGATTTTTTCTGTTGTGTGTTGCATCCGCCGGCTCCAATAACCGGCGTCCACTGTAGCCGGTACAGCACTGTTGGTCAGATGTACAAGACTCCGGAGGATCAAGCTCAGGAGATCAGGTCAAGCTGACATGCCCAACTTACTCATGCTCGCGTCACCTTGATAGCGAATCAAGAGTAATCTGCGGCAATTGAGATTAGCTTAGTGGCGCGATATCGTCTTTTAGTGAAAACAGAGCACGCGAGAGTTAAAATTATCTTGTCACTGATGCCAATCGATAAATAAGACAGCGATGTTGAGAGAAGAGAACGCGAACAAATGCTGAGCGCATCATTTTTTCTCAAAGTGTAGCATATATATTTTGTTTTTCATACTTATGCGCTAACAGGGGATTGTACACAAATATAGCGTTATTCTCCGTTCACGTGGTGTTCATGACAAAGTGGAAAAATCTGCAAGAATGTAAGTTCTTTATGGCGAAAAATGTTGCCTGCAGAAAAAGCAACCCTTGGCTCTATCAAAATATGACATAGTAGGCAAAAAGAAGTCTTTTTAAGTATTGTGTAGCAGTAACATCTTCACCAGCATCATCACATGTGCTTTGGCGGAGTTTTGTTCCAGTTTTTCACCGGAGAGTGGTCACCAGAGGGACTTTCCGGGCTGGAACTTGGGCCTGTTCTTGCAGATGAAGCGGTACCTGGAGCCCGAATTGTCGTCTACCATCTGCTGGTCAGGGGTGGACACGATGACAAACATCTCGAGCGCTTCGCCCGCGCACAAGCGACTCGTGTCTAGGACGAAGGCGAATCGCATGTGACCGTTCTTCTCCTCCCCGACTAAGGTGGCGATGACTTCGTCGTGCGAGGACCAGTCATCGTAGGAGAAGCGCACCTTGACGGGAGGGGAAGGGTTAGAGTGGGACTCGCTGGGCGCCACCACGATCATGCCGGAGACGAGGCAGCGATCGGAGTCGACTTCGGCGGACTCGAGGGAGAGTCCCCCGCGGGTCAGGAGACGCTGGTGGAAATCCGGGAGGTCTCCCGGGCAAAGGAACGTTGGGACGACCATCCACGCGGGGTTGCGGGGGGCCCTGGATATCACCGTAGAGGAGGAGAACGTGGCAGAAAGGCTGTTGGCGACGTCGACGTCGACGTCGACGTCGACGTCGTCGTCGTCGTCGTCATCGTGGTCGCCGTCGTCGCCGTCGCCGTCGTCGTCTTCTTCTTCTTCGTCGTCGTCTTCCTTGGCTTTGAAGCTCAGCCTTCCTTCCTCCTCCTCGTCGTCCTCTTCGTCCTCCTCAATATCGACCTGAACGGTAAAATGAGCAAGATTAACTTCATAAGTCACTTGCTTAAGAGTAATCTAAAACTAGACGACTAATCTAGATGACGCCATGAACAGGTAGCCGAGGAATAGATCGTTCTTGCTCACCTCATAAATAGCATCGAATCCAAAGTCGTCCACTCTGTAGTAGTCGAGCCCGTCCTCAGCTTGGTAGTAGCAGTCGAAGTCTTCGTCCTCTTCGTCGTCGCCTCCCAGGTAGAATTTGTTGCTGGCCACGAAGTCTTCGTGGTTCCTCCAGCGTTGCCACCTCCTGGCGAGGGCCTCCTCGAAGAGGAACCTTTGGCATATCTCCTCCTTCTTGAAGACCTTCACCTGGCACAGGTCCTCACCCACCGAATCGGCAAAGCTCACCGACTTGCGGCTGCTGAGGCTTCCGCCGTTGCTGACCTCGTAAGAGCCGCTGCTGATGCTGTCGTCTTCGACGGAGCCCAGACTGTCGCAGCTGGCTCTTCTCGGCGAGCCCAGAGCTTCCAGCTTATGTGGCAGGGGAGGCATGGAGGACCTCCGCTTCAAGCAAGGCTTGGGGACATGGGCGCTGTTGGACGTGGTGGCGCTGTTGTACATGGTAGCGCTGTTGGACGCGCTGAGCTGGAGCGCGGCCTGACACAACTGCTTGTGCATCGAAACCGAACGACGAAGTGCTTGCTGGGGGCTGCTTTGCACGTGCTGCTGCATCCTCCTGAGCTCCTTCTATCCCTTTTGTCTTGTCGGGTACCTCGGGCGTGGCAGACAATGAATCTGGAGCGTGGACGAGAAGAAGTTTTCAAGTCGCTCGCGTCCTTGCGGGTCCGTTGTTGCTATTGGACTGGCGCAAGGAGGTTTGCGACGAGCACTGATATCTTAGGAGCAAGTGGAGTCAAGTGTAGTACGACTCGACTGTGTAGTACGGTCGAACGGAGGAGGACTAATTGGGCGTGCGCGCCCTCACACTCCTCCAACCGGGCGCAGCTCCGCGAAATGCCGTTGGTGCGTGCGCGGGAGAGCGTTCGAGCTGGCGCAACTTGCGTTCATGTGTGTTGCTGCTTGCTCGCGAAGCAGTGCTGCTACTGCAGCGTGCGTTGGCACCCAAGTGGTGGTCACGGCAGCCGACTGCGGCGCGATCACTCACATGTCGTCCATGGTGTCAACAATGCGGTACAAGCTAGAAGAAGTCATGCTCGTGAGGTTGCATTGCAACGAGTGCATCCATCTCCGCCATGATGACTGCACACCACAGCTGGACCCTGAATCGTCTTCCTCTGGCTACATTTCCCAGAATCCTCACTCATGGTTGCATTCAACACGTTCCTGAGCTGATTTCAAGAGACTGATTATAACAGTTAAATAGGTTAAATGACAAACTGCCAACAATGTGACCTTAGGCCTTAAAGCCATCATCATGCCCTACTTATTGACTGTCTCGGTGAAGAAGTCCCAATCTGATCTTTTCAGATCAGGGAAGCCGAGCATCATGTGGCTTATTCTATTCTTAAATGCAGAGGCTGGCAACTCTGCTCTCCGCGCGCCGCAGCTCTCCTCCTCGCCGCCGCCGCCGCCGCCGCCGCCGCCGCCGTCGTCGTCGTCGTCCTCCTCCTCCTCCTCCTCCGCCTCCCCGCTTCTGCCGGTGTTGCGTACGTACGAGCAGTCATGCTTCTCCTCTCCTGCCGTGCAAATGCCGGTGTCTGCCGCTTGGCTGCCGCTTTTCTGTAGCTGTTTTCTCGCTTAAGAACCTCTCGTCCACGTCCACATTTTACACCAGTTTGCACACTCATGACTGCTCCACGCCCCCATCCCTTGGTTCACGTCCACCGACACCCCGCACGCCTGCGCCGTCGACTTGGTCAGCCGCCGCAAATGTCCTCCAATAACGTGATCTTAAAGAACGCAAACTACGACGCAATTGTTCGCTCACGCCCCGCTGTTGTTGCTGACTGCTGCCACTTTGGTGCCGGCGAGAGCCAACTTTATGCAGCTCCAAGCATGCGCTTTGCTAGGCACTTCAAATCTTCAAACAGATAAGAATAAGACGAGCTGACCAAGCCTTCGGACAGACAAGCAGTTCAAGAGGGGATATAGTACAGAGAGCAGCAGATGAATAGATATCTTACACCGGGTATTAATACACTGGCAAGGTTGACCGAGCAGAGGCTAAAAATAGACAAGACGCTCCTCCAATGGCGACTGGTTTCAGCTGCTGTTTCGCGATTGTGCAGACGCTTAAACGTTAAACTTGTCAAGTTCAAGCTCTGCCGGCGAAAAAAAAGCCTCTCATCGATGTCCGACCATCGACTTCGATTTGATATCGAGATTGTGACTGACACTTCAGTCAGGGTCATAATAGAGATGTCGAACAAGTGTCTGCCAAGCCATGAGTCCCTCTTATACAGATCGTGGGCTGACTTTGCACCCTCCAAGCTCGGGCAACGAAATTGTCTTGTCCCGTCTTGATGGAGTCGCGAAAACACAACGAAAAAACCATCACCTGGATCGACGACTACGCAGACACAGCGATATCAGGCAAAAGCGCAAGATTGGCAACCTACATTTGGATCGATGCATCGACACGAATCTCGGGGGCCGCGACATGGAATTCTCCGAAGTCAACGACACTAATTCAGCTGTCACATTGTCAAGCTCTGCAGCTGCATCATTGCTCTGTGAGTGTGAGAGGTGGTGCGATAGAATTAGTCATTCAGGTCTACCAGACTTCTCTTTGCCCAGGGTTGAGGCTGCTTTCATGCTTTTTTTTTTTCAATTCTCAATACAAAAGGGTTGAGGGAAAGAGAAAGGTGTGTCGAGGTCGGAGGAGGGATGTCAAGGGTGTGGACGTTAAGGGTTCGAGGGGTGGCGGGATCGAGGAAGGGAGGGGTACAATTGTGGGTGTTGGGGTGTGAGGGGGAGGATGCAGAAATGTCGGGGCCAGAGGAGGAGGGTAAGTCAAAGGGGTGTTGGGGCGGGAGGGGGAGGGTCAGAGGGTACCAAGGGTGTTGGGATGGCAAAAGGGTATCGATGTCGGCGGGGGAAAGTAAAACGATGTCGATATCAGAGGGGGAAGGTAAAGGGGTTGGTGAAGTCCGCCTGTGAGGGTGCGAGCGTCTCTCTCTCTCTCTCCCCTTGCTCCTGTCATGGGCAGACGGGGTTGGGGCCGTCCAAGTGCTCCTTGCATGGGGACATTTTTCCTCCTACGCAAATGTGGAAACACCTGTGACTTGTGCGTTTCAAACAACATTGAAAATAACATTGAAATCCTGGAAGAGGACGAAATATCTCTTTTGGACGTCTCGCCGACAAAGTTGTATCCTTATTGAAAAGTCTGTCAAGCTGACTTGTGAAGGTGCAGCAAGGGCAAGAGAGGTGCCAACCTGGAAGTAGTGTTTCATCACCTTTGCCAAGTCTTCCAGACTTCTATTATGTAATGCATGTGTGTATAGAAATATATACCAGCCGAGAGAATCCGGTGCTTCCCGGGGAAGAAACATGGCAAATATAAATGAAAAGAAATGAAAGCCTCTTTTGTGTTTTCCAGTACTGTTGCCACTGTGATGAAAACCTTGAAATACAATATTTTTTACATTCTGACCGTCCGCATGATGTTAGACTCTCACTCGTTGACATCCTCGTGGGCTCAGTTTACCCAGCTTCCCGCCCTCTTCCGCTCTGCGGAAGCAGTCCTTAAACGTTCATTCAGCCGTGGCCTTTTCGGCCTTTTCGGCCTTCCTGGCCTATGTGGGTGCCAGTGCTCCAGGAATCCAATATATGATTCGGTAACAAAGACACACGCAATCGCTTGTTTGTCAGTCCCATTTATAAGTATCATATTTTTAGGACTCTAATGCGCACCTAAAATCCTCTAATGTTATCAAATGTGGGCGGGGCGCCTTTTAATCCGGTGCACGTTACGCATGAAATTAGGATAAGAAAAAAAATTATGCGTGTTTCAACGGAACAATGAGAGTTGTTTCGACAGAATTCAATAAAGTTTTATTTTGATTCATGCTTGGCTTCGATGTGCCTCATAAGCCCTATGTATGAAATGTTCATTGATATTGCACCTTATAATCCGATGCGCCTGGCGGTCTGAAAACTACGGTGTGTACATTGGACTTTTAAATCAGAGCATTATTGTTCACTGTGTTTAGTGTGCACAGCGCGTAGTAGCCTTTTTGCGGCCATAACTCACTCTTGACTGGATTGAGCTACACAGGAATGGTTGATCCCTCCACCCCAGCCTAAGAATCTGCTCTAAATGCAAACTCATATGAAGTCTTGCTCCAGGACGACGCATTTGTTCCCAATGTGGACGCGAAATTATCTACTAAATTGAAGTTCGACTGTCGTGTGGTCCTCAAGTATACCTCAGTTCGGTTTTAGAGGAGATTCCTCCACTTCCACCGCTCAGTCCAGGGGAGAGTTGAGGTTGAAACTTCCAAGTACAGAAGGTCATAAAACTTTGAGTTAAAAGTCCAATATTGTATTTAATTCTTTCCATCGATACCTATGCCTAGTTGACATTTCCGACCTAACCCAATGGGCGCTGTCGAAGGTTTTATGGGTCAATCATACATTGACCACGTAATGAAGGCTCCACTGAAGAGTGGATTTATAGGCCAGCAGAAGGCTGAAGCAGTGAGACAGCAAACTTAGTGATGTCGATGTTGCTTTTTTCGCTGAGAAATCCCAGTCTTGATGGCCTCAGCGGTTCCTACGTGGTCCACATACACATGTTATTGTGTGCAGCCTCTTTGTATGCTAGAACGTTGTGTGGAGAAAGTCTGATGGTCACGGACGGTGGAATCTTAGGTGAACAATTTGGACAACTTTATAGCAAGTTGCTTCTACATTTGCCAACCGATAATAGCAGAATTTTTGGCCTCCCCCCAACAGTAGCTGGGAGCTGGAGTTCTTTACCTAAAATTCCGAGGGCTTCTAATGAAAGGGACTGGGATTCTTCTTCGCACAGAGCAGCAATTGCAAATTTCTGGCCCGAGAGAGACCTTACGAGTCCTCGTTGGTGGGATTGAGAAACCAGACGGATTCCGCACAAGTGTGGGGAAAATCAACAACTCGCGGGGGGGAGGAAAACAAACAATGCTGGTGTCAGACGATGTCGAGATCAAAAAATGCGGGAAAGAACGCGAGTGAGAAGAATCAGTTCTAGGGAATCAAGACGATTCCGGGAAGTCCGAGATTTCTCCCTAAAACTGACGTGCGCCTTGAGGTCATGCATTGAAAAAACTTGGCTTGCGCAATTTTTTTCCCTGTGTCAACGCCTGAGACGTTGACTCCGGCCCCGGCGTGCATAATCTGTTGGCCGACAGACGCGGGCGAGTCGCGTGGACTCCTCTGTCCAGTAGTACAGAGCGTGGTAGAAGTGCAGGTTGCTTCAGGCGAAGGGAGGGGAACTCACCCTGCAGGTTTAGGATATGTTAGCCTAGGCCTACATTCAGGCCTAGTTCCTACGTCTACGATAAGTTGGCTTAGCTTCGGCCTCAACTTTTAGCCTGAGCTCAAACCTTTAGCCTCAGCTTAAGCCTCCGGCTCAGGTCGGGTTTAGCATAAGTCAGGTTTTTCTCGCCCCTCCCCTCCCTCCAGCGGCCACCAGAGGGAGGCAAACGGTCAAAGTGGACGAAAGTTCTGGAGTCTTCTTTGGCGTGCGGCAGCTGTAGGAGTTGGGCTACTTGTGGTAGGAGTGGAAGGGGGCGGCGAAGGCGACGGAATCTCGGGTGATTTTGCTACAACAGCGCGGTTTTTGCATTCCAACGTCTTCTTTGTTGGCTGAGGCTGACGTCAGGCATTGTTTGATGCAGCAGGGTTTCTCAAGCTCCTGTTTCTAGCCTTGTCGACGTTGTCCGCCAGGACGGCCCTGGTGGTGGCGGCGGTCACGCTGGACAGCAACTGGCTTGATTATGTAAGACAAATCGCATCGATTGAATGGAAAACCGCATTCTTCTGCCACCTCACGTGGTTTTTGCCTCCTGCAGGGAACTGGTTTTTCAGACGAGAAAACCAGCCTTGGTGCATCTGTACCTGAACGATGAGTCCGCGGGTATGGAGTGGATGAGGCCCGCGTAGGACGCGGCAGGGAGCAGCTTGGCCGCGGCCGCGTGAGTGCTGGCATCTTAGGACGGGCCAGAAAGAAAGGCATTTGGCATCACTCTGACAACGGCCCCGAGGTCCTCAACGGCCTATAGCGTCAAGGATGAGCGAGCTCATCACAGAAGAAGGTGTCACTTAACTCGTGCGTGTATTTCAGGCCAGACCAATTTTTTTTCTCTCTCTCTTCGTGCTATATTTGGTTCGCAGGCTATTTTTGAAGACATTTCTAGTCTGATATAGTGTAATCAATACATAACTGATGTATTTTTGGGTACATGTTAGGTCCACACACAACTTCGATCTGCTCAAGATACTGAACTGTAGCACTGAAAGTGTGTTTAGCTTAGCCTCCAAATCTGAAAACTGTTTGTTATGTATTGAGCTTATGCAGCAAAACTTCTTCGCTTGAGCGCCCCTCTCATAGAAGTCCAAGGCAGTGATGACTTTGAGACTCTGCTGCGTCAAGTGATGATTTGGCCTGAACAGCTTGATGCGTCGCCTCCATTTAAGAAGCATCACAGCTATGAAATCTGTGGAGAACAATACTTCCCAGGTGAAAACGGCATTTTTACATTTTGTACTTCCCATTGTGCACGCTCGTATTGAAAAAAGTTGAAAAGTGATTGTTGAAATGAATGTTATCAATTCTTTTGGACGTGAGGAAGTTGCTTCCCTTGCTCAGCTGTTAGAAGTGAAGATTTTGCGAGCACTTAGGAACTAATTGCCTACTTAATAAGTGTGGGCTTCCTCGTCCACGTGACAGACAGACGGACAGACTGACAGACAGACAGACAGACGTTATCAACACCCTTGGACCTGACTGAGTCGCTCCTATCTGCTCGAATGTGCGAATGCTGCGTTGGCAGCAGGGGAGGATTTGTTCATCCAAGTTTGAATGAGTCTGGATATTGAAATCCTACACTTCTTTCTCGCCATCGTCGTCATGTTCAATCACTCGTCCGAGAATCTCACTATCACCGGGACAGAAGTCTGACTCGTTGTCCCAAGGTCTGACTAATCAATGAATGATGACTGGGACGACGCCGTGGCCGAGGACCTCGACACCTCATCCCTGTCGTCTGCCTGACCAAGTACAAGTAGAGCAGGTGCCGCGTCGCCGCCACCTCCACGCGCCTGGAGCCAATGAAGTGTTCGACCCTTTTTGCAGCGGCAGCTTCTCCTCGGTGGGGATGCTGTTTGCATGCGGCTGCATCGAGTGTACGCCCTTCCCTGCGTCACTGGCGTGCACATCGCGCTTCTCACGCATTGGGGCAGAGCGAGTTCTTTGTAATAAGAGCTGCACAGTCTCAGCTGTTGCGTCATCGCAGCTTGATTTGGTGCCATAGTAACTGGTAGTTTGCATTGTTGCACTTAAAGGGTTGATCAAGCGTACGCAACTTAACAACAAATACACCACTGTGGACGCCAGGAGTCGTCAAAGGACACCGAAGAAGATGTATGTTTATTTTCATTTAAGGTCACAATTTGAGCAACATTTCAGTTTCAGTTGGGTGGCTGGATCCAAGGGCGAAATATTCCAACATATCATAAATAACTCGGCAAATGTGTTATTTTGGGGTCGTCTGGAGTGCTGGATGTGCCGGTTCAATCAGTGAAAGTATCTGCCTAATTTTCCATTATCTTAGGTGTGTTTTGAGAGGAAGTGGAGAGACCTGTAAAGCAATACTTTCTGTTCCAGGATGGGCCAAATATTACTACAAAAATCCCCACACACCTGAAATCGCGCCCTCTGTAATGACAGTAATAATACTCTGGTCAGCACCTGATGCAGCAGTTTGGGGGGGAGCAAAACCAGTTACAAGAAAAACGGTGACCCATTTTCTCCAGCGGATCTTCCTCTGCTCCCCCTCCCCCCCCCTCCAAGGACGACGCTGACAACGCCTCGGTCAGTGAGGAGGTGGAGGACAGGCACATCTCGATCGACCCCGTCTAGGCAATCCTTCAACTCTGCGGAGGAGGAACTCAACTCTCAGGGCTGCAACTGCTTGGACCCGTTCACGTGCATCGTCTGTTGTGCTGCGTTATATTTTCCACCAATACAAACGCCAGCAAGTTCCTCTTCAGCGGGAAGTTGTGCTAGGTAACGCAGTGTGGCTGCAACAAGAGGCGCTCTGGGAATACAGAGTGTTGCAAAAAGTCATGCGAAAAGTCAAAGCCTTGCACGGCTGGGAAAGAAGGAGATTCATGCGCTATGAGAATGGACAAGAGCACGATGTTCAAGCTGTTCGTTCAGGCGGGTTTTTCAAAAAAATTAAACGAATCAATTCTTCTTGGCACTTTTCGCGGATTTTAGAGACGGTCATTTTTTGCGCAATCACCGACGACAGTGCGATATAACTGCGAGCTTGCATAATGATGTGAAAGGGTTGTGTAGCATTAAACACGCTCATTCAGGCCCTTGTCCGTGCTGATGTCGTACCAATGTTGTTTCTGGCCCGTCTTAGCTGCAAGGACTTTTCAGACACGCTGCACAATGCAGTCTCGAGGAGCCCTGAAACTCTGCGGCTGCATAAAACGGTGCCACATTACTCGGCGGCCACTGTAACGCAATTGTTGGACTCCACAGGCCGAAATCACTTTGCCTCGTGGCCTCTCCTCTCTACTTGCAAACTGTGCATCGACAGTCGAGTCACAGCATTATTATCCAGGGGATCTCTAAACCCATTCACCTCACATCGATCCTACATGATTAAGCTGGCTGCAGACGAAACTAACACGTCGCACAACGAGGCCTTTCTCTCATCAAGGCCCTCCGCCGAGGCCTCCAAAGACCCTGCGCACGCACGAGGGCCTGGCGGGCAAACTGTCCTACTGTTACCTAACAGTCAACAAGCATTAGGGCATTACGAAGGACTTACCTAACTGAGAAGACGCAGATCACGCTGAAGCCTTGCGCAAACAGAGCCTGCTCAATGAGTTTTGGCAGTACGAGACAAGTTTTTTTTGGACAGCTCCATATATCGCTGCACTGAGCGCTGCGCTGCACTGCACCTTCAAAACTTTGGATGGGAAAATAACGAGAGACAGCCACAGCTGATGGACTTGAGACCTCAACGTGGTCAACGTTTTGGCTCTAGACACAAGCTTATACACTTCCGCATGGATGGAAACAAAACTTTGACACATTATCTGTGTTAGGCTAGGCTGAAAAGGGGTCAATTCGGAATTTCATTGATGGGGGCTGGGTTTTTCTTTTTTTACCTGAGGACAAATGATGAAGGTATAGTCAAATAGTTTTTAAAAAGAGCTGCATTGACCTCTGTCCAACTTGACGTGAAGTTTATGTAGAAAGCTTCTGTAGTAAATTTGCTGTGAATATAGATCAGAGTGCTCTGGTGGCTGTAGGAAGCTGCCAAACTGCGTGAAAATCACTCACGAAAATTGCTGACTTGCTCCATTTTTTATAGAAATATATTTTTATAGCAGGTCCTGCAAAAATAATTGAAAACTTATTTTACAATGTTGAACAACATTAAATGCATTTGGGCATTGATAAAATAGTTTTTTTTTCATTGTCTGACCGCAAAGTCTTCATTTAAAATGGAGTTACAAATTTTAGACACCCACAAGGAATCCCAATTTTTGACCTTGCCATTGCATATACATTCTGGTTTCTGCTACATTTCCCCCTCTTTCCACTTCACACGAGAACATCCCAGCTGGGTCAATTTACATAATGCCTCACAGGGCAGCACTTCTGTATTTTCCACCAGAGATTCGACAATTTTGCTTAAAGTTACAGATTGAAGGGCACAATGTTTTCCCAGCTTCGATCTGTTTCCTGGCCCTTCTGTTGTCCTCCACCCTCGAAGGCCTCAAATCATCTCTGTCAAAGCTCCAAGAATATATATATGGAACTAGACAGAGCTTGTTTCAGCTCGTCTGAAAGCTTATACACTGGGTCTGCTCGTTCTATGACATCAAGTTGACTGATGGAGTTGCTGGCCTTCCTGGAGTCAGCATCATCGGCACTGTTGCTCTCACTAGTACTTCTTTTGTTCTTTCTCCACTCATTCCGGTCCTTGTTGCCAGGGTCCACACGGTTCTCCTTAGGGAAGCCCCAGACAAAGCATGACCTGAGCAAGAAGCACAGATGGTCCAGTTGGACAGGACATATGAAGTAGCCAAGAAGCCTTGCTTAAATTGGTTTAACATGACAAGACTGTTAAAGAAACCTGTCAAAACTGATATTACTCATTTCATAGACATCACCCATGCAAAGTTGCACTGCAGCTTGGAGGCCATGAAGTCCATCGTTGAGATGCTGCTGGGGATTTTAGAAATTGTGCTGAAGTCTTGAATCAGCTTTTCATGGGTATTTTGAACATATCATCAAGGCCAAAGGAGGTTTACTTCAACACTAAAATATACAAGGTCTTTTTGCAACTTCAGTGGAGGTGGTAATGACAATATGGACTTTTTATGGAGAGCTACTGTTGAGGAAAGCTGATCAAACATGTCACTGTACTTCTTGGCCACCCTGTACATAGAAGATACACATGCCTGTTGACGTTCAAATTTAGCTGATTTCCCTGCCAGGTGAGTGCATGGATCTGCTGTGCAAAGATGACATGGAGGACACTCCTCAGCAGGTTGTGGGTGTGTCCCAAGAGGAACAAGAACACCTGAATATTCAACAATAACCCAATCTTATCTACTACACTGTTTCAGCACTGAGTGATCCTTAACTGAGACAACTGGGCAGGGACTGACAATGTCCCACTTGGCCAACAAGCGCTCCACCAGGCTGGGACCCCACATGAGGACACATGAGGCCAGGGTTAACCACTGATGGTGAGAAATGACCTGGAAAAGGACAAGTGCTTGGAGAAAAAGCAATGGCTAATAATAATGTCTTGCCTCATAGGTTGTGTTTCCAACTGCCGACTGGATGAAGACATTGAGGCTGGTGGTGATGAGGACTGGCGTGGCAAAGCAGAGCAGGAACAACAGGACCAAGTAGTACATAATGAAGGGCCAAGACCTGATCCAGCACTGGATGCCCTTTGTGACATTACTGAGTGAAGAAAGTGTTCCAATGGCAGCTTCTCAGACTTTACAGTGAACAAGGATAGGATACATACATGGCTGGTGCTCCAGTTCCAAGTGTTTCGACTACAGCAGGTGAGTTGACACCTTGAGTGTCTGCTGGTTCTGCCACAAAGGCCTTGGAGCCATTAAACAGGAGCTGGATGTCCTCAGGGTCGCAAGACTCATTTGGGACCTGAAGGAGCAACTGCTGTCAAATGGAGCATCATGCACCTGACTGTATTTACTTTCAATGGTCTAACCGACTTTGCGAAGACAGACAGAAGCTCATGCACCTGACTGTATTTACTTTCAATGGTCTAACCGACTTTGCGAAGACAGACAGAAGCTCATGCACATTCAGCATCCTAACAAATGCACCGTTGTTCCTACATCACCTGTATGACCCTGAGCACATTGCCCAGCACATTAGTCTCATCCCATCGTGATCGCACAACTCGTCTTCTCCTGGAGTGACTGTGCCAGGTGTGAGATGAATGACGTTGCTTCAGTTTCTTCTCTCCTGTCCCATCAGCTACTGACCTCCGAAATCTGAAGACGCACTCAATGTTGATGCTCTTGCTTGTCATGTTGCCACTCATGTTGACACTAGCAGGTGACAAACGTGGAAGTTTTGCCAACAGCACTCCTGTCAGGTTGCTATGAGTAAGGAAGGTAAGGAACAATACCTGTGTACTATACAGTGTATATACAGTGTATAGGTGCAAACTCATATTTGTCTAGGGTGGCTGAATGAGTTCTGCTACAGGTTTGGTTGGTCTTATTCTTTTTACAATAACTCTTTGGTCATTTTTATTATGAGTAATACTGATTTCATAAGCATTGCACATAGGCTTCATAGTCATATTTGCGTTCAAATTGACTTCATTTGGCCATGATGACATTCAAAATGCCTAGAGATGGCCATGCATGACTCCTGCATAATTTTGGAATCTAACTTCATCACTACTGAGGGCTTGGGACCCTTTGAATAGGAACATAGCTGACTTGTGCATATACAGTGCTTGGCATAAGTAGTGTCACTTGGTATATATCGATATCATATCCTGACTGGGGATGGTTCTGTGTGGAATTTCAACATGTAATTGGTTATTCAGACACTGCAAAGCAACTTTTAGTGCACAAGTTCACAGGTATGAATGTTTGTTATGGCACTAAAGCACTTTAAGTGTGATGAATTGACAAGAGCACTGTTCTGGTCGCAGCCAAATGTTGATGCTTTTGACCACTTTTCCATGATGAAAGTGACTGAAACTGTTGGTGGATGTGGCAACCCTCCAGTGCCACATGCCAAAGACAGCGCCCTCCAACCCGTCCTTGGACATGCTACAGGCCAAAAACAT
>JAAUXU010046881.1_pt1 | contig 31217 bp, 24 predicted proteins | sample 7278151 | NCBI WGS metagenome assembly JAAUXU01 (sample SAMN14350113, study PRJNA611818) | marine sediment metagenome | isolation source: surface marine sediment (1.8m) | place: French Polynesia: Moorea | collected 2018-08 | reverse complement strand
GGTTTCGTGTCGAGCATCCAGTTTCAACAATTTGAGTCTTTTGGCAGGAAATCAGCCCAAAGATGCTCATTTTTGGTGGAGGCAGAGGCAGAGATGGCCCAGACCAAGACCAAATTGCTCATCAAGCCTAACTTTTCCACGCATTTTACTCAGTCAGCATCTTTGCTCCAGACTTTTTTTTTATCTTTTTCCATGAATTTTCTAAGTAGACACGTAAAAGAAAAGCAAAAAAAAAAAGACAATAGATGTGGAACTTGAACGTCATAGAGTAATTTTTTACCACCCCTGACGAGGTGAGGTCCATTGATGATTTGGGGCTTGGAGCCTGGACTTGCCCAAAGACTTGAGGTCCGTGAGAGTCCAACCGTTGTGTTCAGAGTCTCTGATCATGACAGCAACGTACCTGGGGGCGACGAAGACATGGCAGCTTGGGCACCAAAACGCGGTCCTGGAGGGGTCAGACGAAGCCACACCGGGCAGTGACACGAGCAGGAGTCGGTCCGAACTCTCAGCGATCCCCGCTTCTCCCGTCCCCATATCTGCCCTCGCCCCGCTCAAACCACCCAAAACCTCAGCTTGGAAAGCTTCCCCTTATTAAGTCATTAGCCCGCCTGCCTCCACCATCACTTTGCGGCATAATTTCCCCGCTGGCAAGAGACAAAAATAGCAAATGAGCGACTATTTCAACCTCTCTTGTCGACTTTGACAAACTGACTCTCGCTATTATTCTTCTCTTCGGGATCCATTTTGGGGTCTGCAGGGAAAAATCCATGCCAAAATACCTTTTGTCATCGTTTACTACGTTGAAAATGGGACTCCACATATTGATCAAGTTCGTCACGTCTGCATCTCCCTCACACTTGCCCTCGCTTTTGTTGTCACCCTGTTCGCAACGTCACCTTTCTCTGCTGTCACCCTGTTCATCACGTCACTTCAGTTCCGCTCTCATCACTCTACACCCTGTGGATCAGGTCGTTTGTTGCGACGTCAGCCCCGACCACTAGGACGTGGCCAAGGTGAAGTGCAGGGGGGAAGCAGAGCTACAACACGAAAGGTGCAAATGCAAATACAGTCAGGAACCAACTGGATCACTAGATTTTTGCATAACACTGTGTAGTTGTCCCTAGTGCAAAGCATTGAAACTATGATGTCACCAGGACTTATTCCATGCAGTGCTGAGTACGCAGTATGTTTCTAAACTTCCTCGACCATTTAGTCCACCATGAGTTTGACGGCGTGGAAATGGCCCAGCCAGCCGGAACTGGTACAATGAGACCCATTTCTACGCCGGCAACTTCAACGACAAAATGGGGGGAGCAACTTTAGAAATACCGCAAATATCTTGACGTGCCTGATGGTTTTCAACTCCTCCCCGAGGGTGCCGGATTATTAGAACGGTAGGGTGAAAACTCCTCACCGCGACATTCCTCACTGTGACATCTCCTCATCGCGACATTTCCTCACTTTCCTCACCCACCACCAATTTTTAGCTCCTCTTATCACACCTAAGACAGAATATTAGGGCTGAGTTGAGCTCCGCTGATGGGCTGAGCTTGACTGGATCAGGACTATGTGTGTAACAAGCTGCAAAACAAGCTGGATGAGCCCAAGACATCCAGCCAAGACCAAGACATACCAGTAAACATGCACCACATAGTCTTGGTCTTGGCCAGACATGTTCAGTGAGTTGAAAGCTGCCAGAGAAGTGTTCTTGTCCAGCCTGTCTTGTAGCTCACATGGTCTTGGTCTTGGCCAGGCCGGCGAGAGAAGCACACATCCCTGATCTAGTGTGGCTGCTAAAGTAAGCACAAACCCCGCATTGTCAAGATCTTATCAGCAGTGAGGAAATGTCGCCATTTCCATTGTACGCTAGTGAGGAGATGTCGCAGTGAGGAATTGTCGCGGTGAGGGGTTGTCGCCTCACCTATTAGAACGAACCTGTCTCATTTGTGGCACCTGCCTGGTTATTGGGGCAGTTGCGGTGTGCCTCAATGACTGATGACACTAAAAGTGAGCTGACATTAGCAGCACTTTTAATTTGGCAAAGATAATTGTGCAAGTCCGACGAAACAGCAAGCGAGTCGCTCAACTGCCTGCTACGCACGCTGCCTTCTAGGCCTCGACTTTTATTCGAATATTCTGTGAAATCGAATAGTGACGGAAAAATTCTCCTATCAAGCCACATTTGAAGATTTTCGACTACTCCTAAGGCTTTGTTTTTTTTTAAAAAGAAGTCTTTAGTTTTCCCTTCCAGCAGGAAGCACAGAGTGTCTCCTGTGGCATCTGCTAGTGATGATCTTAGCTTCGTGACAACCAGGCCAGTGGAGCTGAAGCTTCGTTCTGCCTCAGTAGAGTTGGGTGGCAGGACCAGAATGGTAAACTTGGTGCTTTGTTTCGTTGTCTTCCAATCAGATACAGTCTCTCAACTCCCTGTCCACATCAAAAAAAGCTCTACAACATTATTCAAAATGTTCGAATAAAAGGTAACTGCTCAAAAATTGCTCGTTGTCTGATTATTTTAAGTCAAGCCTGACTTCGCTCTTGGCTGCCTCTTTTGCTGTTCAAAATTACTTCATCAGCTCTGACGGGCAAAATTCTGTTCGCTAGTGCAAATTTTGAATCTTCCTTTTCAAACAAGTGTGCATTGCGACGTTTACCACAAGCTGAGTCATTAGACAATATAACAATTTCATCTTTTGGCGGCGAGATTGCAATAACTCTATTGTAGTTGCATTGTTTTGGCAAATTTTCCGTCTCCTTTTTTTCTTAAATGAGCCTCCTAACTTATTTGCACGGTTCCACTTATATTTGGTCCACCCTGTATATTGTGAGTTGAAAATTTCCTCTCCCCTGGATCGAGCATGCAGCAATATTATCAACTAATTTCCGTCGTACAAGCGCCAAGGGAGGATTTATACTAAAAATAAAGCCTCAATCTGTCCTGCTGGCCTCTCGACACCCTTTGAGTAGACCTCGGAATTTTAGTGGGACATTTTTACGCAACGAAAGTTAGTTGCATTCTCAGATTGTTGTTTCCCCGCTCTTCATTTGTCTTTGGTTGTTTCATGGCCATTTTTTTCACCCAAAAATTCCTAAAAATTGCCAGTTTGCTTGATACTCTTTATTACTTTTGCTGCATCTTTATCAAGTTTTGTCCCCCTCGTGGTGTTTTTTTTAAATCACTGTTCAGTTTTTGCCTAAAATTCCGCAGTTTACACGTAAGATACTCGAGACTTTTTTTTTTTTTTAGATAGCATCCACTCTTTGGTTGATCTCCTTATTTCCCCTGAAGCTTTCTGAACCCCAGCTGGTGCTGTTGGGGGTCCGTGTGGACCCTGCAAATGCAATGTTAAGGAGGTTGTGCTTTCTTGCGTGCCCGGTTGTATCTCACTGACCCAGTTTCGAAAATGCGCGTAATCCGTAGCAATTTTCATCCCGAGAGGCAGTTCTGGCACTTGCCTGAACTGCAGCGCTGGATGACGTAAACAAACAAATGTAATTTGGTAGCCAAGACTTGTACAAATGGGACTTTAAGTCTTATATCACAGATAGACTGACTGCAGCAACAACTTTCAAAGTTGGACGAGATTGCGAAAATAAGTTTTTGTCTGCTTGGCATCAGCATGAAAGGCTGTGGTGCTTTCCACAACGAGCGTGAAGTCACCAACTTCAACATAAGATTGATCTGTCATATCCAATGACTGAATAAGTCCTGGTTTTGCCCTGACCTAAAGTCAAATGTGGCAATATTGTTTCACCAGTGTCCACTTTGCATTCTGCCCACCGGCACTAAGAAGGTCCGGAGAAGCACGGCTGCTTATGTACTGACAGCGGGCGGCAAAATCTTTTCCACCCTCCTAATGTGCTGACAGCGGGTGGCAAAGTAGAGGTCAGGACTCCTAAGGCAGTACCTAAAAATAATGTGAAAAATTATCCACCGGCAAATGGGACTTGCGAGCGCTTTCAGGCGACCGAGGTGGACAATCCCACGTCGGACGTCACGCGCGTGCAGTTGCACGGGTTCGGCCAGGTGGCGGCCGAGTAAAGCCGCACGTCTGGAAAAGGTATTAGCATCTACACTTACACTTAGTGGGGTCTCTCTCACCCCTTTCTCGTGGCAAAGATACTCTTTTGGCATACAAACAAGGCGAGACCCTGGAATGGGGCTTTCTTCGCCCTGTAATCACATAGCCAAATAATTGCCCACACTTTGCCTTCCTCAATTCCCCAGGCAAACATGAGTGCGCATGAAAATACATACATAGGTAAACAAACATCCAAAGCTTGCATCGTGTAAGCTTTTCGTCGTCGTCGTCGGACTACGAGAGCTATGGCAAGGTCACTGCAGGGCGTCAACCAGGAAACACCAGGGCTCAGATGCAGAACAGTGGAGTCCGCGTATCAAAAACGTTTCGTCCACAGCAAGTAAGTTGACTTCTGGGAGCGGACGAAGATCTGACGTCATGACGTGTACAATGCCTGCCTTCCTGTCATGACCACAGCCCATATGTACAGGTACGATACGTAGAGTGGACCAGAAGGGGAAAATTTTCGGAATTTGGCTGAGTGCAGCTAAGGTTTGTTGCCTAAGTCCAAGTGCTGAAGATGTGGAAGAACATATATCTTAATAGTAGATCAACAAATAATAATTCATCGACAATCAATCTACAATGGTACATCAGCAATCAAAATATGTCACCCAAGTTTTACCACATGAATCCAGATGTTCACACTTGGAAGGCGAAGATGCAAATCTAAACACACTTTGTTTGCACTCTCATTTGACAACAGCTTGACATCTGGCAAGTAAATAAGCAGGTCTAATTTGAAATGTTAACCAAACATCCTTATGTAACTTTGAAGGCAAACCCAGACACCGATTATTTCTTTACTTCACCTCACTTCAATGGATGCAAATGGAGTCTGGCTACAAATATAGCACGTAGAGAGAGATTCAAATTTTGCTCTAGTAATAGATAGGCGAGCTAATCTTTGCAAGCAATATTGAAGCAGAAAATGCCACTTTCGGGTACTTCCCCTCATCCTTTTCATCCTCTCTTTACGCCATCTGAACGAGCTTTAACAATGTTTCTCCGCAAAATGTCGAAAAACTGCAGTTGCAAAAAAAAGAGTGAGTGAATCAATGGCAGGAGCATAGTAGAAATTTGCACTTGGAGAATTAGGATTTGTGACGAGTTTGCTCAAAGTTTCACGAAGCTTCGAAGCAACTTTTGATCAGCTTTGGAGGTCTCATTCATCGATGGAAATAAGCTCAAAACCGAGCAATTTCTTGGGTGGATCGATCGCTGTGGTAGTCGAGTGAGTCGACAATAGCTGGACATATTACATACATTATTTATTATGTTTTAGATCGATAAAAATGCTCTTAAAGATCTTCGACGCTGAGTTCCTATAGCACGATCATTGGTGGGCATCTTGAACGGTGTTTGGATGCCAGTTCGGCCCCTAAAGGGGAAAAAAATGAATGATGAAAAAGAACCAAAAAAATTGGATAATTTTTGACGCGTGACAGATTGTTCGCCCTTTTTTCATGTTTTTAGGGTCAGGTGTATTTACTGTATGAATCTGGAGAATTTTAATTTTAAATGATTGACCTCAGTGCTTGCTTAGTTGTATTACATAGAAAAAAAGTCCAGGGCTGTGTGTTTGTGCTAAAAGATTGACGGAGTGAGTCAGTAAATCTCCTGCAGCATCCAGCAAATTATCATTACTTACGACGCAATCTACGTCAACCTCATCCATATGTGCTGTATGATAATTGCACGGCAGCCACCTGACATCAGCTTCACGAGTTGTACTCATACTGTGCATCCGGAGTCCACTGTCCTGGTTTTCATTAGCAAGCTCTATGCGTGTGCACACTTGAGATGCTATGATATAAGCCACTCTCTGTGTGGATGTGCGTGTGCATCCCCTCTTTCTCAGTGTCCCTGTGTGCGCCCGTTAATGCCATGTAGAGGCAGGGCACGTAAAAACACTTAGAAGTGGCAACTATCACACATTAAGGACACCTTTGTACTCCCCTACCTGGCTGCTGCAGTGAACAGATCAAATCATTCCCAGGCATGCCTGTGGCCCATGGGCCTACTTAACGCATTGGCTGCACTGCAGGGTCAGCCACTGTAATTTCTCTTAATGGGAATTGTTTATTGGAACATTATTGGAATGCGACTTTTCTACGTACGCAGCTGGGGCCGCCGACTGCAGAAATGTGGTGAGCAATCTGCGCTTGGCTGACCTGTGTAGGGCCGACCTCCCAACACTGACCTGGCACCAAATAAAAGATTGGGTTCGGACCTGATCAAGTCCAACCTGGTCAGGTGACTTGACCTTGTCTGATGCTCTGAAGTGCTTGACCTAACACAGAAAGTTCAATGTGTGTCCCAGCCACCCACAAGCTCAGAAAGCTGAGATTGGCTTCGCCACCAAGAGCAACAATGTTACTGTAACATGGATGGGCTGACGCTATGCGCTATTTCGGAGAGTACGGAGCAAATTTGCCTGACGAACCTGAAGTTCATTTCTGCGGTCACTTTCCACTTAAAAATGTCAACCTCAACGTGTGACCTCAATATAATCTTTTGACCTGAAGGAGGCCTCAAGTGACCCCAAAGCTCTGACTTGAACCCCGTATAAAGCTTCCCCGGTAAATTTGGTGCTGATCCATGCAGTGTTTCGCAAAGAAGAGACTTTTCTTTGTTACATTCCCAATGGAGAGCATTTCATGGCTGAGTCAGCTCGAATCTACGCATTGGTAAAAGGTTCCGCTTTATACCATGCAACGCTGGTACCTTCTGTTGGTAATTAATATAGCCAAAAAGCTTGCATCTACAAGCTTTTTACGAACTCTTTGACGCTAATTGTCTGAACGAGACTCACCCATCAGCACACTTAGTTCATTTGCCAACATTTCATCTCCTCCTCTTCAGTCAGTTCTGGTTTTCTTGCCCGCACCACGCACGTACGTAGGCAGCACTTTGATGAAGCCTCCATCGGTTGATGCAGTAAAACTCCGATTTAGCCACTTAAGCTTGGAAAAGATTGACCAAGTCGAAGCACGTCCTAATAGACACAGCTCCAAACTGTTCTTTGGGAACTTTTCGACCAAGTTGCCAACAACGCTGGATTCCTGTGCAATGTCCAGTTGACCAAATCCAGACTACTCGAGAACAATTTTTGTTATGTCCCTGCTACCCATAGTTGACCAGTCAAGTTCTGACTGTTCCACTTCCCCTCAACGATGTAGGACAACAGCACAATTCCCAATGTCGATATGTCTTCACTTGTAATCATTTCTTCAGTCGAGACGACATGGACAAGCACGTGCTTTGGGAGGCAACCAACAACGCACTGAATTATACAGTATAACACAACAGTCATTTTAACAAAATCTTTTGGTCCGCAACTGGTATATTCTGAATATAATATTTTTTGGTGGTTTTTTTTTACGGAGAATGAATGAACCACTTTCGTGACATGAACTATGGTATTTCACAAGATAACAGTGATGTCTTAGCAGAATTTGCTTGACAAGATTGCTCGTGCGTGACCAGATTTCTTCCACCTAAAAGTGCCCAAATAACGAAAAAGCGGAGGAAAATTGGTCACAATCAAGAGAATCTTGCAATTTACTGTGAAAGCGTTGCTGGGAAAACATTGCTAGAGCACAGGACTCTTTTTAGTAGCTATAGCCGCCATTAATTAAATCTGCTTGCTTTCTCTGAATGGAGGTCACCCACTCACCTCTGCAGAGAAGTCAGACTTCATCAATCAGCATTATACAGAGACACAAAAGATTGACCTGGAGGAGAATAGAAAAGCTTCCTCGCTCCCTTGTCCAGTTGTGTAGTCCAGAGTGCACAAATACAGGGTGTGTACACCGATTTAGCTCCAGGCTGCAGGAGGGACACCAATCCAAGCAACACTTAATGGTTGCGTCAGCCAGATGGAAATCCGTTTGGGCAGCGGCGGAACAGAGAAAAAAAAGAGGTAACTTCTTTTTTGGCTGCACAGACCCTCGTTCGTCGCTATAGAGAATTTCCAGGCCAATGCCGGTTTCGCCGCGCCTGCTTAAGTGAGGTTAACGTGTCCAACGGCGACAGGTCCACTCAGGACTTTTACAGACACCTTCTCCAGTGGGCTCCTCCTTTGCGTTAGTGTTCAATGATCTGGAATTGCCAAGCAATCCCTGACTGTTGAAGGCTGGACCCGTGTGCGCCCCTTCTGACCAGGACAGTGGGGAGAAGGGCTTGAATCAAGAGTGCGTTTAACATGTATAGCTGCATCAAGTCCAGTGGGAGCAGTTGGCGGAGGTCCTGTGCTCTTCTCCACAGGGATCCTCTTGGATGTACGACAAGAAATGCAGCTGAGTACACGTAAAGCGTGTGAAAGAAGAACGACGTTTTTCAGAGGCAGCAATCTGAACTATATATTTTTTGCATTAACTACTGTGTCTCGTCGTTACAGAGTCTCTTCGCATTTAGGGCCGAGTACAATTCGTTGCCTATGGAGTACTCTGGTCTCAGGCGTACATCAGCATGCATACACCAACTAATATACGTACGTACGTATATACAAGACCTGGCTAAAGCAGACAACTTCTCTCTTTGTGAGACTTTCTGAATCTTGCTGTTGACTTTCCATACGAGGTGCTAGTAGAATGGGGAGGGGGTGAAAAATGGTTGGCAGAAACTTGCAGGGCAATAGCGTGGATAACACTGTAAACGTATGCAGCTGCGTCAAAGTCCAGACACTCCTAATAACAACTTTGGCATCCCCACAAGAAAGAATCAAACTTAAAAAGCCACAGTTGACGCAACCATTGGCAGATGCTTTCTCTTTCTTTCTCTCTCTCTCTCACACGACCTCGGTCGATCGCTCTGTTTGTGTCTAGTCCTTATTGGATCAAGGGGTCCATGGCAGATGGCGGCGGTGGAACCTTGGTCACTGGGGTGGATACCCGGGGCGGCTGGGGCGGCGGAGGAGCAGGCGGTGCCCGCGGGTAGAGGTCGTGATGGTGGTGCTTGACCTTGTCGTGATTGCAGCCGCCGTTGTTGCCGTTGCCCATGAGGTGGGAGAGGATGTCGACGGGGACCGGAAAAACGATGGTGCTGTTTTTCTCTGCAGAAATGTTGTTCAGGGTCTGCAGGTATCGGAGCTACAGAAAGTGAACGCAAGAGTAAGTTGACAGGCTCTACACCGGGCTCCTCCTATCTAAAACTACCTGCAGTGCAGCTGGACTCGTGGATATAACATCCGCAGCATTGGCCAGAGACCTCGACGCCTGGTGTTCACCTTCAGCAGCAATCACCTGCGAAGATGGAGAGGCATCAGTGATAGCATAATCTGAATCAGACACATCCACAGACATTCTTTGGCTAACCCAACCTTAGCACTAGTGACTTCTGACCTACTTTTTAGCTTGAACCTAACCTAAGCATGAGTGAACTCTGGGTAATCCTTGTGGGTACTCACCTTGGCTCTGGCCTCTCTGGCGGCCTCAGCTTCGGCGGCCATGGCACGTTGGAGCTGTTGGGGCAGTCTTACATCCTTACTGAAATGGAACAAGTGTCGTTGCACACGCATCAAAATGTCTCCCGAGTTAGATCACTTACACTTCGACCCTCTCAACTTTCACTCCCCAAGGGTCAGTGGCCTCGTCCAGGGTGCTCTGCATCATGTTGGCGATCCCCTCACGCTCCGACAAGATGTCACCCAGGTTCTTGGTGCCCAGAACATTTCTGCAAGTGTTGACAAAGTGGAATTTTCATACTTACTGTACTTGAACACTGCACTTTTTTAGACAACAACGTGGAGTTTATCCAGTCTCTGACATTTTTTGGAATCCTGGGATGTTGCTTTTGAGCTGTACCAACAGCTGCTCGTGCTGGAGGTTTCCTTCAATTGAATGAACAGCAGCTGTTATTTCTTTGGCAAGGAAAAAAAGCAGCTGCTGATGCACAGTGTAGGTTCTTCAACTTTTACTATGAAGTTTTATTTTTTGTACACAGTTGCAGAAACTTTTGGATCTTGTCAAGGCTAGCTCTGGCCAGGGCATTTTGCCTATGGACAACATCTTTACAAGTATTTTTACGCAGGTTTGGCATAAACTCCGACCTCATTCAAGTCTTTTTTTTCACCTGTGATCTTTGCTCAGTGCTACAATGAGGAAAGCAGTTATGCAATCATTTATGGACATGACTAGTACGTCCGAATATGTTTAGGTAAATCCAGATCCTCCCAAAAGCCCAGACATATGGATATGTCCTAAAATTAATTCTGGGGCCATTATAGTACATCAGTAGCCATAATAACCTCATGAAGCTAACGGCCATTATTTATATTCATTAGACACTCCTCACACATACATACTAAGGAAGCAGCCAGGCTAACACAAGGATTGGTTGGTTGGCAGGTGGGTGGGTGGGAGGTCCCTGAGGGCTGCCAGGGCTACCCCGGAGGGTTGTCAGGGCTACCCCGGAGGGCTGCCAGGGCTATCCCAGAGTACTGTTTCCGACTAAAACAGCACTTTCCTACACGATACGCCCTGGTACAAGTAAAATTCATTTTTACAACTTTAAGAAAAGTACATGTGCTCGTTTTTTAAAACGTTATTGCAAATTCACGTCATACTCTCTTACCGCATAAGCGGGGATATGATTGGTAAGAACGCATATTTTAAGGCCAAGCTAAGCCAACAACCCACAACCAATGTTATAGGAACAAAATGTTTGTTGTCGGATTACGATTAAGATGATGTCAATACGTGATGAACATGTATTGACACACAGGATGGGCCTAAATTTAGCTAAGAGCTCATTGGTTTGCCTATCGACCTCTACAGATGGGTAACCACGATTACTTTGCAACAAAGAATTTTCAAAATCCGAAATCCGACAAAAAAGAAAAGAGTTCTGGCTACCCAAAGTTTAAGAACATTTGATTTGGCTACATTTTTAGCTATTAAATTTTATATTTGGTATTTTTCCCTGTCCAATCAGCAATATTTTCACATTGTTCTACATAGCCCTAAGATGGTGATCTTGGGGCTTGAAACACTCCCAAAGCATGCAGAGGCAACATTGTGGCCAAAATTGTTAATTTTTTTACAATAATGTTACACTGTTGACATTTCCTCGCCTACTGGACAAGGCGAGAACTTGATCGCTATAGGAAATAATTAAAACAAAATTATATTCCGACCTGAGCGTTGTTGCTGCCAGGAGTCTAGTGGACTGGCTGTAGTCGTCGACGTTCGAGATGGCACAGATGGCGTTGGACACCTTGTAGTACATGATGGCGTCAACGTGCACCGTCACGGAATCCTTCGTCAGAATCTGTCCAGAAGGACACATCAGCGCGTTAAAGTTTTGAAATGCTTTTTTTTATTTGTAAGATCTACATCTGCTGTGTGTGCACAAACCTCCTGTGGGGGAACGTCGAAGGTCAGTGTCCTCATGTCGACCTTCTGGTAGCTGTCGACGCAGGGCACGATGAAGAAGATCCCTGGGCCGCGAGCGCCCCCACTCAAGAGGCGGCCAAGGCGGAAGATGACGACACGCTCGTACTCTTGAACAACCTGAGATGGGTCAAGGGGGAGGGGGGAAGGGGTACAGGGGGAAGCAGAATCAGTCCAGCGGCCATGAAGCCAATTCATTCAATCCTTCTCGTTCATGCAGATCTTGATGACGTCGCACTAGTTTATCTAGTTAGGTTTATTCCGATGACAAGAATATATAGTCATTTTTTGCAAAAAAATACAGCTGCTACAGTTGCACAAAGACATTGAGTTCAAGTCTCTTGAATTGACCTTGAACACGACAAGCAAAGACACAGGTTGGAAGGAAAATTTTTTGGGTCTCTCTGTGTATGGATTTCATCCGGAATTTCCCTGCCAGATTTTACAGGTCCACTGGAGAAGTGGGAGCCCAGAGTGGACCTACTGCAGTTTCGGACGTGCAAAGCACACCTCCTTAGGCCAGTTGACACACTGGCTTGATCGGACGCCCACACTCAGGTTGGACCTGAGTGTCCATGACAATAAACAGTGGACTTGACTCTATTGCCGCTCTTCAGGAAGACGGTTGGCAATCTGCCCCAAGGTAAACAAAACAGCCCAAGACCAACAATCCTCACCTTGACAGCGAAGCAGAGCGAAAAAGGTATCGTGACAATCACGAGAATGATGGAGCAGAAGGTGAGGAGGTGAGCACAAAAGCCAGGACCTTCGTCACACGCTGGAATGAGAGAGAGAGAAAAAAGGACTCATAAGAAATGGGGCAAGCTTAATATCGTACGAAGCTTGGCTGCTATGCGGAAAGCACCATAATACGTACTTTATACACATAAAATGGTGGGCGGGTGGAGTGTGGAAGCTCTTTGAAAACTCATTATTTTAATGTCTCCCTAGAGAGGAGCAGTGTTTTTGTACCAACCGTATTCGAATACGTTCGGACATCGAGATGGACTTTTTGAGCATGGACTCGGGCTCTATCTATGGACAGAGACTGAAATCTTGCAAAATTGGCAGGTACTTCGGAGCAAACTACTTAAAAGAAAGTTGTTTGGGTCTAAAGAAGAAGGGCAGAGATAAGACAAGAGAACCTCACCTCACCTGAACGTAACGAATCTGACGTCAACGGACTTAATCCGTTTTGCCTCACCTGTCCAACCTCCCCAAGACTAATCTGGAGCTACCCTCCCCTAATATGGGTTACCCTGCCCTAAACCTAACCTGAAGTGAACTAATCCTAAATCTTACTTGAACAGGAGGCAGCATCACATAACCAACTTTTGTACTGACTGTGCTTGGTTTTGAATCGGTTTCGACCTTCACAAACTGCCTTAATGAACAGTCATTAACAGTAATGATTAACTTTATTGCACTCTCAGACGTGAGGAAAAAAGACTTGGTCCAGTGTCTCCAGGCCTGTCTGGACATGTCCTCAGTATTCCTTTATTCACCCTAAAGAAACTTGTGTTTAATGACATGCTCGCCAACCGACGGGCCTCCTTTCTTCTGCATTAATAGGCCTTTAGTTATTCGTAGGCCTACCAGGCCCACACGCACAGAGCCTTCTTATGTCTTGTGCAAAATGCGGCAAGTCGGAAATGGACACGGGAAAAGGAGGACGCAGCAGCAGTAAATGATCCTTTTCTTGTTGAGCAAATGCAGATTTTAACGACGACGACGAAGAAGAAAGTAACTGTGTTCAGTAAAAAAAGGCCTACAGTGCTAAACGTAGCTAAGCTGAGGCATTGTCACTACTGTCAATAGACAGTCGAAGCTGGATATGCAGGACTGTTGGACGGTGCAAAAATATGAGTGGAAATTTTAGGGCAAAATCAGTCAGATTGACATCCGACCCTGTAGAACGACAACTGGCATAGAATAATAGTAGCTTGTTTGATTAGTGCCAATTAGACGCAGATCATAATGTGAAGAAAGCTGAATGAGTCAGAAAGGCCAAAAAAGGCTGCAGGCTTTTTTAGGGCCTTTGACTACGGCACCAGAAAAGACTGATGGACCAGAAAAGGGGTAAAAAGGGTTCCAACGCAACTTTCTCAGTAATAACGACAAGTAAATAAATTGGCAACGGCTCAGCCTCTTTGTCTTCACAATCTACTTTGTCGTCAGCTTCCATTTTGAACTGCACATTTTTCAATCGAGATTAAATCTTCATAATAAACAGTTTTCATTCAATACAGCAGTTTCGCAGTCGTTCATCACCGGGTGTTGCTGATCGACGACGGTGCAAAAGCTTCCCAACTCCACGGACAATAAAAACGTTCGTTGAAGCCTCACTGCTACAGTACAGTCATAGCTCAGTGCAGGATAGCCATGGTGCTCTGCTGCACTAAATGCTAGGTCTCTTTTTGGGGGCACCCTGTAGAACTTTAAGGGGAAACTCATATCACACCTAGGTAGAGTCCACACTGGACAGAACTTCATCCACATTCTTCAGGCACCCGAGAGTAGAGAGAAAGTTGTTGCTCATGCTGAATAATATTACACAGCTCATGCTGTAACTATCTTTTTTGTCACCTCAACTTTTTTCTTGCTGCCTACCTTAAGGATCTGGATGAAGTATTGAGCACTCCGGGTGTACCTTGGCCTTCCTGTGCAGCGTGCGTGTGTGTGTGTGTGTGTGTGTGTGTGTGTGTGTGTGTCAATGTGAAATTGTTGCTGTATTTTCTTTTCTATTTGAGCAATGGGAGGGGAAACATTTCTTGGACCATCTGGTATGAAATCACTGCAGAAAATCACTACTCTCAAAAATTATGTATTTGTTTATTTATTTTTGTTCCAGAAAATGTAGTGATTTCAGACCAGATGGCCCAAGAAATGGTTCCCCCATATTAGTGTAATAGTCCCTTGCTGTAAAGTAGCACTTGTATCCGAAATGGGCTTGATGACCCTCGGGCACTTTGATTTCTGCCCTCGTGCCCTCAACTGGCCGAGGCTCAACCGAGGCACTTTACAAGGGGAGAATTTGAAGTTTGTCGGAAGGGTTTTGCTAATGCTACCATTTTGAATACTTTGAAAGCCTTTTTGTCTTCTTAGCCAGAAAGTGAGAGAACAGCCCACGCATGCTGTCATTGGCAACACCGACCTGATGGACTGGCTGGTTGGGGCTGGTTGGGGCTGGTTGGGCTGTCTTTGACTGATTGGACAGCCAGGCCACTGGTAGGCTGACCTAGGCTGGGTACTCTTGCAATTGCTCTTACTTTATATCCCCCTCTTTCTTACTCACTCTTTCATTTACAATCTGTGCTTGTGGTATGGAATGATAGCGTCCCCCCACCCGCGTGATATCGTCAATTATGTTACATTCGTTATTTAATGTTATATCCCTGCCTGTTCAGCGTCGTGCTCAGTAGGACAGTTATGAAAGAGTAGTTTCATACCCAATGTCTACGCTACAGCAAAAACACAATTGAACTTGCCACTTTGGTCAACAGAAGCGACTCATTTTTTACTAAGCATTACAAATATTAGAGAACTACAAGAAGTGACCGTTTTCCTTACTCCTTAGACTTTTCTTTTACCACGAACATTCTTTACCTCCCATACGGTACACGCACCCAATGTGTGCACGGGGCTGTAGCGATAAATTCTGTGGTACTGTAATGGCAACTTTTTATCACCTTTCGAGCATCTCGGGATGAAATTTGCCACACAAACTTCAAAGTGGGAGGACAGGAAACTTTCAAAGACAAACAACCACATTGTTAAGTCACAATGGAATCAGCCAACAGGTCAACCATCGTTACACTTCCACCGGCGGGTCCCTTGCCACCCGCCACGGGTCTCACCTAACCCACACGATCATGTGACCAACTCAATGTCAGGACTGTTCAGAGATGTGCCACGGACGAGCCTCACCTCATGAGGAAGACCCTCAGCCCTGGATCAGAGAGCAAGGTCAATGACAAGGTCCTTGAAAAGCTGCGGTAGGTGGTCAAAGTGGCTTCCTGGTCTCCCCTTGGTCATCTTGGTTTGGGCAAGGGACTTTTAGGTGAGCCACTCAACAGCCGTGAAGGCCGTTAAGAGGCTAAAGATCGAGAGCTACATCTTGAGGAAGGTCATCAAGGGGCCACCAAGGGTGGTTGCACGGAGAAATACTAGGCCTTCATCGTAGCACCAACAGTGGAAGTAAAATCTCTTCTAGTTCTAAGGTGGCTACTTCTTTGTCCAAAAAAATGAGACAATTTATCGCTACAAACCTGTAAACATATTATGGATTTATGGACTATGAGTGTGTACACCAAGGGTGCATCTGTGTACGCACTCGTGTGTGCGTGTGAGTGCGTGTGAATGCGTGCTGCGTGCGCACGTTCACGACTTCGACGTCACTTTTTTAGCTTTCTTGCCTGGTTTTGTGCCAGGACTTTACACCATGCTCAAGACACTGGGCTGCCAGCCTGAAGGGGCTGAAGGGGCTTTCTAGTGCATGATTCAACGCACTGTAAGATTAAATAGGTTCTCAAAAAGCACCTAAATGAGCACAAATTAATATAATTAATACGCTCTTGGATTTTGCAGCTTCAGTGCCATGACGACCTTCAGGGACCCCTCACTCACTCGGCACCCTGAACTCCGCCCTGGAGTCGTCCCTGCCCCTCGAGCTGTAAAATAGGTGCAGCTACATGTACGAGAATTTAAGTAGCTGAAATGCCCGGTGCTGTCCGGTACTCATGGGCAGTCCATGTGAGCTCGAAGCCGGATTTTGTTTAGACTGTTCCATCACTCCACGGTCCCACTCTTACCCGCGAACATCCTCGTTTCTTTGGTTTACCCAGCTTCTTCACCAGGGGTCTTTCAGCTGCAGCAGCTATAAATGTGTGGGCCTTTTGGCCTTCATGCCAACGCCTTCTAGCCTATGACTGTGCCAGTGGCTCTAGGAACTATTATATGACGCCAATTTTGAGCCTCCTAGAAAGAAGATTCACACAAAAAGAGTTTTCTCCTTTATAAGCAGCATAGACAGACACAGGCATGTGTGTGTCTGTGTGTGCTGCAGCATTGCCAGGTGCACACCTGATGTCGAACTGATGTGTGCGTGTGTGTGTGTTGCCAGACTGCTTATTCTCTGAGGAGAATTAATGATTGAGAAAGATCAAATACCCCTATCAACACAGTGTAAAGAGTAGATAAAATACGTATCCTGCTGGAAGTTGCATTTAATACAATCAAACATGCTCAGCTACAAATGATAGCGGCCATGTTAGATCTGTCTGGACTGGCATGAAGGTTTGCTTTGTACGCACAGAGTTCCATTAGCTGCTCGCACGCCACCATTGAGGAGCAGCAGCCATTATTACACTGTATAATCATTCTTATACATCTTGTGGCTTATCCTTGGGCTGATCTAAGTACAGCGAGTGTGAATGCTGGCCCAACGTGCATGGTGATTTGCTAAATGATCGCTGCGTCTGAATAGCCAGGACAAATGCTGAACATCTGTGAGCTCCGCAAATAGCTATTGGACATTGGAGAAATGTTCAAATAACTCACCCATTTCTCCCAGACTTTTGGTTTCATGCTGCTGCTGTTGCTGCTGGAGTTGTTGCGGTGGAGGTAGAGGCTGTGGCGGTTGCTGTTGTTGCTGCCCGTTTTGGCTGTTGCCTCCCATGGCTCGGTGGTAGGGTAAGAACGACTGCTGAGCGTATTCCAACGTCTGAACAGAGGACATCATTCATGTATTTACAACTTTAGAAAGAAATGGCGATAAGTACTTTTTGTGGAAGAACCTACCTGAATCTGTTGTTGAGGCGTCTGCTGGCCGCCTACTTGGGTTATTTGTACTCTGACTGGAGCCTTCACTGGACTTTCCTCGTCCACAAGGTCCTGTGGATGCAGTTCAGAGTATAATGACCCGACTTTTGTTCTCTCAGTGCATCTACGACACCTAATACTAGTACAAGTTATGGACAACAACAGCATATACGTATATGCATATAATGTATTATATATAAGTCAAAGATGAATTAATCTCTGATTAGTTCCATCAGCACGTACAATGCGCTGAAGTGGGCAACGGTTTTCTTTCTCATACTGCTGCCCTTTGCTTCACGAGGGAGTTTCGAACCTACTTACAATAGATAGGTACACTCATTATAAGTACGTACATTAATAAGCAACAAGCAACACAATACGACTATCACAAACAGAGAATGTCAGGCACAATGCAAGACGTGGCAGCTAAAACACGTACGTACCTAGAACTGCAACGCGCTCCATAAGGAGGACATCGCACAGCTTCAAATTAGAAGCAGGCGCAGGGAAATAAAAGTGATTCACCTAAAAAACCAGGACTGTAGAGGCGAGTTCAGATGACAACCAAGTTGGCCCGAGGACCCTTGGTTGACCTACGCAAACGCCGTTCAAGTTCAAAAAACCTTCACAGGTACAGGGTCAGCGTGAAGCAATATAGTATAAGTTGAGCATTTATCTCCCATTCAAAATGGTCCAGGTTGTGGTGAACTCATGAGGAGAGGCCGGCCTTTTTGGTGAATCACTTTTTTCCTTGGACTCCAGTTGTTTTGTAAACGACAGCACTTGTTTTGCAATGTTGCCACAGAGTGGGCACAAACACTGAAAACTCCTTCCTCAGGCACGCCCTAAACTGTTTGGTGCTACATGATGTGTTGGTTTCATATTCATCCATCGCCAATATTCACGAAGACACCTCACTGTGTCATCAAAACGAAAATCAGAGTTGCCACATTCTGAGTGTTCGTGTTTGTTCCCATCCTGCACACCTACTGTACAGCTGTACTACTGCACAAGAAATCCCTGGGGTTACATGGAGATAATATAGAGAGAGGTGCAACTGAAGAGAGGGATGGCCGTGGCAGCTTGGACGCCTCCCTGGGCCGAATTGGCCGACATAAAGAAAGTAAACAGTCGCACCTATCATTAGAGTGACAAAGTTATGTAATTATTTGGAGGCTGTTTTTCTCCTGTTTATCGTGGCAATACCTGAGTTTGTGTAAGTCTGCGAGAATCAGAACTGGAAAAATAAAGTCCCACTTTCCACACTCACACGGTACAGATAATGATACCCTTGCAGGCGTGTCCATGGAGGAAGACTTGAACTGTTTCGACAAAGTCCAGAAAGTCCTTTTTCTTCCACATTGTGTGTCACGATCGCAAACAGAATCGTAGGAGAAAATCGCCCCCAAATGTTACTACATAAGAGTAAATGAATTTGTCACTCTAGGGGTAGATGCTGGGGACAACGAAGCCTCGAAGTCAGCTTGCGCCTCTCCATACATTACCTCTACTTGGGCTCACGTCAGTTATGCAGGGTCTGCACCACAACACTGGTCAAGGTTGCCACTACGTTGAACAGGAAATGAACCGGGGAAAGAGGAGCGAGGTTAAATTTCAGGCAGGGTTATGCTAGGTGCGGTGTCCGGTGAGGTAAGATCAGGTCAACATTTTTATTTCCTGATGACATGGCAACCCCGATCAGTGCTGTTCCTGCGTAACCCACTCGCTGCGATCCCGGACACAACTACATTCAATATGAGTCTAGGGTTGCCAGATGCATACGCAGGTGGCATTTTTCTTTTCTTTTTTTAAGAGAGAGAGAGAGAGAGAGAGAATAAGACTGATGTGCTACATTGACAGATGCGTACCTTAGTAGCTCGTGCTCTCAGTACTGAAAATGACCTTATTAAGGTGAGATCTTTTCTGTGTGTTCTCTGTCTGGACTCACCTGGTGTTCACCCCTGGGAGGTAGCAGAGGTGTTCCGTGCATGATTCTGACGAGGCCGAAAACTCTTTCACTCACAGGTGTTTAAAGCACCCTGTAAAGAGAATTAGTCCTTCTTCAGTTAACTGCACTGATATTCAACACAAGTAATCACTTTAAGAAAAAATCAAGAGTCTCAGGCGGTGACACCACTGTACTTAATTTGAGGCGAGGAGGCACACGCACCCAATAAAAAAGCTCCAATGACTCCAAAAGTATCTCATGAATGAGCTTGGCTTTGAGGAGTGACATCTCTGGTTGCTGCTCTGATGAATTTTTCCGTACGTTAGACACAAAGACATTTAACATGATAGAATTTTTGGTGGTCCGTTGAACTAAGGTCCGGTCACATTTCAACTGACTTGTCCTATTAGCTACGACGCCATTTTTGTCTTCACGGTGCTCATGCCTTAGTTAATAGGTCAATCCGATAGACTAAGGCAGGACATCAATAAAATTGTCCAGGACACAATTACTAGCAATTAGACCTTGAAATTAACCGTTCAAACATATGATGGAGCCAAAAATATGCTAACGCAATGCAGTAAATCCATATGAAAGAAGAAAGAACTGGCAAGAAGCAGAAAACTTTTGACGAAATTTGAAAAAGGGACGATAAAAATGCAACGATGTAGATGGAAAGGGAAGAAAAAACTTTAAATGTAATTTTCGTCAGGTAAAATTGCCAAAATTATTCACTTGACAGTCCTGAATCTGCTTATAAATCATGATCATTTGTATAGCTTCATTGGTTTGCTACGGCTGGCAACTCCACTGAGTGGCCCTGCTGCAGTTGGACACGTTAAGCACACCTTTTTTAAAGGCCTTTTCTGCACTGACTGGCTCGGTCAGAAATGGGCTGAGAGAGCTGCAAACACGGGTTTTGACGTTGATGAAGATAAAACGTGGACTTGGCGGGTTGGTGATGTCCACGGGTGAGAACTAAGAAGCCCAGCATGGGCCGGCTTGTACACACACGGGTGCCAAACAATACAGTGAAACCCACTTCACTTCGGGGTTTTCATGCATCCAGCTGTTGCATGCAACAGCAGCGTGGGGAGAGGGATCCCAAACCCCAGCAACTCTTATTACAACCAGGAGATGTTACATTTCGTACTTATGGAGAAAGATCAGCTGCACCTGGCCTGGGTCAAGTTCTTCCGGATTGTTTCATCGTCTGGAGAGTCCAACAGACTGTTTTTTCTCCACAGCTGCCTCTGCATTTCCCTTTGGCACCACGATCAAAGAATTGCAACTGGCGAAAACAGAGCAAAATAGGTCATGACCAATTCAACAGTCGGGCCGATTTCGGCCCCCTCTGAAGTCGGACTTCTGATCCACGCAAGCATCTCTCGTACTTGGTCTGACGTTGATCACCTTACAAGGAGGTAGAGTGATTTACTTCCTCGACTTTGGATGCATAAGAGCGACCGATGGATGTCATGACTGAAGTGATGCCAACTTGCGGTTTCTTTCAATCTTCTTACTTGCCACCATTTCCATCCAGCCGAGCCAGCCCAGTGAGCCCAGGCTTGCGGTCCATTCAGCCCCGCAGCATCATCACTCGGGCGGCAAAAAAGTCTACTGTTTTTCTGTTTTGATGCTCTGAAGAAGATTCCATCTAGCTTTCAATGTGGATTCTGGGCCTGATTGACCAATTGATGGCCAAAAAACGCCGACTGAGTCTCAATAAATCACGCCTTATATATATATGTATATATAAGGTGTGATTTTGTTATGTTCTGTATTATGTATGCCTAACATATATAATATAGATGTTGGGCTAGTTCGAAAATGTGAACTTTCTGTTCCTATTGAAATTTACTATCTGCACTTTTCATTTGAAGTTTTTTCCACAGTAGCACAATACAGAGCCGTCTGATCTTGTAACTCTAAAAATGCTATATTATGAAAGTGTCTCTGATTGATGTGACATTTCAGTAGCTAATAGTGGGGAATGTCTAGAGTTAGCAAAAAAAATGTCTGCTCAATCAGAGACACTTTTACAACATAGCATTTTAGCACAAACATAATCAACACTTACTTATAGACAGAACATAGCAAACTCCAAAAAGAATATGTATATATGTATATGACGCTACACAGGTATTATATGACGAGGAACGTCTGCAATAACTTCATGCCCTCTAATGAATGTAAAGTTTAATGCCAATGTGAAGGGACACTTCGATTTTCCCACTCTCTAGAGCCGTAAAAAAAAGCTGTTTCAATTTTTCATGAGCTCAGGGAATTTTTTTCTTCACTTCATTGCATTCCAGACGAAAATCCCCTCGGGGTCTGAGGACTTTCCAGGGAAGACAAGGAAAAAACTTCTCTTGGCTACTACGACACCAGGAGAATTGTTCACGGCTCGTATACGTACACACATTTGTACATTTGCATGGGAGCCTCACTTTCGATGGAGACTGAAGCAAATGCTGCAATAGAACGGGATCCGGATATAAGCAGATGCCTTTTCGGCTAGGGATGATCGGGCGAGCTCGAGTCCGGGCTACCTCAATCTTTATCTCCTGCTGGACACCCGGATTCTTTCCTCCGGGATGCGATTCGAGCACCTCACGAGCGCACCGTCAACAGTAGCCCATTTTGTCACTGACAGCAAATCCACTTCTGCTTGTCTAAAGCAATTTTCTTGTCTCCAGCTGCAGGAACATTGCAGTTCTCTATGGTTTCGACGAAATTGGTACGGGGATTAGTCGAAAAATTCCTTCTAAGAAGCACAAGAGTGACTTCATTTCTCCTCTTAGTACACGAATTCCACCCTCAAGCACCAGGGACTCAACTACTCGAGTTTCGATGAATTACAACAACACTTCACTGCTCCTGCCTCAAAAAAAGTTGCTCATGTCCGGATTCCCCTGTGAAGTCGGACAACTTGGTTCTAAGCTGTTGTGGGTGCAAATAGTGTCCCATCAAAGCAAAACTTTTTATGGCAGTAGGGGGGACAGTGGGAGAAAACTTCTCCTTAACCGTCATTAGTGTGGCTGCTGTTATGTTTATACATTTTGCATACAATCTTGGAAGTGTTTGAGAAGAATGTTTCACTATGGCGCAGCTTATTAAGATAGCAGAGTCACATTAAGGAAAGGAGGTGATATAATGGATGGAGTGGACGAGTTGGGCTGAAGGGCCGACTTGGCGAGGCTGCATCAGGCAAAATTTGGTCGTGGCCGCTTAAGTCGCTCGGCACACAGGTGCAGGACCTCGGGATGTCGCCGGCTGACATTATTAACAAAACAGATGTCGCAAATAGCGTGCGACCGAAAACCGATATACTTCTGTTCCAGCAGATACATTTCGGCCAACATAGGGGCCGAAAATGAACGGGTGAGATTTCCCGGCATCAGTTGCCTTGGCCGAAACACCCTGTATCAGTCCAAACACCCTGTATTGGCCGAAAGAGCTTTGTTTCGGCTGAAACAGACAGACGGAGAACCTGAAGTCACCTGCTTCAGTTCTCTCGTCCAAGAACTGCATCTGGCAACCCTGTTCAACGAATTGCTCGTTCTTGCTCTCCGTCAGACTCGGCTTCCTTGCTCAGAAACAGCTCAATTTTGTTGTGAACTCTTATTGCCCAATTGATCATCAGTTCAATCTCGTTCTGCTGAAATGGGACTGTAGCAGCCGAATATTGGTTGTGGCCGATTTTCGGCCATTTCAATTCGGCCGAGATAAATCTGGTTTCGATCATTCTCTAGTCTCGAATGCAGCCATCATGAAGAGCTGAATGTGATAGGGGCTGGGCTCCATTGGGACATGTTCTTCCTGCAGTAGGACTCCGGTAGCCCTGCTCTGTGGGGACCTCGGTAACAGTTGTACATGCTCAGATGTCCACTCTATCTTGGTGATGCTTACGAGGCGGTTTTTTAAGGCTCGAGCCGAGCTAAAAAAAATCTGGCTCGAGCCGAGCTAAAAAAAATCTGGCTCGAGTCGAGCTAAAAAAAATCTGGCTCGAGCCGAGCCAGCCAAAATATCTGTAACGCTGCACAAACGCACTTGGGGCAACAGCACTGAAGCTGTGACCAGTAGTATTTGACAGAAAGGACACAGACACATTGTTCATGTTCAGAAACTGTTAACTCATTCTTGTGACGTGTGGTCTCTTAGAAATTTCCATTCAGAAAGCCAAGGAAAGCTGTATCAAAAAGTTACGCTAAATTATATCTAAAATGTACTGCAGAACAGGGTAGAGGAGGCAAATTAGACAAGGATGTTCAAAGTAACTGTCCGAAAGTCACCATGGACGCTGTTAAGGACGCTTAGCTAATATGGACAACAAGCATAGCCCGAACTGTGCGTCTAGAATCCATAGTACAGCTGAGTCACACAAGTGAAAACTAACCTTTTCTTCCCCAATAAGTGTTTTGCTCATCTGGCACCCATTTGGCACTTGTGATGGTACAGAGTAAAAACTCTCGTAAAGACAGAGAATTAAACAGAAGAAGACAAATTTCTTGAAACGAAGCTGGTTTGAGCAGTTTTTGGGTCTCATTTTTTCCAAGACCCGTCCAACATGCAGAAAAAATCTGCAAGACTTTCTTCCAGTACTACAAAGGTTCCTGCGAGGTTTTTTTTTGCAGCTTTCACGCATTTTACTTGCAGCGGTCTCTTCGCGTTGGACCTTGTCCATTTGCAGATTCCTCACTGCTTTTGTGCGGTTTATTTGCGACTTTGGCCGAGCAACTTGCAGTTTTTGCCATTACTACGAGCAACTTGCAGTTTTTTCTCCATTTTTTGCCATTATTACGAGCAACTCTGAGCTTTTCTGCAGTTTTCCTGGCTTCCGCACCAGCGGCACTTGCAGTTGTTCCGCAGTTCTGCCCCACTTTTACGAGCAACTTGCAGCTTTGGCCAAGCTTCATTGCAGCTTTTGGGCCATGAGCAGCCAGCTCTTTCCGCATCTGTAGCTGCTTAACTCTAGATCACATGTGGTACATATTCATGAGCTGGAAATCACTCGACGACACAAAGAAACCTCGGCTATGGCAATTCCTTTGTCTCCTTCCTTTTTTGGGCCCCTCTTTTCTTCCATATTCTGCTAGGTAGGATAGGAGGCATTCAATGAAAAGCCTGACACACTTTTTCTGATGACCATTTTGAAAAAAAGGCAAATCCATTGTCAGACCGCGGTGGAAGAGGACGAGAATACATTTGTAGCTTTCTCCTCACTGTCTTCTTTTTGCTCAGATCCTCTCTACATCATCTTTGTCAGAAGTTTCCCCTCGTCAAAGAGAATTCGCAATTATCTATTGTTCTTAATCCTGAGAAGAGAGGAGAGGCTCTCAATGATTCATGGCGGGTGACACAAGGAGGTCTTTCAGAGGGAAAGAATCGACGTCTCGGTCACGCTTCCGATCGCGGGCCAGTGGGGGAGTGGGGGGGAGGGGGGCGAGAAGCCCAAGGCGTACGCGGACCGCTCGGCTGTGGTCAGGCTCAAGTCGAACCCAGTAGTTACCTCTTTGTGTGACCAGAGTGGAAGGATGAGGTCGAGTAAGAACTGCGACAGTGAGAGTGAAAATGTCCTCTCTGCTGGCAAATAAGATAGCTTGCAAATCCGGACAAAGAGAACAAAGTAGTTGCAATCTCAAGTCAGTGAGGATGAAGTTGTCTGTGTAAGTGAGACCTCATTTGCTTAGCTTGCGTGAGTCAGCTGCGAATGCCAAAAGGGGCTCCTTCAAGGGAGGTGGGTCAGAAGTTTCATTTGCAAAAATGAATTTAGCAAGTTGGACCCAAGTCAGGCAAGTTCCGCCATTTTGTCCCCCCTCCCTCCGCATGTTTGGCAACTCTTCCAGCTGTTCAAAGTGATGTGCAACAACATCGGTTGGACTTCGTCATTTCTGATGCGGTTTGCACAACTCTTTCAGCAAATGAAAATTCTGACTCTCTCTTTTGAAATGAGTCACATCACTCAAATTAGGCTTTCGCGACAGCTGAACACTGGCCCTGATGTTGCAAATGGTCGCAATGAACGAAAATGCTCAGTCACGCAAATTTGCTTCACTTTACTTTTGGCTCACCCTGTACCAGTGTGTAGCACCCAAACTTGTGCCGGACCCAGTGAAAGCCTAGACAAATGCTACCATGGGAAAGGGAGGTGGAGAAGCCTCGACTCCTCTTCTTTTATCAGTTTTCTTGTATGACTCAATGTCTTTGCCCCAAAGCCTTTGAGGAAATTCAGTGTTTCTCCTGGCCTACGTCCCTCCCCATCTGTGCTTCACTATCTAGCATGAGGCGTCCTATTAAGGAAAGTTGACGGTGCCACCTTTTACCGACTGCACGACCCAACAGCGGTCCAGTGCTGCCAACAGAAGAGGCCTCTGAGGTTAGGGCGTCAAGGGGGTGGAGTGGAGAGGTCCATTATGGGAGAGGACTCAACAAGAGATTCCAGGTTATCCACACTGGCTCAGCCTCAATAGGGAGGAGGGGAGAAGAGAGGAACACAAGGTCACCAGGTTGGCCAATACCAACCTGGAACCCTCATGGAGCACAGTCTTGAATACCTTGGCCAAATGGCCACCACCAATGCATGTTTAGCCTGGCCTAGGGTCTTTGGATTGACTTTGGAGTCAGGGTCAGATTAGGTCTTGGCTAAGCCATGAGGTCGACTCCATCGTTTACTGATTAGATCTGGTAAACTTGGGGGTTGGAACGTTTAGGCCATTTTGGGGGGCAGTTTGTAACTCTTTAGCCATCATTTCTGGCAACTCAATCTAACACCATTGACCTAGACAGCCTCAAAATGTATTTGAGTCGTCCCATCCGATCGCGACTCGACCCTTGTTACTCGATCTGACGCATCCCTAGTCTGTAACTCAGGCGGGAGGTCCTTCAGCGTACGGAATCAAACAGATAACCTGTAATCAGAAACAACGGCTTCCAGGACCCAAAAGGAGAGTGCAATGTTGAACAATATCTCACACCACAGTTTTCCCCCTGGGCAAGTAGATCTTGTCGACCCTTAGGGATCGGGTCAAAGTTGTAAAGGCTGCTCAAGCATCTCTACCTGCCCAGCACAATTAAAATGTGTCCTTTTGGATGGTCCTCTGGATGGTCCTGAAGGATGTCCTTCCTGTCAAGTTCAGATCGGTCGTCAGGTTGACCTGATCCTGCCCTCCGAGAGCCTCGTGATGATCCCGTGGACGACCATTCGGTACAGGAGTTTGGCCTGGTTGACCGACACAGTAGAGCTCCACCACGACATTGCCATTGATTTTTGTTCATGTCACTCCTTCGCTTCTTAATCTTCATTTGCAAGTTCTGGTCGACTCCACGACTTGTTTCTGGCAGCAGTTGACTTATTTGATGCTCATCCTGGGCGTTTGAAACACAAGAGTGGCGTTAACAGGACACTTTTTTAAGCTCCACCATAACTTGTTAAGCGTCGGCATTTAAAGTTACGGAGTTCACAGAGTCTTCCGCTGACCTCGTCAACCCCGACGGAGTAGAGGGAGACTCCAGGGTGGTGCAAATTGAGTCAAAAGTTACCCCATACCCAGGTAAACTTGGGCGCTAAGCCTGGCTTTTAACAGCTTAACTTTCTCTTTCGTCATCATAACTTGGTGTTAGGACGCCCAACTCAAAGACGGTTTATTCTTTAATATTGTAGCATTTCCTCCTCGTTGGAGCATTTGATAAAAGTTTTGACAAGCCCGAGCTAATCCTATGATGGAAGGTCTCCACTCCAGCTCTCTCTTAATAAATAACACACACATTCGTTAGCGTGTTGGAGAAGAAAAAAATGCCCCACGCCAGCAACAACAAGCACAATGCCACTCTATCGGTCAGGATCGGGGTCGTGGTCAGCCTTAGTAGCAAGGCCAGCCAAGGCCAGCCAAGGCCAGCCAAGGCCAGCCAAGGCCAGCCAAGGCCAGCCAAGGCCGGAAAAGGCAAGGCATGCGTGCAAGCACAGACAATTTGCCCTGATCTTCCTCTTCTTTCCAATTCCAAGTGTGCTCTCCTAATCGTTACCCCTGGGAAGAAATCCCCCTCCCCCCTTTGTGTACGCATCGCTTGAGCAAAAAAAAGGGCTCTTCATCCCATCCTTCTTTTTTGAGACTCGCGCTGCGCGTTCTGCCAAGGATTTGCTTCTCATTGTCTTTTGTCCCCCTTATCTTTGCCACAAGAGGACGATGGGGGGGGGGGGGACTTCCCCTCCCCCCTACAGCCACTACCCCTTTTTTTCTCTTTTCGCAATGGAGGGGATTTCAACGGACAGGTGAGGCTTAATCCCTCTATTAATCAACCTTTCTCTTCTCATATTCTGGTGAGTGCCATTCTTACCGCCAGGGAGAAACTCTTTGGAAACGCTTCAACTTATGCAAAACCTGATGAATTAGAGAGAAGACACAATCTCCTGACACATTTTACTACTCTTCGTGTTGTTCAAATCATCGTGACAGGCAGAAAAGAGGTCGTGTCTTCTTATTCTTATCCCCTCTAATTCTTCAGAGAGCTTTTTTTCGTCTTCTGAAAGTCTTCTGAAAGTAATGATATTCACCCCAATCTTGCGGCACACAAAGACTGCTCGAATGAGAAATTCCTAACTCACCCATGTATAAAAAAAATACGCGTACCAAGCGGACGTCGGAAAAAAAGAGCTTTCGCTCGTTCACTAGTACAGAAAATCTGTCTTGTCTCTTTTCGTTTCTTCCCCACTAACCTGTCAGAGTTAGCAAAAGAACTGATCCGTTCGCTCCCGCCGCATGCGTGCGGTGCCAGCGTTGTAATTGAATGTGAACGGAGAAAAGACAAAAATGCCGCTGAGCAGACTCACAAAGGAGGGTTATTCCCACTTGTCACGCCGGAGATGAGACAGTTTTCCAATGTCTTGATGGGCCTGGAGGGGCCGGGGGCCTGGCAAATAGGCCTATTCGGAAGAGGCCTGCACCTGCGGAACAGATTTTGACGTCTGTATCCTGAACTCTGCGTCGACAAGTAGACGAAAGCACTCGGCCGGAGCCATGTGCGCACCGCATGGCCGCTGTCTCAGTCAGGGCTGGTGGTCTTAACATGTAACTTATGTCTGGAAGATTTCTAGCACTGAATGATTGCTCAAGTGTGTGTGCCAATCTGGAGTAAAGCATGTTTTGGGAGATATCCGCTTCTGCGTCTGCAATCGATGATGTCAGCTTAGACATCTGCATCTGCAGACGTTAGAGTCATACATGTCTAGGCTATCCTCACTGACAAGCCCTACCAGGGTGCGACTAATTTAGCTTGAACGAGTCTTACAAGGCGTCTTGCGACTTGTTCAGCTTCACTCAGAGCAGAGAACATGGGCAGCTAGTGGAGGCTGGAACCATTGAACTCGTGTCAACTTTTGCTAGCAAAATTTTGTTCCAGGCAACTGATTCCATCTTGCGTTTGCACTGCAACTTTGATGCACATTTCTGCTGTTACTGATAAACTGACATATCTTGTCAAGGGCTGCACTCAGCACTCAATTTCTGATCGATGGGTGCCAAACCCTCAGAAATTCGTGCATGGACGGGTAAGTTGTCTCACTTTGAAGCTGTTCAGCTCAATACTAAGCACCCTGTAGATGAGACAGTTTGTGCACACAATCTTACTGCTCTAAGTGAGAGGTCTTGGCTAGTGAGTCTGCGAGAAAGACACCTTACTATCATCACAAGGGCTCGAACTCCAGGGGGAGGAGGGTTTCTTCTCACTTATCCGGCCAAGGATGAGGCAATGGTGATGAGTCCAGGCTAGTGGGCTTACTGAGCGAACGAGCCCCAACAGTATCGGCTCAAAAGGTATACTCACTTATCAGCCGACGTGGAGGAGGCTGTTCGCACAGAGAATCGACTATAGTGATGCACCTGGGCTCAAGGAAAAGCTCGACCAGAAGAAAAAAGGGCTTTTGCCCAGTCCACAGGCGTGACAATCTTCTCCTGCAGTGACGAGTCCAAGCTCGCGAGTCTGTCAGAGGAGTCCTAGCATTAACAAGGGCTCAAGCCAGAAAAAAACTTTCTTCTCACTTTTCAGTCTGCTGTAGATGAGGCTGTCGTACTATGCGGGATCTGCGGTAGTGATGGCCCCGAGCCCATGAACCTCCTGGAACAGGGATTCCCCAGACTCAACGGACCCGAGCTCGAAGCAGAACATTTAGTAAGATTTTCCATCTAGCGTGCAGCTTGGCGTACGCGAACTGCTGTACTACACAGGACAAGCGTAGTGATGGCTCGAGCCAAGTCTCGTCTGATAGGACGAGCTCTGAAGAGCCCTACAGGCGTATATGCGAAATTGCCGGGCAATTTGACTGTGAAAGTTTTGTGAGAAAATCTGGCAACGAGCCTGAGATAGCTTGAAATGGATTTTTTCTTCCTCTGCGCGGTCACTTTCCATCATTCCCGCTACGTTGAGCCCCAAGCCTCGAGCCCTTTTAAAATTCGTGGCTCACATCATCACTACTTCACAGGGTCGTTGAGATAAGTCTTAATAGAGCCCAAAATGAGGATTCGAGTCCCTAATATTTTGTCTTAAGTCCCCAAATTCGGGCTTGAGCCTCCCACCCACCGCGGAAAATCTGGCTCGGCATCATCACGAACATTTCTTGCACTGAACGTACATATAAGAGGCAGATATGTAAATGTGCGTTGAGCAGAAGCTCTCTTAAACATTGATTTTCAGCCCAACATCTTGTCAAAAGAAGAGGAAAAGGGCTGCGGGCCATAGGTGTGCGTGCGGGTGGGGCAGTGACTGTTCCCCCCCCCCCTCCCTCCCCGAGGCTGAAGGACCCTCCAAGTTTGAACCCCCTCAACAGCTCTGGAATGAGCATTTAGTCCATTCTTGCTCACGAGAAGCGAAAGGAGGACTCATACACAGAAATTAAAATATTTTCCTAAAGAAAGTTGTTGACAGTGAGAAAAGCCAACGTTCGACTTTGTCAACTTTTTGTCGAGTAACGCTGCAAATTGGATAGAAATTGGAGAATGCTGAGCGAAGTCTTTGGAGAATTAAAAATGACACATTCTTACTTTTAAATGAAACTTTCTTTCTAGATAAACTTTTTCACAGTAAAAAGAGTTCAACTTCTTTGTGGGGAAACACTTTGAGTTGCTCTAGTCGAGTGAAAGCGGCTCTTAACCAGCCTTGTTGCACCGCTCAATGTGCTTATGATGTTACAATTGTCAAAATGTCGACTGTTTGTATGCATAGTGCATAAAAACGTACTTAATAGAGTGTTATGCAACAGCTAGTTACGATTTATGTACACAGTAACCTCGATGACACCTCCCCCCTCCTCAGATGTGTACCCCGTGGTTGAAATTCGTGTTGATTTCACCTCTCCCCCTCCCTCACTTACTCCCCTGACGTTAAACTTGCTTCCAGCAATCAGAAATAGAAGGAAAAGAAAGTAAATATTGAGTCTTCGTTAGACGTTTTTAAGTAGCACTCAATCAAATTGGCATGTCTGATTGAATGAAACACATCGGAAGTTGACAAAGATCGAGGATTTAGCTACATTTCTCCAGTGCCAACTTGTGCCAAACCCAACGGGATTGCCAAAATTTCAATGCCAAAGACTCTGTTCTTGACAGTTTGATTTCTGATTTATCGCATGTTGCTACGAGGCCACTTTTGAAAGGAGGACGGGGGAAAAAAGGCAAGAAAAAGCGACTGAATACGTAGCTTAAAAAACCCTTTTTTGCACGTTGGCGAAATTGTCCCGTAATCTGTCTCTCATTCTCTCGTATTTTTTGGCGACGACAATCACGAAACACAAAAATATTTTTGCAACGAGCTCGCTTTGCCTCAAATCAAGGCCGGTCTTTCCGACCTTACTTTCTCGGCCTTTCTGTCTCTCCTTCTCTCTCTCATTCCTTCTCTCTCTCATTCCTTCTCTCTCTCATTCCTTCTCTCTCTCATTCCTTCTCTCTCTCATTCCTTCTCTCTCTCATTCCTTCTCTC
>JAAUXU010121404.1_pt1 | contig 31221 bp, 34 predicted proteins | sample 7278151 | NCBI WGS metagenome assembly JAAUXU01 (sample SAMN14350113, study PRJNA611818) | marine sediment metagenome | isolation source: surface marine sediment (1.8m) | place: French Polynesia: Moorea | collected 2018-08 | reverse complement strand
TGTACGAGACCTCCGCCAAAACCGACAAAGCACCCTGTGAAAAGGGAAGGTCTCTGGTTTGCATGAACTCCTTCTAATCGCCCAGGCTCTTTTGCCCGGTTTTCTTCTTTTTGGACCCGGTATCGTGCGGCGACCAATATTTCAAAACGACAGTCGCTTCCCATATTTTCTCCCCCCCCCCTACTTTTTTGGATTTCTATTATTACGTGCAGCATGAGTCAAAAAAAGGGACTGGGTGCCAAATGTGTCCGAATCGGACAGTTTTGTTCCTCTCGTTCCTCTTGCCTCGCACGTCTGCTGTTTGCCAATAGAGCAATGACTACATTCTGGTCGGCAGTCGGCTAAATACGTCCCTGTAACCGTAACCGTTGCTTATTATCGCCACCTGAGGAGGGTTGTTCGGCCATTATAGCTGTGTGCACGTCGTTTGTGTTGTTGTGAGGACTCTCCCATATTTCCTCCTCCTCTGGAATGACAAAAAGGCTCTGGCGGCAGCGGCAGCAGCAGCAGCGGCGGCAACAACGGCAGCCGGGCCAAAAACGTGGATCGTGAATGCGCTACAGAATCATTATGATGATTATTTTCTTCGCGTGTCGTCGTTCCCCCCCCCCTTTTTTTCCCGCGCGCCCTTCAAAAAAATGATGGGCGGCGACGCCTGCGCCCAGGGTTGAAGGGCCAGAGCAACAGCAATAAGATCGTCACCAAGCATGCAAACGACAAACACGTGAGAAGCTTTTTTAGGCGTGCTTTTAGCTTATTTTTTGGTGGAATCGCCTTGGATCAACATTTGCTGTCTTCCTGCCATCCTTGGAGCTGGAGGAGGGGCTTTAAATAAACACGAGTAAGCAAAAACTTTGCATTGTAGAGATTGCATATTTTTTTTTACTCCTGATGTCTTCGCAGTGTGGAGGAGAAGACGAATAAGAAGCTCACACCTCTGTGCTGAGCTCCAAGATTATGTGATCTTGCAGCCCCGACAACAAGCCCCAGCAGTGAGACACACAATCGTGTCAAAATATTCGCCATACCAGCGTATTATGCAAGCTGGGAGTGGGGCAGACGTACTCAATAATTCACATTCATGTATATTTTGTAATGCAAGGCGGGGGGGGGGGGGGAGTGAGGTCCACCCACAAAAAAAAACAAAATGAAAAACGCGGTATTATGCAAGGCGGGAATTGGCGCACCCACTTAATAGAACATATCAATGTTTTCTATAATATTCACGCTAGAAATAAGGCGCACCCACTTAATAGAACATATGAACGTATTCTACATTAGGCAAGGCGGGAATTGGCACACCCACTTGAAAAACATCAATGTATTCGACATTGCAAAGGCACACGCACTTAATAAAACATCTTAACATACTCTATGCCATGCAGGCAGCAGAATCGACACCCCCTGTGTAGGAAGAGCGCTCGCCACCACAAGCTCACCACGTGGTCCGCCCCATCCACGCACTTGGCGCTCACCAAACGGCCCTGGCGCCAAAGCCGGACAGACAGACGGACACACATGTACTAACGTTTTATATGGAAGATCATGCCAGCCATGAGTGAGGTGCACCCACTCAAAGGTGCATATTTGATCAAATGCAAGCCAGCAATGAGACTCCCCGCGCAATAATGGCTAATAAGCCGTCGACCAGCCCGTCTGCCTGCCCCGGCCGGCTAATGTCTAATGACCGGGCTGACACACATGCGGACACAAACAGACAGGCACGTTCCGCCTCTCCATTAAAGCGCATTTGCCACACTAATTTGAGCAAAGTAACGACAACAATCCCATCTGTTGGTACAATTCGGAGGCCATTTCGGACACTCTCGGTGTTGTTTGGAGGCAGCAGAAATAAATTACAGATACTGTGAGAAGAAAGTCTTTTTCTGTCTCAGCCAGGGGGAACAAGCAGCCTTCGTTTCTGCCCTAAATATACTGTGCGTACGTGGATTAGCTGTGAAAAGTGGCAAGAGGAGCCACGCACTCAACTGCCTCAGACTTTCATACTTTATTAATTCAATATATCCCGACCCCCTCCTCTTTTATTGCAGACTCCATAAAACTCCGAAGGGGGTGGTAGGAAACGACATTGTGGGGAAAGCCGGGCCGGCGGGCCGGCGGCCGGGCTGGCAGGCAGTTAGTCACTACTCACCCATGTCCTTATTACTATGCTTCTCCTCCCAGGATTATTTTTTTTTTAAAAAGGGAGAAAAAAAGCCTGAATGAGCTCTGGAAATGGTCCTGGAGACCCGGACAACCTCTCCCCCCCCTCCCCCCGGCTCTCCATGTAAAATATGACTTAATAAGTCTGGAATCTCGGACAGGGGGGAAAGTTCCAGCACACAACTTTCAGCGTGCGTCGACTTTCGTGCGTTTTATGCTCTCTTAATTGGCCTCGAGCTCTTTTCCAGTGGTGTTGTCGTGTGTCCATTCCCGTAATTAGTTTGACGTTGGCGTCGTATTTTTTCTTTTTTTTCAGCTACATAGTCAAAAAAAGGGGGGGGGGAGAAAACTGAGGACACAGAGCTCGCACACGCACAATGTACACGAGTCGTTAGTGAAGTCGTGGCCGTTGCTGCTGTGGGTGATAGATGAGAAAACAAAAGGGTGATTTCAGTCGATCAATGAATTCACAGACGCTGGATATCGATTCCTTTTTATTGGGCGGGCGTCTTTCGCCGGAGGGGGTAAAATAAAAATGTTTTCTTAGGGGCCAAAAATGGGGGGGGGGCTTTTATTTTTTATTTTTCTTCCTCATTCTCGTGAAAGCCGCACAGTTTCGCTTTTACACGCGTCATAATCTGGGAAATCACTGTGTGCTGGGTCATAAATACACTTCTCTGCTCCAAAAGGGGGTTTGGGTTGGGGGTTGGGGAGAAAGACAAAGAGAAAATACAAGTTTCTTCTTCCTCATATGAGATTGGTGAATAAGAGAGAATGGAAATGTGCTTTTATCCCGGGCGTCGTAGCCAGAAATGGCTTCATATCCCTTCCACCCTCGGGAATCACAACAAAAGAGAGCAGGAAGAGGATGGGGGAGGGAAAGTAGTCACACAATATTCCCAGTTTTCTTATTAAGCAAGTTGTCGGAATTGCCCCTGGATGTGTTGGCTGAGGAGGACCCCAAGAGGTACTGCGGTTGCCACATCATTGTGGGCTGTCATGGGGAGGGACGGAGGGAGGCAGAGGGAGGCAGAAGGGGAGGAAGAAAAGATACACGCATGCAAGAACAACAACGGCAGCGCCGGCAGCTATAATTGGAGGCATTTTCAAGCTCGTATTGAGCATGCACGGTGTCATTATGGAGTTAAATTACGGAGTCATTAGATCGGCGCAGCTGCTAATTTGGATAGCGCACAGCGTTATGACGTGTGACTTCCTTATTATTCTGGCCGGGCACCTTTTTTTTCTACGCTTTTCACTCTTGCCTTGAATCCACAAGAGCTGCGGTTCCGCTGATCGATTCACTCGAGTTAACCGAGTTGGAACAGCAAAAAAAAACTTGGCTTCATCGACTTGAGCCTGATTAATTTCGTTGTCGTGTCACTGCTCCATCAAGGCTCAGCCATCATTGCTCAGAGGAGTTGAGACAACAACAGGAGTTAATTGAACGAGCCTCCCCCTTTTTTTGTTATTCCTAAAACGTTGTTAATGAATAACTGAAGATTTTTTATATATACAGTAGATGTTTTTTTTATGTCTCCGTCAGAACTTTCTCGTTATCTGACACGTGGCTTTTTTTCCCTTCCCAGTTGAGGTTTGGGGGATTTTTTTTATCTCGCCCAACATGAACGAGGGGGGGGGGAAAGTAGGGGAACCTCACTTTATTGTGATAAGGAGGAGGGAGACTTTGGCTAACGGAATTGCCATAAAATGGCGATAAAGCACAGATTTTTCTGCTGTCTCCAAAGCCAAGTTTGTGCACTGTGCTCACACGCTGTGCACGGACATTAGTGTCTCTTGGCATGACGATACAAAAGAGCATGGATGTGGCAGGGCTTTGCCATAGGTTGGTAAGGCACGACATCTCGGCACTTTGGTGCCGTCCTCGCCAGCATCACGTGCTCGGCCGTCCACATGGAGACCACCGGAGCTCCAGGCTGTGGCGGAATCGGCCAGGTGACTTGAACTCAAGGGCGGAATCCCTGATGACGACTCGGGCTCACTTGGATTTATAGGAAGGCAAGTTTGACTCGAGTCGACTGTACCAAAAGGCTCTTTTTTTAGGCCTTCATTGCCAGCTTAAAAGCCAGGTGAGGCAACCCAATCCTGTGGATTTTGAATCGGCTCTCAACAACACATGTATTTGACTCATTTCCGAAGGTACACGACAACAAAGTTGTATCCCAATCAACAAAAACGTCTACTCATTCCTGATCCGGGCCGAGTCGGACACAACACGAGCCGCAAGTTGTCGATGGACCCGCCGAAGCCGCTGTTGCTGAGTGCTCAGCACTTGGCGGACTTTTGTCTGTCCTGGCCCTGACAGCTCGTGCATGCGCACGAGTCTCCACGCACTGATCAATCTCTCTCTAGGAGACTCCTCCGCGTGCGTGCGCGCGTGTCAATACAAATTCCCCCCATCCATCAAAGGCAAAACATTTGCTCCCTTTTGTGTCTGCCTCCGCACAAATAATGAAACGTAAACAACGTTAAAGGGTGACACAAAGACCGAGTCGTCCCCCCCCCCCCCGGGGGCATCGCTCGTCCCGTCTGTGCCGGAAAGAAAGGTCGTGCGGCGCACCCGGCACGTTTTTCTTGGCTCACACTGCACTGCTTTAAGTGAATTGTCGGGGAGGTCGTGTCACAACACCGAGAGGCCATCAGAAGACATCTGATTTGACTGTCACACAGACGCAGAGAGGAAATACGCGGAATCGATACAGATGTAAAGTCAACGAAGAAGCCAAAAAACTCGGCAAAAAAGGCAGAATGATCTGAGTGCGCACAAAAAATGTCTGCGGTGTGGTAGAAATTAACGAGGCGTGTCTGTCTTCTTGCAAAATGTCAGCTGTTGCCTTCATAATTTTTGCGACAATAAATTCACCTTTCCCACCAAGCAAAACTTTCCCCAACCACATTTTCTGGCCCTGTAACAGAGATTTGCTGTGTTCCTTGGCCTCTGAGGGCATTGACTCACTTCATAGGCGAGCAGTGCAATCAAAATCCTATGGATCACCCACGTCCAATTGCATGATGATGATGATGAAACCAGAGCGAGATCGCATTCTCGTCGACTCCACCAGACAAGGGTGGACGACCAAGTCGTACGCCCACCGGGGCGGGGACCGCGCGCGCGCGTGCGCGCCCGTCCAGCACTGGCGACGCTTTGGCTGTCTGGTCGAGTCCGGCGAGACTATGAATGGCCAAACACTGGTAGTAGCATGAGGTAATGACGATGCTTCTGGCAATTTGCTCTTGAACTTGAATTATGACGATCTATTAGATGGGAGAGACTCAATTGTGTGTCTTGAGTCTGCCGAGCACACACAAATTTATGCCCCACTTTATTCTGTTTGTATTTCTATGAATCTGCTTAAGCTTGGAGCTCTAACTTTTCTTCCCTCTGTGTCTTTCAGGTAAGCGAGTCACGTCACTGATGGATCGTGCGTGCGTGCGTGCGTGCGTGCGTGCGTGCGTGCGTGCGTGCAACAGAAAGTAGCGAGTGACAAAGCTCTTTATTAGGCCGAACATCGTCATTATCCTTGTGCTGACCGACGAGTCTTAATTCCAGCATTCCAGCTCCTCCTCCCCCCCCCCCCCCTCCAACCTCCCTGCGCTGCCCCAGCCAAGCCAAAACACTCAACGCTACTTCCCATAATACTCTGACAGAGACAAATATATTTTGACTACGTCCTCGTCGTCGTCCTCGTCGCCGTCCTCGTCCTCCTCCCACCCCGGAATTCTGCTCCAATCTCTTTATCCCTCTTTCTTTGCTCTCTCTCTCTCTGAAAAACAAATTGAAAAAGCTTTCACGGTCGACGAAGAAGTGGAGGGACCGGGTTGGGGGTGGCACTTTCCTTAATTTATGCTCGCCCGCTTGGCTGTGGCAATATGTTCATCCTCCACTCGTTGTTGGTCTGGGACGCCGCCGCAAATGCGATCAGCTTCTGGTGCGGCTGCCACAGACAGGAAAGCGTCTCGCGCGGACTTTCCAACCGCAGACTTAAAAAGTAAAGTTTTTTTTTTCATTCCACCCATGATTTATGGTCAAAACAAAGGCTTAAGAGTCTCTCCGATTAGCTCAGAAGACGATAAGATTAGATTCGCCACGGTTGAGAAGAGGTCTACAGGGAACTGAATTTATGGTCTTCCCAGCTGCTCAAAAATGTGCCAAAACTTAGATTCGTTCTCATTCAGGGTTGTACGCGCAAATGTTTTAAGAGTGACGTCACGTAATAAGTGCGAGGGTTTTTTTTCCCTGTGTGCTCGCAATCATCGCGGCTGTCACGGACCCCATTGAGGACACACTTAGCTTCGCTTCCAGTACAAATGGAAAATGTCTCGTAGAGAATCATCAATCCTTTTTTTTTCTCTCCTTCTCCTCCTTGATGAACGCCACCGCTGTTAACTAGAAGCTGTCACTGCAAATTCAACCATTTCTGACTCGACCAGACAGACACGATCTTCAGTTGTGGCCGGAGGCTGATGTGGCAACTATGAAAGTGTGGTAGAATAAAAAAAGAAGCTGTGGACAGTGTGAGCATCACTGAGCTGTGCTTGGGTGAGTGAGAGAGATCGACTTTTTGTTGTCATTCAACCACCTTTTTTTGCCTCCTCCCTGGTACTTGATCCACTTTTTGTCCGGTCGAGACTCTCCTCCCCTCTGTACATGTGCGCGCTTCAAGCCAAGAGCTTTGTTAAGAGGATGTGAGACCCGTTGGAGCGTGCATGTGTAAATGAGACAGAATCAGAGCGAGGATTTCGTTCATTCATTGCAGCCACCATCAGTCAACCGCCGGGTTGACAGACAATTCGGGGTCGGTCGGGGAGGGAAGGAGGGAAATTGTCTCTGATTACTTCACCAAAAGGCTCTTGCTTTGATCTCTCACTCACTTCTGGCACTCCAAGCACGTTTTAATCCTCGATAAAAGCCGGATCAAATGAAACTTTCTTGATTGCCACAGCTCTCGAGACAACCGAACCGGACGGGACGGGAGGGGAGGGGGACGGACGACCCGGGCCGTCCCGAACCAGACACGTGAAAGTTCACTCACGCAAATCTTTCGGGAAAGGCTTTTCCGACACAGGGGTGAGGAAAGTCCTGAATCATCCTGTTTGCTGCTTCTTTCAATTTCCTCAACTCTTTGGCACTCGGAGTGGATTTTTTCCTCCCTCTTGTCCGTCCAGGACTCATTCGACTTACACATCTTGGCCCGGTGGAAGAAGAGTTTTTCTTTATTTCTCTCCACCTTTTTTCTTGGGGGGGAGGGAGAAATCACATTCACCTTGTAGCAGATTTGGGGAAGCTCTGTTTGCCCTGGAAAGAAGATAAATGATGTCTGAAGATTGACCTAAGCGCTCTCATTCACTCACCCTCTCGCTGGATTCCCCAGAGACCAAATGGTAACAGAAGCATTTAGAGAAGAAGAAAAAACTCTTAGGGGATAACAGCAATTCTGAGATTCCGTCTAAAGCTCGTTGGATAAATATTTCCATGCTCTTGAGCATTGACTTGTCTCTTTTTTTATCTCGGCCTGACTGAGCCTCAACTCTTTTTTTTTCACACCACCCTGTCATTACCAAGGATTTTGCGGGGTAACTCCCATCATCCTTCCTGTGGCAAAGATCGACCCTGACAGCCTGTAATTTCCCGTCCATTGTTGATTCTCGCGCACGAGGTTTCCCCTGAATGAAAATAAACGCAGCATCACTTCTTTTTTTATTTTTTACCCCCCCCTCTCCTCGTACTGTCATACCCCGCTACTGGACCACGCAGTCCCTGTTTTCACCCCACTCGGAATTACATTTCTAACCCCTGCTCGTACGAAAATTGATTTTTTGTTGCCCCCCCCCATCTCTCTCTTTAATCCCTCTTTCTCATACGTCAAGGCATCCGAACCCACCTTTGTCGGCATGTTTGAGTCTCTCCCTCTCTGTCGCTAATGATTTCTTATGCTTCGTTTGGCTACCAACGTCACAAAAAGCAAATGCAGCAGCAACAATGAGGGCGTGCATTGATATCAGCTTAATTCTTGCAGACGTCCCCCCCCCCCTATGCACGTGTATGCGCCTGATAGAATCGACGACGACAGGAAACTTCTGCCCGATAATCGGGCGTACATACGAATATCGTACGGGTAAAAAGCCAAAAAAAGGGAAGGGGGGTGGGGGCGCTCGGCTCACCTGAAGTCACGCACGTACTATGCAGTACGTGGTCGTGGCCGTGGTCGTCCGTATGCAGGAGAATACAAAAGCGATCTTTTACCTCTCCCCTTCTATTATGATCACAATCGAGGCCGCCGCAGGTATGGTAAATTCGGACTCGATCAGACAGCGTCGGAGCTGCGCAAGCTGCTCGACGGCCATCGTGGTCTCGGCCGACGCCAACAGCCCCAACATCTGGGGCGTGGACCAGTGTTGCCCCATTTGACGGCCACTCCCCCCGCTGAGGACAAAGAAAGTGCTAGCCGATCAGTTGAGGTGATCAGGCGAATGAGGCATCAAACACACATGTAAAAAAAAAGTGCCTCGCTTCACCTGTTGAGGTGGCCACCATTTTCCAGGGTCGTCGGACTGGGCGGATTCATGACAAATTTTGCTGCCAACTTCGTTTCTGTAGCGTCGTGCGTGTCCGGTTGAGTCAGAATCAGCCAGCCGTTGCCCTTGATGACTTTTCCAGGGTGGGGGTTGAGAGTTTTTTTTATCCGAGGGGGTAAAATGGCCTGAAACTCGTCCTACGCAAGGGGAGGTCCCAAGGGGAATCTATCATTTAATCTGCGGGGGGGTCACCGAGCTTCATTGAGTGTGCCATTTGTCAGCACCAGAGACCAAATCGGTGGCAGCCACAAAAAAAATATTTAAAAAAATGCCTTTTCTCTCCCCCCTCCCGACTCACATTGGCAAGTTCCTGCGCCTTTTTTGTAAGAATTTCTCCCCAGACCCCGACTGGCGCGGTTGGCATACTTTTGGGTGTGTGTGGTAGCAATTTCCCTTAAAAAGAGGCACGAGAAACGAAAAGAAATGTTCTACACCCTCCTCCCAAGTTTGTAGTGTGTGTGTGTGCCATCTCCCAGTAGGTTTGTTGTCACTTGGTGATGTATTTCTTTAAGTGCGTGGCATTTGTAAGGCTGTCACTTCAAACTCCTCCTCCCCCTTGGACTGGCCCATCTTTCTTCCCCACCATCCCTACCTAGTTTAAATGGGAAAGGTTGGATGGAGAAAATAAAATTTCAGTTAGAGCGCAAAAATTGCTAAATTAGCGCTCTCGCCAAGCAGATGGTTGAGCTTACGCAGAAGACAAAGTGACATTTATTGTACAGGGTGCTGCGGCAGAGGCAGAACCAACATTTCCCCTCACTGAGTGCCTAATTGTTCTGCAAGTAATTTTATATCACATGTATAAAAGCACATTTGAAAGCGCCATGGACGGGGGCCGGTTAGTGTGGCGCAGTGCGACGTTGGGGTCCCCAGCCACGACGTGGCCCTGCTGGAGGTCGACGGACAGCTGGCAGATTGTTTGCATTTTCCCTGTACTTTGGCAATTATTCATGAGGCCTGGCAATATTTGGTGCAGACCTTTTGGCATAGTTTTTAAGGCCTTTAAAGGGGGAATCCGCTTTGCCGCCACCCTGTATTGCGGGAGAGCTCATGGAGTGAAACTGCTGGGCAGACAAGGTGCTACTTTTCCCAAAATCCCAAATGGCTGAATCAATCTTCTCTGCTGAGGGCTCTTGTATGAGACTCCTCTGCCATTAACTGGCGGTTCATTCACACACTCGCATATGTTAGGGAGAGAATTTATCGGGTGGGATTTCTTTAAAAAAAAAAACCCACACTTGACAATTGCTGGTGGAGTCGCCGAGCGGAGACATCAAACGTCCATTCCAATCTCGCTCGAGTGGGCGACTTCTTTGAGCCTCACACGTCGTCATTGCTGTCGGAAACGTCTAGCCGGTCCTGTTTCTCCCCACTGCGGAGGGGAAATCTGCTTTTTCTTCTATTTGATCGGACAAGATGAAGGATTTCCCACATCAAAAAGCTCTTACAGGTCCCTTTTTGTACGGGAAATTCCCTCTCCACCAAGTGATTTCTCCACCAGACATTGTCGCAGTCGTGGAGCAACTCGGTCGAGTGCGAAATGCAACCAGTAGCTTGCTTCCAATTTTTTTTTTTTTTGCTCCGGCGATAATTGCGACCGCCAAACCTTCAATTTTCCTTCCGGAAGGGTTTTGGCGCAAGAATTAATGACGTAATGGTAATAATTAAGTAGGTGTGTGTCCCTTACGAGGCTCGAACTGCCTCCCCCTCCCTGGCAATACATGGATTGAGAGCGTCCTTTTTCCTGTTTACTCACAGCTGCTATAATGGCTGCTTTGCTAACTGTTTATCCAGCCATTATTATAGTGAGTTCCTCAGTGCAGGAGAACCCTTCACTGCAGCCGATCGTACGTGCATTGCCAGGCGTTCTCTCTTATATTCCTTCTTTGTTTGTGCAGAGAAGTCCCCGGAGAACAATATTTCCTCGTCCATAGCTTTAATGCGGGAGCATTTAATGGCCACGATAATGTTACTACTCTCTGTCCACCATCCAGACGACCAGACGACGACCAAAATATATATTGAGAAAAATGCCAAAAAAAAAAATTGTACAGGCCACGCACGGTGAATGACACCGAGACAAATTTGAAAAAGCTGACCCATCCAGGGTCATCATCACCCCCCTCCCCTCGTGACGCCAACGTGAGGCGTCGAAAAGAGAACCCTGACGCGCTCATCGTGTGAGCCACGAAGAAGACTCGTGACCCAAGTCTGGGCTTTGTGTGTCACATCGCTCTTCCTCCCGCCCCAGCTATTACAGTAATGTTGCCTGATGCTGTGTTTTGCGGCAAAATATTGTCGTGCAAAGTGAATGTCTGCGTTGTGGCTTCTCCCATGCTAGACATGATCGTTATCGAGCAGAGGGACACTTTTTTTTTGGTTCCTGGCAATAAAAAAGTGGGAGACGCAGAGACACGTGCACGATACGTGCAAGATTTTAGTCAAAATATGTGCTGCTACCACTTTTTCGAGAATGCTGAGGGGTCAACTCGGTCTGACAGAGCTTCAGAGTCTGATCTTTGTCTGGCAGAGAGAGAAGTCTGTCCGTGAATGCGGCTTCGTTAGGACGATTTGCATCGGTTTCCTTTTTTTTACTGCGTCACTCATCTTTCTTGTCATGAAGACTTTCGTGCTTGGATTGCAGGCACCAGGTCCAGCACTACACTGGCCAGCTGGCCAAGGACACCTCGAAGGATCTGCGCGACGTGAACGCCCGCGCCGAGCAGCGCCAGTGGCGTCTCCAGGGAGAGCGCCTACACAACGACTTCACCAAGGCGCTCAACAGCTTCCAGGCGGCGCAGAGGACCGCGGCCCAGAAGGAGAAGGAGGCGGTCAAGAGGGCCAAGGCCCACGCAGGTGAGTCAGCGTCCCCGGCGGCGCTCCATCAAGGGGTGACTCTGGCTCTGCTCACTACAAATTCCTGCGTTGGCTCCTTTTCAATCACACCCATTGACCCCCGAGGCTTCCAACGTTACCAGGGGCTTCACACCCGAGAAAATGGTCCCACAATCGGCCCGATAAAGCATATCTGTGCCAAGTCATGAGACTGCATTGTCCAGATTTCTGGGAAGTCGTGGTCGTCACATTTTTGGGGTAACCGAAACTTTGGTCCTATTCATTAGCGCGGGAAGTCTTTGTCGCCTTTGTGGAGCGTTCGGGTAGGAAAAAAATGGCATGCAGTCATATACAGACCGTCATATGCTCAGGGTTGCCACATGGATGACTGACACTGTGTGCGTTATGGCCATATTGGTTTCTTTTATTCCATAAAGTGACGACAACGTGCTGCAGCTCCACAGTTCATGGTGCGGCATGAGCAATGGCTGAAGTGTGCGAAGGCTTTGGACTTGGATCAGCTCCTGTTCACAGCAGAGGGTGGAAAAAATATGCTTTCACATGCTTGAATTCTCCAAAGTGACGTAGCTTTCACCACGTGCGCTTGTGCGTAAGAAGTCACTTGAAAAGGGACACATTTATGCAGCCTTCAAATACTTTTCACTGAATTTTCGCCCCCCCCCCAAAAAAAAAACGTGCAGGAGGCGCTAAGAAACCGTCACTTTGGGCCCCCTCCCCCTCCCCCCCCCCCCAAAATGGGGCCCGTTTGCAGATGGCGGGCCCTAAAATGGTGCGACTGTGTCAGCGCCAGTGCAGCCGAGCCCGACGTCGTCGTCGTTGTCGTCGTCGTCGTCCCTGGCCTTTTCTTCCTTTTGGCTGGCCGACTTGTGTCAGTCACACCTTCAAAACGTACTATGACAATATGTCAACTGGGCGTGTGTCGAAAAAAAAAGTAGAATAAATTCCGCGCAGTCACTAGGAAAACATATCGCGCCTGCCGAAAAATGAATTTTTCTGCAGCCTCATCCTTTCCAATGAGCCGTGAATAAGCAGAAAAGCAAGCGAGCAGCTGAGGAAAACATGCACGGTGCATGGGAAAGTCTCATACGTTCTGGAGTGAAAAAAAAGTTATACTTTCGTGCAGGGAAGGAGGAGCAGAAGAAATATTGACTTTCCGACGATGGCGTTTCGGCAGCAGAAGGCGGTAATTATTGGCCATTAGCAGAAAGCTCTTCTCGAGATTATGACATTTTCCAGCCTCGGCGTTATTGTTGCCTCCGGCTGGGCAATAACTCATGGTTGGCCCGGAGTCGTTAAAGACGTCTCCACTTTTTGCATACTCGTTGATTGTCAGGTGCGAAATCTGCGGGGGGATTGCAAAAAAAGGGGGGAAAAGATACTTCTTGGTTCTGCCCTAAATAGACCAGGGTCCGATTGATTAGGGGGGGGGGGGTCAGTGAACGAGGATCCTGTCATGGAATGCATGAAAAGTTGCTTCTTGTCGAGCTATGTGAGCGCAACAACAAAAAAATCCGCCTACTCGACCAGACAGCAGATTGATTAGGCACGATCCTGCACCGGCTTTGGCAAGTCTGTCTGGTGGAGCGAGCGAGATCTGACCTCAATAGAGAGGTTGTACGACATCCGCCTGACCTTTTTACACACACGCTCAAGATTGGCAGACGACCCAACTTTTGGGTAGGAGGAAAAATCCGCTCGTAATTGAGTGACTGTCGGCTCCTTTGACGGATGGCTCCAAAATTGAGGCTCTTTCACCCCCACCAACAACCAGTTTCTTTCCGGGTCCCGCGCAGAAAAGAGCTTGGACGATTCCATTGACAAGATGCCCACCGGGATGTGGGCCTTTTATTTCTTCCACCCCATTGGCCAAGCTCTAATCGGTGCCGACTTGGACGTCTCCAAATCTCGCTCACCTTCTGGTGCCATGCTACAAAGACGGGAAGGGCACGACTGCAACAGGGTTTGGTGGATTTCTCAGCAAATTTGATGCAACTGGTCACAGCAGCCTCGATAGCAGGCATAGTTCTGGGAAAGACATGATAACGCCGACTTCCCAGAGGGGGGCAAATACCGAAAGTAACGTTAGTAATCATTCTTCTCGACACTCCAGGACTCGCTAGGGGTAGCTACAATCCTACATTTAAGGGTCATTCATTCGTGAATCATTTCCCAAATTGGAAAAAGACTAGGATTTGGATTCTTAGGGTTTCCATTGTCAAGAATGAGTATTTGCACAAATCCTGAAGTGAATTCGATGTCCTCTCGAGCCCAAAGCATCTCCATGTGTCTCAAGATCACTTTCTCTCACTCGAGTTTCTAATGAGGTGACCTGGCATAACTCTTAGTGGCAACCTTAGTTATGAGATGATTGAAATCCTTCAAAATTTTGGCTCGAACATCCCCCGAAATTGCTTAATGAACTCGAAACCCAAGATTCGTGTCACCCCCACTTCGGTGTCGTGATGACCACCGAGGCTTAAACGAATTTCTGACATGCCTCTGTCCAAAATTCCGACGTGACAGACCTGTCATGAAAGTGCACCTTTCATCGAACGCCGCATTAACGGTCTGAAAGTTACCAACTGCAGTCCTCATCATGAGCAGCTGGGCATTCAGCTGCATTCCACCCGTTGGTCACGAGTGAGTCTATGATTGCATTACCTGTATGCGTCAAGTCGGAACGTGCAGAAGTGACGCATGCAAATAGTGCTGTCCTTCCTCTCCCTGTTGCACTGCGAGGACGGTTGTGCTGTCATCTTTTGACTTTTGGTAGGTCTTCCCGGGCCAGGTCAACAACAACAGCAACAGAACTTGATTGACATGGAGGAAGGCCAACAGCAGCAGCAGCAGCAGCAACAGCAGCATCTGGGACCCGGACAGAGCAAGACGCAGATGCTTCTGGAGGAGGAGTACAACCTCGAGCAGCTGCATGAAAGGGAGCGCTCCATCAGACAACTGGAGGTAGTAGCGATTGTTACCCTTCCTACAATGTCTGGCCGAGCTGATGCACAGGCGGTCTGACTTCTCTCTTTCAGTCGGACATCATCGACGTGAACACAATCTTCAAGGACTTGGCCACGATGGTTCACGAGCAGGGAGAGTTCGTCGACTCCATCGAGGCCAACGTCGAGTCCACGCAGGTCAGAGTCTCGGAGGGGACGGAACAGCTGAGGCAGGCGGAAATATACAAGGTGAAGCTGGACTGATACTTGCAGACTCTTATTGCATCCGTGGACCTTCGCTTAATGCGAGCAAACTCCTCCAGCTCCCAGACGAACATTCTGTTGCTTGCGACGGTGCAAGCGATGATGCACAAAATGTGCAAAGCACTGAGCTTGTTATTGAGACGTTAAAATGCTTAAGTATTCATCTCCTAAGGCAAATTTTTGCAGGCCTCAAGCCAAATTTCGTTCAGATATGCACGTTATAAGTTTCTTCGGCTCCTCCCTTGCATTTATTTCATTCCCCTGCCCTTGAGGCAAAGTTTGTTTCATTTTTGTTTCTGCTATTTCTTTTCAGAGCAAGGCCCGCAAGAAGAAACTTATCATGGCCATTGTAGGAATCATAATCTTGATTATTATTATCTGGGTTATCGCCAGCCAATTCAACTGAGAGTTATGTGTAAGTGTCGTTTTGTTTTTATCACTTATCATTGTTATGGGTTGTGCTTGGTTTGCCTTTGTCGTACTCTGCTGCTTGGACGATTGACTGCTCTAAAGTTATGACTACTTTTAGCTCCAATGAACTCTATATTTTCCAGAACAACAAGCGAAGGAGGACCTATTACTTGATCCTGGGTTTGCTTCTCCTCTTCGCCCTGATGGCGTTCTTGATCTGGCTGTCAACTTGAGAAGACAAACAACAAACTGAAAATGATTAAAATTTACTCTCCTATAAGGCGTATTATACCTTGATATTTGCCACGGCCAGCTATATCTTTTAACTACTGAAGCTTGTACCACTCTCACGTTCTGTACCACACGTTAGTGTTGAAGTACTCGCTCGCTCGCTTTGTGGAATACACAGTTAAGGCAGTTAGAACACTTTTAAACCACGTTTCCTTCTGTTTCGTGGCCTCCAGAGAAGAATGAGCCTGTGATTTGTTGCTTAGTATTTTTAGGTTACATTCTCCATGCACTCCATCGTACAGATCGAAGAGTCCACCTTTCCTGTTTTCTTGTAAATATGACCGTGCCATTTATTCACAGATTAAAGATTAAGAAATTAGAGAATCAGGAGGAAACTCTTAAGTTTGGTTACGTTGATAAATGCACGTTATCTGGTGTCAATTTTTCCTGTGCTGTACGGTATGTGTATGAACAGAATCAAATAAACAACAGATCTGCTAACGTATCATGGACTTTAACTTCCAGGTAGGCCACGTATTAGAACGTGTAAGTCCTAATTCTTCTCTATGTGTGTGCGCCCGATGACGTGGAGAGATCCAAGGGCGATATGAATTCTGGAGGAGATAAATGCTTCCGCAAACAACTTTACAATAAGTATCACAAACAGCTATCACCTGTGTAGTAAATTTTCGCCATCGCACGGAGCTCACGTAAAGAAAGTGTTGCAAGGAGCTCTGAAAGTCGAACTATGTATCCCACGTGGTGCTTCCAATTGTTCAAGAAGAATTGCGATTGGCGCTACTCTTCATTCTCACCTGGAAGAAGTTTCCTCATTGTTGGCTTGGGCAACATATTTCGCAAGTATTTTTGGAAAAAAAGAAAGTTTCTTCAGAGATGTTGCCACTATTAACCGTACCTCCAACCAGATGGGGCTTTATTGTTGCTAGACATCCCAGCTCGGTTCTTCTTGGCACCCTACTGATAGTTCTTGTCTGCTGCCTGGGCCTAGTCAACTTTAGGTAAAGCACGAAGATTGTGAAGACTATCTTGAGCTGTGTTGTCGCTTGATTCTGTTTCTGCATGAACTGTACTTTAAGTATGGAACTTCGCACTCACATGCTTTGGCTTCCTGCCGAAAGCTCCTTCCGCATGAATGAAGCATGGTTGCAGGAGAACTTCCCGAGAGACACCAGGGTGGAGATGGTGGTGTTTGAGGCAAAGGACGGGGACATCCTGGACAAAGAAGACCTTGTGCAGGTGCAAGCATCAGGACCAACCCAGTGCATCAGCACCACGTAGGTAACTAACTCACTTTTGAAATCAGGTGCTTGATCATATCCAGAAGATTCGGAACGTGAAGGCTGGCAACATAACTTGGACTGACGTCTGTTGGAAGTAAGGCTTTATCGTCATTGATCGCCATTCCTTCTATCCTCATATTAATCCAGAATTCCAGTTATTTCAATGCCCGAGAGGGACCTCAGAGTGTCCTCTGAACGTAGCTGGGATCCCAGTGATAGATTCCAAAAGAGGACTCCATCAAGTGTTTCTCCATCGTTGATGTGCTCACTGCTGAAGAATGCCCCGGACGTCTGCTTTGAACAGAGCATCCTTGAGCTGTGGAATTTTACTCCAGAGAAGATCAGTGCTTTGACCAAGCAAGATATCGTTGATTCTGTCAACTCTGCAAATAAGAGGTACTGTATGTTGTAATACAAAAGGTAACATTGATGCATGGACACGCGGTACACACATGCATGCGTGTTTTTGGTTTCAATTCATGGTAGTCCTCTCTACGGCTCCTTCTTCGACTATTCCACCTTACTGGGAGGCATTAGTCGAAACTCCACCGGACAAATCGTGGGCGCTTCTTCCACAATGGCCATCTTCATGACTGCAGTGGATCACTTCGATGGCGAGTTCATCACAGGACCCGTTAAAAGCACAGCGCAACAAGTTCATTATTCAGCAGACGACTTTAAAAGCGTCGGGTTGGTTCACGGTATCGACCCGGAGAATGGAGAGGTGATGGCATGGGAGACGGGCTACCTAAGCTACTTGGACAACTACGTTGATTCGAGTAAAGAGGACCGACTTAATACATTTTTCGTGGCTGAGAGAAGGTAAAAATTGAAGACGACAGGCAAATTATCAACATATATATCCTAGGTGGTTTCTTTCTGTTTAGCTTCAACGATGCCAGTGCCGAGGCCATTGTGACCGACAGCGTCAAGGTGATCATGGGATTCTGCCTCATGTTCGCCTACACGGCGCTGATGATTGACAAGAGCGACGGAAGCATGACTTGGTTTGACAGAATCTTTTTAACTGCTGCCGGCATCACTTCCGTGGCCATGGGTCTCTTGGCCGGTAACGGCATCGCTGCTGCCTTGGGGCTGTCCTACAACCCGATCAACGCGTCCATGCCATTTATCTGCCTCGGTACGGTTGCTGCAACCTACCTGTTCCGGTCGCATAATTCTTGGATCTTCTTGTCACAGGCATTGGTATCGATGACATGTTCGTGATCGTTCAGTGCTGGCACAACTTGGAGCTGGAGAGCACAAGCAAAGACGTCGATGAGACAGAAACCGACGAAGAAATGGATGCTCACGCTGAGCGCCTTAGTCGGACATTGGAGCACGCCGGCGCTGGCATCACCGTGACCTCAGTCACCGATGTCTTCGCCTTCAGCATGGGCTCAGTATCGGTGAGAAATACGTACGCTTCATTGCATAGACATTGTCAGAACTTCCCTTATCACACGTAGATATTGCCTGGACTTCACTCTTTCTGCTTGGGCATTGCAATCACCGTCTTCGTTATTTTCCTCTTACAAGGATCCTGGTTCACTGCTTGGTTCTCAATTATCCAGAGGTCCAGGGACTCTCGGAAGCAACAACAACATAAGAATCATTCCCGGGGAAATGATAGGAAAAGCAAAATGTTTGAAAGACTGGCTAGAACTCATACGCTGACGTCCTTTAGGGTATGGCGGCCATACATATAGGGAAGGCGTTATTATGATCTTGGTTGATTAGGCTTTCTCCATGGGTACCACATTTTTGCTTCTCTCTATCGGCATCTCTGGCTGTCTCCAGATCGAGGAGAGGTTGGACTTCAATGTGTTCTTGCCCACCGACAGCAGCGTAGCCAAGTTCTTCCGGAAACATGATCAAGAGTTTCCCAACGACGGCTACGTCGCGGATATCTTTATCCAGGGAGATCCCATCAGGAACAGGACGCTGCTGAAGAGAGTGGATCTGCTCGTGGCCAAGTTACAGCGATTGGTTGACGAAGGGCAAGTGTTAAGGGGTGAGTTTTCTCCAAGACACCACAGGTGATCTGCGTGTACACACTGAGTCCGTACGGAAGTAGCAGTGTTCTTTGTTTGAAGGAGTGGACGATTGGTTGACACCGTTCAAGACCTACGTCCAAGCGCATTCCAAAGGGACTTCCTGGGATGACTTGGCTGCAGACAACCGACTATCCCAGAATCTGACTGACTTTCTGTTCACACAGGGTGGATTCAAGTATCAGAGGAGCTTCAAGGTTGAGACGCCGTTAAATTGCGGCCACCCCGTGCCAAAGATTCTGGTGAGGACTTCCTCTCTGACGTCTGCATTACCAGAAAGGTTTTTTTTATTTACACGTGCAATTGCAGGTCTTTAAGATGCAGGTGAAGCATCTGTTGTACTCCGGCCCTAAGGAACACCTGCAGGCTTTGGAGACGCTCCAGTCGTTGGTCGAGATTACAATGGCTCCGCACAGGGCATTTGCTTCAACAAAGGTTATTGCACAAATAAAGTGTATGTACTGCTTGAGTGTTTCACAGAACTCTCATGCATCCAGATTTACGCCATTTGGGAACTCGACGGTGTCATCGGACACGAGCTGTGGCGCAACCTGAGCTTCTCCAATTTGGGCATTCTGATTATTAGCTTGGTTCTTTTGTGTGACCTAAAGATCTGTCTCCTGGTGACAGCTTGCATTATCTTTTCTCTGGTAACGAGTGCAGAACAACAGTTACCATTTCCTACTAACTGAAAGCACCTTAATGGAGGTGGACACGTTAGGCACCTTGCACTACTTTGGGGTAACTGTGAATTTGATCTCGTCCATCGATTTGGTCATGGCTACTGGAATCGGCGTCGACTATTCGGCACACATCGCACTGGCTTTCATAATGGCCAAAGGTAATGTGAAGAGCATACCAGTATTTTTGCGTGTTACAATCATTGCATGATCATGGCAAGATCAACTCTCCAATCGTACTACTTTCAACGTGAAATCGTAAGTAGAAAGTATTCTATGAGGTTGCGTGAGCAGATGTACTTGTAATTTCGCGAAAATCTGGACATATTGAGTGATTTCAAGAACATACACTGTAGTCCATAGATATCTTAGTCGGAAACAAATATAGTTCATTGGACGGTTTTGGTGAGGGTGTATGAATGTGGGTGTGTTTGTGGGTGTGTGAGCTAACTTCCATCCATAGGTACCGTCAACGAGCGCGCCAGCGACAGCCTGGCCTGCCTCGGCCCCGCGGTGGCCAACGGCGCAGTCACCACTGTTCTGGCAGTGATTCTCTTGGCCGCCTCCTCCGTCGAGGCGTTCGTCATATTCTTTAAGGTAATTCTCCATGTTTACCCAAAGTTAGGTAACCAAATGTCTACTTCGCCGAGAACGCAACTATTTCTTGATTTGGCTCGCTAATGTCGTGGATCACTGTACTGTTTAGTGCCAATAGCATCGTATAAGATCTCTTCTCTCATTTCAGGTGTTCTTCCTCATGGTGACGTTCTGCCTCTTCCATGGCTTGATATTTCTTCCATCTGTACTGACGCTTCAGCCCCTGCGGTGTACTCAGAACCAAGACGATATTCACGAAGATTCAGAGTCAAAAAGACTCTTTACGAAGTAGCAGTGTTGTTTCCTCTTCGTTGTCTGCTAAGCATTAGATCTTTAATAATACAGCGTGTTCCCGCCAAGGTCCGTAGTGCACATGTGTAGGACGTCATCCGATACCTGTGCGGTATGTTAGGCAACGCTAATGCATCCCCACGAAAATACTACATTATTCTACCGAATCACCCAATATATCATAATTTAAAAATGCATTTTGGTTGCAATCGACTGTCAACCATCGGCGTGCGTGCGCACAGCAAAGAACTAAAAAGTTCGAGTTAGGTTTTTCGAAAGTGCTAATTAGGCAACACATAATTGCCCCGCACCTAAAATTATAAAACTGTCCGGGTTCGGATTTTGGAGAGCTTCGGGGATTCGGGTTCGGTGGGGGTTGCGACCACGCATCAAAAATGGCGTCCGAACAGCCAACGACTTAAGTTCACCTATCAAACGTTGCAGCATAAATCTGTTCTGGAAGCTTTGTCATGATTGTGTTGCGTGAGATGGCTTTTTTCGTCCTAACAAGATTCTTTAATAAGTCTGCGTAGTCTCCTCATCCTCACCTGTTCGACGTGCACATCATTTAGTGCATCTTTAGTCCCCGAGGAGAAAGATGGCTTCTCTGGTCTCTCATGAGGAATTGGACGAGTTCAATCATGGAGACGCTAAACCGCTGCCACAAAAGTACGTATGAATACATGCGTGTCTTGGTTGTTACTCCTCGAATGGTTTGATCCTCAGATACGCCAATTTGGCCAAGGAACTCTTTGGAGAGACACGAGAGAAACGAGAGAAGCTCATTCCAGAGCTGAGATCCAAGATGTTGGAGGAAAATCTGCCAATGGACGATGACGACGCCCTCATCCTGAGATTTCTTCGAGCAGGTGCATCTACCATAAGGTGGTAAAGGTTCCAAACAATCTGCTGAGCATCTTTTTAGCCGACTTCTCCGTGGACAAGGCATTGTCCAACATGAAGACATGCTTGACGCAGAGAAAAGTGAAAGAGGAAGTGTTTGGCGAGATGGACTTCACGAAGGTTCGCCATGTGTGTAACATTGCATGAGTGTGTTGTATGTTAAACTAGCACCACCTCAGCACTGGCACGTCTTCGCGGTTATACGCGTATGTCATGTTTCAGTCCATGCGAACTGCTCTGTTGGAGGAGAAGATGTTGACTGCGTTGGCGCACAGGGACAAGTACGGCAGGAGGGTCTTCATCTCCTTCCCCGGGCGTTGGAAGCCAGGTGGGAAATTTGTGTTTCCTGTAGACTAAAAAGATGATCTCCCATATGGCGGGGTAGGAGGCCAGCCCGCGTGAGAGGGAGAACAACCCGTACAAGCCGAGGAGCAAGGTTTACTTCTCCACGTTGCACTGTACCACAAGTCCAAGTTTCTCCTGAATTGTTCAAGTGGTCCTTTCCAATCCTCTCCTTCTTCATACAACTAACACAGACTAACATTTGGAAGCAACGTTCGTGATTTCAGAGAAAATCCACCTGGTTGAGGTGAGTCGCTTGTCTGCTCTCGTTGTTGACCTTGCCAGTATCGAAGAGAAGTCCCAGATCGCCGGGGTGAGCTGCATCTGTGACGCGAAAGACTTGGGCACGGAGCAGCTTTCATATTGTGACCCTCACTTCATAGCCGACCTCCTCTCGGTCCCTGTAAGTCAGGGATTACTGTTCTCAATAGACGTCTAGTTGCAGACATGTGTCCACTGATTTTTCAGGATCGTCATCCCATTCGACGCAATGCTTGTATGACTCATTTGATCAACATGCCATCAGCTGCAAAAGTCTTGATGGAGGCCTCGCTCTCCTTGGTCGATGAGGACGTTCGTCAGAGGGTAAGCACATCAACTGTTAGGAAGTCTTATTTCCTATTAGGATCATCTGTGCATTTCAGGTCATTATACACTCGAGCCCTGAGGAATTATTCAAGTACTTCTCTCCTGAAATACTTCCCCAGGAAATCGGAGGCAATCTGGGACCAATAGATAATGCTAAGCTGGTTGAGATCCTGGAAGGATTGCCAGAAGAATTTGATGCAGGTTTTCATATCTTTGATGAAGACGATGAGGAGGATGAGTAATACGTGTGGAAACAAATGACCCCAGTTTCATTGGCTTTTCAACAGAAATGACAATTACACGGCATTAGCATATCACACTGCTCTTTTTGTCACTGAATAGGTGGTCCGCAAGCGATGGACACTATAAAGGCATATATGATAGAAACCAATCGTTGAAGAGAAATGACTCGCTTGATGTGGAGCTTGCACCAGCTCAAGCAATTCACAGTCAATATTGCTAAAACAAGCTTTGTTGCTTCGATCTGCTCAGGGATGGTTGTGCAGGATATGCCACTTATATTGTCATCCAAAGACCAAGGAAAGAGTGGAGGTAAAAGCAGCCTGACAACATTACCGATATGACTAACTGGCTTGATCTGGCTTTGCTCTTGCCACTCTCCGACACTGGAAGCTGCTTTGCAGAAAGTACGGTGATGCTAGGATAACAAGGCAAAATAACTGAAGCCGGGTTTATCAATGGTGGCATCAGTGTTGGTTTCTTTCGCAGTAGAAGTAACGTTAGTTGAGGGAATGCTTTTACTACACATGTAGTACTGATAGCAGTAATGGAAGCGTCAGGATGAACGTCGTGACAGGGATGAACGGAAAATACAGTACTTTGTTGCACTAAGCTTGCACTTTGTTGCACTAAGTATAGTTCTTATGTTTGGTAGAGGTGTGTACTAAAGCGTCAGGAAGTACGTTGTGATGTAAAGTTGTGACAGGGATAGAGGAGGTAGTAGCTGCAGTAGTTCTTGTAACAGTGATGGTACTCACAGCGCCTGTGGCATTGGAGAAAAAATAGGTGCTTAGTAAGAAAGCCGGTAGCAATGGTAGTATGTGTGATTGTATTAGCAGAAATTGTACTGAATCCCCCTGCTATTGTGGCATTTTCACTAGTAAAAGGAGCAAATCGTGTCGTAGCTGTGTAGTAAGTGAACCGACAAAAGGAGCTGTGCCAACAGTTGTAACTGCGCCAACAGAAGTGCCTGCACAAACAGCAATAGAACAACGGACATTTTCCACAGTTCTAGCAGCCATTGCTGTAGTGACAGCATTAGCAGTAGTGGCAGCTGTAACTCTACCAACACTGGTATTGGTAAAGCTGGTGCAGTAAAGTATGCAACTGACGTCGCACCTGTAGTTGAAGGAAAGAAACATTCACCAGTAGTCAAGTAAGAAGTGGGCGTGTAGAAGTATGAAGGCTCATTCATATGATCTCTTTTTGTAGGATGTGTATTACCATCACAATTTCTGATAACTTGCCTGTTTTACTTACTACAAGCATGAGATAGTGCTTTACAACATGCCATTACCTGGAACATGTGGGAAAGTGCAAAGCATGTAAGTAAAGTTACTACAGAATTCCCCAAGACTCACATGGCTTGTGCAGAATTTGCCAGCTACGACAATGATACAACAGGCTTTAAAAAACTGCAATGCTAAACTACAAATGCCATTTTCACGAGGAAGCACTACATGCACCATTTTCGATTAACTCACACCCTTATACAATTCAAAGTTTTCTAACACAGTTTACTTCTGTTGATCACATCCTGATACAACCTTGGCAAAAGCACTCAGCAATTGCAGCTGACAGTAATTACAACTAATAAATCCTCATCACACTTGTGAGTTTCACCATTGACTGTTGTTAAAAGGATTGGTGCCCAAGTACATCTGCTACCATTAGATTTTTAATTAAACTCAGCGTATGCTCAAATGTTCAAAGATCATGCTAATGTCTATGTAGCGTATAACAAGGTATACCAACAATGGTGCAACGACCAATCGTTGCAACAAGTACGGTGTGTATACAATTTGTACAGAGAACACAACACATAAGAATTGAACCATCCATACAAAAGTACATAACTTGCAAGTACTGGGTGGCCAATAAGTTACACCCTCTTGATCATGCCACCTTTTCACATGGTAGCAACCTGAAATTTGGTCAATATTAGCCTCACTGTAAGATCTACAAAGCAGTTAAAAGTTGAATTGCTTTATGTTGAATTGGAATTTCAGCATCATATGCATCATATTCCCAGCATAATTGGCAACGCAACTTATTGGCCACACCCTGTGATTCCGTAGTTACTTTAGTTGAGAACGTTCTTTCCTGATTCACTATCTCTTCGCAGAGATTGTAGAGTTCTCTTTACTTCATTCAATTCTCTTGTCAACCAACTTAATCGTCGATCGAGGTTTTCTTCAGATATGTCAGTAATCCTCTCAGACAAGTCTCTCTTGCTCCTGAACAAGCTGTTGAATGGGCTCACGGAATGAGAATCTTCATTGCACTCTGCAATATCAACACAGGTGAAGAAAACATGAGTGACTTTAGGCCTCATCGATGTCTCGTACTCACCAAACCAGTGATGCAGAGCCACCTTTGACAGATTGGCACAATCAACCAAATCTTGCTCCTTGTCAGGCTTCCTAAAAACGTCTGCGGTCACCCTGTCGATCTGGTCGCCATTGTGACACAAGATGTGTCCCAGGGTCACTTGACGAATCTCACGCAACTGCTCTGGTGTGAACGTGGACGGGTTCTCGTACCAAAATCTGACAAAAGGTTAGCCTTCACAAGGGATTCTTGGGGACTGAACTGTGCATCTCACCTATCTCCATCCCTGAGTCTCTTAAACTGCTCCACAAGCAGACACCTGACTGTTCTCCCTACTCTTCCTCCGGGCACCACCTTCTCAAGTAATCCACCCACCCAGGCATCCACATTCTTTGGGTGCCCATAAACTGCAGCTAACTTGAGCCTGACTTTCTCAGGTATGTCCATAGCAAAGTCATCCCATGACCTGGTGGCACCAAAGCCACAGTGCTTTCTCCAGGCAGCATATGAAGGTAGGCCATGATCACGACCCCGCTGAACATTCAACGCGCCGAGGTCCAGAGCGACTGCATGAGCAACCTATTTATGAGTTACCAAACAGTATTTTGTCTTGGCATCCATTGTATGATGCACATAGTCATGCATGCATTTGCTCATTACAAGTAAACACACGTAACAAAGTATGATGAGTTGCTATTTATGTTAGTAACGGTTTAGTGCAAAAAAAAATTAGGCCAAAATTTGTTCCTTCCAATTACAACTTGCAAGGTTGCAGTTTTCCTATTCTAAAGACTGTAGTCTCTTAAATGCAATTCCAATTACAAGCACTCAAAGTGATTATGCTGGCTCCGGAGCAAGTGGCTTTGGATGTTTTGTGTAACTGTGTGACTAACCTGGAACAGTTTCTCTGTGAGCTCCATGCTCATGACTTCCTCTGGTTTTACCTCCTTGGCTGGGCTGGCAAAGAGACCCCTGAGGATGGGATCGACACCGCCCTCCTCAACAAGACGCCAAGGAGCAAAGAAGGCTTTGCCCAGGGGCAAATCTCCAGCAGGAATGGTACGAAATGAAGCATCCAGACGCTTAAGCATGGGATTTACCTACGATCAAGGCTCTAGATGGTAAGAGAAGCTTTTGGCTCAGCAACAGTTTGGGCATACCATAGTGTGTCCAAAGCGAAATGCAGAAGAGGCAAATACATTGGATACTGTGGAATCAACATCAGGATTGTAGCCATTGTATTCACCTAGCAAAGACATGCCCTCAGGCCCTAGGATTCTTGGCAACCAGTGCTTGTAGGTGATGTGTTGCATTTGAGCCCCCACAATCTTCCTGGCTTCATGGTACAAGCGATCACCATCCCAATGAGGATTGAGACCACGTAAGGATTCCACCAGACGGTTGTGTTCACGGAAGAAAATCACATGCATGGATAACAACCCCACCTGTTCGTTTGCTCTGACATCCCCAGCCAAGAAGCATCCAATGTTACTCTCAGTAGGGTCCCTCCTACAATCAATTGGCAGGCCATCATTGAATGGTAGCAAAGGCTTTGAATAGCCCATAGATGGACCCTCGCGGAGACGACCATAGTCATTGGTTAAGTTGCGGAGGCTGATGGACAGGTCCAGTTGGCTCCCGTACACCTTACATCCATCCACATGTTACATTCATACCAGAGGGATCAACTTTTGCTAAATGATACCTGAGAGGCATCAATGTATGCTGTGAGCTGGTTCACTTGTTCTCGTGGTTGAATCCGATCAAAGAAGACAGAAGTGGCACCAGAACCACAGGCAGCACTCGACCGGGTGAACTCAATGCAACGCTCGGTAGCCACTCTAAAACAATAGTTCTACTTACTCCAAGAAAAAAAATATACGTATATTATAATTATACCACTAAGCTTTGGGAGTCTAAAGGCCATGTAAAACAATGGTTCCACTTTTTCCGAGAAAAGAATTATAAACATACCACTAAGCTGAAGGAAGAGTACAAAGGCCATGTGGCCATGTACCCTATGGTGTCAAATGCACTGACAAGTATGTGAAGTACAAGAACAAAATCAGCACGAACGACGTACACACATGTTGGCCTCACCTTGGATCCCCAGGAGGAATCTTGATGGGGAAGCATGGTGCCTTCTTGTCACAATTTAATCCACAGGTGACTCCATTCTCAAATGCCTCCCTGCTTATGGCCTCCATGCTGTGGTCAACATCATGGTCCAGAAACTGGCCCCACTGCATAGCCATGTGACTCAGCTCACGGTCAGACCCTGTCTTGCCACTTGAAATAAGCAGGCTCGACACCAGGCGGCTGCTCGGCTTGGGGAAGCCATGATACAACATGGTGTCATTCCAACCTGGACATGATATGAAAGTAAAAGAGCTTGTACACTTTTAACTTTTACCTATGGGTTGGTTGAACCCATCTTCATATTCAGGAGGCAGAATCCTCTTGAAGGCAGTGAGTGAGGATCCCCACAGAGGATTGGCCAAGTTATTACAAGAACCGTCTAAAGACCTGCATTAAGATTTTGATAGCAACGTTCGGTCAAGAATAAGACCTCTTTGATATGACCTGTATTTCCTGTGAAAGCAGAGATCTGCTGTGCAGTTGACTTCTCTTCTAGCTCGATGAGCCTCACAGCCAGACACGTTGGCGATGAGCTCCAAGTTTTCTCTTGACACCAAGTCTTGGTATTCAAACTTGGCCTTGTCTGTTCGAGTTTTTGGTGCAGCGCCAACTTGGCGCACCTTTGCGGCGACCAGTTCAAGGGTGCGTTGGTAAATCTCAGCAGCTCGGCCTGCAGCTCTGGCATCAGCCGCAGGATAGCGGAAAACACGCAGCAGCTCAGCAGGTGTTGAGTTGCGGGCAAAATCCTTAAGCTATGCGAGTAGTGATGAATTGTATAAGAGTGTGCAAACTGGTGCACATACATCTCTCTATGATGTCCTCACCGAATCATCGAAAAGTGCAGATAATGTCTGGTTTATGGCCTTGTCCACTTCTGCTGAGGCCTCCTCCAGGGACACCAGGACATAATCGTCCCCAATGGCCAGCGGGTGTGGGTCGTAATACGTGGTTGCGGTAGCGTTTTCATCAGGGAAAATGCTCATTCCAGCATTGAGCTTCATATCCTTCTTACTTTCGGCTAATTTTGATGATAGTGGATCAGAGGTAACTTTTCTTAACGAAGGTGAGGAGGACGAGATGTGACCCCGGATAGAAATCACAGCGCTGAAAAAATGTGTACTGTAAGTTGCACATGCACGCCATAGGAGAAGCATATCTTGTAGAAGTAAAAAAAGAAGGTCCTTTCAAGGTCTGTGCCAGTGTTCCTCTAACATCACTTACGTCTAAGGCACTCATTTTATGTTATCATTCCTTTCACAGTTACCTCAGACAGTTACACTCACCTAGCATCAATCACATCCTCGCCACTTGTTGCCACGCACTTGTATGTGCCGGCATCAACCTCACTTACGTTGTACACGACCAGGTGGCCATAGGGAGAAATCCTACATCAAATTTGTTCCATGTACATTAAATTGTACATGAATGATAGCCAGGGGGGTTACCTGTAGTTTTCATTTGATGAGACAAGAAGAGTCTCTGTGTCCTTGACCCATGAAATAGCTGGATGAGGTTTACCTACAAAAAAGAACTCATTATATTGCATCATTTTCACTTCTCTGCCCTGGGCCCCCACCTTCTGCTCTGCAGGGCAGTTGTACAGTAGCTCCTTTGACTGCCCTGAGGTCATGTGGTTTGACAATGAATTGCAAAGACCTCTGAAGGGCTGCTGGAGCCGCAATAGATGCCAGGGCAGTTGGTCCATTACTGCTCTCTGAGAGTCTGCCATTCTCTCTAGTGTGGGAGACGACTGAGAGCCTTGCGCTGACTTCTTTTCTGCCGAGGCGATTTTGAGCACGACAAACATAGACTCCAGAGTCACGTGGATGCACATCCACGATGCGAAGGTAGTTTCCTGCATAAATATGAAGTAAAAATATGCAGCTCAGCCACAGAGAATTGAGACAGAATGTCATTTTGTCACATATCTACCGGGTGCGACGAAAAAAAATAGACACTCTGCACTCTGAACTTCATCAAGATCTATTTCGGCAACCCTTTTTCCTAGCCTCATCAAACTTTCCATGCACTTTTTACGCAACAATCAACACTTTTAATCATCAATGTATCCCCCCCATTTGCAATAATTGCCTCGATGTCCCTCCTGAAGGCCTGGCAGGTGGCCCTGATGTAGTCCTCCGACATGGTGGCCCAGTGCATGTCCACAGGTCTTCAGGGCCGCAATATTTTCATGGCGGAGGCATCAGACCTTCGATTCTACATGCACTCAGAAACTAAAGTCCAGTGGATTGGCATCTGGCGAGTAGGGAGGCCACATGTCCTTTGGCCAGAACTGCAAGTTCTCCCCCAACCACTTCTGAACAATCTTGGCAGAGTGTGCAGGTGCCCCATCCTGCTGGAAGACAACATTACCATCAGGAAAGGTTGTCCTGACCCAGGGGAGGAACTTGTCCTGGAGCACCTTCAAGTAATCAGCCGCAGTCAGCCTGAGCCTGGCTGGAAACCAAATCAGAGGGGCTGCGATGCCATTCGAGGCCATGAACCCCAGTGACATAACACTGGCCGGATGTTTTGTGGTGGACAGGGTCCGGACAGACTCGTCGACATCGCCAAAGCACAAGTACCTATCATTGCGGCGGTTCCTCACTGGGTTGACGGTCCAGGTCTTTTCATCAGAAAAGATGATGACCTGGTTTGCACATGCCTTCTTCAAATTGTACAGAAGAGCCTGACAGCGGTGGAGATGGGTCTCCTTCATTCTGTCTGTGAGGATGGGCCTCTCCACCCTCACCAGGCTCTTCCCGCCCAACTTCTTGACAGTGTGGCGCACTGAGGCCTCTGATGTCTCCAGGTCCATGTGAGCTCCAGGCGTGTGATTGCATTGACTTGAGTGGAGCTGCCTTGAGGGTGTCCTTGACCACTTGCAGGTTCAAATTGGTCTTCCTGCCACTCCCAGTCTTTCTCTCAACAGTCCTCTTGGCCTTGCAGCTGTAGACCGTCTGCCTGGTGACCCCCAACTGGTTGGAAATCTCAGTGGGGGTCTTGCCCCCCTCACGAAGTGCATGGATCTGGAGGCAGATGTCTTACTGTTTTGACATTTTCTTGGAAATGGAAAGAGTGATTTCACTGATTTGTTCTGTCTTTGCTGCAAAAACTTTTGTCTCTAACTTCTTTTAGTCAGGCATTTGCATTTGGAACTCACCAAACCTCGTATATTATTTTTTCTGAGTGTCTAATTTTTTTCATCTCACCCGGTATTTGTGTGACTTAACAATCAAGCCTTATTCGTAGAATGTAAGTTACCTCCATTTGATACACTCTTCCTCCCATCCGAGTTGACAATTCTGTTGTTATTCCACCAGCTGAGGTCCGGGTAGGGCTGGCCTCTTGCCACGCATGTGAACTCCACTATGGATCCTGCTTGGCTCTGCACTGACCTCGGTCGGGAGGTGAACTCAGGAGGAGCTGTCAAGGTCTTTCTTAACAAGACTGTCTCACTTGTACTGTTTACATGTGTGGTTTTGTTATCTGCAGTTTCCTCCAGACATTTAAATGACTTTTAATGAAAGTGGTTTCAAAAGCTCTTCCTGTGGCAATTAGGGTTATAGATGTGCTACAATTCCTCACACTGCATATCCATTATGTAAGAACATAGCACAGAAGCACATCACCGCTGCATATGTCAAATGTTAAATGCGCAAGACTTTTGATGATTTTTCATACCTTCTGGTGTGTTCGGATTGACCTTGACCTTGGCTGCCGAACCTGCTCTTCCCAGGTAATTGGACGCTGAGCAGCGATAATGGGCACTGTCCTCCAACTGAGCATTACTGATTACCAAAGTACCATCACTGGTCACCTGAGCAATGATTGCATCTTAGTATGCCATAAGTAAGTACTCTCTGCCCACGTACGACTTATCTCACCTCAAATCTGTCATGAGCATTCGAGAGCCTTCCCCCATCCTTGTACCAGGCAAAAGTTGGCTTTGGGAAGCCAGAGGCTCCACAGTGCAGTCTGATGACCTCTCCTGTGGTCACTTCTGTATAAATGGGCCTAAAAGCGCAGAGAATTTTGCAATGCATTACATTCCGTGGTGCAAATGCAATTTTCTCGCCTATGACTTATTCGTGGCTTCTCCCTTCTTTGCACCACCACCAACTTGGCCTTTCGAGATCTCAACACTGGGGCACCTTCCAAGGTCTCCACTTCACAGTGATAGAGTCCAGAATCCTGAGTGACAAACCAAAGTGGCACATGTTTTTTTTGTTGTTGGGTGGGTTGCTACTGTTCACTTGCCTCTGTCAGAGCACCCCTGATGTAGATTGTT
>JAAUXU010063307.1_pt1 | contig 31230 bp, 26 predicted proteins | sample 7278151 | NCBI WGS metagenome assembly JAAUXU01 (sample SAMN14350113, study PRJNA611818) | marine sediment metagenome | isolation source: surface marine sediment (1.8m) | place: French Polynesia: Moorea | collected 2018-08 | reverse complement strand
TTGCTTCGCATTGCTTCGCATTGCTTCGCATTGCTTCGCATTGCTTCGCATTGCCTTGCTTTGCCTTAGTTTCCTTTGCTTCGACTAATTCATCCATGTTGAGGTCTATTTCGCTGTCGCTCGCTCTACCAATGATGCTCACTTTGCCCCGGGATTGACCGGGGAGCAAATTCCGATTCGGTGCTAATGACTGCAAGACGACGCGCATTCCGCCGCTCTCGAGAAACCGACGCGCCAGTGCGTGGCCGCGGCCGCGACTGCGTGCCTCGACATGTGTGTGTGTGTGCTGGATAGGACGAAAGAAGAGAAGGAATGGCCTCCCTCTCTCTCTCCCCTCCGGGGGACGCTTGAGAGTGGAACGGCGGAGGAGCACAGTTTCTCGTCCGCATACCTCTGTGACTTCGGCTCCCGCCCGCCAGGGACCGCCGTCGTCGCCGCGCGCGCGCAACCGGCCGCATTCTTCACATTCCGCGGCCCCTCGTCCCCGTCGTCCCCCTCGTCCCCGCTGGCCGCGCTCACCGCCTCTTGTCAGGAGTAGTGGCATTCGGGCTGCTGCTCGCTGCTGTCGGTCGTGTCGGGCCAGTTGTTCTCTCTCTCCATCTCGAGGCCGCGCCAACAGATCGATAGGCAGGAGGAGAGGGGGGCCAACGACGGTTAAGTTACTTGGGCGCAATCTCTTTTCCGCCGCCGCCGTAGCCGTCGTCGTCGTCGTCGTCGTCGTCGCTCTCCATACCATCGACACAGCGGATTTCAGCAGCAGCAACGAGCGCTCCTTCGCGCTGGCGAGCAAGGGGGAGGGAGGGAGGGAGGGAAGGAGGGAGGGGGGAGCTCTGGAATGGAAGAGCAGAATAGTACTGTACTGTAGTAGTCTGTTGAGACCGAGACTGTGGACATAGGACCAGAAAGAAAACTAAAATCTTAACAAGTGTCCGGACTGCTGTCACCGATCCAAGGCCTCCTCTGCATCCCCAGCCTAGAAGCATACCAGTGTCACCAACCAAGTGAGAGTGAAGAGCAACGACGAGGCACTTGGGGGAGGCAGAGCAGCACGAGGCACGCACCAAGTTCACCAGGAGGGGTAAGAGCGCAGTCCTATGCCACTCTTTGTTGAGCAGCAACAACTTAAAGAGTCTCTTAAGAGCTCAACTCCTCTGCATTCCTCAGGAGCGCTCTGTATAACAAAAATCGGCACGAACGGCGACCGGCGAGCATAAAAAAAGCTGCTGCTGCTGCTGCTGCTTCCTGCCGAATAATCATATGTGCGTGCGTGCGAGCGTGCGTGCGTGCGTGTGTGTGTGTGTGAGAGAGAGAAAGAGATAAGAACGTGTTTCCCTGCTGCTGCCGCCACCAAAAGAATGCGTCGTCAGTCAGCATAACACGCACACGCACGCGCACGCGTACTGCATCGCGGACGTGCTGTCGTGCGAGGCGTGGAATGCACGCACGCATGCGGCGTGCATCATCCATCCCACGGCGAGGAAGCATGACGACGACCTCGCTCGCTCGCTCGCTCACGCGCACAGCGGCCGCAGACTGAGTGCCTTCTTCCATTTCGGGCCCAACAGTTCCTTGAGACACTTTTGCATTCCGCGTGTGAGCAGCATTGTGGAATAAACATGTGTTTCCACTCGGACGACTCGAGGTAAACATAGCATAGTTAGGTTCTAGCATCTTGAAAGCAGAGCGGCCGAGCACAGGTGTTGCTGCGCACCATGTGCTAGCGAGGAGGATCTGGCAGCAGACGAGCCTTTTCAGCTGTTCCCAGATGGAAATTTTGGCCAGAATCTTTCTGTTTCTGTTCGATCGACGATTGGTTCGTTACTGGACGGTCGATGGATCGAGTGGGAGGCAGGATGTGACTAGGGCAGGAGCAAACAACATCCCTCCTCCTCCTCCTTGTCGTCGTGGTCGTGGTCGTCCCCCCCCCCCTCCTCCTCCTCCTCCTCCGCACCCTGAGGGCAGTTGAAGGAAACTTCTTTTGAATGGCTAACTGCTGCTTCTGGACCGTAATAGGTAGCTCTTAACCCCACAGAGGTAGAATACGAGTGTTCTGGGTGCTGCGTGGCCACAGCAGCAGAGCACCAATTCATTTCGATAACCTGCAGGGTTATGCACCGTGATGAAGTGAAACTTGATTGCAAAGTTAGGATGCAATCACAGATGCTACTGGAACATGAGCTCGTAGGAGGTCTCATCGCAGTGATGACAAGGACGGTACGCACAGTGCACACTTCATAGCAGGTCCGCCCAGGTGATGCGTAGTGTGCACCCACCTGCGCGGCAGCAAAGTTGGCGGGTCGGACTGACGTGACCGACTTCACCCCGACTCCCAACGTGTAGAGCAATGAAAATTTCTCCCTGAGCAGAACAGAGATCCAGGTTGTGTGCAACTCAGCATTCAGTCTGAAGGTGGCCATGCGTATGTACAAAGAAAGAAGGTCTTGCTTTTCAAGGCCTGTTCCGTAGTGTAGCTCAAATTTAAGTGCCAAATCTCCTTCTCCTGACCCTGAACGAGCTCTCAAAGTCCCCAAAGCATAATGCTCTTTGGTGTTTCGTCCAGGAGTGACAGCTGCAAACTTCCCCAAGCTCAGAAGTCCAAATCCCTCCTTTCTGCTTCTTTCTCCCTTATGCCCAGAACAGCTAAGCATCCTACTTCAAAAGTCACAATAACAAAGAAGTTGTTGTTCATACCCTAATGGGAAAACACATCCCTGAAGCAAAGGAGGCAACACTTCTAATGTCAGGCGAGCTCTGAGTGGACTACTGCAACTACGCGATTGCATATTTCATTCGACTCGACCCTGCTCGGTACAGAGATCTCGACACGCGACCCCAACGCCGATAATAGCCAAATTCCCAGGATTTTTTGTACGTTTTTATCAGTAATTTAGGACGAGTCTGCGTGCCTGTTCGTGCAAAAAGCTGATGCCCCTGACTCACGACTTCCTTCTAGGCATGTCCTCGAGCAGCCTGTTGTTGGACCCCCCTGAATCTCCCCTGGCTGTGTTGTCACGCGCCGCCAGCATGGTGGAGAGCGGTACCAGCAGCAGTGGAGGATCTCCGCCGTCTTCAAAAGAGGAATCACCAAAAGAAGTTGCTGCCAACAGCACCGCCAGAAAGACAGGTACACAGCACAGTACAGACTACAACAGTATAGGATAGCCTTAATTTTAATGCACGCCTTTAATATCGTCTCGCAGCAATGCGACAGGTTCAATTTAATCAAGAACAACATGGCCAGCTCGATACTGAACTCGAGTGAAGTTTTGCTTGCGCATTTCTACTTTATGTTCATCTTAAAGCACTATTAAAATGAGGATGATCTAGGACCCGAAACTCCACTCATTTTACAGCAGATACAGGCTGAGGAAGGCCGGCATTCAAGACTGAATTGCTGATCAATTATGACAAAGCATCAAAAGTCCGTGTGTATAACCGGACACCTTGACTTTTACAGCTATTTCCCGCACACCAATACCGTAGGGGGCAACCTTAAGAGAGGACCATGTGCGTGCGCGTGTGTCTGTGTGTGTGCACGTGTGGATGCGTGAGCACGCGTGTACTGAGCGTGTACTCATTCTCTTCCCACCCACATCAACTGGGCTGTGAATGCATGGGTAGGAATCTCCCTCCTGGGATGTGACCTTACGCTTCCAGTACTGGCAAAGTCAAGATTGGGTCTACGAACAAGGCCAAGATCGTGATGAACGCGAACTAAAGTGCCATTATTAGTGGAAGTTTTTACTTTGATGCCGCCTCCAATGTTTCTGCACCCAGTGGGAAATTCCTCATTTATCTTCTCCTATTCTCGTAGGATGCGAACGAAATCCGTCGTTCAAGGAGCGCCACCCCAAGTTCCGCAAGTGCACGACACCCGACTACCTGATGGCTGCCGCGGACCACACAAGAAACAAGTTGCTGCTGCACCGTCAAACGAGCTCAGAAGAGCAGCAAAACAGTAAGGCGGAAGAACAGTCGGAACCGCAGCACCAGCAAGTGGTCCCAGTGCAGCCTCCGCAGCCGCGGCCGCCATCGCCCCCGGAGGAAATGGAGGAAGGTCCCTTGGACATGAGCATTAAGAAGCCGCGAGAGTCACCGCCGCCGCCACCGCCCTATCGGTACATGCCCCTCAGGCGCTCTCCCCCGCCGCCGCGAATAGCAGATGCTTTCTTTAAAGCGGCAGCGGCTGCGCCGCCACCGCCTCCTCCATATCATGCCCCTTCTGGCATGTCCTCAACTACAGCAGCGGTCATTCCTCGGCCTCCGCCGCCTAGCTACGAGTCGTCAACGGTGAAGTGCTCCTATCCTACTCCAAGATCTGCAAGATCGTCTTCTCCTCCACAGCCAGAAAGGATGGAGGTGGAGAGAACTATTAAAGAAATCACAATAATCACAGGTACAGAGAAAGACACGAGCTCTTTGATGTCACGCATTCATTAATCGTCTTCATGTTATCAACAGACAGCAGCGCAGATCCCTTATTGGACGAGCACTTTCGCCGGTCGCTTGGTGCCAACTACCAGTCCTTGTTCAAGAGGGGAGCTGAGAAAGAAGGTGCGGCTTCCTCCTCACTTCCAGCCCCCAAACCACCGACGCCGCAACCAGAGCCAAGTGAGAAGTCCAAAGAAGATGAAACCGACGATAAAAAAGAGAAGGACCCCATCAAGGCCTTCCAAGAGGATATGGATATGGAAGGGTACACTGGTAAGCATCGTGTTCTAAAGTACTCTATTTAGTGAACTCTTGAACACCGTCATGAACTTGCACTTATCCTTCTGTAGTGGAGGACCACTTTGCCAAAGCCCTGGGCGACACCTGGCTCAAAATCAAGGCTAAAGCGGAGGACAAGAAGAAGTCTTGTGAGAGCAATTCATCCTCTGCTCAACAGTCTTCGACGAGTAAAACGCCTACGCCGGCGCCTGGGCCAGCCCCTGGGCCCGCTCCAGCACCGACTGCGCCAGCAGCAAATAACAAGCCCCAGCTCATGGCTCTCTAATGAAGAAGGCATACATAACGAGCATGAGAGAAACGTTGCTCATCTCTTTACATAGTCAGATCGAGTTCCTATTCAGTCTAATGGCATGTGGACTCATCTCCACCATCCTGGAGAACGAACTGAGAATATTCCTTCAGTAAAAGACACGCTTTAGTTTCTCGCTCTAACCCTGGACCTACCTGATCTTGCCAAAAGCGAAGCATTATGAGAAAACAACGTGAATGCGCTGCTGCTCTTTAGTATTGTAGCATGTACAACACGCTCACAAGTAACGTACTCGTACTAGAAGGTGGTGTAAGACATATGCTGCAGCAACAGCAAGTGTGGGTAGAACTGAGAAAGTCTGAATATGTCGCATTGTAATTATCCATATGCATCTGCGTAATAATGATATCCTCAATCTTATCGTACTTGAGAATGGGGCTTTCTGCAAGGAACAGAGTTAGAAGGTACCGTGGAGCAATGATGCATCAAGTAGCTAAGAATCTTCAGTGGCCGGATGAGACCAGGTTACAGGTGTGTCCATCTCAGGTGGAGTCGAGGTCTGCCGAGTCTGCAAAAGCATGATCGACGTAGCCAAGATGTGCATTGAGAACACGAAAGGGATGACGACGTGGCCCTGGCAGGAGGGTCCTCTCCATGTCCTCCCCATAATCCGCAGGATCACTGCTACTGACCAAGCTGAGGACAAGACCAGACGACGCAAACCGCAAGCCCAGGTTCCTCTGCACCGACACGAATGTCCTTCATCAGGAGGGCACCCACTGCTTCAGCCACATTGAAGTTTTCCCCACGACGGGGGATTTCATACTGAGCAAATGGGATCACCAGATGCCCAACCCCGGGGCTACTCCGCGGGGGGGGGGGGGGCGCCGAGGCCGCCTGGGCCGCCTGGAAAGGGAGGCATGCGCTATTACTCAAGGCATTGCCGATCACCCGGCGGCTGGATTGAAGAAAGTGTGAGCCAACGCGGACTATGTGCGCAGCGTGTGCATTACGCTCAGGTCTCACTTGGAGGTCATTGTACAGCTAATAGCAGTTGTTTTGAGAAGTGAAAGAAGATTCCCATGCGCCCCCTGGCTACGTCAGACCACGTGTACACGTTCTATGTCTTGATAAAGGCTGCCTCATTTGCAGTCCACCTCTTTTTTGCACTACCCGGTAAGACTTTACAATGCTTAGAGTGCTGGTAACTTTACGCATGTCACACATACACTGGATCTCAGCAAGCCTCAAACTCTTTTGCTCCTGTTGGATGCATTGCGTCGTGGAGACTTTTCCCCCTCGCTGGCCTTGTTAAACTTGAACTTCTCCCTCAAATAGGAGTAGAAGGTGTCTCCTTTTCCCATTTCCTCCCCCTCCTGGATGGTGTCGGGCAGCATGTGATGAGCCGTCTCAGGCAAAAAGGTCACAAAGAAACTGGAAATGTGACGTGAAAGCCATGATCATTGCAGAAGAAAAAACAACAGGTGAGTTTTTGACGAAGGAGGGCAACGAATTGAGCCTCACCTAGCCAACAGAGCTGCAAAACCGAAGATGACGCTGGGCACGCGACTGTCGACCGACTTGAGGTCGGATATGTAGGGAGCAATCATGGGTCCTATGCGAGCCTGCGTCGCGTAAAAGGGAGTGAGAACACTGCCGAGTGAGGCATAGATCAGGATCCTGTTGTAATGCTTACCCAGAATGAGGAGGATCCCAAGCCTGTGTTTCTAATGACTGTTGGGTAGACTTCCGCGGAGTAGACGTAGCAGAGACAAAGGCAACCATTGCTGCAACCTCGGGCGAACACGTTCAGGAGGATGCGGAGCCAAAGCACATGTCTGAATGAGTTGCTCGATGTCACAAAGCATGAGTAAATAAGATTGCACAGGAGCACTTACTCCGGCACAAAGTAGGAAAGAATGAGCGACACCCCGCAGACGAAGAACAGTGAGAGCAGTGTGATCCGCCGACCAGCCTTCATCAGCAAGACGATCACCAACGTTACGGCAGGGAACTCCATCGCTGAAAGCACAAGTTCAAACGACTTTGTTTAATCATAATTTGTTTTCAGGTGCTCCACCTTTGCCTAGCGAATAATAAGTGAAGAGTGAATCTTTGTCGTTGCTGTTGAGGGTGAGGCCGTAGTAGACAAGCGTGGTGGCGAACCATAGGTAGTAGATGATGAGGGTCCTGGCCCTGAGATTAGGAGTCTTGAAGAGTTCCAGGAATCCGAGGATTCCTTTTCCTTTGCCGTGATGTTCATACAGTTGTAGACGGAAATCCTCAGGGAGAGGCTGCCCATTGAACTTGGCCACGCTGTGTAAAATTTTCTCGGCCTCTTCAACGTGACCGTGAGTCAAAAGCCACCTAGGTGAAGACAGTAAAGAGGTGCATTGATTGTTACACTGCCATATACGTTGTCATCCACCTCGGAGACTCTGGTAGCACCCAGTAGACGCAGTAGAGAAGCACCAGAGGAAGGCTGAAGATGAGCTCCATCTTCCTCCAGTCAGGAACAGCCCAGGCAATGCCAGCAATCACCAATCCCCAGAAGGCGAAGTTAAGGTGCGGTAAGCAGCCGAGCACAGTCTTTTGCTTACCGGCCACCAACTCCATGATCCAGCAGTACAGGACGGTACCAAAGCCAATAGAGGAGAAGCCGCATCCCCACGCGCCGACCAGGAAGAGTGGGTACGTGGGCGAAAACGCGGAGCAAGTGCCGAACACGATGTTCATTGTCAAAAGGAGCAACATGGCCTTAACGCGACCGAACCTACACACGTGTGTGCACATGAAAGTAATGCCTGTGTCAGTGATATCTTAGAAAATAAAACAAATACCCAACATAGACAGGAGGGAGTCCATCACGGGGAAGGAGATGAGGGACTTGTGAAGTGACAAGAGGAGGTGAGACGAATAACTTGAAAAGGTTCAGGATTTTTAGAGAGTGATACGCATTGGTTTTGATTCATGCGAATCACCTGAACAAATGTACCGTGCGGTACGTGCACCAAAGTATCCTATGTCAGCTCACCTGTCAGACAACACTCCACAGACAAGGACGCCGATGAGAAGGCCAAAGAATGTGACCTGCTGGGTCCACTTTCGCCAGCTCTCCCGCTGACACACCAGGTCCCACTCCTGGATTATGGTGTTGCGCCAGAACGAGCGGTCGTACTCCCAGGAGAGGCACGGGCGAGACGCATTGGCCGCGAGAGCATCCTGATACGTCTGAGAGTCTGCCACGGTTTAGACATGCACTGACGTGTCGCATCACACAAGCTCGTACGAACGCATCTGCATACTTCTTAACTGCTGATAGCTGGAGAAGTTTCCGTAATCTACATCTGGCACCCGGCATTGTTGGTATCTGGAGTCCAGCCATTGGGAGTCTTTAGGGAAGCTTTCAACCTGAGAAGGTACGCACCAGTAGTCGGTCTCAGCCCTTGGATAATTTATGCAAAGACGAGAAAGTAACAACACCAGAACTATGGCGTAGGTAGTACGCATGTGAATACTGTACAATATGCACATATAAACGTAGTTTTAATGTTCCCGGTGCACACGATTTCTAAAACAATTACGAAAAAAATCACGAAAAAATAACGCATTACATCGTATTGTTGCTCCTGCTCATGATCGATCCTTGGACACTTTTAAGTCCACTTAAAGTTTCCATCATTCTGGAAGTCTCCTCTGGGCGGAAGCTCGCGATATTCGCATTTGAACATGACAGACTATGGAAAGAAGCATTGGGGTTCTACAAACGTAGGTACGTACGTGTACATACTAGGGTAATGGACTACTGGACTGATACGTGATCTGCCTTCGAGCTCCTTGTTTCCCTTCGGCGCAAAATATCCGCCAGCCCACTAACTGCTCCAGCGGCAAGCAGCATTAATCCAGAAAAAAAAAACGATGCCTCGTAGCTCTGCGTCTGATCGAAGACAAAGCCCGCCAGCGGGGAGCCGACCACCGAAGACACCCCCCTGAACAGCACTAGTAAACCGAAAGCGCTCGTCAAGCTGTCAAGTCCGAGAAGGTCAACCAGAACAACTGACGTCAGCGAAATGTAGGCAGCTACCGCCAATCCGAAGAGCAGCGCCAACGTTGCGTACATGGCGTATGACCGCACTAAAGGCAGCACCAGCACCGTCGCGCCACTGCCTAAAATGGCCAAGTTAGTCAGGACGAGCGAGTCGGTCCACGCGAAGTCCGACACCCATCCCGCAAGAACGCGGCCGATCGTGTTCGACACTCCTATCATCGATAAAAGGAGGTTGGCATCTTGGACCGAGATGTTGTCTCCCATTTTCACGGCCATGCCTGGTAGGTAAACGAAAGGAGTGTAGAAGCCCAACATTCCCAGCACGTTGGACAGTCCGATCAGCAAGAAGTACTTGTTGCTCAGAAGTCGAAAGTCCATCATCTTAGAGAGACCCGTTTGCATCGGTGCAACTTCTTCTTCCTCCTGTCCAACCGCGGAGCTGAGGCCGATCACTGGTCCCGGGATGGAAAGGTGACTGGCGACAATTGAGCTGCGAGGGATGGAGAGGGCGGACTGGCGGCGAGACAGCGACAACACTGAGCGTCTGTACTCCTCCAAGGTAGTGAAGGACGGAACGTGTGAGATGCGAGACATCCTGAGCAGAGATAAAAGCATAGGGTTACGTACGTAGCGCTCAATTTTTACTCCAGTGTTTGCCCGCATCCCAGGGTCATGACTTTGGAGGTATCTTTTAGTGCTACTGAACCAGCACGGCACTCTGTTCCGCTCTAGCTAGATGGCTTTGGGGTTAAGTTAGATAAGATTAGATTGGGACAAGACAAGCTGACCTTTTCTACTCTTAAGCTATCCAAGATGAACAGAACACCCCGTGTCCCCGAGTTGATCCCGTCATAGTGAAAGAATACCCCGAATCTTGTTACCTCCGGCTTTGGGTCTGATGCTGGTCGGGGTGAATGAGGTGACTGATTGATCCAGAGTAGAATACATCTTTTCTGTACAGTGGTCTGATGATGGGTCCGCAGTCGCCGCCAGCAACCACCGGTTCTAGGTGCAGAGTGTTGCTGGACAGTAGGCGCGAGCCTTCGATCCCGTAGACTGTCGTGGATCGTTGGCTGCTGGCATCCGACGATTGCATCCGGGGGAAGTTACCCAAGCCGGAGCCAGAGGAGCGATTTCGAGGCATTGCAGCGGACAAATCCACGAAGTTGGGGGCTGTGCTGTTTCGGGGCATCTCGGTGCTCCTGTGCCTCTTGACGGGAGTGACGTGAAACTTGTAAGAGGACTCCGAGACCGTCCTTTGACGACTTTGACGCTTGCCTCGCATCGGCAGCTCTTTCGGAGGTGCCTCTTCTTCATCGTCATCATCATCATCTTCTTCTTTCTTGTCGTCTTTTTCCTCCTCCTCTTCTGGAAACACCTCCAACACCGATTTGTGTTGAGATTCATCAGGCTTGGTGATGGACGCCTCAGCGATGGTCGGCAAGTGCTCCTCGGTCACGTGAAATGACGTGTTCGGGGTGATCGATCTCAAGGGCACGGACTGAAAGTGGATGTGATGGGTACCGTCAGGGAGCTGCACGGTAAAATCAAACTCTTCCTGCTTGTTTTCGTCCCCGGCGCTCTCATCCTTCTTGAATCTTAACTCCAGCGGGCGCATGAGCGCTCCGAATACGGCGCAGTTGAGGCAAAAGCCAGCGAAAATGAGATTGGCACCGCGCCACCCGTACTCTTGTAGCAGCGATGTCGCGAGCGGCGCAAACAAAAACGTTCCTACGCCGGAACCGCACACTGAGATGCCGGTGGCCAGCGCCCGTCGCCGCTCGAAGTAGTATCCCACGGCAACGACCGCGGGCAAGTAGATGAGGCCGAGGCCGAAGCCGCCTATAAGTCCGTATGTGAGCAAAAGCACGGGCACGCTCTGCGCCAGCGTCGACAGCGCTAGGCCGAGGCACGCCACAACTGCGCCAATCATGCAGATTGGTCTGCAGCCAAAGCGATTGACCAGACCGCCCACCACTGGACCAGACATAAGATACGTGCCGACGAGAAGGCTGCCGACCCAAGAGATGCTGCTCCTGGACGACTCGAATGAGTCCACCAGCGGCTCGAGCAAGACCCCGAATGTGTACGCGATCCCGTCGAGCACCAAGTTGCAGAAGAACGAGGCCACGCATACCACCCATCCCCAGCCGCCGTCCGGAGGCGGTGGCAGCTCCACCAATGGTACCACGAAATCATTCAATCTCTCCACGTCCTCCAAAGGCGAGTGCACTCTAAAGGAGGCACGAGGCGAAAGAGGCGGCACTTTGTCTCCTCCTTCGCTATCCTCCTCAGACTTCTCCATGTCCAAGTCTGGCTCTATCCTTGTATCATCATGTTCTTCGGGGGTGAAATGAGCGCCAGCAAAAAGTTAGCTAGTTAGCAAAATTTCGCTATCACTGCCTTGATTCTTCTTTGTCAACACCACTTATGTCAGGAGTGATATTAACTTCATACCTGTGCAGCCCGTGTGTTCAGTACCAAGAATCCTTTATCTTGACAGTTTCTTCCGTAACGTACTTGTGCAGCTGCACCTTGCACAGCTTTGCTACCGCCATTCTCACCGACTACTACGTAGACAATCTCTTCGCTGCCACGAATAACGCCTCCACGGCGCAATACGTCGATGGACGCAATCTGACACTGTAGCATTCGCTGAGTAACAATTCCTTTGTCTAGTCAAAACAGTGATTGTTTTTCTTCTCGAATTAGGATGAACAACCCCCTCCCGTTACTATCTCGCACTCAGCTAGGGCTTTCTCCAGCAACTGGAGCACTTCTACGGTGCTGCAGCCGCAGAGCCGGTAGCAGGCCTAAGTGCAACGACGCTTTCTTTCTCAGGGACAGCGGCGCGCCGTTGCAGCTCACCCCTTGGACTTGTAGTACTACATACGGCTTGCACATCACGGACACGTACTGTCCGTGCTAACCTCTCTTTCCCTCTTGTAACCACGATGATAATGTCTTACGCGTACTACTTTCTACCAGTGGCTACGGTTAAAATCGTGATGCTTAAAAGACTGCACGCACTGACTTTGCGGAGCGTGTGCATCAATAGGACAGGTACTCAGAACGCTCTTACCTGTAGAAGACCATCTTGAGGATGTGGAAAGCTGCCGGAAGCCAAATGACAAATATGACAAAGATGGACTTTCTTAGCTGCCACCTTCCGAAGGGACCGATGGCGGAGATGATCTGCTCCTTTATGTCCGCCGACTCTTGCGAGGTGATGCTGAGGGTCCTTCCACGGCCTAAAGCCGCTTTCCCTTCCTCGGGGCCACTCACCTTGGTGTCCTCAGCGTCGAGGAAATGGTTCATATCCATCTTGGGAAGGGTGCTTAATGTCCTACTCTACGAGTGTGAAGAGACGTCGACGACGGTCGAGCTTATACACGCAACTGACAACGAAGAACAAGTTGTAGCTCTCATGAGAGCTTTTTTATGGGTCAGTTTCCAGTACAAGCCAGCAATGTATACTTTAAAGCCCAGAACGGTATTATAGTATGATTAATATGTTTGAACAAGACTACGTCACGTCGAAAGATGGATGGATGGAAGAGGATCGTGGGCTGTCTATTCTCTGAATATATGCGTACTTTATTCTTAAGACGACGCAAAATACAGTTAATGAGAAGCTCTAATTCGTAGGGATATAATATAGCTTTTTTTTTACTGAGAAGCAGTATATGTTACAGCAGCAGAAAAGCAACTTAGATTTCTTACGGTCGCTAAGTGTACAGTAGGTATGTCCTATACGTAGTGTACAGAAACGAAACTTCTGTTGATAATACTCTTTCAGCCCTCCAATGCATCGCAGACACAGAACATAAAAACCGCTTATTAAATAAGTATGACTTTGTACATGAAACTCCAGCAGTTCGATCTTCAGATGCCGGTCTTGGCCACTTTTGGGTAGGTCGGACCCTTGCTCGGGTCAGCCACTCGCTTCAGGACAGCACCGCCGTTGCCCATGCGCCCGGACAAGGCATCTGCGAAACAGGAGAATACGGGATAAGTGTATATAAGCACTGCGTTCTTGCTTATATACGTCACTAGCGTGAATAGTTAGTATACGGGGAAGTGTCAAATTCAGGAGCAAGTTTCCGGTCTTAGTACAACGTACTACTACTTACTCTCATGTAACTCACACATTCAATGTCACCAGAAACTCTGTTTCTCGGAAGCAATACTTTTGTTAAGTGTTAACAAAAACAAATGCCCAAAAAAGTGAAAGTCCGGATGCTCGCAATAACGGACGACTAAAGCTCGGCTGTTTTTTCCTTACCCTGAATCCACCTGACTTGAGTTGCTGGCCCGTATCCCTTGTCATTCCTCGCCGCAATCCTGAAAATTATGGCCGGCTTGGTGCTGGTGTCGATATGCGCCGCTGCAAGGCTCGAGTTGGGCACGACGCATTGGGCGTTTGCGCCACAAAACACACGCACAAAGGCGAGCTGGCTGGGAGACGAGCTCACAGTCTTGGCGTCTGCCCCTGACGCTGCCGTCGTTGCGGACTTCACCGCCAGATATACTGAGTACTCCACGATATCACCAGTAGAGGCGGATGGAGGCTCCCAAGAAAGATGAGCGCCGTCTGCAGATTTGCTCACCTATTATACAAAACAGAGACGTTATATCACTTTTAACATTTCGTATGTTGCAAGGGCTGGTCGCCGAAACCGATGACTAATTTGGGTGAGTTCTGTCAGAAGTGAGAGAGTGACAAAAAATCCAAGTAACAAGCACAGACTCAGCAGTCAATCAAGGCTGGTCCAAGCTTACTGCGTCAAGGTATGACGTCACTACGCCATGGCCGAGAAGAGAACACATGAGGCTTTTAGTCCTCTCAGTACCAGCACAAATTCAGGCTCAGTTTGGTGCAAGCTACTTGCCGGTCAGCTGGTTTTGAAGGAATAGGACAGTACCTGGAAGGCCCTTCCCCACCCACCTCCAAGGACATGACACAGCTGGGGTGAGGGATCCGACTGTCATCAGGATCTCGGGGGATCTCTGTGCACCAGTTTCCACTGCAACATGACATCCTCCACACATGCCTCCACCAACACCCGGTAGGCCTTGGAGGGTCTCCTCTTGGCCTTGGCGCATTTTAAGGAGTCACCTCCATGCAAAGTGTTGTCTGAAGGCGCCGTAAGTGTTGCATTGCAAAATTTGTGCCCCTGCTTGTGGCCGTGCAGGGATTACACTACTGACTAGAGCTTGTGATTTGAAAAAGTGCGTTTCGTAAAAGTAACCATAAGGAGTCCCAATTTTGTTTGTAACCTTGGTTCCACTCCAAGATATTAGAACTCAAGGGCAATTTGAATGGAGCAGCATTACCCAGGTAGGATTGGGGGAGATGAACGCCACCTATTAACCTTCTGTTTCGGCTCCATTTTTCCAGTACGTATCAAAACCATAGGTTTAAACTGCTTGGAGTCACAGAACTCTTACAAGTAGAACGCTGACACCGGCAGGACCGGCTGGACGGGCGGCCCGGGCTGCGAGAAAGGAAGCAATAGCTCATTGCGACACCAGTGGCGACAGCTGACCTTACAGATATATGTATCGATTCAATTGAACATTCACTATCAGCAATTCATTCTCGTCGATTTCGACAGAATGATTTGTGCTGCTTTTGTCTGTTACTTTTGTCTTGTTGTCTATACAAGTTTGGAGCTGCTCCCGAAGGTATCCCATTTCACATCTTCCCTAAAAGATAAAGCCTTTCACCTGGAGTGGGTCTGAGACATCGCACAAAGGACTGTTTGTCCATCGTCATCAGTGGTGTCCTCAGAGCACTTTCTTTTTTCACTTTCGGAGGAATGCATCCGGTTCCATTCAAATAAATACCTCAGCGTCAAAAAAGTTTTGCATTTTCTCGTGAGATTATTTGTAGATGTATCTAAGTTACTCTTAATTTGGCGATTGGCGATTCACCATTGTCTGATAATTTTGTAATTGGTAAATGTAGCCACCTTGGACTGACTTTGAGCATTAAAGTTTACGACTGGGTTGTGCAGCTGGGCAGGATGCTGGCTTCGCATCAGCTGTTGCGTGAGCATTTAAGTTGTGAAAATATCTGTGCCTTGGGCTCATTCCATACTAGACAAATAGGCAAAAACAGCTGACTTTCAGCATTTCTCCCTGTCTGTGTAGCACTGGAATGGAATGGACAATAACTACTACTCATGGAGGGGGGGGAGTTAAAGATTAGATTTTCTTCATGTATCCATTATTTTCATCATTTGTGTTTGAACTTAGAAAGCTCTGTTGACATCAGCTTTTTTGTGAGGTGTGCTGAGGCGAATTACTCAAAATCCCCAAATCATTGGCAATCGGCCATGGACCAAGGCATTGACGACCCCACCAGTTCTGTGTTCGATTCTGCTTTCAAGAGCTCCCAACGTTATGATCCATGGGGGAAATCGTTGCCGAACTTAGACCGAAGACAAAACAGGTCGATGACAAAGCCTGGATTGAATTCATGAGCTGCTGCCACAATGCTGGGCTTCAGCACATTGCTGAAGCCTGAGGAGGGTCATGTCACGGCCTAGTTCTTTGACTAACGTTACTTCTGTTGTACAAGGCCAATGAAAGCAACACCATATGGCTTCTCATCTCAAAAGCTACACCACTGCTACCAGGTTGGATTTGGGCCACACCTGATCTCCAAACTACATCGGGAGACCACCTTCTGTCTCACCTTGAGCAATTTTGAAAGTGAAACCTCGCATGTTAAATAAAAGGAGTTAAGCAAAGGGCCTCTACTTGCTGCTCAAGTTGGTCCTGTTGCTGTAGTTTACATTTCACGGATCTGGAAGCAGTTGAAGCTTACGTAGCTTACGTTCAAAGGAAGCCAATTCTCAAGCACCAGCTACATTATTCCCGTTCTGCCTTCCAGCTGATTAGCCCTTGCTCATAGGCCACAGCTCACAGCAATGAGCTGCATCCCCATGAGACAAGCTGGACTCCAGCATAGCCCGGCTCAAGTAGCATTTCTCAGATCATAGACCATCTTACGTGCCGTTATTGCTCAGAAAATATCAGCAGTTGAGCAGCTTGACACTGGTGACTGACCTATGTCGGAAGAAAAAAATTCATTTCAAGGATCAAAACGCCTCCCAAGTATGCAGCCCCCTATCTTCAGCATGGTAGGTTTACGGCAGCCCCACAAATAATTCTTGTGCCAGACACTCGCAAATATTTCACTAAAGAGTAACCCTGTGTCGTGGGCAACTCTGTTGCTTTATAACTATACTCCTCACAACTGAAAAACCATTGACCTAGGTTCCAGCACCCACTATTCCACTTTCGTCTACAGATTGCAGTTTTGTCCGCTTCTATTTCTTTCAGACTGAGTGACTATCCAGTCCTGCACCATCATCACGAAAGCCTTGTTGCTCTTACACGAGACATTGCCACCATACAAGTACCTTTCTGTTCATGCTGAGGCACTTCTACTGTTGATTTTGTCAATGACTTTTGGTCTCCAAGAGGCCAATCAACACTGCAATTTGTTTTGCTTCACTTTTGGCAGTTGCTCTGTGTTTGCTGAGGTACTGAAGAGAGACATATACATCATGAAAGCAAAACAAAACCAAATATCTACACTACACCTGACCAAAACTTCTGATGGACCCGACATATACAGGGTAGTCTGAAAATTGCGCCAGACTTCTACACTGAAATTAAAACTTAAACAACTAGAGCCAGAATATCCAGAAGGGCACATTCATCTGAAGATCAGTGGAAAGTAATTTGTGAGTTACCCAGTGCTTTTACTTATCTATGTTCACTTCATTGAACTCTTAGCTCGTGTACTCAATGTGGCTCAGTTATTACTTGGATTCTCATCAATATTTTTCTATCATGAAAATATCACAATAGTGAGGTGCAGAATCTATGAGGGAGAGTTGTAACCAGGTGAACAGCTGAGTTGAAGGAGTGAGTAATAGCTCACAACTAGGCTAGGTCAGAAAGGGGGTCAACTTTGGAAATTTACTGACTGTCTGGGGTTTGTTACATGGGGTCAAAAGATGAAGATGCACTCAAATAGTTTTTAAAAAGAGTTGCATTTCCCTTTACTCAACTTGATTTAAAATTTGTCATAAGCTACTGTAGTAAATTTGCTGTGACCGTAGATTTCAGCTCTGGTGGCCGTCAGAAGCTGCCAAACTGGGAGAAAATCACTGACCAAAATGCTGACCTGCTCCAGTTTGTCAGAAAAATATTTTACAGCAAGTCCTGAAGAAAAAAAACCTTTTTTACAGTATTATGCAACTTGAAATGCATTTGGGCATAGCTAAAACTCCCTTTTCTCACTTTCATTTGACTACAAAGTCTTCATATGGTAGGTGGTGACAAATTTTGGACACCCACGGGAAATTCCAATTTTTGACCTAACCTTCTCAATACAATTTCCAGCAAAATCAAGACTACTTCACTGCCCTGGGAAGTTCCACTTGCAATGGAATTACCTTTTGGCTGGGCTAGAAAAAGCACGTGATCCAGTCAATTACTATGGGTAGAGGATGCAGAAAAGTCAAATAGCTCTAAAAAGCAGGCTCAGCTTTGCCAGATTCCTTTTTTTCTGTTTCCAAAATGGAGGGCAGCATACTAGGTTTACCGGGCCCCAACAACATGCCAAGCCCAGGAGTCACTACCACTGGAACACAAGTCTTGGAGCTTCATGAATTTGTTTCTTTTAGGTTGTTTGAGACTCATCCGGAATTTTGCCTAGCCCACTACGCAAATAGCCAAAAGCTTAACTCAGACTCAAGAGGTCAAAGGTCAACCTAGCTATGGCTCGAGCAGTCAAAGGTCAACCTAGCTTGGGCTCAAACGGTCAAAGGTCAACCTAGCTCGGGCTCAAAAGGTCAAAAAAGCTCAACCTAGCTTGGGCTTGAGGTTTCAGGTGCTTGATCAAAGTACTAGTTAGATCCATATCTTCATGAATAACTAGTTGAATTTTTCCTCACCTTGCTTCAACTACCTCTTAAAAAGACTAGTAATGTGAAGGTCTGTCTCCCCTAATTTTTTTGAGGTACTGATACATGCCATCTTTGATGGTGGATAATACAAGCATGAGTTGGTCTGTAAGAAGGAAATTTCCTCATCCAAAGGTCTGTAGTTGGGCGGAACGCAACAGCTAAGCTTTCCCAATCTGAAGGCTTTAGCATACAACCCAGCAAACATCTTCAGTCTTTGAAGGAGGTGGCCAACTCTTCTTACTCAGGTGAAGTGACTACTAAAATAATCCACATGGATCTTGCAAATTATGACCATGTGTCCAGTTTCACCACTTAAGCAATTTTAGTTTTTAGAACCATGAGAAAACACGAGCTAAAAGTTTGGAGTGTGGATATTTCTTCCTGTTGCATGGTGATTTCACCTAAGGAAGTTCTAGCTTTGGTTGCAGTATTTGTGTTATTTTCATCTTCCTAAAGAAACCACCATTCCATTAATGGCAGTCACAAATGCTATGCCTCACTTCAGAACCAGGAGTTGGCACAGGTGGAAGCAATGCTTAGCTAACTTCGGCAACTCTCAAGATGCCCATGGATAGCACTTCCAGCTTCCTAGTTTAATGCAGTGGATGGATGGCCTTGGGGTCGACATGAGAGCATTTGGCACCGTCTCTCTGGCCATCACCTGTCTGAAATCCAGCCAACTTGGAAAATACTTGTGCCTTACTGTTCAAACTGAGCACCAAATGGTGTGGATCATTTTTATCCCCCTGCTATTCCCGCAGGGAAACCTGTAAAAATCACTTTGACGCTGGATTAAAACAATAAAAGAAATTCATATTCTGCATCTCCCCATAAGTGTAAGGGCATTTAGATATGGCTCGTCGGTGTGCAGTACAACACCCTGCATGTCTGTTGTCAATTGAGGGACTTTGGCGGCCAACCCTGAACATGTGCTGTACCTATCAGAGATATAGAGATCCACATACCTTAATTGCACTTGGAGCTCCGGGAAACCCGGGCAGGCAGGTCTTAAAGGCAGACACCTCGGACCATGCCCCCCGTCCGCATGCATTGATGCCGGCAACGCGAAACTTGTATGCGGTGCCAGGTGCCAAGTCCACTTTCCTTAGCAAGCCGGAGACGTTACCGGCGCCACCGTCTCCCTCGACGTCAATCTCACTCCGTTCGGGCTCACCGGAAGGAAGATAATAAGAGGTGACGGTGCAAGAAGTGCCCTTGATTATGCCCACGTCGAACCAATTGCCGTCGCGCTTCTTTTCCGCCACCACTGCTGCCTCCGCCACAGGCGTCTGTAACCGTGCAATTGCTTCTTGGCCGATATCTTTAATGCTCGGTTGTTGTGGCGTCTGCGGGGGACCAGTAGTAGCTGGCCCATTCCTCTGTTTGGCCTTCTCATCGGCGACAGCAACGTTGGCGAGAGCAGCAAGAGCGTTGGCACCATCAAAGTCAGCAGCAGACGCAACCGTGCTTACCGGGGTGGTAGTGACCGCCGCCGCCGCTGTCACCGCCGCTGTCGTGGTCGTTGTCGTGGTCGTTGTCGTTGCTGTTTGTTCGATTTTCGGAGTCGTTTCCGTCGTTTCTACTGGAGCGGTTGTTGCTGTTACAGCCACGGGAGCTGCTCCTGCGGTGGCGGCTGCTGGGGCTGTTCTGCTGGCGTTGTCGGAAATCGCTACTTGGGCTGCCGTTTCGGTCTCTGTGCCTGGCGTGCCGTCCTTTTGAGCGGGAGTAGGATCACTTTTCTTGTCACTATCTTCTTCTGAAGGCTTTTCTTCGTCATCTTTATTTAGGCTTTTTTCTGGTTCAACAACCAGGGTCTGGTCACTGGAAGATGTTTTCTGAGACGACTGCGTCTCCTTAAGAGGACTACCTTGATCCATTGGTTCAGATTCTTGTGGCACTGTTTCGGTTTCTTGCTTGTTTGCTTCCTGATCATTGGAGTATTTTTCGGATTGCTGCGTTTCTGCTGGTTTGTCTTCTGTATCAGCTTTTCCTTCCTCGGAAGTAGCTTCTTCTTGAACTTCACCCTCATTCTCTTCATTAGGCTTTCCCGCCTCTACTTCATTCTTTTTGCTTTCCTCATCTTCGTCACCTGGATCACCATCAACTTGAGTGTAGAAGAGGTCGAAGTTGCCGTCAGTCTGTGGTGGCTGTGCCAAAAAAGAATGCTTATTGTCACAGCGCACTATCAGCCCATCATCTGGAAGTTGAAACTTGACCAACTCACCCCAGACTCCTCTTCAGTCACGGCTACCGCACTAGAGTCCAGCACCGTTCCATCAGCTAGCCGGAGAGTCCCACTGGCTTCCTCGGCCTTCACAGTCGCGAATGTTTTCGAGGCTTCCTCCTTGAGAGCAGATTCTGAAGGTTCTGTTACCTGTGGTTGTATGAAATTAGTACTGATTTACAAGAGCATTCTCTTACTAGTCAATTTACCCCGGCGGGCTGTACAACGATCATTTTTCCCGGGGCACCTCCATCTCCCGTGGCGGTAATGATCTGCTGTTGAGTTGGTTGAGAGGTGGTGGCAACGGTGGCGGCCGGTGGCTGCTGCACGAGGGTTAGAGTCTTCTGGCCAGTGACGCCAGAGACCGACGTGGCCATCTGCACGTTTACCTGCTTGCCTCCAATATTCACCGACTACAATAAGCACAGCTCCATTATTCTGCGCAAATGCACGCCAACGCAAGTACTTTGGTACGCACCTGAGTTCCTCCGGCTGCAGCTATACTTTGAGCCGGCAACGCCAGAATCTGTCCGGTGCTTGTGTTGAGCAGCTGCGTGGTTCCCGCGGTGGAGGCGACCATGCCTGGTTTTCCGGCCAGAGTAACAGTCTTCACGCCGCCGCTGCCACCGCCGGCCATGGCGAGCGTGATAGGCTTGTTTGAAGTTTGAGCCAACTGACCTGAGCTTACCACGATCATTTTTACGCCACCCCCAGCACTGGTAACACCTGCCGGAAGACCACTGGAGGTCACCGAGGACAGCGTAGACACAGTCTTGACAGTGGTCGCAGTACCGGTACCACCTGCAGTGGTTACCACGATGATTTGCTGGCCCTGAGCTCCTTTAATAGTCTGCTGGCCACCAGGCTTGTTCAGTACAATGGTCTGCTGCTTGCCAGGTTGACCACCACTAGCAGCAGTAGCCATTTGTAATCCCCCGGCAGCAGTCACACCCTTGGCGACGCTAGTCATCACGTTAGTGCCGGCAAGGCCTTTGACGTTAGTGACAATTTTCGCCGTTTGACCAGCACCACCTGGCGCATTCACCAGCTTTACGATTGTGGCGCCTTGTGGAATGGTCTTTCCTCCAGCGGTGAGCACGCCGGGAGTGGCCTGCTTCGCGCCTCCAGCGGCAGCAGTGGCACCCTGCACGATGCTGGACTTCGGCACGGTCGCCACTTGCATACCCTGCGACGTCTTCACGAGAGTGACAATCTGGGGTTGCGAACCTCCACCAATGCCTTGCTTCTGAAGGATTATCTGTTTGCCTCCAGCCGTCGCCAATGTCGTGCCTGACTTGAGCAGTGTTCCCCCTGACGCACTAGCAGCGCTGGGAGAAGTAGCAAGTCGCACGGTCTGGCCGCCGATGACAGCGGTTTGCTGGCCTCCTGGAGCCATCTTAAGGCCAGACACTATTCCCCCAGCCGCAGATTGCTGTACCACTTTGATAGCCTGCCCACTGGCAGTGGTGATAGTTTGTCCAGCGGATACGGCGGCCGTGGAGATTTTAGAGGTAGCCGCCGCAGCGGCCGCCAGGGCCGCAATGCCAGTCATGTTTCCGGCGCCACCTGCAGATGCTGCTGCCGACGTAGCTGCTACGGTTTTGATGATCTGTGGCTGTCCGGAAGCGCCCAAAACTTTAATGTGACCGCCAGGAAGAGCTCCGACTGGAGGGCGGACACGAACGACGTTGCCCGCAGGGGATCGAATGACTCCGGGACTTCCCGCTACAGCAGTTGCTGGTCCAGCGGCACCGGGGGCGGCCATCCTTATGATGGCTTGGTTGGGCTTTAGTTGCTGTTGAGGCGACGGCTGAGTTGGAAGCTGAATGGGTTGGGTCGGCAAGTTGGGTGGCATCAGATTGGGAGTGATGGTTGGAGTCAGTGTTGTGCCGGCAGCCGTTGAAGTGGCCGGAGGCATGTCATACTTTTGAATCTGAGGAGATACAGCATTGTGTAGTAATTAAGTCAATCACAGGTATAACTAATTTTCTTTCGTACCTGCAACACGTAGGCATCAGCTGTAGGCACGCTACCCCAATTGACTTCGAGAGAGTGAGTTGAGGCCTTCATGAGCTGGACCCTTCCCGGCGCTGGTGGACGGTCAGTCTCGAGGTACCAGAGGTCTTTGCAACAGACTTGGTTGTTCCAAGCCTTCCTGTACCCATCTCTACCGGACCAAATCCACAGGCGATTGTGGATAGCTACGGCACAGTGACCGGCTCTAGCTCGAGGGATGGCATCTTCGAAAACCTGTAGTAAAGAAACAAATTAGGGTAGGGTGCTCGAAACGAGCAGAACAGATTTCAATACTCACTTCCATGCTTGGCGTCTCCCACTGCATGGTCTCTAGGTTAAGGCAGGCCAGATTGTTTGTACACTTCCACTCCTTCTCGTGAGTGGCCACGTCATCCATGACCAAAGGGACCCACCCACCGAAGACGAACATGCGATTATTGATCAGGGTAGCAGAGTGGAGGGACCTAGGTGAGGAGATATTGTACGGCGTGCACGCAAGACACTATGGTCTTTTTTACCTAGGTAAAGGAGCTGGTCCTCCAAGCACTGGCTTGTTCCAGGTCATCGAGTCAATGTGTAAAATCCACAGATCTCCCAATCTGCATCCACTCATACCCCCAAAGATTATCAACTTAGCGTTTGAACCATCTCGATCAGTGAAGGCCACTGCGCTGTGAGATTCACGCTGAGGTGGGCACGTTCCATAGCAACTTGGGACCTCCCACTGAAGGGCAGCGGAGTTGGGGCGCAAATCCAGCGTGTACAGATCGTTCAAGTATCTGCGGAACAAACAGGAGAAAAGAAGGTTGAAACGATTCGTCTGCAGCGGTAGAACAGCCTCTCCAGCCACCTTGGAATGTTATTCTTTGGATCCTCGCTATCATTGGCGAGGCCCCCAAAGAGAAACACCCGATTGCCGATCAGGGTGAAGCTGTGACCAAGTCGAGGACAAGGGGGTGAAGCAGTCTTAGGCGGTTTGGGCTTCAAGCGCTTCCATTCCCAGCGGCTTGCCTGAAAGAAAAAGGCCGGGGCATGACCGATTTACATCGAACAAGTTCAAATGTCTTCTCACCTGAAGCTCGTATAGCTCGTTGGAGTATTTGCCGTACTCAACCATTCCCCCGAATATGAGAATGCGCGTGCCGTCGACGACGAACCCGTAGGCGGCGCATCCCGGGGGGATGTCGCCCTTCACTGGCGGGACGAACCATTGGTTTGTAGCTGCAAACAGAAGTATGATGTCAGTGGGACGTCATGTTCAAGCTTGGTCATGGCTTCTCAACGACTGTCGCCTTGAGCACCGCAGTCCGCTTGTCAAACAGCAATTTTGACGTTTGGCGATCTCGGAAAGACACTGTTGTAGCCAAGGGGGTCGCTGAGCGAGCCCGCGAAAAACCGATCTCGACAATCCAATGAAGTATTTTGATTTCACGGGCTCGCCGAGCTCCCGAGCTCTCATTGGTCGAGAGATCGCGACGCCGCCTTTCCATTGGCCAAGCGGTCCGAATTGGCGGGGCGTTCTCGTCTACAAGACGAAGGAGATCGCCAGGGCCAAAGAACGGAACCCAGTACACTTGATCGAGACCCGGACACAGGGATCGAGCACTGCAACGATCCAGGTGCACGCTTCAAGTTCGTTTTCTGCGCCTGGCCATGTTGGGGTGACGCGGCGGAGCAGCCTTGTCCGGTACCATCACCAAGTGATGTGGGGGAAAGTTAGGAATGAAGTTAGGCGAAAAGCGCTAAAAAGGGCACCGCTAGTCCGGTGCCGGCGGTTTCGGAAGCGCTCCCCTTCACGCAGGGGGCGTCTGGTAAAAATTGCGCCAACTATGACCGCTCCAAGGGCCGACGCTTGTCTACAGTTTTCGTCAATACCGCTCCAAAAGCTTCAAACGACTTACCGGTGTTGTAGACGTGCAGCTCGTCGACGATTCCCTCGTTACCGCCGCCGAAAACCACCATGAGATCCTTGATGGCGACGGCGCGGTGTCCATGCCGGGGCCTGGGAGAGGGGCCCGTGGCGTTGCCCACCTTCTTCCACTTGAGTATCGGCGACGAGGACAGCATGGCGACGGCCGAGTCCGCGCGCGCGAGCTCCCCGAGAGGCCGGCGAATAGTCCGAAGTCAATCCGGTCGCTGACGCTGTTCCGGAGACTGGACACCGACGACCCAAGATGGCGGCCAAGGGAGGAGAGCGGAGAGCGGCTGACTGAGCTCCGTCGGAGGACGTTACAAGAGGCTGCCTATCGGCCGCCGGCCGCTCACAGACCACAGCCGCTGTGGCCGCCAACACCGCCGTCGCCTGGCTGACCTTTGTTCGCGGAGGTGCCAGGGAGGGCGAAAGACAACATCGAGAGGACCGGAGAAAAGGATGTCCATGAGGACAACCCAACGAGTAACTTAACAACAGACGTTAAAACCGTCACTTCGTGAACGCAATTTCCTCAATAATTTGTCGTCATCTTCGCATAATTCTTGACCTAGCGGGACTTCGATGTGTTGTGGTCATATATTTGTCCAGCCTCTGACTTCGTTCGCTCACTTTCAGACAAATCTCGTCTGGTCACCGACAGCCCCTATTTATGCGTGCAGAGTTGCCAGTCGACCGTGTCGGTGTCGACTTCTCTGGGATCGCGGAGCCTTTTTAGCACTCGCTGACACTCGGACAGTAAAGCGACATGTCTGTGATATCCTCTGATTAAGTCCGTTCTGCCAAGTTTGTACGTAGCGGACGCGTTTGAAGATCATCGCGCCATATTTTTTTGCGAATTCTGGCATCGCCTCCATGTCCCCGGGAGGGACTCCTCTCCTCAGTTGTCCCTCTGCCTCTGCTGCCGGACGTCTTCTATTCCTTCTTCTACTCCTACGTCAAAAAAAGTCAACACACGTTTGATTCAATTTTCGGAGAGTAGTTTCGCTTTGCTCCTCGTCATCGCCGGAGTCAAGATGTTGTCGGACCAAGTAAGTTCCTGTCCGCGTTCCTTCGCTTTCCCTTGGCCATCGATCGATTCCCCCTCCTTCCCCCACGTGCCGTCGACACCCAGCCAGCTGTGCGCGCAAGAGGGCTTTCTCAATTCTTTTTTCTCCGTGAGGGACTTTCCTTCCCTCTCGCCGACCATCGGTTTGGTGACGACGGCAGTCTTCTTCCTCCCGCTGACTCGCGAGGCCGTCCGAGCCAGCGTCGGCCAGCCTCGCCAGCTCGATCCCGCCGACGTCAGGGGTGAGGTCGCCGTCGAGGCCCCTTGTGCGAGCGGGGGGGAACGACTTCTCCCAGGTAGGCTCAGTACCTGTTTCCTCGGGGGCCTCTCGGGCGCCTCTCGGGCGCAGTCCTGCCATACTAGGAGAAGAAAGGGGACCTCTTGGCAGAAACAGAGCCGCGAAAGTCGTCGCCCCGGAGAAACAGCCGGCAAAGAACTACATCTTGTTCCCCTTGGCGAAATCGAACACCGTCCAGACCGTCCACGAAGACATCCGTGAGAGATTTTGCGTCGTCCTTGCTCCTCCGCACCCGACTGGCCGTCGCCTCGTTAGTCGTGGGTCAGTATCCCGTAGGTGGTGCTCGAATCGTCTATCCTCCACTTGTTCTTAGCTCTCTCTCACTCTTTCTCTTCTGACTCAAGGGAAGTCCCCCCTCAGTCAGGGGGCCGTTAATGACGTTAGCCATCCTTGCCCCGCTGATAGGTGGACGAGAATGAGTTGATTACATCTCTGATTGTAGCTAGTTGCCGCTGTCTCTTATCCGTCAAAATTTTTCTCTGGACTGCATGGACGTTGCAGTCGACTGCACCAGTGGAACCCGGTTTCCATGTCCTTGCACAGTGTATTCAAGAGCAGTACAAGTATCCCTATTGTAGTCATCCGACGCTGGTAGGATAGCCCTACTGCCCCCCCGTACGAACGGGAACATTCTGGTTATCTGCCACTTTGCCCCCTCTCCAGCATAAGGTTATGTACGTAGTTACATGGTGGATCCGTAGAGAGAAGTCTTGCTGTGCCTGTACTTTCTGTCTTGCGCTGTACGTAGCATGTGAGTTCTACGCCAGCAAAAAGTTTTCCGGACCCCACACACCAACCAACACATGCGGGAGTGAGTGAGTGGAATCACTTTTGCCAAGCCTCTTCAACTTGGGCCTCTTTCTCCCAGGCGTGTTTGTGGGTGTGCGCGCGTTTCCTGACTTCTTGTCAAGGCAAACTTTTTCCCGCTACGTTTTAGCCTTAACTATGCACTGTCGGCAGTCGGCTCTTCTGCATGTGGTAATTCGTTGCCTCTAGCTCTTGCCGTAGAGGCATATGACACACGGTAGTGCATATCTCACAAGTGTTGTCATTGCTTTGCAGCAGCCATTCTTGATGCCGCTTCACGGGCTCTCGGAGAAGGAGGAGGTTGAGGATGTCGTCAGCGAGGCAGCTGCCCCAAGTCCCTCCCGCCGTGACTGGCCTTGAAGAAGAAGATGAGGATTGGCATCTGAGCCAACTCTTTCCTAAATGCACTCCCAAAGCAACGCCCACAAGCACACCGACTGCTAGTAACAGCCGCAGGACACTAGCGGAGAGTATCGTCGAAGGAGACCAGAAGAAGAAGAAGAAAAAGGTCACCAAGAAGAAGAAGAAGTGCAGCAACAAGGCGACGAGTGAGACAGTCGCCGTTGGCAACATCATCGACCTTCAAGATACGAATGACACTGAAGAAGTGGTGCCCCGGAGCGTGTTCAAGCATGACATGACCAAGATGCTCAGTCCCACGTCATCTTGTTCAGTTGACCGAAAGGTTGCAAACACCGTCGTGTCCTGTGCCAGCATTCCCTCTTCTTCGCTTTTAACACCATTACAGCAGAGCACAAGGATCGTCAACCAGCACCAAACGGATATCTCCAAGTGCTCCTCTGGAAGCACTTCTTCTTCCGTTAGTGGCTCAGGTGGTAACGGGACCCTCACTTCTGACAGTACAACTACCACCACCCAACAGGCTGCGTCGTGTAGGGATACAAGAATTGAGATTGCAGGTAAGAATAGAGGTATTCGTACTAGAGTAAAGCAATTTCTGGTGCTCTTGCGATTCTGCGGCCGCCTCCGCCGGACAGTAACAGGTGATATTCATAGATGATTGATATTTTCTAGGTGGCAGAGAGGTGTACTCGAAGAGCAAATCTCGCGTGGGCCGACATAGGAGAAGTGATGGGCCAGGCAAGTCTCAGCCGCGGTCTCTTCCAGTCGCCACCTCTCCAGAAAATGGTGGTAGTAGCATGCTGCGGGAGACTGTCTTCTCGTCCGAGGTTCGTTCCTTCGAGTACGAAAAGAAGACCAGCCGCTACGAGACAGACGTGGACAGCCAAGTATGCACTGAGTCGTGCGACGTCGACGTCACCTACGACTTAATCGAAGGGGGCTTCTGCCCTCCTCCGACTGGTCTCAGTGTTAAGGCGGCAGCTCCAGCATTAACAGGACAACCAGACTCACAGACTCGGCTTGACGATCTTCTGGCCACCACACCCGTGCCGCCGCCCATGCCCGAGGGAGAGGACGACGAAGACGACGAAGAATTGGGAAGAGGCATTGACTTGGACTCAGTGGACAATTTGCGTCTTGGTGAAGAAGCTGGAGCGACGCAGCCGCAGGCCCATAGTGTTAGTGGTAACCTCGGCGGATTCACCATCGGCGAGTATGATGGTTCTCCGCGACGTTATCGACCGCGCAGTTCTGATGTTGACAAGAATAATAAGGGCAGGGTCTCCCAGAAGCATGCCCAACAACAACAACTGCAAGCGCCGAAGGCATCTCCCGGATCGTCGAGGCCGCCTGGCTTTCCCCAGCGAGTCTTCCCTCTTAATTTTAACTCCGCCCACAGCTCACCTTCATCTACTTCATCGTCGTCAGCGACTTCGTCCGCGGCGACTACAAATCGAAGGAAGAAGTCCTCAAACACGAGCACCTTGACAGCTGGAAAGCGCAGGGATTCGCATGATTCACAGTCGCAGCAGCAGGTTCAAGAACAGCAACTGCAATCAGAAGTTGTTGCAACTAAACAAAACGAGACCACCATGAATGACGTCCTTCTACAGTTTGAAACGGCCGAGAGTGCCGTCGCAGCCACCACAGCTACTGGATCCTCCCCAGAAAAGTCACTTCCATCAGAAATTGGCGTCATCAATAACTCCAATGGGCCTCCGTCCACTCAATCGCCGTTGGAATCATCCATGATTGCGACTACAGCTGTTGCTATCAACAATACTTGCATGGGCGCTAGCAGTCGAGGCCTTTACGACTATCAGTACGAGTTCAGCGAGACGCGCAAAGTGCTCGACGAATTCTTCAAGACTCCGAAAGAGGAGAAAGGCAGCAACGTATCCAGGTTGGAAAACGACCTCGACTACACTTTGACAAGGCGCTCAGAAACAGAATCGAACCAACGAGATGACATCGGCCGGATTCAGCAACAACAACGGGCATCACCCGCCATAGCCAGCAATAAGCCAGTGTTCTCCAAACATCCACCCAGTCCGCTCCCGGCCTCTGCGTCAGCGGCCAGCAGCGGCGCAGGCAGCAGCGGCAGCACATGTGGCGGGGACACCGGTTACGCCACCTTGAACTCGCCTGAAGCCTCTCGAGTAGCAGCCTCGCAGCAGCAGCAACAGCATTTGTTGATACAACAGCAACAACCCAAGCAGAGACTGCAACTTCAGCAACAGCAAGCCGTGCTGGACTCGCGGAACTTCACTCTGTCTCCAGAGACGACTGACTGCGACTCTGCCGATATCGAATCCGAGCCCGGCTCAGTGAACGAGGGATCTTTCCACTCCTCCGGCCCGAGATTGGTGATGCCTGTGTTGGAAGATGGTCTATCTTCAGGACATGCTTCAGATCTGGAAGAAGACGTTATTTACTCCAGGTAAGATCCCTTGAAAAATGCGTGTCTGCCACGGTTACGACGTGCGTGCACGTCAACAGTACAGAACAGGGAAAGATTCATGATCATGAAGAAAGCTCAGGAGGTGTGGTGCAGACGAACTTGGTCACATGAGTGGTATTTTTCCATCTCCAGACTCGTTTTCTTGTGACCTCGTTTGCTGGTTCGTCTGGAAAGAGCATATTACAGAGCATTCGCACAAGCTTTTTCTCTCGTAGATTCTCTTTGGCAGTGTAGTCTCTAGTCCGTCAATTTTTCTCTTGCTCTTTTTCCTTCTATTTCTTGTGACTACTGCTGGAACCAATTACTGCACCAGCGAGGAGATTGCCAGCTTCAGTCCTTTCATCGTTCATCAGAAAAAGCGTGCGTGTCGAGTTGTGCCGAGCTGAGTCGAGTGCATAAGCAGCCAGTGTCATAATTAGCTGAGTAAAGTGAAGCAACAAATGTACTGCACATATGGTCTGTCCATGCCAGCTCCTCATCGATTAAAAGCATTGATTTCTTGAGTCTTTCTTCTTCTCCTTCTTCTTCCCAGGCTTTTACTGAACCTGTTCATCGAAAGTTTCTTCAAACTTTTTTCAGCTCTGGGTCTGTCGTTCTCAAGAAGGCCGTGGGGAACACCAGCGGGCAGCAGCAGCAAAAGCGGTTCTCCTCCTCAGATTTGCTCCTCCGAGAAAACGCTCCCAGCTCATCGTCGCCTTCGGCCAGGAAAGGAGACAGGCAGCAGTTGCAGCAGCAGCCACCACAGCAGCCACCACAGCAGCAACAGCAACAGCAAGATCTCTCCGGTAAGGATTGCAATCAGCTAAAAGCACTCATAAGAAATTCCTCGACCGCTTGCATATCACAGTTTCGTTGTACAACGTAGTAGTGGTCGAGATGAAGCTGCATTAAGGAGATGGTATGCGTCTTTCTGTCCTGCTGCTTCCTCCTGACATGAAGCGCGTCTGGTCTAATGAGGTTTAATGTGGCGCGTGGGAGCGACGATTGCGAGGAGAAACAAATTGCACCTACTTCTGTCCCAAAATTATTCCCCCAGAGCCCAGTAAAAGCTCAGCTGTCTTTGTTGTTGGTTGTCATTACGTAAACATGAGGATGACAGTTGACTTCTACCTTGGACGGACACGGCAACGACAGTAGTCCAACTCGCCGCGATCCTCCTGCCGTGATTATGTGCTTGCTTGCTGTTGGAGAAACCAAACTTAGATTGTGTAATTTTGATTGCTCTGTAAGTGTCTTCAGAAGACGATCAGATGAAGATGTTAAAGTTGATTTTCCTCTTCAGGGATGCACGGTGGAACCTACACCCTCCACCACATGTCCCAGCAGCAACAGCAGCAACAACACTTAGCACAGATCACCCGGGTGGAGACTGGAGAAGAGTCTGTAGTAGCAGCACTGAACGACATCAAAATGGCTATCCAATCGAGCAGAAATCTCCAGCAACAAGAACAAGCGCGAATCTCTTCTTTGCCAGCTACATCCGCCCAAGCTAATTGCCTCCCTTCCTCGTCTGGCAACATCAAAGTCACGGCCAATGCGGCGACTGCCGCGGCTGTTGCGGCTGCCGACCCTTGGCAGCCGCGACAAGCCGCCAGCCCCACTCCACCCTTACCGCTTTCCATGACCGATTTCAGTGGCGGCAAGGCCGTGGAAGAAGAAGAGGACGACGAGGAAGAAGACGAAGAGGACGACGAGGAAGAAGACGAAGAGGACGACGAGGAAGAGGAAGAGGAGGAAGAATCTGGAGAGGACGAGGAAGTGTCGGAGGACGACGAAGATGTGATTGAGGAGCGAGTACCCACGCCCAAAAATGCCAAGGAGGACGAAGAGCTCGACACAGATCAAGAGACTGACAGATTGTTAGGGCAGCAGTACAACGACGACAACGGCTATTACGACTCTAAGGTAGGATCAACAGCACTTGTTCCATCCTTCAGCCTCAACAAAGTCCCAGAATGCAGCAAAAGAACCACAATAGCGTTGATTGGCCCTCTCTCCCCTTCCAAATTGATTTCTTCGTGACATACATCAACTTTTGTTGTCTCTTCCTGGTGATGTCTCTCA
>JAAUXU010069282.1_pt1 | contig 31231 bp, 31 predicted proteins | sample 7278151 | NCBI WGS metagenome assembly JAAUXU01 (sample SAMN14350113, study PRJNA611818) | marine sediment metagenome | isolation source: surface marine sediment (1.8m) | place: French Polynesia: Moorea | collected 2018-08 | reverse complement strand
TACGGAAGATGCAGTGTGCAGAGTAGCACGAGATGCTGCCACTGGGGCAGCACAAGAAGCTGCACAGGGCACTGCCGGGCTATCTTGCATCCCGTGGTGGTATGACATTCGAGAACGAAAGATAGTATAGAGGAAAGACCCTCTGCCGGGCCTGCCTGTTGGTCAGGGCCGGCAGAGGGTCTTTCCTCTAGACTATCTTTCGTTCTCGAAGGTCATACCACCACGGGATGCAAGATAGCCCGGCAGTGCCCTGTGCAGCTTCTTGTGCTGCCCCAGTGGCAGCATCTCGTGCTACTCTGCACACTGCATCTTCCGTAACACCCCATGCAGCTTCTCACACTGCTCTGGCAACAGCATCTTGCGCTGCATCCACAGCATCTCCTTGCCCTGTGCTCCCTTCTTCTAACACTCCTGTGGGCCCAACGTTTAGAGTCGGTTCTCCTGGCGATCCACAGGTATCACTTTATCCTGAGGAAGCAGACATGGACATCCTCGACGTCAATATTCGGGAGGTAGACCTTCTCGGCCTAGACCAGGATCCTCCAGAGGATGGACCTGCATCCAAGAGGCGATGGCGCAACCGAAGGCACATGGTTCCTAGCAGATGGGTCCTTATGATGGCAGAGGAGAAAGCTACAGTAGTGTACCCTGAGTGGGGAAAAAATGTGAGGGCTGCAGGGATACAGGGCATTCGTATCTCTTGTGACTACTGCTATGGCACCTAGACCAGACAGTTCTGCTGTCCCTCACACCCCCTCTGCCAGAGCAGCCCATGTTGAACATCCACACGTAGGTAGCTTACATAGAGCTGTGAGGCTGGAGTCTCCCCTCATCACCGCCCCCCCCCCCGATGGTGCACACTCACAGACTGGGTTAAAAGTAGGAGTAGTTCAACTTAATAATGGATGTGAAGTTCCACAGGACTTGGGAGATGTGGGACAGGTGTTGGCTGAAAAGGACAGAAATTGAGCATCTGCAACAAACACTTGTACAACTTGAGACAGGAATACAAGGCATCAGGACCTTTGGTACCGATTTGGACAACTGCATTTAACCAACCATTGTTCAACCCCAACCCACTGGTGCATTCTCCCGAGAGAGCCAGGGCACCAGTTTGGTGAACATATGCCAGGGAAGGCCTGACACAGCACATCTTGGTGAAACTCCTGAGTACTGTCCTCTGCTGTTGCTGAGGCCAGCTGCTCAGCAAGGCACACGAGACTCAGCTGGACCTACCTACTCCTCAGGCCTCCCTCCTACTGGACCAGCTGCTTCTGGATCATGGTAAAGGCTTGCCAAGCCATTCTTCAGGCATACTTTTCTATCTCAACCTCTTTTCTTCCTGCACTGACTAGTTGAGTTGGGGGAAAACACTCCTTTGCAGTTGCAGTTTGGCTAGGTACATTTTGCTGGATCTAATTGCTCTAACTCTTGCAAGATAACCTGTGTGTGTCCCCTCCAATTAGAAGAATTAAGTATGTGTGTTGTACTAAGCCCTCTGTGTTGGTTTCAAGTCATTGAGTAGTCTTAAAAGAACTCCAGTCAGACCCTATTTGTCCTGATCCTGGTCTGTGTCTCTGTCTGGGACGTAGTTACCATGGTTGGAGGGTTTTTCTGTGCAATCTTGGTCTCTCTAACAAACACCCTTTATTAGGGTTTTTAGCTAAATTAGTAATTTATTTATTCCGTTTTTAACTTTGCTGGCAAGTTAGGTTTAGGGGAGATATTATTTTTTCTTTGTGCATAATTAACTTAGTTCTAAGAACTTAAGGGGAGATATCATTTTCACAAAGGATTAGAAGACCTCCTTAGAGGGTTAAGGTTCCGTACAGCTTAGGTCTCAGAGCGTTTTAGTTTATTTATGGGTGTTTGGCTGATTTTTTTAAGCAATTGCGCAGTTAGTTTTGAGCTAACCCTGGCCTGCGAGATTGGGCAAAAGTTTGTAAGTAATTTCTACTTTTATTCCAGTTCTATTTTAGTGCTTTTTAGGCTCCCAAACGGTAAATAAAAATGGGCATTAAACTCCAAACGGACAGCTGGGCAAGGTCTTTAAGGCCTCTTTGGATTCTGCCGCTCTCGGGCCTTGACGACCCTCGGGCTCGAGCTTCCCCCAACCCCCAACCCCCACCAAAACCCCAAACCTTGGCCGCTTGTCGTCAGCGCCCTCTAGCGGCGGAATCCAAAATCGGGCGTAAAGTACTTCCTGCTCAGCTGTGCGTATATAACTATGATCAAAGATTACAACAATTCGGATGTTGTCCGAATTGTAAATTCTTCCATAGGCACACAGATGATGTTACCGGTAGACGCTGATGAGGATGAAACCAGTGAGCGATACGGCCAAGAAGGCCACCCTCCCGGAGATGGAAGACGGCTCCTTGGGGTTCCTCCTCCCTAGGTGCGCCAAGCCCACGAAGACGAGGGCAGCTCCGAACGGCCAAAGGTCACTCTGCCCTTTAGGGGAGAGCTTCTGCCTGAGCAGGCCCATGGTACAGATGATACAGAAAGAGGTGGTCGCGGAAGCCAAGATCCCGAACCAAGAGTTGCGCAAGAACGACCTCAGGTAGACCAACAGGGGAGTCTCCGAAGAATCACGCTGTAGTAGTGAAAAGTTTACGGTCAGTCAGCTGCCCAACCACGCTGCTGCTTTTTTCTTCATCACCCTGTAGAAGAGTCTGAGGGACGATGATGTGAATGCGTATGAAAAATCGACCAAGACGAATCTTTCCGCAATCTGTGAGAAGCCTGTTATGGACATTTCGTACTCTCCCGCGCCCACCATGTCAACCATGTCGCCCCAAGTCCCTGTTGTCAGCTCGTGAACGGCAATGCTGAAGTTGAGCCTCTTGCCCAGGATCGAGACGATGCTGGGGTAGAAGCCCTTGGCCTCCACGTCGCCGTTGTCGGTGGGCGTAAATTCCGTCAAGAACGGATTCCACCTGCGGGCGACGGCGGGGAAGCGACGGCCGCCGACGTCGCTGCGGCGGGACCACACGAACGGCTCTGACGTGACGCTGGAGAGAAAGATCAAAGAGAGAGTGGTATTTTTGCAATGTTGAGTCGACTAAGTTGAGAGGTGAAAGGGTGAAGGCTCGAATCGAATCGACAGCTCAAGGCCATCCCTAGAGCTCGGAGCCCCAAGCTCACAGACGTTATAAAGTCGACTTTGGAAAGTTCACGATCGACAGAAAAGAGTGGATTGTCCATACCCTCAGTTAGTGTGGAAGTCTCGTCGGTGCTATCTTGCCAAATAAGCGTGGTCAGTCAACCGAGTACAGTGACTCCCGTATATGAAGCATTGAGAAATCGGGACTGTAGAGCAACATTTTCAGAGCAGACATTTGACTGCGAAAAATCATGATGTTGTAGGGCAATTCAAATCTGGGCCTGATGTTGCAGGTTTCCAAAGATGGCTCAGACCAACGTGGTGGACAAGGTGGCGGTGGGCAAGTCGTTCACGTCTCAACAGACGTGTCCCCGCACACACACCTCAAAGACGTCGATCGCATGTTTGGGCCTTTTAAGAATCTTGCTCTGCAGTAGATATCTATGATCTCACAAGGGAGGAGAAGAAGAAGATCTATTCCAGACGTACCTACATGTATGTATGTATGTAGTAAATGCAACTTCGGTTTGGTCTTGCTATGGAATCTCTTAAACCGAGAGTCAAAGCGTTCAAGAAAGAAAATGACTGGAACAATTTGACTCTCGGGCCGAGTTTGGGAGACTCCATCACCAAGGTGTGGCCAGAGATTGAGAGACTCAGTCACATGTTTGCTGTTACACATTATATGTACTGGTACGAATGGAGCTCTGAATATCAAGTCATTGTCATTGATTGTAACTCGACTCGTACGTTTAAAGATTAAAAACCAAGTGAGAACAAATTTAGAGATTCTTTTCAATCTCCCGGAGGCCTTGAAATTTCTCACATACGACATCTAGGCCTTCTTTTGTGAGACTACGTAGAGAAAAGTTATTAAGAAGGGCTTTCAGGAGGAAGTTGCATAAAAATCATTTCTGTCAGCTTCGGACAGCTTGACCGCCTCAGTGGACTGAGGCAGTAACTGTAACTGATTGAAAGAGGTAAAGCAGTGCGCTATTGTTTTCCTGAAAATCAATTGGAGCACAGTCAGTTAGGTTAGGTTGGCTGCTCCACCTCCAAGTCTGGCCAAATCGACACTCAAGTGTCCATCAGAAGTAACTTTGGCAATTCTGGTCAGTCAGACAATGCGTGTGGCATAAAAACTTGAATTTTTGGGCCATTGTCCCGTTTTCTGTACTTTCATTTTTTGTTCGATTTTGATGCTTTCGCCCAGTTTCTTTTTGTCACTTACTGCACATAAAGGGGGGTGCCAGCGAAAATGGCACATTGCAAAGAATCGCCCTACTCCGGAAAAGATCCGGACGGTTTTTGATATTAGACAAAATATGAAGAAACACTTTAATCAATATAGTGACCTTTGTAATAAATAAATTATCAGTCATTTGGCATGAAAATCTACGTGATGCACTTCAATAGTATTTTGTATAGTGTACAACATACCTTAGCACTAGCCCATCACTGAGCTTCATCCTCAGCAACTCGCTGTACTGGGTAAGTGAACAGCTTGAGCACATCTTGTAGACCTCCGACAGCACCAAGACGCGTCCCTCCTCTTCCAGGTGAACCAGAAGCACGCCCGAATTGGCCTTGAGGACGTCGGCGACGGAGGGGACGTCAGCATTTGCAAGCACGAGCATCTTGGAGTAATAGACGGACTCGTTCAGGGCCGAGTAGAAGCCCATGCTGAAGCACGAGGCTGACGACGGGGACGGCACTTGCGAAATGAACATCACCGACCGCTGGTGGAGAGAAAGTTGCCCGTGGCAGAGCGATTCTTCACTGAGGATCGTTTGGAACGGAATCTCCGTGACTCCCCGAGAAAAACGTTTGACCACGGGTCCCTTTCAAGAGAAGACAAGGAAAGAAACTGACTCTTTGTGGCACAACATGAACTTCGCCACGTTCATCATGCGGGGATGAACGATGAACAGATTATCGGGGGCAAATTTTGCACGTTCAACAGCTGCTTTACGGGTAGGATATTGTGATGCAGAATGAACATTTTTTATTAATAGTCTCTACTTCATTCCATGCTTTTCTAGGTCATTCCGTTCTACTCTAGAGCATAGTATGCAACATTATTTCATTGTTACCCACATAGATTTTTCCATGCTAAAATCTGACTTATACAACTAGAAACTCCTACCAGTCCTTTCTCCACTTTCACTCCTTCCACAAAAGAAAATCGAGACCATTTCAGTGCATAAAATTAACGAGTCCTTCTTTCACTGACCTAATGTGTGAGCCAACAATTCAAATAAAAAGTCGCAAACTATTTTTGATTCTTTAAGCACTGTTTGTAAATTTTGGCATGACAAAATATCTTCAAGCATACATTGTCATCAAATACAAAATTGGTCACCATCTTTGAGTCAAAAATTGCGATTTTTTAAAAAGTAATGCTCGGAAAATTGTGCCCTTTGCTTGATCACGCAAACTTCTCTTTACAGCTTCATTAAAAAAAATTGAATTACAGCTTGCACCAATTTGCATTGAAAAGCAACTGGTAGATTGTAGATCCGCTACATAATCATACGACGATAATTTTTCGAGTTGACGATGATACCGAGGATACGACAATATCGAATACCGACCTAGGTCAATACCGACCGACGATATTCAATATCGTCGGATCTTCAGTCGGCACTTTGGTACCCGTATCGGTATATCGCACAGCTTCAACTTAGTCAGAGGCATCAACTAACTTGGAGGGTGTCTTATGTACTGCATAAAATGAGCTAATTGTGTCATGGCTCTTTATGAGCTGGTCAGACTCTTCCATGTTCTTCAGTTATGTTCGTTTTCTTAAATCTCACCAGTTATAATGCTAAAATGGAGAAGTCACATGTGGTTAATTGCACGAAAAATGGTTGTTATTCTATTTGTGCAGAGATTCTCAGCCAGCTGTGATCGTTTTGCACACAAAGCCCTGACTGAATCAAAATTGACTAAATTGGCGGTTACCAAATTTGCAGTTCCACTCAACCAAAACGACTTTGCAATGTCCAACTGCCCCCAAATCGGGGGAATAACTAATTTGGAGCTGTTGTTTGTTTGGGGTTCACACTTGCATGTAGCAATTGATGCCAGTGGGACGAGAGTAACCCAAGCAGGGTCTTTTCTCTTCCCCCTGGGATGGCCAAGCAACCATGAACATAACAAACATTTATTTACTTTGCCCACTGTTCCACGGCCCGGTCAAAGGCACAAGGCCTTTGAGGTCGAGAGGATGTCTGATGGGCTGGAAATCCTGGAAAGATGCCGATGAAGGGCGAGATGAATGCAACTCTCAGCCAGGGTGTGACGGATCTTAAACCTGTGCTACTTTCAGTAGTTGGGGCCTGTTTGACTTTGCTTAGAGCAGTCCTATTCAGTTAAATAAGTTGTTTTGGCTATTGCCCCAGCATTGTCGATCCAGGATCTTGTCTGCCGACAACCCAGACGTACCAGCTGACTCAAACGTACCAGCCGAATGGGCAGCTGGGCCGCCCGGTCCAGACGACGCACTGTCGTCCCTGTGACCTGGCGACAGGGATGACATTCATTAGTAATATACCTTTGATACTTATCTTAAGGTTTTGAGCAGGGGCTTAGACATTATATTTCTTTTGTAATGAATTGCATTACTCATTACATACCAGACAATTTAATTTCATTATCCAATCATTACTTTTCAGGAAATGGAATGACATTACATTACTCTTTACTTTTGCATTACATTTTATTTACACGCATTGTTAACATGCACTAGCAACTGCATTTCAAAATTTGTATTTGACATGCTCTGACGATTTTTTTCTAAAGATAAATTCACAACTCACCGAGGATGGGAAGGTTGCATTGAACTTAAGGAAATTGATTTGAAGCAATAGTAATGAGTAATGTTCTAAAAAGTAATGTCATTTCATTACTATTTCTAAAGTTGTAATGGAATTACATTACAACTGCATAAAATGTAATTAATTACTGTACTTCATTACTTGTAATTCATTACTCGAAGGCCCTGGTTTAAGGACACCTTCGGGCGCCCTCGGGTGATTCCTCGGGCTAAGAAAAACCCTTGGAAAAGCATCCTCCCTCATTCGGGAACTTTACTCCCTGTGTCTAATTTTTTCTCATGACGGAAATATCTATTGCTTCACCCCAAAATTTCTTGCTTTAATTCTTAGATAAAACCTCCTAACAAAAATGAGATGTTAAGCGACAAGTGAGGCAGGACAGAGAGCCCGATTCCGCACGGAGAAGCTCTTTGGGCGAGACACCCCTCCCGCCACTCCGGCCCACGGTTCACCCACACCCCACCATGGGGCAGCAGTCCATGCCCTCAGACTTCCAATCTCAATCTCCTGCTAAAAGTTCTTCTACTTCGAGAACAAAGAACATAATTGATAGCCTCACCCTCCATCATGCAAAGATTGGAGCCTTTCCAGGTACATTTGAAGGCATTTAATAAACTTGAGCAGCGTGAACCATAATTGACCTATGTAGTCACTGTCACAGGATGAGAATTGTGCCCAAATCTACGTAAGAAGAGCTACACTTTCATGGGCTCTTGGCTCACTGTACATTTTAGCCCTCATATCATAACCATGGGGTAGGGTAACTGCAAGTACCGTCGGATCGCTCAACTTGAATCAGTCTTACACTCTACAAGTCCAAAAATCAAAAGAAAGAAAAAAATTAAGAACGTCGCCTTGAACAGTGTTTTCAAAATTCTAATATGATATAACTGATTGAGAGAATCATGATGCAAGTCTTGTGCAACTTGAGTTTGGGAGGTTGATAAGTCAATTACGAATCTACGACCAAATGTTTGAGATTGAGATTTGGGGACCACCAAGAAAAGTAGAGACACCTGCTACTTTTATGCTGTGCAATAAATTTCTGTGGACTTTAGTTCTGGAACTCGTGGATAATGTTTGTCAAATCAACAGTGAAGAATTTTCGAACTTCTTTTGGGGACCGTATAGATGCTGGGGACCCTGGAGATGTTGGGGGTGCTGAAGATGCTGGGAACACTAGAGATGCTAGGGACACTGGAGAGGCTCCCTGGAGACGATGCAGGAGAACAGTAGGACCAGCGGAAAAGTCCCAGGGTCGTCATCTATTTTCTAAGCTGCTGACAACAGATAAAACTCGAAGTTCTCCCCGTACGACGAACAGAAGTCCAAAGTCGAGGACTTTGGCTTAGGTAAGCAGAGCAGCTAAACTTAACTTACATTGGAGCCCAGTATCCGGTCATCCCATAAGTATAGTCATCTACGGTTGTTTGGTGAAAGGTTCTTCATGGTCTAGACAGATTTCTTAATAGCAACATAAACACAGTTGTGAAGGCCTCAGCTAAAACATGAAAAACTTAAACTGGAAGTTACAGCTGTTCAATGGAAAATGGATGTCGCAGAAACTCATTCACGTCATACTTTGTGAATTGAAACAAGGCAACAACGTTGCCAAAACCGATTGAAACATAATTTGAAATGCACATGTTTTGTCAGCCGTGGCTTTCCAAGACAAAGAGCCAGCTGGCCCACCCAGTGGTCCAAATCGGTTGTCTCTCTCCATTCAAATATGCTTATAAGGTTCATTCAAAAATGTCTCTCTCCACTCAAATATACTTAAGGGTGCCATTGATTATTGACTGCAAGTGTACTTGATGGAACCTCTGTATTATAAGTCGATTCAAAACTGACTCCCCAAAACCGACACCACTCATGTCATGACTTGATATTTCGAAATTTTGCATTACATCCACCGTCATGGGTGTTCTTACATTGTTTTGCCCCTGCTACGTTTCTCTGAGTCTTTTCTAACCTTGATGGAGTCCGCTGAGAGGATGCGCACGAAGTTGTCAAACGTCAAGTCCAAGTGTTCCCTGATGGCGACTAAAATCTTTGCAGTCAACTCGAGGCTAAATATTTCCTTGTCATCGCCCTGAGCCTTCATCATGACCAAACAGAAGACCAGGGTGTGGAGAGACAAGTGCATCTTGAGCCCTACGAGGAGCCGAACAGAGCCAGAAGTCAGGACGGCGCAAACGCTGTAGACAGACTGACTGCGGAACATTTTCGCCGCCCGCGCGAACTCAGAGAGAGAGGAGAGAGAGAGAGAGAGAGAGAGAGAGAGAGAGAGAGAGAGAACTGAAGATGTGAACTGTATGCGGCGTAAATTTTGTTCTCCTCGTTTAGAAAAATTGTTATAACTTGACTGATCTTTTAAAAAATTGGGCTTAAAGAAACTATGGACGTTCCCTCTGCTGTCCCCGTCCTGTTGCCAGGTGAGATTCGGTATATTTTGCCTCCAAGGGCAGCCCAAGGCCATACGTGAACTTGCTCAAGAAGGAAGAGTGCAAAACATCAGAAGGCTCCCATGACTCATTTAAAAGAGTCCAAGTGGAACAAATTTCCTGCCACATTCTTTGATGCATCGGCCCAACCTGGTCCTGGGTGCCAACTGCACGCTCTCCTACAAAAAGCTGCTTTCACTTATTTCGCCCAATATTTGTATTTCAACTGGGAACTTGACGTTGGTACAGAACAGTTAAGTAATTCTTTCGTGAACCTATGCTGGTGACAACAGAGTGGGAGCAGAATACGGAGCTCCGTTCAAATATAAATCAGCTTAGTATGTGACTTCATAAAGTAATTTCCAGGTAGGAGGGCTAAAAATTTATGCCGCATACGCCTCACATGCACGCACAGGCAGGTATAGTTCAGACATTCACTAGTGCTGCAGTGAGTACAATAACTGACAGGGACCTCTGACATACTGACTTATCACGGCCAATTGCCGTTTGGCCAATGAAACCAGAGCTGCCAAGTATTGATGATGTTTCCTGCACTGTTTCGCTTGGGGAACGGTTGCCACATCAATTAGGCAGGACACTATTTGAGAACTCCTTCGGTCCACTCTAGTCCGAGATATCTCCGTGTTCCAGAGGTCCCTGATAAGCACAACACTGTATGGCTTATGCTGCACATGTATGATGCTAGAAAGATCTGGCTCAGACAAAGAAACAAACATAGAACTCTTGCAGAATTATTGGCTTAAATTGAACTATTTGGGCTGAAGAGAAAACAGGACATTTCCTGCTGCTCAAGCATCCATTGAACATTTCCTTGGCTGACGGCAGAGAGAAGAAATAAGACTAGAGCGCTTACTTGGTCAGCTGTTGCGGGGAAAAATATGTGGTCGGCACATGCCGAAACCAGTGGCAAAAGCGTGTGCGCGAGGTGACATTACCAACTATACATAGCTAAATAGCAATGTCAATATGAAATAATCCATACTTCTTGCACAAAATCAGGTTCTGGGCTTAATTAAACAAAGTGCAACACCATCAAGATCCTACTGGGCCATACTATGGGGTACATATTTCATGTTTGAGTACCTATCATCGGAAAACTTGTTCTTTGTTCACAGTTATTTGGTACCACCAAATATCTCATCCAACAAAATTATACATTTTGCGCTACACAGCTACGGTGCAAGGCACTACCATCTTTGCCAATATGCTTCTTAATGTGCATATCACGGAGCACTTTCTTGGTTAGGAGCATGAGATGCTCATGCATTATCAAATGCCTTAGTCCAGTAGTGATTGTCAATGTCATCTGATGTCTCTAGAGCATGACTGGCCAAGACCAGAAAGGTCACAGGCACATCCAGGTTTGTTAGAACATTAATTAAAAGTTTCTTCTCGATGTCTAGCTCTGACAATTTTGTGCTGTATTGGCAAAATACCTGCTAACAGAGGAATAGTAGTCTGCATGTTGACCCTGAAGGTACAGTTAGACCTTTTTCTGTGTTGTTTTCTGAGATGATGAGGCCGAGAATTACCGACTGTCGGCGATGCATTTTGTTTCCTTGTCAAATAGTCACCCTGTCGCGCTTTTTTCACCCCCTCACAGAACCTAGCAACCTTTGGCCTGGATGATAGGGTTTTGCATGGTAGCGCATTGTGCCAGAGGACCCAGGAAGTGAAACCTGGTGGAAATGATGGGCCAAGGGGCTGGGATTGTTCTGTGAAAGTTTCAGTCCATTTCATCAATATTTGCTCCCTGAAAAAGCCAAATTTTCAGGCAGCCCCGACAATGAACCTCTGTACTGAACATTGTACGTGAGTATCATATCTACATGTTCCACATCAAAATTCCACCTCAAAATGTCCCAGTGTAGCGCATGAGGTGCAGTCATGCCTGTGGCTAATCTTTACGCCAAGGAGTGTATAGCTCCCAGGGAGTGACATGAGGCAGTGCTAGTGAGTGACAGCTCTTTGTCATCCAAGGTTTCACTCCTTTTTGCGGATTGTGACGAATGGCGTTCGATTGGGATATTATGGCAGCACAGCAAAGTGCTTGGTTGCACTCCCCTGCTGTGCATTCACTGAACTGCACAGTACTGTCACTACACTACTACACAGAACTGTACAGTCACTGCACTGAACCCCCATTTCCTGACAACAAAGCAGGCTCGAGAGAAAAAAAAAACCAGACGGATAGACAAAAAGACAGTGAACGCATGAAAAGGAGCTCCATGAAGTGCTCTGTTTGCAATTGTTGACAATTCCGACCACCGTCTGGCCCCAACCTCGACCTCTTGGACCACTTTGGGAGGGATGCTGTTGAGACCAAGTCCAGCACGACACCCAAATGTCGGATGACTGAATGCTGCCATCAGTAGGGAGTAGGATGAGCATCCCGCTGGCGTCGTCGAGGACCTGCTCAACCTTTCGGTGTGTGAGATCCTGAGGCAAATAGCGTTGAACAACATTTCTACCATTTAATGAGTTTCTGGCTGTGTTCTGGCATGAAATGTTTGCACAGCTATGACGTTCGGTCATTCTGTAAAAAGGGGTTCCTTAAAGATGCAGGAGCTTCGCAGATTAAAAGTAAACAAGTAAAATTCCTAAAATGCTTTGTCACTCAAAGGAGATGGATTCTCTCACAGGGTGATCCAAACGAACAGTGCGATAAGTTGTTCACTCGCAAATTCTACAGTTTGGTGAGCAGATTTTTGACCAATGGCTTCAACTGAAGCTGAAGTCAGACAAGTTGTTCCGCATTCACAGAGTCGTGTTGTCCGACTGGAACCCTCCAATTTCATGATGTTAATTTCATCCATGATGCTGTTTACGTACTGGAATGACCGTGGTGATGTAAGTAGTGACATATCCAACCAATGAAAGGGCGGACTTTGTCACTGTGGACTCAGCTATCACAAAATCTCTTCATCTTTCCCATCTTTTTTTCACTTCTGGGAATGTTGCCTCACTTGTGCCAGTATTTCAGTACTCCACCAAGGACATTTTAGGCTTCTAAATGATCCTGCACTTACTATGGGGGAAATTGTGACTTTTAACAACGAATTTACACACTTCTTCTCAGCTGGTGTTGAGTGATGTTGCGCATGTACTCGAGCAATTTCAAAGCATAGCGTGGGTTTGGTTGACTTGTACGAGCAGCTCTCCTGATGGCGCCCACAACAACAGGGAGCAGTTGTACTTGGCAGCCGTCTGAGCTACATACGAGGACCATGCCCGGAACGTTTTTCTTTCATATTGGGACCAAGTCCGTGTCCAATGCACGTCCGCATACTTACTTCTCGGACGTCGGTGCTGATTCTACGCGTCAGCTTGTGCTATGCCGGCTCCCCTAAGCAGGATATTGACGTTATGCATTAGTAATGACTGTATGATGACATCATTAATGATATTGCCGTAATTTTTTACAATTTTTACGTTTGCAATGTCACACCATCACAATGCTGAAAAGTTATGATGTAATCCCTCTCCTCACTCGTGACTACCCCAGCTGCCAAGACAGTGCTTTTTGTAGAAACTGCACTATTTGAATTGGCTCACCTCACTGTGTTCCTGTCCAAAACATCTTTTGGGGCACATTATTTGAAAGGTGAGAGTAAACAATCTTGTAGCACATAAATGACATCATGAAGCAGCCAATCTAGTGTTCAAGATTTAATTGGTTTCTTTCTTAGGACCACTGAAGGTCATTTTGAGAGTTTGATTGAGGCCTTGGGGGAAACCATATCTCATCAGACCACAAAACTTTCTGTGTTCCTCATCATTTGGTTTATAGGCAAGGATGGAAAACAGTCAGCAGACGAGATCTGGAGCTTTTGAAAAACACAGTGTGGTCATCCAGGTCAGGACTTCCTCGGCATCTGCAGTGCATTGGTGCATGTTTTCACTGGGTTTTGTAGGGATTTCAGCTGATAGGTGCCAATCCATTTCTTGGCGTGGAACAAAGATGTGTGGATGTCAGCCTTGCTGGATAGCTCACAATCATAGTTGGAAAATTTAAGCTGGGCAGACTATGAATTCAAATAGAGAATATTCTTTTGAAAGCGTTGTATTTTGAAAAGTTGGCTCGGAAAGTCAGAACGAGTGTTGCCCCGATGCAGTCACGCAAGAAGGTTTATGTGACGTGAACAATCATCGGCTTATAACTTTCAAGCATCGCAAATGAATATAAAATGACGAACGGTTTGTTTGGTGTTTGCACGGGCCGCATCAGCTTTCCTGCTTTTAATGCCTAGTGAAGTTGGCAACTTTCATTTCTCATTGAACTTGCTTATGAAGGGCATTTTTTAGGGTGTTGTTATAAACTCACCGACTTTATTTATACTCCAGGACATGACTATTTCAACTGGTCTTTTTCCTCGCTTATTTTTGTCCATTCACTGGCTTTATCATATGTGTGGAGATTCCTGCCTATTTGCCAAGCATAAAAAGTTCGCAGTTATTCAGGGTTCTATCTCATTCTATCTGTCCGCGTTTTGAGCATTGATGAAGCTGTGTTGATCACTTCTTCCGACATGACGAAAATCCAGAGTCGATGCGACGGTATTCGTTTCACAGTGGACACAACGCTTATAACGGGACAGTTGGGGCCAAGCCGAAATGCCGCGACATCCCTATATCCGATGTGACTTGCAAAGTAAAGCTAGAATCGCGACCAAATGGGACGGATCAGACGCCGCTATAAGCAGTGTCCACTGTAAATTCAAACTTTCTGCCCTCCCTCTAACTTGGTGATAAATAAATAGGTACTTGGACGCACGTGATGAAGGCAGTGAAAGAGCAAAAAGATGCAGGGAAAAAAGAGCAATTGAAATAGTCACGTCGAGAAGTATTTATGAGTCCGTGACTTTCCAACAGACCTATCGTAGGAGGCACTTCATAGGCAAGTTCAATAAGGGATGAAAGCTGCCAACTTTATCAAACCATAGGCACGAATCCTGATTCACTGATTCATGTCAATGAGGCAACCAAGCAAAGCAACCATTACTCTCGTCCAAATCTGCAACTTTTTCCTCCTTATGAAGTTTCATTTAAATTACTTAATTTCAGAGTAATGAGTCATGTTACACCGACTCACAGACGAGTTTTGAATACCCTTGAACGTGACTGCTATGGCCACAGACACAGGCAGTCGATTACCGTCAGTATGTACCCCAGCATGACGCTGTAGGTCTCCCGGGAGCGCCTCCTCGCGTGTCAGGACGTGTCGGCACCAACTTTTCCACCGTCACACACACGTCCTCGGGGTCGGCAACGTCTGGTCATCGAGCTACTGAGACAAGGTCCAGCATCATGAGCAACTCTGTCACTGCCCATTTCGATCCTGAAGTGCTCAATTCCAGCAAACCCCCAACAGGCCGAATAAATGATATTTCGGGTTTTGGTGGGTCTTTTTTCATGGAACTAACTGAGACTCTTTGTTGGGGTGCCCGCTCCCCCTCCCCTCCCATGACCCCGGAGGGGCATCCAGAAAGTTTCAGCCACTTTTAGTTGAAAAAAGCTGACAGTGTATCAAAAGGTGAAGAATGAAGCATTTTGGCATTGCGCTCGCTAGAGGGCGCAAAATTCGAATGCTCCGTCATACAAATGGGCGGTCACAAAGCCACTCGTGACGTTGAATCTTGAGAAGCAATGTCTGAATCGCCAACCTCAGGTCAGATTCCTCCCAAGAAGCTGCAGCGCACACAGCCCATTTTAATTGTATCCACGTCGTTGCATGCACAGGACTTGCCACAACAACGTGAACCAACTGAAGGCCTCGGTGAGCAAGGAGTGGTTTGATATGTCGGAGGACAACCTCACGTCTGTGTGCAGAGCCTACAGGAACCGGGTGCAAATTGTTGTGGCTGCCGAGTGTAGTCATTTTGACTAAACTTGTGATAATGTCTAGCTTGAGTACCAGAATTGCGGGATTCCACGTCATCAAGAACAATAATAGGAGGTTGTCGAATTGGCGCGAAACTTGTTACTCATTTCGGTTGTCCCGGTATCAGGACCGATCGGGTTGATTTAAATTAGGTTAGTGTTAGGTTATGATACAAGGTGTGACCCACCTCTATGCCGGACCTAACTCTAACCTTCTTTCTACGCCACCTGTGCTCCTATTCCTTTGGTCCCTCGGAATTCATAATGCTTCGTTTGGTAATGCTCTCTGTTCGTATTCATTAACGTACAATAAGTCAGTATTGGATAGAACAGGTAGGTTGGGTTTTAGCCTCATATAGCATCATTTCACGATCATAGCGTTCGCTCCATGATCATACCAGTTTCTAGCACTATAGTAGCAGTTTCTGTTAGAGTTATATGTCCTTAGAATTGTATTTTTCTGCAACTTTTTAAGACACAACTTGTGTGAATTCACAAATGTCCATTCTGTGAGCAAAGAAAACCCGGTGACCAGCACAGTTCGTACGTAGCACTCGGTGCAGTGCAAAATGCTGCAAAAGATTATACATACGACAGTGCTGCGCACATTTTGCAAGGTAGCACTGACCACTGTCGAACCAGGCGCTGACGTCGTTATATCCTTCCCCTCACCCTATACACACACGCAACGTCCACAGGTCTATGCTGACTGAAGGCTGCGACGTCAATGTTGATGATCTCCTATACCTACCCAGTGTTCGCATCAGTTCTGTGGGTCTGTGTTCTCTTCTCTGCTATCGACTGATTGGACTAGTTGTTGCAAGCACAGGCAGGTCTTGCCCAATATGTTGCCGACCATGGTCACCACGCCGTACCTGGCGTTCATGGACAGGGGCATCGCGGCTCGGGCGTTCGAATACTCGAAGGAGGCCCCCATCAGGACACTTACATGGACATTAGTCACCTTTGACGGAGCATTATGGGCAGTGCAATGTTGCTCCTACTTATCATAGCACGTGCACTGCATATTATAGACCGTAAAAATGTTTGATTAGCCCGACCATTTTCCCCTCCCATCTTCAGCTTCTATGCATGAACTACGCCCAAGGGAAGGAGGGATTATCCGATAAATTGCCTAAAGTGCACACAACACATTCAATGCTCTACATATATGAGTAACTGACACTAACGAGTTCATGACCATCGAGGTTGCGAAGAACTGACGATGGAAAACTTCCTACGACAGCCGTTGGAGAAGTGACAGCAGAGTTGCAACAGACTGTCACAACTCTACGCCAAGCTTTCGAAGTTTACTCAAGAGTTACACGTCCTTCGCCCAGTTATTTACATTTATTGGTTTTTTTTTCAAAAAAAACACTTAGGATTTTGGGGACAGCAACATATAGATTTGGTCCATTTTTCAACTATGATTAGCAACCCTTTTCTTCGTGTAAACAACGTTGGTATCGTCGGGCAAAGAAGATAAAGAAGATGAAGGAGAAGGGGATCTATATCCCGGCTAGCTGCGAGCAAGAAAGTCAGCTGTCTTGGTGGACCTGTCGCTCATACATAACCTAAGTTGAAGTTAGGCGTCTATCCTCCCGCTCTACTTGATGATGCCCACCAAGTGCCGGCACAACGGCACCCTGCTTGCCACCAACGTGCTTGACGAAGCAGAGTGGACGCCTCAGCTGCTGCATAACGTGGATTTTGAGGGCACAGCATAAGCGGCGCATTCAGGGAGAATTTACTGTAGCTAAGTGCTCCGAATCCACGCACCCTGCAGCTCACTGTTGGTGCATCCACTCTGCTTTGTTGAACACGTTGCCACCGTTGTTCTATGCATTGGGTGGCCACCACAACAGCTGACTTTTTCGCCGCAGTGCAACAGCTTCGTTCCTCCTCTTTATTTTCTTTGGCGTCGGCAGTTGACTCGTGATGAGGAAATGGTCTGCGGATTGCAAAATCCATGCCTACTGCAGTCTTCGTCAGATTATTGGGATCTTTGTTAGAAGTGAACGAAGCTTCGGGTCCTCTTCGGGTCCTCCCTTCCTGTCCGTTTGGCCAAAGAAGGCGCTTAATCCGAGATATTTGCAAACGGATTCGACCGGACTTGTGTGTCGAGTTACTCATCCCGAATCCCGTCAGGACGACTTGAGGCCTACGAGTTTTGAAGCAAGGCGGAGGGAAGAAAAAGTGGGCATTTGCCGACTGTTGTTGGGTCAAATGGAGCGATTTTTCTGTCTCGATTTTTGAGCATGCTCAACGATTCTTCCAGCGACTGCGAGAGTGTCTTAGGCAGGCTCATGTTCAACAGAAAGGTAAGGAACACTCTAGTGTTAAAGACACTCAGCTATCATTTATTTAGGGTGAAGTGCTTAGGTCCAGCGGCGCTCTCTCCAACGACATCCAGCTTGCGAGTAGCATCCTCTCTCTGATCGACACTGTCAGCCAGCTCAGCGACTACAAGAAGGTGACAAGGTTGCCCCTGAGTTGACACTGGTGGTCTCGCTGTAGTCCTTGCCTTTAGGTTGCCCGGCTGAGTTTGCACTATTGTGACCATGCGTACGTGGTGGTGTCCTCGGAGGGCAAGAACAAAAACGTGCCAGTATTTGAGGCGATCAAGCGAGTGAGGCCGCTGCCAATCGAGCCTGACTACAAGACTTTGGAGGAGAGCTTCGTGGACGACAACGAAGAGACACTTTCTAGCTGAGGAGCTCAGTAACTTCCTGGTCTGAGGATGATCGAGGAGGTAACACGTCACTCGGTGCACACGCTGGTGTTCCGGTCGCTGAAGCGAACTCACGACATGTTCTTGTCGGATGCGGGGAGTCTGCCGGAAGCGGACGAGAAAGCCGAAGAACTCTGGAGGAAGACCAAGGCCAGGTGAGAGCAAGAGTAAAGGAGATTGAAATGTGCTTGCTTTTTTCACATTCTACATTTACTCATACTACTACAGGTCTGTCTATGGAGCGGTGAAAGAGAAAGTTGACTATGAGAAGTCTCGTGGTTCATACGGACAGATGTCGATGAACAACTCCATGTTGGCCATTGACGACAAGTCAAGCGACCACGTTTCCGCAAACTCTACTGCTGCCCGTGCTCCACAGCAGCAAGTAGCGGTGTATCAACAAGGTGCACCCGGTGTTGGCCTCGGGAGGCCTTCCGAAGGCATCCGAGGTGGCGGGCAGGTGGGAAACTCAATTCATTGAAACCAAAATTGCTTCATGTCCGGACATACGACTGGACATACCGACTTTATCTGGCAGATGTCATTGATCCATGGAATGACAATGGTGATGCTTCACCACAGTGTGGCAGATCGTGCGTTCAGTACACCAATGTCATTGCTCAGTATCTTCTTTTATAGCAGACCGATGATGTCCTTTTCACGCCTTAGGCACTCCAGATACGCAAGCCCATGGCCATGCCCAAGCCCAATTGGCACGCGCCCTGGAAGCTCTACAGGGTCATTTCTGGACACACTGGCTGGGTCAGGTAACTTGTTCATTTCCAAACAACCCCCCCCCCCTCCAGGTGGCGTAACTGTCCTTTTATCATAATCATAGGTGCGCTGCAGTGGAACCAGGGAACGAATGGTTTTGCACCGGAGCAGCTGACAGGGTACTGCAAGTTTTGCATCATGTAGCATCTTCTGCTCATAATTTTCCGCTTCTTTTGCATTGGTTAGGTGATCAAAATTTGGGACCTCGCCTCTGGCAAGTTGAAGCTCTCTCTCACCGGACATGTCTCGACTGTCAGAGGTCTGGCAGTGTCGTCAAGACATCCGTATCTCTTTTCATGTGGAGAAGACAGGTACTTTGTACAATGATTGTGAAGTAGGTGAATGGATTTCTACCGTACGCACACTGACGCATAACTGTGCAGTTCGGTATGACAAACAGCAGTACGGGTCACAAATAATGTTGACGGGTTTTGTGACCCGTACTGTTGTGACACAATATGCAAACGTGCATCCTCATCACTACAGACAGGTCAAATGCTGGGATCTGGAATACAATAAGGTGATTCGGCACTACCACGGGCACTTGTCTGCAGTCTACTCCCTTGCCTTGCATCCCACAATCGACATTCTAGTGAGTAAACCATTCTCAAGTCTGAAGACTTGAATATAGATATATATAGACAAATATGAGAAACTTAGACAATGGTTCTTATTCTCAGGTGACAGCTGGCCGCGATTCAACTGCCCGGGTGTGGGACATGCGCACCAAGGTGAACATTCACACGTTGGGTGGACACACCAACACAATCAGTTCTGTCATCTGCCAGGCCACCGACCCACAGGCAAGCATGAAAAAGAGCCTGTGCATCCAGCAATTTGCTGCTCTGACTGAAAAGTTAATGTTTCATTTTCAGGTCATCACTGGCAGCAATGACCAAACGATCCGTCTGTGGGATCTTGCTGCCGGCAAGAGCATCTGTACCCTGACTAATCACAAGAAGTCCGTTCGTGCAGTTGTAGCTCATCCTACACTCAACATGTTTGCTTCGGCTTCACCAGACAACATCAAGCAGTGGAAGTGTCCAGAGGGGAAGTTCATTCAGGTTTGTCTAAAATATTTCCTGCACGTGAATATCAGTTTTTTGACACAATTTATTAATTATTGATAGAACCTTTCTGGTCACAATGCCATCGTGAATTGTCTGGCAGTGAATTCAGATGGGGTCCTTGTGTCTGGGGCAGACAACGGAACAATGCACTTCTGGGATTGGAAAACTGGTCAGTTTCATCTCAACCACTCAAAGTTTCCTCAACTGCTGCAACTTCTTCTCCACTTCTTGACAGGGTACAACTTCCAGAGGGCGCAGGCACCAGTTCAACCTGGTTCACTTGACTCAGAGGCTGGAGTCTTTGCGATGACCTTTGATCAGTCAGGGTCAAGACTCATCACTTGCGAGGCTGACAAGACAATCAAAGTGAGATGACTTTTATGACACTTGTTCGACTTCAATGCTTCAATCACCATATGCATCTAAATCAAGTGACTGACATCACATACGTCTATTTCAGGTCTACAAAGAGGACAACTCAGCTACGGAGGAGACTCACCCCATTAACTGGAAGCCCGACATTCTCAAGAGGAGACGTTACTGATTTTCTTTTATAACTTTTCTACTGACTCCATTTAGTGATGACACGTCATAAAAACGGTGTTTTTTTTCCTTTTTTATTCAGTGGGAGCCAAAGAATTAAGCAGCACTTTCACGTCGTGAACGGTAAAGCTCTATTAGAATGCACAGTGCTCAAATCGATAGATACACTGTGGAACATTTGTCTGCATGCGGGACATATATTATTCTACAGCCTGCACAGTGCGTCTGAACGTACTTTACATCATGGTGAATGGTCCGACTGCGCAGTCCGTGATGTCCATGCTCACGCCCTCCATGCATATGATGAAGCGAAGTGACTGTCGTATGTTATTAAGACAAGCGTTGCTAATAAATGAGCCTGTCAAGTGGAAGAAATTGATTTAGTGCTGGGTGCTAATTTGGTTTCTCTTTCTCCCTTATCGTTGAGAACTGCGAGCAGCGTAATGGTTTCATTTCCCTTTTAGGAGCATAACAGGAGGATGAAAAATGTCTTCTGGTTATGACCTGACGCTTCTGGCGCTGCAGAGGCTGTCGTGGCAATCCCAATTATGTCAATCGATGTGGGGAAATGAGAAAATGAATCATCACTGTGCCAATGCAAGCGCAATATTTCCAGATGTCAAACGCTGAGAAGGGGGAGGCTGGAGAGGGAGAGGATGTTGCCTTGACGCACGGACCAGAGGACGTGGAAGTCGCACTTGCCATCCATGCTCCGTGCGGACAACTTCAGTCGCCGCAAACTCATTGCAGCTGTCGAAGTCGCAACCAGGGGTCCCCCGCGCTCGCGCCGTCAGGACGTCGCTGAGGGTCGCCACGGCGGGGGCGCCCGCCGCCCTATCCGCGGGCAACGCCTGAGGCGGTTGCGCAGCAGCGGAGAGGTTCGATTTCAAGTCATTGACTTGCTTTCACGACAGAGTCAAACATCGAAACTGTGACGATGTTTGGTTAGATCAAAGTATTTCTTAACGTTCAGACATATCGTTAGTTTAAGACGGGAGTTTTAGGAAGGACATTACCTTCAGACTCGACTGCTTTAATTGTGAACTTCATGCGTCAACTGGTGTAAATGACGCAGGAAATCATATTTTATTGACATACTTTAAAAAAAACGTCACACCACTACTTTTCTCGCATAATTTAGCACTTTAGCGCATGCAAGAGCGACATTTCCAATTCTTTTTTATGCGAACACCAATGCAAGAAAGGGAACGACTACGTAAATCTCTGGTGGAACAAAAATAACAAGGACTGTTACATGTTGAACGCTTCGTAATGTGCGGGGTGTTTCACAAAACAACCGGAACTCTCTTAATAACGGGCATGTTAGGAACACTACAAGAATAATTTTGGATTACTTTTCCTCGATGTAACCGCCGTCTTTATCGAAACATTTATGAAAGCGGTCCAGCCACTTCTCGAAGGCCTTGGCGAAGTCGTCCTTCGGGATGGTGGCGCAGACCCGTTCCCACTCAGTGCGGACGCTGTTGCCAGTGATATTGGTACCTTCGTTGTGAGAAAGAGCCAAAAATCGGACGGAGCCAAGTCCGCGGAGTAGGGGAGGATGGGGTAAAGTCTTGATCCCCTTGGCGGCGAGATAGTCCTTGGTCCTGATGGAGAAGTGCGCCGGCGCGTCGTCCATGTGCAGAATCCATCCGTTCTCAGCAAGTTCAGGCTGTTTTCTCCTCAAAATCTTCCTCAATGCATTTCTACATTTTTTGGAGAATTAATGAAAGTTCATAGAAGTCGACTTAACTCATAGTCGAATCTTTAGGGCCATTCATACTCCCACTCCACGTTAAAGAATCAGAGTGCCCTTCCAGTACAACGCTTTGTAACAGACAGGACAACATTTACAGGGTGTGTCTCAATGGGCTCGACTCTGCGCTCTCACAATAAGCAAATCTAGCACGAACGCGACGTCTGCCTGACGTGACGCAACCTTCAACTAAAGTGAAGATCACTCCTGGGAAGCAAATTTGTGCGTGATTTTAAAGTATTTCAAGAAACTCCAGCTGAAGCTGAATTTTTATTCATTTTCCCGCTAATTTCACTCAGTCAGACTGATGGCAACCAAAATGACGAGGCAAGAGAACTAACTCTACTCGCTTTAACTTTCCTCTGTACTTTGTCCAAAAAGTGCTACTTAAGACGCTTCACTTGAGAGCTACTTAGGTCTGGAACTTGATCAGAACAAAAGCTTGTGCAGTGCAACGTTTAACAGTTGGGAATTCGAAATCGATTCCTCGACCAATTCTGACACTACTCGACTCGAATTACTAATGCGCTTTTGACCGACTCAAGTCCTGACTTCCGAGTCGACTCTCGACTCAGTGAGTCGGGTTTTTGTTTTTGAAGAGTCGACTTTCACGAACCAAAGATGAGCCTTAGTCGACTTCCAAGTTGCTCACCTCTACTCACCTTGATGGTCAGGCAGGCTTGGACTGATTGCTGCTGAAAGACTGAATGATGATGTGGCTGATGGCAATTTTTTAGTCAGGGTCGGTGGCCTTTGGCCGCTATATTTGGATTTTGCTAAAGTGACATTTCATTTTTAATGGCTATTTCAAAATTTTGTAACGCACTCTATGTATGAACTGGAGTGCACACTTCTCGTTTCAGCCCTAACTTTTGACTGGATTAAGCAAAAGAAGTGCTTCACCCCTCTGTGGAAAGCTAAGAAGCTCCTCAACAACTAAACTAATATGCACTTTTGTTCTAGAACTGTTCATTTATTCTCAATACAGGCAAACTTTTACATAGAAAACTTTGCTACAGAACATAACTTTGATCCCATATTGTAGAGAAATGAGTAGTTCTCAAGCAAAAGTACATATCAGAGGAGCTTCTTAGCTTTTCATTGAAGGGTCAATCACTGCTGTCACTCAATTCAGTCCAAAGTTATGGCTGAAAGAAGAAAAGTGCACTGCACTTTCTACATACAATATGTCACAAAGCTTTGAGTTAAAAGTGCCCATAGAAATTTTTTTCTCAAAAAATTATTCACCTCGTATTGACGTATTAGTATCTTACATGAAACTTGCATGGCAATGCTTTAAGTGATGCCATTTGTGTCATTGAAAGAAGAGGAAATGAACTTGTGGAGAAAACAAACAGTTTTTAAATAGCTCAGTTGCCGAACTGGTCGAATTTTCAAAGAAGGCTTTGTTCCACTTTTGCAAGAGGTGCTTCTCAAATTGATCATTGACAGAATGACGCCCGTTTTATGGAAAAAGCCTGGGGCATATGAGAATTGCCTTTCGACAGGAGCGCTAGATGGGACCGAGGTATTGGAATGGTGGAACAGATTCTCTATAGCCGGGAACGGTTGGAGCAATTGAAGTTTAAAATCAGCTGATGCAAGAAATTTGTGAACGATCCCCTGGTGGTCCAAAACGCCTTCTGCGTGTGCCGATAGGAAAGAAGGGGTCATCTTCGTCCAGTACTGGACTTAAGGACTGGACAGGACTTCCTAAAGAATCCTCTGTAGACTCATTTTGACTGTGAACAGACACTTGGCTCTTTTCAGGAGCAGCCTTTTTAGCCCTCTTCTCATCATTCTCGCAAGATTCTTCAACAAGGGATGAGTGATGGCTACATTTGTCAAAAGCGACAGAAGAATATATTGAAACGTTAGAAAAAATTGGCCATAGGAATTGGGAAAAAAAACCCTGTTGTCCTTTATTGGGAAGAATCACGCTTATTTGTCAGGCATAAAGACTTTTTCAGACTAGATTGAGGCCGTCGAATAAAATAACAGGGTGAGCAATATCACGGATAGCTATTTTCTTGTGAGATGATAGTGCCAATCCTCCTCTTGATATTGCTCATCAGATCATTGCTCATCGGGGAGAAGTTCCTGAACCTGTTCGGCAATGTGATGAAGAGCATGTGCTGCATGTGAGATGTGCTTTATCTGCAGAATGAAAACCTTCAGGTTGGTTCCAACCTTCAACATGTAGATGGCAGAATCAGTCACAAAGAGTTGGAAGTTGGATGCATCAAAGTCGGGGAGGAACTGCTGCCATGATCAAGTAGGTGAGCAATGGAAGCAGCACCCTTTTCTCCCCAGAAAAAAAGCATTCTACAAGGTGTGGGTCATGATGACACACCTTGTCCAACCTGCCTATGATGACATTGGCTCACCCAGTCCATTGTCTGATTCACCCTAATTCATAGAGGCACAACTGTGAGTGTATCCGACATCTTCTTCTTGACGTCCCTGGAGCACCTGAGCAGACAGCGCATTCTCAGTGCTTGCACATTTGGCACATGACTGCTGAGATTCTCCTCCAAGAATGAACAAAGCGAAGAAGTCTCCTGCTAAATGTTGGCTAAAAGCTTGGATTGACCCAAGCTCTGCGCCAGCTTCTCCACATTCCCCTGAAGCGCCTGTGTGGCCACCAGCTTTTTTCTGTTTAGCTCTCAGTTGCTCGTGTGTTTTGCTGCTTTCATGTGGTTCAAGAGACTGGACTTTTGCCAAGCAGCAAAACTTTCCTCACGAACCGTGCAAATTGTGGCACTCCAGCTTGGAAAGCTGAAGATCTCCTTATCATTGTTGACTTCGACAGCCCCATTTTCCCGATCAGGCCTCGATGGCCTCCTTCTTTTTCTTTTCTCCTTAGGGAACCCAAGTGTTTCGACCGCGCGGCCCGAGGACACACGTGGAACAGACACCTCCGGGGGTGTTCAGCCTGGAGAGGATGAGCCAAGAGTGGAGGGTGGCCAATAGATTATCATGCGACATAAAGGGGTGGCGCATTTTTCGCTCAAACTTCTCTCATTCTCAGCTGGGAGCATTCAAAAAGTATTGATGACGAAAACAAATATTGTCGAAAGAGCAGAAGAAAAACTTCAATGACGTAATTTTTCAATTAATGTCGATGTCTACTGGCAGCAGCCTGAATGTGGCAGTCATTACGGAGGAGGTGTCCAAAGTGGAAATGTTTCAGTGAAAGCTTACGTCATCATTAATGGCATTTTGCTGACCCAACTCACGGGTCATTCACATATCCTAAATCTATAAGTTGTCCATATTTTGTTCTGATGTGCGTTTTAACTAACACTGTTGAATTAATGTTCATCCCCTATTAGCAGTTGCACCCGGCAATGCTCGGGTAAAAAAATGAAGTTGCAAAAACCTGATTGTTTCCTCCCACAACAGCCCTTGTGAGACTGAATGATCCAGAAGCTCCTCGCCAGCCTTTCTTCCCCTTCCCACTTTCATTGAGGGGAACCCCTTGTCCTCGGGCTGGGCCAAGTGAACCCACAGGTTGGGTCGCCAAGTTTACCCATAGCCCACTCGTCCCTCCACCCCTTCCATTCCCTGCCAATTCAGCCCCGAGTCGCGACTGCCTGGCACAGAGCTGAAAAGGTGACTGCTCAGCAAGGCAGCCCTGCCAGAAATTGATTGAAAGAGACAAAAAAAAGTAACGGCTCCTAATTAAAAAATTAGCAATTAAAGCCCATCTTTTTTCCGTCAAGGATACTCTCTGGTGCATAGACAACCATCATAGCAAGTTAGAGTTTGAGGGGCCAGTCATTGTGACATCAAGTTGTGACAACAAAACTCCTCTTTCTCTGAGAAATGGTCATGAGTATTTTTTGGCTGGAACGTTTCTCTGCTTTCCCGCAATCACACTTGAATACAACAACTTTTTCACCACTCCATTTTTGTGAAGTGGCTGAGTTCCAGCAGCATGAACACGGATTGGTGAATGAAGAGCACTTTGTCCGATATCAAGCTTTAATTGAAGCTGCCTCTCACTGCTCTGTTGCCAAGAATCACACTCCTTTTGGATCACTCAGAAGATTCGCGTAGTTCTGGCAAAAAGTCCCTTTTTGAAATGCAAATCCTACTGGTTTCCGATGGTACATAACAGATACAATAGAGCTGCTTCTTGTATGCTGTTCTGTCTAGAGTCTCTTCGTTTTAAAGTTCGAGCATTTCTTGGGTCATTTTCCTACTTTTACATTGTACAAACATTGGTGAAAATTACAAAAGGCGAGAGAAAGTTAGTTGGTTTAAAGTTTTAGCTGCTTTTGAACACTCAGTGACTAGTGAGAGGCGACCACGAGTCCTTCTACGAGTCCATTGGAGAAGGGGTCGCAGTACATCATGGTGGACTTGATGTCTCTCACATCAGCCACAAACTTCGGGTTGTGCGCTAAACTTTAAATTAAAAACCGCAGGTTTCCTGAATTTTTGCTAATGTAACTAAATTATGCAATGAAATACACGAACTAATGTAATGAAAGTGCGGGCAATGAGTACCCAAGAGACATCTTGCTTTTAACGTGAAGAATGTCAAGGGCCCATTAGAAGTCAGCTGTACTGTAAGTTACATTCTCTTAAATAAAAGTGATTTCGTTGTGCAGTACACCGAAAAGCTTTTGCAGCGCTCGATTCTCTGTCCTTTCTTGGCGTTGAACCACCTGCTGAAGTGGTCCTGACGGTTGAGAAGAGGTCCAAGGTCACCCTCACGTTGAGCCATTTTCACTTAAACGAAGGTATGTGGAAATGAATTTTGTTGACCGAAGCAGACTTGAATAATCTGTATGTTAGCCTGTTTTTATTCTCCCCGCATTTTTATTCCCGACCTCTTATGGTAGAACTTCCGTTCAAAAGTTGCCACATCAAATTGCCGTTTGGAAAGTCTTCTTACGGAAGCCTTGATCTCTTGGCCAAAGGTGAAAAAAAACATCACCCATACATCAGACTAGTCTGGCGTTTACTGTATTACAATGAATCTTTTTAAGACTAACGGTTGCTGACAAAAGCGACGACACAAAATGTATATTTAATTGGATCCATCGGAGGACCAATCTTGTTTTGAAAATTGACTTGGGACCAAGAAAATATGGGAAAGGTATCAATGTGTCAGAAAAAGAACAGCAACAAAAAATAGAGGAGCCTGAAGCAAAAGGAGTGCTACGAGATTGTTGGCCAATTTTTCTCCAGGAACTGGCAGTCTGGGAAAAAGTACACTAGTGGCCCATCATCCCATAAGGGATTGAGACCAAGAAAGGTGCACTGGATCATCTAAAGATGGGAGCAGGACAAGCTGATGGAGACACTGCCAGGAAGTGGTTGGAAGGCCATCAAAATGTCCTGATCTCCAGATTGGTTAAGACTGCACAGCTGCATCCTGGAATGTCCAGTCGCTGTTTAGCATTCACAACCGATGTGTCGTTAGGATCCTTTAGAAGGAGTACATGAACTACGTGATAGCCCCAAAATGTGGCAGAGACCAAGCAGAAAGAGCAAAGTATAGCTGCTCAATTCTTTGATGCCATTATTTTTCACCCAAACCACTAATTTCCATTGTAATGGATTATGAATCATATTTAGAAATGACGAGTGTGCAGGGAATACTAGTTACTACAGAGACTCAGATGTCACAAGACCAGATGAAGACCGCTTTTGGAGCGTGGAGAAGTATCCCAAGAAGCTCATGGTTGGGATTGCAAAATCTGACAGGGGGATCTCTGAACATTTTTTTTGTCCGCCCTGGATGTCCTGAAATGGCGAAATCTGTTATGGAGAGTACATCAAGAGATGCCTGGATGAATATCATGCTGATAGAGTCTACTATTACTGGCCTGACCTTGCTGCAAGCCAAGATGCACATGCCAAGATCAACCTCTGCCAAGAGAGGAACGTTGCTAATATTCCTCGTTCAGTTAACACACACGCATCCATTGCCCTCAGCTGAGGCCTGTTAAGGACTTTTGGGGGTGGCTCAAGGCCAAAGCGTACAACGGTGGGTGGAAGGCCATCACTGAGGCCACAATGAAGCACAGAATCCTGCCAAGCTGAGAGAGATCAGTCTGGAGGATTGGCAAAGACTTTTTCAGAATGTCTGTAAAGCTGCTGATTTTGGTGTCAATGTGCACCAACTGTTAATGAATTCTGTTGCTCTTTGACCTTTCACGTGATGTGTGGAAATCTAAAATTGGATCGTTACCGACGCAAAAACATCTGGCGTCAGCAACCATGAGCTCGCCAAGTCACAATCAGTGAATGTCAAATCTTAGTGTCTGTGTCAATACGACCGCATAACATAGTAGCAGCTTGTTCGAGCACGGGCCTGTGGGCCCAGCCCGAGCCGGCACTGATCCTGACTCATCCCTACTGAGGCTCCTACTTCACCTGGGAATGCCTGCACCCGAAGAGGCCCACGTGTTGGGCCTGAGAACTCCCAACCCAGTCAAAAAGTGCGTCTTTTTACTGGCCTGAAAAAATGTCAGAATTGACGTCGATTCACTTGGTGCCTCGGCCGAATCCAAAAGATCGAGTAGTTGGGCTGCAACTTTCTGGAAGAAGCAGTCCCAAGTTCATTATGAGCCACAAAATGCGCAAAAACCGCCACAACAAGTATGCAAAAAAGGGTTTTGCTTCTTTCTTCTGTGATGTCTGCTTCATTCCATAGCATTGTGGCTTTTACTCCGTGACTGCGCTCTGGCCTCAAATATTGGAAGTTTGGTCAATTGATTCATACGAGGGGACGTCCTTCTATAGCGGGATGGCAAATGCTGTTTGCGTGTTTTATGGCAACGCTCGTACCACTGACATTTTGGTTCCACTTGGGTGTCCACGTGAGCCAAATCTATCTCCTCCCCATTGCATCCACGGAGTCATTTCTGTCGAGCTGTTTGAAGAGGGTTTGAGGCAAAGGTGCACAAAGTTGCTTCCACCTTGGCTCTTGAAATGACTGCTCGACGGCAATTTCTGGTAGCGGGACGCGTCTCCCGCCAAAAATGGTGTGAATTTCCCGGCAAATTTGCATGCAGGATACCCACTCATGCGGTCCTAGTCCGACAGCCCCGTCTACGCCGACTTTGAGCTCCTCCAGGGTGCTGAGGGTGGTCCCATATACATAGGGAAATATATGTACGCTGGTATAAATGTATAAGAAGCCTTGGGTCTCTTTCGGCCCAAGTGGTTGAGGAGGGAGTTGACGATCGCTCATGGTCATCCCATAGGTAATGCAGATATATGATACGGTGAGCTTTTAAAAAGAAGGCCACAACATATCCTAAATGATGATCTTTCTAAAGAAGGGTTCCCTTGGGGTGTCCTGTTGGGACTGCAGACCTCCGCCGTCGTCCAGGCCTCCAACGTCCCCATTTTTAACTTCTTAGTCAGGTTTTCGGCTTCATAAAAGCAGTTGAATTATTCTCCGATCAGACAAAAAAATTGTGTCAGAATCTAAGTCATTGATTGGTAAAAGTGTGAACCAATTTCATGAAGTCTAACATTAGTAAGCAGGACTTCACTTCCTGAAATTGACAGGTGCAAAATGTGAATGTTCACTGAATTGCAAACTTCGTGTACTTAGTAGTGTACTTTGATGGGAACAAATGCTGCAACTTCATGGAAGCACTGACTTTCACTCTTGAATTTAACAAAAGGAACGCATGTACTGAATAGCATCCGAGGTTTTAGGTGAAAACTTTTGTTACAAACTGGTATTTTCAAGTGATAAAAAAATTTGCTTTAATTCTAATTCTTACCATTTGTAGTCATACTTTGAGATAAAGTTTTAGTCCCAAAGAGCCAGACCATTCTCCAAAGTACGCCAAATAGACGTATGAGGAGGGACCCAAAGTTGCCGCGTCAAAGGTCAGTTCGAAAAAGAGCCAACTACTAAACAACTTTCAAAAGTTCCACAGCTTGCTGAAAAATTGTGTTTACCTGGCCTCAGCATTGTCAGATGGCAATGGCACGCTGAACCAGGGGACAGGGACAGGCCAGATACACTGGACTCACTGAGCATGGAGGTTGCAGGCATCACCTGCACGGTCAGGGCCATGCACATGTGACCAGTGGACTAAGCAGAGGAATCTCTTTCTAGTGAGGACCTTGGAAAGAGCCAAAACTGGCACCAGAGCAGGGTTCTACTGTACAGTGACAAAGGGAGCAAAACCCCACCATATTGATGAACTTGTTTCACTCACAGCATCTCAGTTGGCTTTACCAAAGTAACATTTAGGTAAAAATCGAGGTCTCGGGTGAATCTGCTAGACTTTCACAAGAAAATTCCCCTCCCAGAAAGCCGTCATTGTTCGGATTCACCTGAAATTCACAAACTATTGATATTGAATTGTTCCAGGAGTTTCCAAAGGGAAGGCGAGAGGATCTTACAGTATAATGGATTGTTTATTTAATGAGATATCTCGCTTGTTGGGTTTGTACGGTAACACACGCACTGACGTGTGCAGCTGCAACGGCACGAAGTCTGTCTGTCTGTCTAGACACATTTGCAATATCTTCCTGCATCACAATCTTAGCAGCTACATTCCCGATTTACCTCTTGCTCGCGACACCTCCACAGTAATGACTTTTGGCATGCATTTTTAAGCAACACTTTACACTATAACAGCATTGCACACATTTATAGTCAATAGAACGCAGCGCTCTTTCGCTCTACGAACTTTCAACTGTCAAACCTTGGGGATTGCGTTTGCTGTTGCGTCCGTCAGCTCGAACCAACGTACTTAGAAAGTACAAAACGCCCTCAACCTTTGATATAGTGAAGCTACGAATGAATGACTGTACTGAATCTATTTTTTGCCTGCATCGAAGGTTACCATGAAGTCAATCGTATCCTGACAAGTTGCATCAATAGGGAAATTGTTCCTAGGGACAAGCTACACTGAGGGACAAGCTTCAACCAAGACCAGCTACACTGAGGGACAAGCTTCAACCAAGACCAGCTACAACCATGACCAGCTACAACCAAGACCAGCTACAACCAAGACCAGCTACAACCAAGACCAGCTACAACCAAGACCAGCTACAACCAAGACCAGCTACAACCAAG
>JAAUXU010183703.1_pt1 | contig 31242 bp, 19 predicted proteins | sample 7278151 | NCBI WGS metagenome assembly JAAUXU01 (sample SAMN14350113, study PRJNA611818) | marine sediment metagenome | isolation source: surface marine sediment (1.8m) | place: French Polynesia: Moorea | collected 2018-08 | reverse complement strand
TAGAATTGCTGTGTGTGCTGTGTAGTAGTGCACAGCACCACACATAATGGACGTATGTAGAATGCCACAAGGAACTGCAGTAGATGAGGTGGTCATGAAAGTGTAGGATGGAGGCAAAGTGGAAGTAGAAGAAAGTGAGAGGGGTCACGAGCACGAGGGCGTGTCATAGGAGGGGTCACGAGCATGAGGGCGTGACATAGGTGGGGGTCACGAGCATGAGGGCGTGGTAGGAGAGGAGTGCGGTGCAGCGTAACCCTTCTGGACTCGCACGCACGCACGTACCATGTACGAGCCTGGCTGGATTGGTCCTCCTTGCTCTTTGATTGCCTTCATGGTCTCCACGTTGACATCGGCGACGCTGAGCTGGCGAACTCTGGGGAGGAAGCAATCTTAGTCGTCATCATCACGTGGACGTTGGAATTCCTTGGCCAAATATCCCTCTGCTTAAGGCAGTTTCACCCTCCTACGTGAACGTACGAGATGAATTACATGTACTCAGTGCAAGGAAAAGCTTTTCTGATAAGATTGCTCCCTGGCGTCGCGCGAGGCCAAACTGCCAAGATCTTGCCAAAGTCTTGCAAATCTAAGAGAGAATGAATAATGCATCATTATGGCACTTGGTACTACAGAATCCCCATGATTCTGGTCGCACTCACTGGTCGTTGGCCTGCTCAAATTCGCGATCGCTTGGCTTTCGGCCAGGTTCGTCTAGGTCTAAGGCCGCCAGATAATTGGTTGGAGGCGCCAACTGGAGAAAGTCCACGTAGTGGGATTCTTGGAAGGTAAAAGATGCATTTTAAAACGGGTTGGATTTTAGCAACACCATCAAGATGTCACCGGTCATCTTTTCCACGACGCCCAGCGCAGCGGTGATCTGGTGCTCCCTGAAGTCGATGGGAAAGATCTTGACGAGGACCTCGATGTCATCACGAGTCAGATTGAAGCACTGAAAGTCATACTTGACAACTCATTTACACTCCACGTTCCTTCATTCGGTCACCTTAAAGCTATCCCGCCGATCCAACCAATCGTCGTTTGGGGCAGCTATCCAGACGCTCCTGTCCATGACCGTGGCCTTCCTCAACCTCGGGCACTTTGGGTCCAGGGCGGTGGTCACGGTGGTCATTGCCTCCAACGCAGGGGAGGCAGCTGGAGCGTCGCAACCGCAGGTCTGAGAAAAGAGGAGAAAAATGGGGAGTAACTGAGCCTTAGAATGCCTTGAGGCGATCCATCCTCGTACCTGACTCCTACGGCGAAAGTCCGAATCTCTGTACACATTCGGGGAGGAAAGAATAACCCCACAAAGTTGACCTTTTGTTCAGGGGGTGGGGGTGACGAAAGAAACCGAATTGGTGACTTGACCACGGCAAGAATCGGCCACATTGTGTCACCTTCAAACTTCCAGGTGGATAGGAACTCGAGGATGGCGCTTTGGCGTCCCTCTCCTTCGTCCTCGGAGGGCGCCAACATCCTGGCGGCGGCGGCAGCCAACGTGGTGGCGGAGACCGTCGTCGTCGTTTTCGACAATTACGGATCGGAACCGAGCTGGTATAGTTGTCCACCGATTTTCAATGTCTCAAGGCCTTTAATCCCTAAAAGCCGCAATGCCTTGTATCGTGGCAAAGATGCACATGGCAACACAGGATACAAGCACTGAAGCTCTGAGGCCACGGTTTGGGACATTGAAAATTAGCACACAAACATACCAGCTCTGATTTCACACATTTTGTGTTCGACTTTCTTATTCCTTCCCGGGCAAGCGTTGCCACATTCTATATGAAGGAAGAAGCAAAAACAATATCCGAGTCCTCGTTCCGGTCAGCTAGCCAAGGCTGCTCTAACTCCACCGCGGAGGGTTGTTCCGATCACTTTTTCCATCGCTTTTCCATAGTCCCGCGAGCTTGAATATTACTAATATGTCCTTGTACGTAATTAGACACATTAATCCGTGATGTGTATGCAGACAAGGCTTTCGCTATAGCTTCGTCATCACGCGGTGTTAGCGCTCGTAACCCCTGCTAAGCTCAAGGACTCAGCCTTTTTTTGCCACAAATTACAGTCCTCTGCGATAGATTCCACCCAATGTCTGTCTAGTGCGTACAAATCATTACTGTGGAAGCCTAAATTTCGGTTGCGTCATGGGAAAAGACTTGAAGTACACTCAGGATATCACATAACCACACAACCCTGATATTTTCTTAGTTGTCACCCTATTAGTTGAGCTAGACAAATGAGTCGTGCCCGACCCAAGAGCCGAAATATATGGACGGCAATAAAGACTGAAATAACTGTGATTTTCACGCACGAAGCCATAGAGAAAGGCGATTTCTTTTTCTCGCGGGAACCTGAAGCAGGAGCTTCAGTCGCACAACTTGTGATTCTTCACGCTTGGGCCCTCTCCTCATCTCAGCGTTGCCAGACTTGTGGTGTCACAAAGTGCCAAACCACTCAAAAAACAACAAGGGAGCCCAGCCAGCAGTGACAGCGAGCTGACAAAACTGAAGCCAAATTTGTAAAATTTCATTATCAAATGAAGTGAACTAGTCGGAGTTCAGTTTGAAATGCAGCCAACACTTTGGAGATCCAAAAGCCGGAGAGTGTTTCAAACAAAGCCAAATGGCAAAAATCTGGCTTCAAAAGAATAAAATAGAGGTTGTTGGCAACACTGCCTCTCCGTCCATTTATTCACGCGCAGAAGGAAAAAAAGGGGGGAAACCGCACGTACGAAGCTTATTCGAGCTCGTTCGTGCTTAGCGAAAGTGCAGGGTTTGTCCTGTTGACACCTGATTAGCCGAAGTACGAGTCCGACGTACGAACTCATGAGCAAAACGAAAAATTTATGAAAAAAGTATGCGCCGAACCAGCGTTGCCAACTGGCATTCTTCATTGTGACTTTTTTCAAAAATGGCAGTTTTGGAAATTGTCTGACATGTTGCTGTTATTGTGGGACTCGTACACACCGCTCAGCGCTCATCCTTGTCTAGTGCTTGGCATGTTTTGGAAGCCGCGTATTTCTTGAGATCGCAAGTCTGGCATGTTTTTGAGATCGGTTCGACATATTTTTCTGGTCAGAGCCTGGCAACGCTGCAATGAGCTCTTACCTCTCCCATTCAAACTTCGGGTCATGGAGGGACTTGAACTTGTGACTCCTTCTATCTCATGAACTTTCTTAGCATTTATCATTATATTGCTCACGCACCTCCTTCTCCGGAGTCGACGCATTTCTCCTGTTGCAGTTTTTTCCCACTTTTCCTCGTCTGGATCGTGTTTGAGCTCGGCCAGGACTAATGAAGCCCTGAACGCAGCCAGCGATTGTAGAATTATTTGCGGTCGTCCTCGACTTAACCTACTTTTTTTTTGCACCTCCTTCGTCTCGATAGGATGATGCTGGCAGTTGTTACACTGCTGTCTCTTGCGGCGAGTGAGAATTCTCCCCGGAAAACACTTCCCCTTATTCCAAGAGACTTGAGAAGGAATTTAAAAAACAATAATGTCCAAGTCGTCCAAATTTCTGGGAAAATAAATGCTGTCACTCTCACGGGTCATAAAGCAAGGCCGAGAAAGCAAAAGTTTGACAAATGTCACTCATTAACACTGGCGCTACTTCTTAAATGAGCTTGATCCACCTTTTTTCTAATAAATTGGCACCTCTTTGTCACGCGACCACTTTCATTATTAGCACTGATCAACGGCGGGAAGAAGAGTAAAAGTACGAAGTTGACATAGTCCTTCCTCCTGCTCCTCCTCAGAGGTTCTCGCCCTCTTCAAGCAACAGCTCAAACTTCTTCAGGAAGCACAGTAAAAAAGAGACACATTGATGAGAGGAAACACGCGTGCAGTGCAATTGCTGCACTGAGCGCGCGGCTGCCACGCCAGCAAGGTCGAAGTCGCTGCTCTTTTCAGTCTTGGGTTAATAAGGTCGCCATTAGCGGTCTTTCCTGTGCTACGAAAAAGAAAAAAATCAGCCTTCAAAGACGACAACGTTTTTCTCCCCTCGCCCCTGACACTTTTGCGTCAAAATACCTTTGTGATACACAAAAAAGAGAGTTGTAAGAAGTTGCTTTAAAGAATCCACAGGTTGGAATGCAATCATTCAGACTCCCTGCTAGGGGCATCAAAAGCCTCACCCAAAAAATGAACCTGCTCCATCAACATCATGAGAAAACTCATCAGCGTCGTCGTCGTCGAGGATTTTTTTTCTTCTCCTTTCTCCTGTCTACTATTTTAGTCATGAATATTCTCTGGTGAATAAATAAACGTTGGCAGATTTTCTCCTGAAAGTCAGTCTCAATGTCTCTGCTGACACTAAGGGAGCGTTTACACTGTATGACAGTTAAGGTCAGATTTGACCTCAGTTTTGACCACTGCTCCCTGCTGTGCCCGAACCAAGTGAAGTAGCCAAGCATCCACAAATGACACTGCATAAAGTTTGCCTAAGTCTTGTAACACTCACAATCAGGCTCAAAAGTATTCGTGACACGTAGAGATTTGCACATTTTCAACGAAAATTTCTGAAGCAGGCACTTTTTAAGAAATACATAGAAATAATAACTGTGGAGCTTCTGGTGCTTTATCATTGCACGCACTTCAAATTTGTCTATGACATTTATAACATGGGGCAGAGGCTCGAAAAAGATTGTCTCATAGCAATCTATGACCATTCTGTAGTTGTTTAAGAAGTTCCTAGTTCAGAAGTTATCGTTGAAAATGGGCAGATCTTAATACTTTTCAGCTCCTGACCGTGCGTAAGTAGCTGAATTCTCGAATTCTCTCTCTCCTGTCACTCAACACCACCAGCACTTGGTAAGACAGTGAATCCAGCTCCCTAAGTGCTGTGCCAAGAGTGTCAGGCATTTTGCGGCTACAAGTTGGACTGAACAATGACGTCACATCAATGCGTCCTTGTCTTCAGGTTGCGTGAGATGATTGCGGACTGACTGATCGAGTGTTGGGACACAAAATGCGCCTGTTTCGTCGTCGGGACGACGCCGCCCCGGACCCGCAGCTCACCGCGCTCAGGTCGCAGGACGAGCAGCAGCAGAAGCACGACTTCGACAACGACTTCGCCGACTCGGGCTGCGGCGGCTGCGGCGGCTGTGGCAGCGGTTGCAGTGTCAACAACAACTTCTTGAAGGGGGAGTCGGCGGGCGACGGCTCTTCCGACTTGGTCGTGGTCCCGCCTCCTTCCAGCAGGGCCAGCTCGGTGGCCGGAACGCCCAAGATCACCAAGAAGTCAGGTGAGTGAAGGGAGAGAGTACAGATCTGCACAGGAGTGCATGACACGGCGAGTCCAGCGGCAGCAAACAAAAAAAACCGCTTTGTGAAACATTTTAGTCAGTCTCGACTGACTAATGGCGTACAAAAGGCCTGCACAATGTCCCACTTATTACAATAATAACCCTCTGTTTTGAATGCTCCAGCTGTGCGCACGCACTGATTATGCATGGATTTTAGCGCTCTAATGAAGCAATAATGACTCTGCGAGCCCGTGCCAAAAGATCGCTTTTGGGAAGTCGAAGCAGCGCAAGCAGCGCCCAGAGGTGGTCGTCACATTTGGCCGGCGGCTCCTCTACCGTAGAAGTTGTAGTAAAGTACTGTACAGTGGAGTCCGCTTACGAGGATCGCTCTGGGACGAAACAACTTGGAAGAAAGCCAGGTACACCAACCTAGTGCTTAATGTCACCGACTGGACAAAGAGGCTCCACTTCTTCCTCGTCCTTGTCCTCGCCCTCCCCTTCTTGTGCGTGTCTCACTTGCTCAGGAAAAGGCGCGTTATTTGAGGGTGTTTATTTTCTCGTGCAGACTCATTGTTACAGCCTGGATTATCGTTCATTGTTACAAGTGGACAAATGCTGCGTAGCAAAATGTTGGTTTGGTTTGGAACACCAAATCTTGGCTCTTACATCCGGTGATTCTGACAATGGGGACCCCACTGTAGAGCACAGGACGTAGGCTGGGATCCGCTTAGTAGATATTTTTTTTGGCGATTCAAACAACCACACTCGTGATATCTTCCTCGCAAGAAGAAGAAGAAGAAGAAAAGGCTGTGTCACGATCAGGGCTCATGATGATGACAAAACAACTGCCGACTACTTCTCCCTCTCATTCTGGCCGCTCAGGCACACACGGATGCACGTGCAGGGTGGGCAAAAGCCCACTTTGAGAGCTCCGAAATGTGGCAACCCTGATTTTTTTAACAAACTATGATACGGCATCGTATCGCCAACATTTACGTGGGGTGAGGAAACGTGTGCAGTGTTTGTGCCCACCCACCCACCCACCCACCCCGAACGAATAGCACTCATAAGGCCTGAAGTGTGCACACTTTTGCCGGAGGCTCTGTTTACCCGCGCACAAAAGCTTCCCAGAAGAGAGAAAAAAACGTCCTGCGTGGCCAAGAAGTGTCCCGAAAACAAGTTGGGTCGACGTGTCCCGATTTTTCGCTCTCTGCTTCGTGCACTGAGAAGAATGCGCCTTTGTCGTCACGTGCCACAAGCCCCCGATGACACGATGACGGTTACAATATTGAATTTCTCTCCTCCTTGATCGACACGTCACGAATTCCTGCATCTCCCCGGCGAACAAAAAAGCCACCCGCGTGTGACAGCTTTTCTTCTTCTTCGCCGCCACACAAAAGAGTCAGCCTTGCTCTTAGTCAGGCCCTGATGAGGCTCGCCCCAGAAAATTTTTGAGTGTGCTCATCATGGTGCAAGAGGCTGCTCATCTTTGCCCGCTTTTTTATCCTCCTGTGTCAGTCTTTTTCTTCTTCTGGGGTCACGAGCGGTGGCGCTCACTGCACACTACTTTACGCACTAAGGATGTTCGCGCAGTACAATCCCAGAGTTCTACTGCCAGTATATAAAAATCGACGTCAGCGAGTCAACTCATCGCGTGAGCGAGCGAAATGCGTCAAGAAAGATCGGGTTTGCGTCACTCCCCTCTGGCGTGCGTGCGTGCGTCAGAACTGCCTCTAATGAGTTTCAGAGTGTGGAGGAAAGGAAAAAAATAAAGCAGTCACTACAGGAGATTAGGGCGATACGCAATAACCCGTGCGTTATGAGAAAAAAAAAAACTTTCAGGCCTTTCTTTCATGCACTACGAAAGTTCACTTTCTCAGGTCTCTCAGTGGAATTCGATTTCCCCTCTGTCGTCTGTGTACAGTTGGGGGGAGGGGAGCAAAAAATGGATGGTGTCGATTGGGTTTTCACAACAAAAACGAGACAAATGGGATTTAGACAAATGGACCATTGCAAGGCCGGGATCAATAACGAAATGACTCTTCTTGGGCTTCTTGGAGAAATGCACGCTCGTTCCAAGTCCGAACGAACGCACACTGACTGGCGCTTTCGTCTTGGTCGTCACGGGCCCGTGAACTCTGAGAGGCTCACACTTAACCCAGTTGCTCAGTCACATATGGATTCGCACATTACTCCTCAGATCTTTGCCTGTCACCTCTTTTAGGTGTGTCAGTGTGCGAGATAAAAGCAACAGATAATAGCGCGACAGATAACAGAGGATGACTCACTGCGATAAGGCAGCAGGTGCCATTATTGTGATTGTCATTACTATTATTATTTCTCATGGGTGATTTCCACGCTGGCATAGAGCGGTATCGTCACGACAGTGTTGTGGAGCAGTGCGCACTCTACCAGTGTGTGCGAGGCAACGCAGTGATTTTACTCCGGACGACTCGTTCTCCTCCATTTTGTTCTTTCTCCATGCCGGCAGCCGAACTTGGCGGAGTTCTCTTCGTCCTCGTCCTCCTCCTTATCCTTGTCCTCCTCGACGATTGCTTCGTCTTCACTCAAGTCGTCGTGATTTTTAAAGAGGAAAAGGAAGTCAACTGTGTGCCCTGGCTCGACGTCCGTCGTCACTTAACCTTGACGATCGATCACTTTGTCTTCCAATGGGCACATCAGCTCCTGCCTGCCCACTTTTCGCGGACATTTTTCGCCAGCCTCGCCGCATTTTTGCTTTCATCACTTTGGCCACGCTCAAGGAACGACAGCAGAGGAAGGATGCGAGCGCGCACGCACGCACGTGCGTGCCTTTGAGAGAGAAATAATAACGATAATTTACTGTGGCATCTCGAAGAACTGATAAAGCCCCCCTGATCGCCCATTTGCGCTTCTTTGAAATGAGCTTTCTTGAGTGTCACAGCCTTGAACCCAACAACGCCCGACCGAGCTTTGAGGCAGCCTTGAGTGTTTGGCAGGCTCGAAGCAGCTGCGGCGGCAGCAATGAGAAGCGCTGCTGGCGTGATTAACTGATGCCATTTCTTCAAAAGGTGTGGCAGAAAAATGGCAGACACGCACATACACGCATTGTGTCGAGCGCAGCCATTTGTCTAAAATTTGTCTAAAAAAAAATGAAAACAACCGAGAGAACTTTTCAAAAACAATGCATTTCTTCTTCTTCTGGCCAGACAAATCTGTCATTTCAGTGAAGGACTGACTGGGACTGAGTGACGGTGGGAAAAACAAGTCCTAGTCCTTCTAACGCAAACTGGGAAATCGTGTGAGTGTTTTGCACATGCACGAATGCCCTGCAAACCACTTCGGGATGCCTGACTGGGATCCTAAAAGCTTCTGCAAGCAAGAAACTATGTGAGGTGAGGTACGCAATTAGGGGCAGGACAAGGCTGGACTTTAATAGTCAGGAGGGAGGACAAGTCAGGGAGTGGCTACTCCAAGGGCTTCTCCTTCGAGAAGGAAGGCTCCGGCAACGCCGGAAGCAACTGGCGCGGCTGAGTGAGAGAGAGAAAAAAGGTAGAATGAAAAGACCTCCTATAAAATGAGATTTATCGGATGTTCAATTCGAAACATTCTTCTGTCAAAAGGTCAAATGCCCACAAAGAGTCAGTATCTCCCACACCATAGTATATAGCACACATGCCTTGTGCATGGGGGGGGGAGCAGGTGCAAACAGAGACAGTGCTGGGGTCGCCACTTACCTATTCTTTTTTTGCTCATTTGTCGTCGAAGGACAGAGTTTTTCACCCCTTCCTTCTTTTATCCCACCTGATGGGAACTCATTCACTTACAAATCTCTTCTGGCTAGGAAATAAAAGGTCTGGCAAGCAAAAATGGAACATGGATCCCTTGTTTTTGCCGAGTGCGCAGTGCGTTTCCTTCTGCGTGCTGAAGCAGACAGAGTTTTTCGTCTTCTCGGCTTCACCTCTGTTTGCGTAAGAGAAACGGCAGCGCAAAAACAAAAGGAGCTTCCAGACGCATTTTTCTCCCAGACGCTACAAGTGCAATTAGCAAAGTTGACGCGCGATTTCTCATCCCTAAAAGTCCTGCTTGCGTCACCGCCGTGTGCGAATTCAATGTATTCCTCTGCTGTGTCAAAGCAGAGTCGACTTTTGCACCACCGACCCCAAGAGTCTTCGCCTGTGACGTTTTAATTGCTTTACCCACTCCCGCCAATTAAGCGGAGCCGACTGGGGCTGGCAGAAAATTTACGGGGCATTTTGGTGACGCCGGTCGGAGCTCTACTATTTCTCTTTTTCCCCCGGGTTTTTTCCCCCTCCCTCCTCAACCGCCACACTCGAGGAGGCTCATTGTTTCAGGCGTTCGTGCGCCTCTCACGCCACATCCATAAGTGCTGCGTACACATTATTTCATTCAGGGTCTTTTCTCTTCTCCAATAATGGGCCAAAGATCACACGAGGGGCACGTGAGCTTCTCACAATTACCCTGCACAGCTCTCACAGACCTTTTTTCCCTTCTTCACATCGGAATTGATGGAAATTTGTGAGAACATTGGGAAAAATTGCGTAAAACTAGAACATGGAAGAACGTGCAAAGAGTTCGTCCATGAGTGATTGAAGAAGTAGAAGAAGCTTTGCTTCTTCTTCGCCGACGACCTTATTGGTTTCTTTTCAGGGGAAAGAAATTGATAGTTGAGAGGTTCACTTAATACTTGTCCTTCATGTCCAGTTATTGTGGCGAGCGAGAACTTGGAGGCTTCTCTGTTTACTTTATTTCTTTCGGTGGGAACAAAGTCATTGAGACTGCGTAATTTACGATTGGAAGAGCGACTTTGGCCGCACGTTGGCCTCCCAGAGTCATCCTTGCACTGAGTAGCTGAAGGGATCGGCAGTTTCGGTGGTGGGAAGGAGAAGAAAAAAAGCTCAGCCACTATTGCACGTGTGTAAAGGGTTGACTGTTGGTTTCTGCGGGCCCAGTTCCCTGTGGCCCAGTTCCCTGCTAGCCAAGTTCCCTGTGGGCCCAGTTCCCGGGGGGCCCAGTTCCCTGCGGGCCCAGTTCCCTGCGGGCCCAGTTCCCTGCGGGCCCAGTTCCCTGTGGCCCAGTTCCCTGCTAGCCCAGTTCCCTGCTAGCCCAGTTCCCTGCTAGCCCAGTTCCCTGTGGGCCCAGTTCCCTGTGGGCCCAGTTCCCTGTGGGCCCAGTTCCCGGGGGGCCCAGTTCCCTGCGAGCCCAGTTCCCTGTCGGCTTAGTTCCCTGCGGGCCCAATTCCCTGCGGGCCCAATTCCCTGCGGGCCCAATTCCCTGCGGGCCCAATTCCCTGCGGGCCCAGTTCCCGGGGGGGGCCAGTTCTCTCTGGTTACCCGGGCTGGTACAATTAGGGCCTACATTGGAATCTGATTGTGTCACAGATTGCTTATACCACTGTAGCAAGATGCCGCGCTTGCAGCTCGTCCACTCCAGGTCGAGCGGGGCCAACTGAGTAGCTTTTTCGTTCAATAAACGAAATAATGCAAAATTCTTCATTTCCATGCTACCTTTGAAGTTTCGCAAGTCGACTCTTCGTAGAACTGACGCTGTCTTGCCCCGAAAAGGTCTTGTTGTTCTCTGGTGATCGATCATGAAAGTCAACCCTGCAGTGTCTGTGCGCGGTATCAAGACGATCCCCTTATTTCGCTACTGTTGGCGCTTTAACAGCTTTTCTTCTGCCTGCGGCAATTTTTCTCTTCACGGCCAAAGAAAAAACTGAAAATATTTGCTCGGAAAAGAGAGAAAACAAAAGGTCAAGGGTGGGAAGGACTGGCTTTTCCCCCTTTTCATGCACAGAAATCATGCTATTGGTGCTAACTTCATTTACTATTCTTTTCATCTTCTCCTTCCTCATTGTTCCCCTCACGCATTTTTGGGTGGATGTCAAAGTTGTTCTCGTGTGACCTCGGACGGGCGGCTTCAGAGAACCTCAGATGAGCCATAAAGAGTGAGTCTTCTCCTTTTGTTTTCCCCAAGGTGGCACAATTTGTGCTGTCTGTCCGTATGTGTGTATCTTCCGGATCGTCGCTGAAGAGCCTCGCAGAGGCCCTTCAGCGGCCTCGAAAAGCACGACAGTGGAAGCTGTTGTCACATAGAAAAGCAAAGGCGAAGAAATAGGGAGAAAAAAGGGCGAGCTTTGACTATCATTTTCAATTCGCCATAATCTCTGCTTCACGCAATCCTCCTCCTCCATCCTCATCAAGGGGATGAGCAAGATTAATGCACACCCAATCTCCTGTAGAAGGTTGCAAGCGTCTGTATTTTTTTTACTTTCATCCTCTTCAAGAGACTTTCAGAGTTCTAAGTACTCTGGAGTCGCAGGCACATCTTGGTTTCCTCTTGTTCTTCTCCTTGGATTTCGCGCGGTCTTTCTTTTCTTTGCTCGTTCGAAGCAGCGGAAGCGAAAAAAAAAACCAAAAGCGTAGCAGAAATCTCGATTTCGCACACTTTCCTATGCATGCAATGTTAAAAGAGGATGTCAGACTTTTTTTGACAAGACCTCACGATCTCCAATGATCCTTCTCTGGATACGTTTATGGCTTGGCAAGTTTTTAGGGCTTTGATTACACCACCATCCTGAGGAAGTTTCTTAATGGGGGCCCAACCAACTCCTTCATCAGCACTTTCACGTGAAATAAAGACCTCCCCTTTATCATGGTGTCTCCTTTCCTTTTTTTCTCCCTCTCTCTAGTCTGAGTCAAGAATATTTTTGAAAATGGAGGAAGTAGGAAGGAGGAAGATGGGGTCATGTACTTAAGGCAGATGAGGGGGAGGACATTACAGTGGGCTTCCATTGTAGTGGGTGCTGGATACTGGGGTGTGTGGAGAAGGCATTTAGCGTTCACCTGTTGGCCTACGTCCCATCAGGTACACACACTCGGCCCACAGGCTCATTTTTCTTTGCACGCACTGCATTGTGCACGGACGTATGAGGCGGTCTTTGTAATCAAGCATAGTCAGTCAAGCCGACGGACGAGTGGTGGCGAAATATACTTTCACCAGGATATTGGGAGGTGAGCTAGAAAGAAATTTCTTCCATTCATTGCGGGTACAATTAATTTTTTTTTTTGGCGGATATCCGTTTAAGCGAAAAAAGAGAGGGCAAAAAGAAGGATGCTTTCAGGACATCTTGCGGCAGAGCTTGGTTGTCCACAGGCCGTACCGCGCTCAGTCTTCTCAAGTGTCATCTGGTTTTGTTAGGCACTTACTGCACGTTTAGTTTTTCCATCATTGAATGTCACAGAAAGTCATTTAAGGCACTTAGTCTATTGGGACACGCTGGCCAAATGTCACCAAAATGTCACAGAATGCACGTACGTACTGACGTACGTGGAATGAGGCCAATGAAACCTTGACTGCTCTTGTCTAATCTCGGTACTTACACAGGCATGTGATCAGCACAAAGAGCGCAATCATTGCATGCTTCTTCTCAATTGTAAAAGTCTTCTCTCTCTCTCCAAGTGGATGTCAAATGTCACGCGTGCATGCAAAGCGGTTCCCTTGACTCATTATTGCGGTACCATCTTCCGATCCGACAAGCCTTTGAAGACATGCGAGAGAGAGAAGGGGATTCTGGCCTAACAAACTTTTCTACATTGACTAAAAGTGATGGACGAGGTGTTGGAGCCATTGGGAAGTGCCTCATTATGTAGAATTAATGGATTTCCAGAGGTGAAGAAGCTGCTACTTCCAAGCCGACGCGCTCGTTGTGCGCGCGCATGCAAATAGTTGTTGCCGACGTCCATGAATAACCATTAGGTGTCGAAGGCCGCGACTGAAATAGATATTTTCTCCGAGTCATTCCTCAATGGAAAAAAATATGAAAAAGAAAAAAAAAACGCACATTAAGTTTCTTCTACAGCAAAGAACAACAAAGAAAGTCCTGGAAGTAGACGATGACCGTGCAAAACCTTCCTGCCTTAAGGTCAAGAGCGGCCTGATGACTGCGGCTCTCTCTGCAGTGAGAGAAGCAAACACGCATCAACGTTAGGCACAAATCGTGCATCTCCCACCAACTTGTGGGGGAAAAATGCGTCAGTAGCCAAGAGGAACACGAGCTTCTCATCGTTTTCTCATGAGGCGAAAGAAATTTGGCGTCAGACAGAAAGAGGGCAAACGCGCAATGTTGCAACTGCAGTGTTCGAGCTACAGTTGAATCTCGATTTGGGAAAGAAATCTGAGTTGCGATTCTGCTGGGGATTTGGAATGACTCGGGAGGGGGAAACTGTTCTTCACTTGATTTTGGAAAGTCCAGCTGAGGGCAAATTCGATTCTGTCGAGCTTCTTCCCATCCATTTCCCTCGAAGTTTTTTGCACTTTTTGGCATTTACGTCCTTTCTTCGATGCAACTTTTAATGGTTGACGCGCTAACCACACCTTACCAAGATCCCCCATGAAGAAAAGTGAGCGTGACGTGTGATTTCAGTCTGGCATTTGGTCTTGTTCATATTCCGGTACTGAAACAGCCTCCACATGGGCTTAATCTTCTTCTAGTCGAGACCTTGATTCGCTTTTGGAAAGTTTTTCTCGCCGACTTTACAAAATCGAGATTCCACTGTTCTACTTAGTCAAGTCAGCACTGTACTGTAGTACACACACACACACACACACACAGAGCGTGCTTCACTTCGCTTAAAAAACGCGCGCGCGCTCGTGTCCTCCTACCAGTTTAGTTGCAGTCAGGACGTGACGGAGGAAAGATGTTGCTTCCTTCTTCTCGCTCGAAGTTGCTGCTCGTGATTTGTGAAAGCATCATCTAAGTTGAGTAACAGCCTCCAGAGGACAAAAATCCACTGTGCTGTAGCTACAATCGACTGTAGTTACTGTACGAACGCCACCGTCTCGTGTGTGAGGTCAAGACACTGGGGAAAGGCAACCCTTTGAGAAGACAAGGTGCTGATTTTTTTTCGCCGCCTCCACCAACGCAACTCCATTATATCCAACAATGCCCTGATGACGACGGCGGCGTCAGCGGCGGTGACGACGACGGCGATGATGATGATGGACCTTGGAAAAATGAATTTCACTTGACGAGAAGAGGCGTTTTTCACCTTTGTCCGAGAGAAGAATAACTCCCACGTTCCACACATGCAGGAGAACATGTACTCCATATTCAAGGGTAAGACGTTGCTGCCGGCTTTGATCTTTTTCTCACACCTTCTCAGCCGCCGCCGTGATTTTAATCACGTCTTGAATACAGTGTGCGTAGGGACGAGCAAAGACGAACAAGGTGGACGGACTTTTTGTTCTGTTTTCGCGGCTGTCAAGTGCACATGTACCGTATGACGCAAAAGTTTTGTCCTCTCCTTTTTATACTGCTACTTACAACTTACTATAGCTGCTACCAGTTGTGGGTTTTTTTTAACTGTTTGCTGCTCGGTGGGATAAGACGAGGCCTCCCTTACATGCTCACTGACAAATCCGCGCCAAATATTTGTCTATCCTTCAGTGTTGCCAAAAAAGCGCCAAATTTCAGAGTGGACACAACTTGTGTACGTGGTCAAGCGTTACGTCACTTCGCAGAGCTTGATAAATTTTGTGCACACTATCCCAGTAAGCTTTCATTAGTCACCCATATTGGATGCAACAGAGAGTGTGCACTTACATAGAGCGTGATGGAATCTGTACCCCATACGTATGTAGTATGTTTATAACGTGTACGTACTGACGTCTTCCGCCTCATATAAGTTTCTTATTATACGCAAAAACAGGCGCTACACCATAATACCGTTCACGCATGAGCGACGGCCAATGCGGACTTGTAGCATCGATCAATGCAAATATTTCCCTTCTCTTGGGCGTTCAGTCAGTTGTGACTGGACTCGAAAATGCTCTCCACGTCCGTGCATGCACGCATCTGTCGTAGCAGAGCGTGAACAACGAATGTTTTGAGCATTCCTCCTGCCCGGAAAATGCTGCCTCCGCCGTTAGTCACGTTGTTGTCGTCGCAGCTGCCAGACGCAGAATGGCAACTCGTGATCTTTCCATCTTTATCTCTCTGACCACTGATGGATACATCCTCACGTCTTCTCCGGATATGCGCTGGACACGATCTCCTGAGACCCCCCTCGTGAGGCGACCATTCGAAGCGTTCCTGGCCACGCTCTGACCCTCATGAATATCTTAATGACTAAGAGTCAAGGATCTTTTTTCTCCTACAACAACGCTTGAGTCAAGAGAAAAAAAAAGTAAAATAGAACAAACCCTTAATTGGAGTGAAGGAAAAGGACACCATTATCCATTATTTTTCCTTGGTTCTTGGGCGTGCCCGCCAAGTGCACGTAGACGCTTCTGCTGGTCCAGCATTTCTACTTGCCAATGCACCATGACATAACTGGAATCGGGACTGTCAAACCCAGGAGGGCCACATTACACACCCACTTCAGTTCTCCATTCGTCGAGCAGCGCGTGCAGACCCAGAGGCACTGTTGCAAATGCCCGACAGTCGAAAAACCTGATGACATCGCTGTTCAGTACATAGCAACAGTCTGCAATTAAACACCCGTTGGAGGAGAAGGCCCACTTTTTCTTCTTCTTCTTCTCGAGTTTCTGGTCCCATGTGTTGTTGTTGTTGAAGACGAAGAATTCTTGCGGTCATCAAGGCTCCTTCATGGTTTGTTACCTCTCCTCTGACTAAAATGATTTTCTGTCTTCCACTGGCGGTTCCGTTAAACTTGGCCAGGGAAATGGAGAAGCCCGAGCTTTGAAGACATCATCACATCGTGATGAGACAATTGGGAGTTCAAAAGAAAAAGACGAAGCGATCTAAGCGTCCAGGAACTCAACTCAATAGCTGCGTGGACAAAAAAGTCGCCAACTGCTAAGGTCCAATGAGAGACTTCTTTCTCAAAGAGATGCGCCAATGTTTCTGTCCTCATGGGCAAACAAGTCATTTGTCAGTAGTCTTCTCTAAACAGTGTTGCGCGTCACCAACTCCTGCGTGAGTGCAGTCTGGCTAAACAATATGTACAGACCGAGGTGTTCCAGCAATAGCGAAATTTGGTCTCAAAAACGCGAAGAGCAGCGGTTTCTGCAGTAATTTACGAGGACGTTTTCCACGCACTGTATGTAGCCTGCCTTTTTCCTCAGTAGTAGGCCCAGGGGCTCTTGATCTTCATGCTGTGGCCAAGATTTGTGGGAAATACGCATCGCTTACCTCATCCAGACACTGTTGCAGTCGTTGCTGTTGCCTCCTCGTACAGTAGTTAGTCGGCCCTCGATGATCATGCAAGCAAAACATTCAAAGTAGCCCGTGCACGCACGAAATTCACAATGCTCTTCGACCAAGGCAAAACAGACACAGAGAGAAGAGCCACCAAAGTCCCTAAACCGCGCCAGTCTCATTTTGTAGCTTGCTGTCTGCGTTCGATGACCCTCTTGTTATTTGAGGACAAACAATCGATTTTTCACTTTTTTCTTTCGGTTCCTAATTGTCACGCCCCCTGAGTCTGAAGCAATGCGATTTTCTCCAAACGCAGCTGTAACATTATTGGCAGGGTGGCTGTGTAGCATTGACATATTCTCGGAATTATGCAATGAAGGTGAACGTTAGCTTTCAGATCCATTGACTTCTCATCGTCGTCGTGTGCCACTGGAGAATGCCAAAATTTTCACGTGTAGCACCCAGCCAGCAGATAATTGTGGCTTGCTTACTCTCCCTGGAGGGGTAATCGCTCTCACACGCATGAGAACTTCATAGAGTTCATCATCGTGGCTTCCCTGCAGAGCGGGCATTCCTTCCTCGCATTATTAGTTCGTTGTAAGTCATTGCGCAAACTGACACGATATTTGGCGCTCAGGGAAATCTGGGAGAAATAGGCCAAAAACAGGCCTAGGAATCTGCCATGCATGAGAAACTGGACCTTGGATGTCTGTGCTTCGTCCGAGAATTTCTGACATCTCGAGTGAAGCAATGATACGATTTTAATTTCGAGTTTTTATCGCCTCAGGGAAGGAGCGCCTATTTGCGTCCGTGCATAAGTGCGTACCTAGCAGGTAACCATCACTGTAGTCGTTCTAAAGTCGCAGCTCCATGTACGCATGTGTGCGTACGGTGCAGTTCAGTGCGCAACTCTCGACCGCATGAGCACAGCATGTGTGGAAGGGATGATCTGTTTACCCCGAGGGTGCAAAGGAACTTTAATAGGAGGTAACGTCCGACAAATTCTCCGTCTGTCATTGCACAAGAGGCTGTTTGATCTATTTGCTCTTTCCACTTGAGGCTAAGGTCTTCTTCTGCCCCGTCAACCTAGCGGTAAAACATTGGAAAGAGAGAGAAAAAGACGCGTCCATCCATCAAAGGCAAAAAAAATCGCCAAAACCTTTTGGATGCGCGAATCTGTCGGGTGCCGCTTGAATTGCGACCGTTTAACTGACGTACGCACATAGGAGAGACAGCAGCAAAAGCATCCCCCAGCGAGCGCGCAAAAAAACGTGCAGAAAGAACAAACAATACTTGACCGAGTGCACATCGCTCATGCTTCACATCACGTCAGGTCTGACTTTTGCTCAAAGTGATTTCGCAACAACACGCATTCATTACGCAAAAGCCACCGCTCTGCTGAGGCAGCCCTGGTTATTGGGTGAGTAAATAGAAATCGTCGCCCGCCACTCAGTTCAGCAGCGACGGATGCAGTAGTGACGCAATTTATGACGGATTCCGCCCTCGGGTCCCAGATGCTTGGTTCAATTTCTCGACTGAGTAAATTGCCTGAGCAAACAGAGGATCAAATTTAGAAGACAGAGCGATATCTGTGCTGTGGTGACACACACAGACGGATGGGAGGAAGCCTCTTGAGACGTCGGAGTCGTATTTGCTCCTCCAATTCCTTCTGCACAAGGACAGACAGACAGACAGACAGGTCTGAACACTTTCTTCACACCGAACTGTGCGGTGCACTCGAAGCTATGCGGGGAGAACGAAGAAGCTCCCGCTGCCTGCACTCTTTTCTGTGTGTGAGAAAGCGTGTTGTTGTTCTCACTAATCAATGGGGGAGTTTCTCCTACTGTCATTCTTCGTATAAATGGGGTCTGATGTCGCCTCCGGGGGCTGGGGGAACCTCTGCTACTACCCACATGTTACGTAGGTTAAAGTAGCACGCAATTTCAACGTCTCCGCAGAGGAAAATCGCCCGCCCCATTGAATTTTGTTTGGGGAGGCACCACTTAGTAGAGGTAGCGGGATGAAGGAAGGCGCAGACATGGTGCAGAGCGGGTAATTTAGTTTCCTCTGCACTGCATGCATTCGTGCACACATAAAAAAAACCAGCGAGAGACACTGTACTAAGTTCGTTCTGGCCATGTGTACTAGATGTTGTATACAACAGTGCGTCAATGAAAGCAGCTACAGCATGGACAAACTAACGGTGTGTCTGCTCGGAGATTCCCCAGCCATTCTCCTTATCTATATGTGAGTTTAAACTGACAAGGGGGAGCAAAATTTAGCAAAATAACAACAACAAAAAGAGAACTTAGGGAGATAAGGCAGTAGCAGGAAATCCAACCTGCGCAGTACGTCGAAGGCGAAAAAGTGTTTCACAGCAGCCCCGGTATGCCAAGCATGATCCATTCATCTACATATGAGAAGTAGCAGCTAGAGATTTCAACGCTCGTTCTTCTTTTTTTTGTTTTAGGTATCTCCACCTGGGGTAAGCGAGTGGGTCGCAAATTAGACCAGATCAAGTTGGGTGAGTCTTCAGAGAAGCTTCACTACGTGGTCAATTCCCCTTCTGGAGCATCTGGCCTTGGCGGCGATGGCGGCGGTGGCGGAGGCGGTGGAGACCAACTTCTGGCAAAGCACGTGCGGCCGGTGTCGGCTTCCGGAAAGTCTTCGGCGGCCGCTTCCGCGGCAGCCGCAGTAGCAATGGATGGATGCGGCGAGGCCACCGAGACCATTGAGTTCTTGGTGGTCAACGACGACCTTATCCTGCAGAGGAGCAAATCAAGCAGAGCCAAGTCACAGCCGGAGCTAGCAGATGGTACGGGAAGGAAGGTTACTTTTCGCTGGATTTAGCTCATCATGAGCATGTTTTGCGCCCTGCATTACCCAATGAGCGGCTATGATACTGTAAAATGAGTTAATGAAGAACTTATATGTTGGTAAAGCAAATCACGCCTGTTCCATTTCGAAGTGCTTGCATTAGGCTAACCTAAAACTCAGTAGTCATCTGAAAAATAGCGAAGATGGCATAATCGCACAGTTCTTAGGACAGTGCTACTACGCTGAGCGGTCAGAGCGAGAGTCCAGCGAGCCGATTTCACGCGCTACCCTCTTTACTCTCACGATGTCATTTGCAGTGACATTGACACTTTTCAGGCGCCTCGGATGGTCACTGGCCAGTATTTATGTCACATCACGAAAGTCATCGCGTGACGATGTCCTTGCACACCCTGCTATTGCTTGTGTCACATTACGAAATGTCACATCCTCCAGGTTCCATGTGTGACCAACCTCCTCACCGTCACCAGCCTCACGTCAAGCGGCGGGTTAGTCGAGTGGAGTCGCTGAGAAATCTGTTCTTCAACCGAGGCCCATCCGCGGAAGCCAGGAAGCGATTTCTCATCAAGAAGCGAGCAAGATCGGCGGAAAAGGATTCGACGGAGAAGGTAAAAAAGATTTATCTAATATCCTCGGCGAAGATGAAATATGGACATTAGTTTACTTCTTCCACAGGTGGACAAGGCCATAGGCACAGACTGTGGCTTCCTTAGCGAGGAAGATTTCCTCATGGGCTTCGACGACAGCCAAGAGATTGACTTAGACACCATTTCTCAGATCTCGGCCATGGACTCAGCTTCTCAGACCGGCGGCGGCTCAATGGTAGACTACGTCATCAATGGTGCCAGGCACAGCAGCAAATCTTACGACCTCAGTCGCTCGGTGAGCGTCGGAGAGCTTCCCTTAGCCCAACAGCAGCAACAGTCTTCACAGCAGATGCTGCAGCATCCACCACATCACCACCGAAGAGGCCAATTTCCGTATGCCTACATCCGGTCCAAGCTGTCCGTACTTCCGGAGGAACAGGCCGGCCAGCTGTCGCGCAGGGAGTCCATGAACAACAACGATGCTGAAAAGTTGTACCACGCAAAATACGTCATCAACCAGACCGAGGATGATGATGATGAGCTGGACGAGATGTCCGAGTGCGCCTCCGCAGTGACAACTCGATCCGAGATCGTGACGTCCTCCTCTGCCAACGGGAGCACCACCAACAACGTTATTGCTACCTTTCAGCCGAGTCTGCGCATGAGGAGAATGGCACTGAGGAGGAAGAGGAGCCTCTCCGTAGCAGACATTCCAGCCCCTCGGCCTCCTGCTGGGTTTGAGGACTCGGGAAACTCGAATAACTTTCGGAATCAGAATCACGTGTTCATCAAGGCTGAGGAGTCCGGCTACGATTCTGACGCCACAAGGAAAAGCTCGCCAAGAGGTTCGCTCAAGAATGACATTTCTGCCAACGGAGGAAATGGCAACGGCAACAGCGTGGTTGTCATTGCCAGCTCGTCGACCGACACTTCAGACTCCATGTCCTCAAAGTCCGACGACTCTGGCAACAGCTCACAAGAGGGCCACAAGCAGCAGCAGCAGGACGAGACCAATAGCAAAAGCGACAAGTTGACCAACATCAAACCAGACGTGACAGGGATCAAGAAGCCTCCTCGCAAGAGCAAACTTCCAGAGGCCACGTTCCGCACCACCTCGAAGCCGTCGTCGAACGTCGAGCCGTCCAGGCTCTTCAAGAAGAACGGCGAGGACGAGAACTCTACCATTCAGTTGCCGTTGGACTTTGCAGAGGGACTGCCTTCTGCCCTGCCCTCCCTCACCAGCAAGAGGTTCAAGATGTTAAGGCTGCGGAAGGAGGGTAGCACTACCGAGCTTGGAATCGTCATCAGCAAGAAGAGGCACCCGCACAAGGGTACCACAGGATACATCATCGCGCATATCGAGGAGAATGGGCTAGTGGAGAGGTAAGGATCTTGTGTGATTTGTAACAAAAGCACTTGAGCCGTACAAATGGTTTGGACACATATATTTGATGTTTGTCCGCGGAGACAAGTCACAAACAATGGCTTGAATTACAAGCAAAAAGCAGAGTTGGTAGTGGCTACCGTAGTCAATTGTTGTTAAGAGGACGGATAAAATTATAGTGTAGGACTACCTCGAGTTTCTGCCTTTTCTTATGCAAATAGAGCTTGCTGAAATGTAAATCTGCAACTATCAAGATAAGAGCTGTGGACAGGCGGTCGTTTAGCGAAATGCGTGGCTACAGTCTTGAAATAGGCACGCCTCTTCTCAATGCTGCAGCACCGTTTGTCAAAAAAATGCCTCCTCTCCTAACGGTTAAGTTGACACGGGCTCTTTAGCTCAATTTTCTCATGAATACCAAGCACCTATGACATTGTATGGTGCAGTGAGTCTGACAGATTGAGATAAAAGGTGTCGGAACCGTAACTTGGCACAACATCACTGGCGTAGCGTGCTTCTTTCACCGGATAGCAGGGAGTTAGTTTTCACCCTACTGCGTACAATGCCTACGTATCAGGTTTGCTCGATAGACATCACCTTTTCTATAACCAGGGACGGTCGCTTCCACCTTGGAGATGAGATCATCAACGTGAACGGCCGCAGCTTGCGCGGCCTTAGCATGGAGCAGGCACGCAGCGTACTTAAGAACTGCGGAAGCGACGTCGACATCATCTTAGCCAGAGATGGCGAAGATGGTCCGGTAGGTGGCGTCGGCCCCGCTAACACCAATGGCGCAAATACCGGCCCCGCTGGCGCCAATGGCGCATGCACCGGCCTCGGTGTTGGCCCCGGTGTTGGCCCCGGTGTTGGCCCCGGCGTTGGCCCCGGCGCCGGCCCCGCCGCCGGCCCCACGCCAGTCGAACGCCGGCGCAGGCGCAAACTGCCACTGATCGAGCGTCCCCGGTCAGCGCCCATCCACGACGGATTCATGAGAGGAGGCGAAAATGACGGTGCTCACCATGGAGAAGACGGTCAAGTACACGACCTGTGCGACGACAGCGGCGCTCTCAAGACAGTGATTCGAATCGGAGGCGGCGCAGCCACAGGTTCGCGGCGCTCGTTGCTCATGAGCAGTTGCGTGGACACGCCGCTGGTGACGCCGGCGCATTCGGTCGAGAACTTCTACGGTGGCGACGGTGACGCCAGTTCCGTGGTCAGCTCTCACTGCGGTGGCGGCGGCTACTACAGCAACGGTGGCGGCGAGACCACCAGCACTCCAGCTACGCCCACGCCGTCGGATCCTAGCGGCCGAGGGGGTGGTGGCCGTTGCCTCCGTGGTCCCGTGGAGCGGCGGCAACAGCAAATGCAGAATCACAAAGGCAGTCTGATTCCTCGACGGCCCAAATCTTTGTCCATGCAGATCCTCACCGTCGAGTTCGAGAAAGGTGCCGGCCGCAAGGGTCTGGGTTTTAGCGTGGTGGGCGGCATCGACTCGCCCAAAGGCAGCATGGGGATCTTCGTCAAGACCATCTTCCCAGTGGGACAGGCAGTGGACGCGGGAACCCTAAAAGAAGGTCAGTTGTCATTTTTCCTTTCGTCGTCCTACACATATAGGCGCACACCTGTCGGTGCTGTACTAGGGCATGTACGCACCGTGCATGTAGTCCTCATCTTATGCAACCTTGTGCGCGTGCTCATGTGCCCCCGCGTGCTTGCGGCTACGTAGGACTGATCGGATATGAGCAGACGTCCTTAGCAGCATATGCGCACGTTAATGCTAATGGGTACCCCTAGACGTGCCGAGTAAACAAGCGAATCTTTTGTAAGCAGTGCTTCCCGGAAGCCAGTCCTTAACGCATACGCGCGCGTGCGCGTGTGCTCTGCTCTCTACCCCTTTGCTAATTGGGCACATGGGATACGTGACTGCTTGTGAACTAAGTGAGGAGACAGAGAGAGAGGAGAAAAAATTGGCCCCCAAAATTTATCTCTCGTACGTACACGTGCACTCTTGGGTCGCTCATTGTTTTCGCTGTCTCCTCCCATTCAAGGCCTCTTGTGGGGTGTTCTGCGTACGCTTCGACGTTTGCGACGGAGGAAATACGTAAATGTGCGCTCAGCGCCACCCAGCTGTACTTGCCCCACAACGTACGCGGGCACGCACGACACACTGGGGAGAGTCAAGGTGGCTGCAGGTTAATTACCTGCAGGTAGAGGACAAATTAAGCCATTTTTATCGGGAGGGAACGATTGCGCGTCAGAAAGAAAATGTGATAAGCCTTGTTTGGGGCCCAAAAAAAGAGCAAACACACCAGGGGAAAAAAAATCCGTGGTCGTGACTCATTCCCCGCTATCTGTACAATTAATCTGCTCACGCTTGTGTCTCTCTCTGACCCAAAGCGAATGATATCGTGGCGCACATTACGAACCCGTGCGAGATGAGAAGTGAGGAACAAAAAAACGCTTAGCTGCTTCGCCACCTTCCTCCCCTGGTGCTTTTGGCACAAAAAGCAAAGCTTCACAGTTTGCGCAAATATTTAGTTTGTTTGAAGGTAACACCTTTCAAAGCCAATTTGACATTGGTCAAAAAGCCTAAAGAAACGACCTCTGCAAGGATTTTCTTCTTCTCCGCACCATTGTTTTCTGGCTGCTGCTTGCCAATTTGACACGCGGGGTAGGCATCTCTTTCATCTTTTCTGGACCTGGTCTATCTCAAACGCTCGTCAATATTCATGCGTGACTCCCTCGAAAGATGGGCGGGAACGTGAGTGTCGCCTGTCTGGTAAGGTTGGGTTTTTTTATCTTTTTCTTCCCTCTTCAAGGACATTTTTTCCGTACTGCAGAATATGTTTTTGCACGTCACACCAAGTGAGATATTTAAACACTCTTCTGGTGCATGAGACAGATGTTTTGGGGATACTTTAAACCACTCCGAAGCCTCTTCAAGAGATGATGAGCACAATTTTTTGGGTCTAGAAAAAACTACAGCGCTTTTGGGGGGCTCTATTTGCATTCAGCATGGGAGCACGAGCCATGCAGAAATGCTGAAGCATCCTTGACTGCCTGTGTGTGTGCGTGTTTTATTGGGGGAACGTTGAGAGTCCCTCCTAATTGGCACAAGGATGGGAAAGTATGGTATGTACTGTTTCTGCCTGCCCTCTAAGCTCGTCCCTCTTGTGTAGTTCTGCTAGCCACTTTAGGAGGTGTCTCACGTTTCTTTCTGTATGCCATTACGCACTAGACAAAAGCCCTTCTCGTCTTGAATGCAAAGTGTCATGCAAAAAACAACCCATGTTTATCATAGGTGCCATCGTCTGCTAGCCTGCCAGTTCGGGAGACGAGAGGCGTTGCTCTTATCTTCGTTTTGGGATGCGCTGAAAGCACCCAAAATCTGTACCCACGCAAAAATGGGTCCCCCCCTCTTGTCTATCATTGCGCGTATCCATGCATGCTCCTAATAGGACCGCGTCTCTATACATATAAACCAGATTTGTTTTTGTCAGCTTATCACGCATGTGTGGTAATATTCAATAAGATAAGACAATTTACCATACCTCGTGACAAAAGTTATGACCACGATAGCTCCATGACAGCTATCATCGCTATCAGCGTGGCTCAGCCTACGCTCTTTTGTCATCTTGTGTGTACAGAGCGTGCTACTACTGCTACTCCAGTACTACGCATTCCGCCTACCTCTACTACAGCTTCTTCCACTGCTGTCCTGTCTGTCTGTCTGTCTGTCCTAAAAAAGAAGCGCCAGCTGGAGAGGAAGCATTCCATTCAAATCAGCAAAGCAGTGATCGGAGGAAGTATTATCTTTTTTCTCCTCACTTTTGTCCTGCACGTGCTCGTATGCTTGTACGTTTATGTAGCGTGGCCTCTCTTCCCGAAAATATCGAAGACCTCTTTTTTACACGCACACATGCTTCTTGGCAGCAAAAATTCTGCAAGTGCTGCATGCATAGGCGGAAGTCGCAGCGTTATTTTTGCTGCAGAGCGTAAGCGTGCAGTACGGTGTTCTACGCTGTTGGCAAGAAGTGCCCCATGCATTTTCCAATCATGTAACAGTTTTGTATCCCTCATTTTTTTTGTCGGCCTCGGGACGTTAGTTGGGGTCTCAGAGAAGACATCGGCTGTTGATGATACCAAAAGAATAGTTGTGGTACTCTTGACTTTCTTCACTTTCGGCATGCTTTGATGCTGCAGTTGCTGTTGAGTCTGAATGGAGCTTCCCTGAAAGTCCCGACCAACGTCATACGTGTGATGAGGGCCGACTGCCAAAGCCAAACAAAACAAGCTGTGAAGAAATATTGGTGAAACATTCTTCTGTAGTCACGTCAGGCTGTGACGGAGAAACCCCACTGCATGTGCGGTGCTGAACCCGATCGCAGCCAAAGGCTGGGGAGGTCACTCGGGGTCATCTAGGAGATGTGGGACTTTTGACGCGGTTCCTTTTTTTCAATGGCTCTTGCAATGATGCCAATTTGTGCAGGAACTACGTACGGCACATTAGTATGAACTATCCCATGCAGTGCATTGCAGTGGAAGTAACAATGAAACTTTTCAATATAGGAACTTTTTTAAGCACTTGTTGCATCCGAGTAGAACAATGATGAATGCACGTATTGTTTCCTACGATGTACGCAAGTAACTACTATACAATACCGTACAATACTACGCATTGTACACAAGTAAACTGACCCCAGCCCCAAGGGCAGTCAGTCAACGTTACTTGACATAACTTCTATGGCACAATGAATATTGGTGCATTATAATTGATTAATTAGTTACACTTTATGTCCGTCACACCGTCTTGACAGTATCAAACGTCGTAAAGGGAACAGATGACGGTGAAAATGCGAGAAGCCATCGATATTGCCCAGGAGGTGTTTCCGAGGAAAGAGGAATTTGCTGTCGGTTGCCGAATCTTTTTACCCACAGACCAGGCACGAAGCTGCAAAAAAAAGAAAGTGCAATTCTTTGCTCTTCGTGACTAATTCTGACTGCAGTTCATGAGCGGAGTAATTATGCATCATCGCGTCATTTAATCTGGGATACTAACGTTGGATTTTAAAGTCTTCGTTTCGTCATTAACTCTGTCGCTGTTTCTCTAATCATCATCATCGTGTGATGACAGTTTTTTCCGTAATGCCGCGAAATGACTGTTTATTTCCCATCAAATCTGTCTTTGTCAGGGTTGTTTCTCAGAGTTTCTTTGGCTGCTGTGAATGATTCACCGTTATGAAGTAGCTTGACAATGGGCTTCCTCATAAGCTAAGACTCTTACGGATGCCGAGTAGTTAGAACTCTCCGGATGATATCACATAATAGGTCCATTCTCTCATTACTACAGGTAGTGTGTGCATAGCCTCATTAGTGACAGCGATGAATACATGGCGTCTGAAGAACAGATGTTGAAAACAAACATAGCTGCTCCTGTCACTTGGGCTAGCCAGCAGTGACTAGCCTAGTGGCATCACCTGACGGAAATTTTCCTTCTTCCTTTTCACACTTTCCATCGCTGTTGCTCTTGCTGCAGAGCCCCAAGTTCGGGCTGCTGACAGTCGTGGTACTACAGAGAAATTCATTGTTGCTGTGCCCGCTGAGGCCTGCTGTTGCTGCTGTACAAGTCAATTCCACCCACATTTTATGACCATAAGTGGGGCGCCCATTTCTGCTCCCACCTAACGAAAACAGCACCCGAATTTGGGTGATCAACAGCTGTAGCGGATGTTGCGTGCCAAAAGCACAGAAACGTTCGAAACCAGGAGGACGATGATGGCTCAAAAATGAAGTGCTTGCTTGAGCGTACGCAGCGCGGCAGATAACGATTGCGTTACTTATCCATACTCGCTGTAGAGCAAAACGTAACAAGGTCTGCACGTGTGGGGATGAAACTATCTGATCCACCTGCTACGACTGCGTTCAGTGTTACAGACATGGACGTACAGGGTCTCGCAAAAGCTTGCCAACCCCTATGGTAATGTCAAGCGACCAGACTAAGTTTGTATGAACGATTTTGATCTTTTGACACAAGATTAATTCTGCGTTCCCACTTCGAATAGACTATTTTAGAGAGACCTTTCGGAGCAGTATTGAAACACGGCTCTGGTCTTGGTAAATTTCGTCCCATGCCTTGGTCACTCTGACATGCTTGAAGCTGTAGACATTTTGTTCAACGCGTAAAGTCATAACCTGCTACAAATGCTTGAAATGTGAATGGATTTCAGTGAAGGGTCGTAGCACTGATCAAATGAGGGTCTTTCCAAACTTGCGCGACACACTGCGTGTGTGGATGAGTCTGGAACAGTGAGAGGGAGAAAGAAGATGAGGTAGGTTCATACGTACGCACGTAGAAGCCTTGCGTGGGAGTTCCCCCATCCCCCCCCCCAACACGCCCTTGATGTCACGGGACAGTTGTTGTAGGCAGCAACTAATAGGCACTTTGCTGCTGTCGAAATCAGCAATTTTTCTACACCTCCCATTGTTCAGCGGGCGTCTCTACCCAAGCACTAAGCTGAGACGACCTGACGCTATTTGGGCTAGGAACATCTATATAAGAGTTGACAAATGTGTACTGCAGAAGTTTATTCAATCAGCGAAAATTCAGGGCGCCTGAGCCTTAGGCAAGGTTTTTTATGCTTTTAGTCTCTGCAAGTGCAGTTTAATGTCCATAGACGGACGCCCTGCGCTGGTTCCACCTGTTTCAGCAGTTACACGCGTCGTCGTCGTCGTCTCAGATTAGGTGCGAGACCCGCACTTAGACGGCGCATCCAACCACATTAAAATGCGGACACTTCTGGCAAAGTTGCTGTTTTGCAAAGACCAAAGCGGGAGACTAAAAAAAACAACGAAAAGCATTAAAAAGTCAGCTTCGATGGCTCTTCTCTCCCTAACTCTTATTGCCAGCAGGAAGAAAGATGGAGCTGGATTTAATTGGGAGTTACTGTATTCGTGCCGTGATCACCGCAACGTGAGGTGCAGACCCCGCGTGCTTGCGTACCAACATTTTGTGTGTGCGTTGTGCAATTGCTACCTGCCTAACTGTATCTGCCACAGAAAAAGGGAGACGATGAATGAGATAAACTTGACTGCCTACGGACGCACGCTTGGGCTAATAATCTTCCTCCCAGTGCCGTTTCTCAAACCACATAGGATCCAAAAAAAGTGGCAAAAAAGGCAGATCATTGTGGAAGAGACAGGAAATTTATAAGAGCCTGAGTGAGGAAGAAGAGAGAGTGAACAGCAACAGTGGATGAGTGAAGCAAAGTGGTCGCTCTGGCTCTTCTTTTATTTCGTCCAGTGGTTTCTCCGTTTCACTCAAATTAGTCTTGCGTCCGCCGAAGGAGGAGAAGACGACTTTTCTTGCGTCCGACGTCCTGAGTGTTCGGCAAAATCCTCATTTTTCACGTTTTCTCTCCAAAGTCTGGCTCAAACGATCCCTTCCTCATGTCCGCCGTATGCACGCGAAGGAAGCTTCAAGTTGTGGCCGGGAACGAAGGTCTGTGAGCTGCTGTGGTGGCAGCAGAGTTAGCAACGTCAGTTTGGCACGACATTAGGGGTAGTTTCAGTTCCAGCTTATTGCCTGGACAACAAGCCAGGTGAGGCCTCGATCAGCTAATGACGCTGGCACGTGTGCAGCCCTTGGAGAGCGTCACCGCTCCCCTCCACACTATGAATGTTAGACAGTGTTGGATGTGTTGGAAGTTCTAGCATGAAATAGTCTATCTATTAGTTACTTTCTCCAGAGAGACGCTCTCTGGTGCATCCGTTCATTGTCACTTTTCTTTGTCACGCCCCGTGATTGTCGAACTAGGCTCAAAATAGATAGTCACTGTTATCAGAATGAGATTCCTGAGCTTCACGTAATCGACAACACATGTGCGAGCTTCTTTTCAGTAGGAGGACACTTACACATTTCTCACTTTACTACGTATTTACCGCTTAAAGTAAGTTATCGCCACAGCTTAAACGGTGGTGTACAGCGTACACATTTATTTCTGAGGAGGAGGATTAGGAGGGGGAGCCAAGGATCATTTCACAAATCAAACTGTTGTTGCGTGGCTGCGGCTGTGGCTGCCACCCTAAACGTCCCTTGCTGAGTCGTAACAAAGTGGGCTGCTAATGTGTGAATGGGGCGAGGTGGGGTGGGGTGGGCAGAGCTACGCTGCACCGGACTGGGGTGGACACACCAAAGTCGATTGAATAGTAGCAAAATATCGTTCCTGCATAGGACTCGGACACGAAATGTTCGTTCCTGCGCGTACCCACACTGGACTCGGCCTCTTCAGGAGTCCCTTATTAAGTCTGGGTGTGTCATACAGATTGTCGATTTGTAGATTGCCTTAACTTTGTGGACGGTTGGGATTCTTCTTCTTCTTTTCAGTGGACTCTGTGTTGAGCTCGAATCGTGCTGGTGTCGAGCCTAAAGTAGAGGAAAACGAAGAAATCTCTTGTTTTGCTCCACTCAATGTTAATCATGCACTCACAGAGTCTTATGGAAGTCACAGAGTCCATGGAAGCTACAATCATACAACAAAGCATGACGCCGCCGACGATGATTCTTACATTTCCAGTATAAGTCAACGACCGGTGCTGAACACACATTTTTTTTTAAAAAAAAGTACTGATTGTCGATTGTCTTGAAACTAGCGGAAATACATTTACATGAGTGAGGGGTGGGGTTGGGGCCGGCAAATTTGGTATTCTTAGCACATTTACACATATGACCTTTAATTCAGCCCTGCAGTGACAAAACAACTTGTTTGAAAGAAGTAGCGAGGAAGAATACAGGTGCGGATTTGTAAAGGAATTTCAGGGAAGAAAAAAACAAGATGTCATTTGTTTAGGCCACGTTTCCGCGTGCTTGTGTGTGTCCTGAGCCTGAGTCTGTGTATCTAATGTTGCCGCAGATGGCCTAAAGTGAATTTATGAAATCATGTCAGCCGCTTGGTTGTCATGCCTCGTGCATCTTTCTATGGTGTGTGCGCTTGGGAGTCCTTTTCTTCTGACGGTTACAAATACTGTGAGTTAATTTCAAGCTCGAGACAGCAGGAGCTTACAAGAAGACGCTTTACCTACTGCACTGACGATTTGTCTGTGTTGTGATGCTCCAATAATTGTACGTGCAGCAGATACATATTCATTTGAATGATACAGTCGATTGTTGCGCTTGGTAGAGTTGTAGGTGCTTTTTTGCGCGTTGAGAAATAACACAAGCAGCACAGACTGCAGATGAAAATGCCTGCCACTTTTTGCTCTAGTCCTGATAACCTCATCGAAACACTCAAGTACTTCTCTCTCACGCACACGCGAAACCCATATTTCTTACGAAGACAAGAGGTAATGATAACAATGATGCGAGCTGAATTTAAGGTTATTCACCTCACACCTGGTCTGGGCTGTTGGCGTCTACCCAGTTCATGACGCAAAGACAACCTTCATCTTCCTCTGCTGCTGGCGAATATAAATGGCTAGACAAAATTGCGCTGCTTATTGCACACCAGAAAATTATGGCGATCTCAGGACCAAGAAGGCTATCAGGAAGATGCGCCCATCCCATCCAATCCCCAGCCAATAAGTCTCACACTTCCTTATCAGCTTCATCATCCGTTGAAGGTTCGGACCAATTTCTTTGTGACTTTGCCAAATCTCTTTTGACGATCGTGCCTTCCATCAACATTTAAACGGACGCATTGGTGATAAACAGGGGGAAATGCGGAGAGAGTAACACTCGTGGAGACTGCTTGGAACAGGGGAACCTCTGGACTACAGGGTGGGGACACCTCGGACTCCTGGTCCCAGAAGAGCAAGTTCTGCACAACGAGATCCATCGTCCTTGGTGTTTTTGGTCCGGATATTCTCGGATAAAAGCTGAAATGACGAAGAAAAGGCATTAACATACTTGATTAAACTTTTTTTTTTTTGGGGGGGGGGGGGTGAAGGCTTAGCACCCAATAGACGCACGAACTTTTACTTCCGGGACAAATTTTATTGATTAAGAGTTTAATTTTTCTCCATACCCACACACGGATAGAAGAAACC
>JAAUXU010032844.1_pt1 | contig 31250 bp, 33 predicted proteins | sample 7278151 | NCBI WGS metagenome assembly JAAUXU01 (sample SAMN14350113, study PRJNA611818) | marine sediment metagenome | isolation source: surface marine sediment (1.8m) | place: French Polynesia: Moorea | collected 2018-08 | reverse complement strand
GTAGTGTCTGTGTGTAGAGGTGGGTTGGGGAGGGGTTGATTTGGGGCGTGGGGTGGGGGAGGGTACGGTACGGGGAGGGGTGGGGTGGGATAAGATGAGAATTTCTTCTTTTTTTTTCACTGAATGTATGATCTTCTTCTTCTTGTTTGTATTGGATGTGCTGCTCTCGTTATACATCTTCTTGCTGCTTTTTTATACTGTCGCTGCTATTGACTAGCGCTCTCGATCCTTGCTCTCTTGCCTTCTCCAATGCTGTCCGGCACAGTCTGATCTTCATACATTTGCTGGGAGGAAGAACACGCCGCCGCCGCCGCCGCCACAGGCGTTACGGCCCCCGCCGCCGCCGCGGCAGCCGCGGCCGCCGCGGCCGCGGCTGAACGCTTCAGTCGATCTCTAGAGCCGCTGCTGCCGCCACCGCTGGCCGAGCTGGTGTATGTAAGCCAGGGGTGCGTGAGGACGTCCTCAGTGGAGAGTCGCAGGTTGGGATCCTTGCGCAGGAGGCATCGGATGAGGCACTTGCCTCGAGTGGAAAGACTCTCAGGAAGACAGAAGCTGCCGCGTCGGATCTTGGCAAACAAGCCCGTGTGCTCCTGGCCGTGAAACGGGTACCTGCGAGAAACAAATGTGGGTGAAATCGGCTGCCTTCTTCACACTACAGAAGAGTAGAGCCCTCGTGTAACAAAGGTACGCACCTTCCTACTAGCATGGTGTAGAGCATGACTCCGAGTCCCCACATGTCCGCTGCCCTGCCAGAGTAACGCGTGTTGGACCTGAGGATCTCCGGACTGACGTAGGCCGGACAGCCGTGCTTGTCGGTAAGAAGATCATCAGACTCATTCTCCAGGATCACCGCGTCTTCCAGCGACTCCAGCTTGAGCTCAGTCCTGCAAACGAATTGAAGGAGAACAACTTCAATATCAAGTCGGCTTAAAACACCTTTAAATATTAGCAGTCAAATCATGAAACTTCTCCCTGCCCCCCCTTCCTGGCACCATGCATTTTCTCTCGTCGACCTGCCCACTTGGCTTTTGTCGTTTGTTCCGTACTCAGAGCGGAGAGATTGACCTAAAAAATTTCCCGTTATTGCTAACTGTTTTTACTATAGCTCTGTGTGAATGCGCGCTCGCCCCTACGCGCGCGCGCGGCGGCTGCGGCGGCCCAGGTCATCAACGTGCCGTACCTGCAGCAGCAGCAGCTGCTACCACGCACGTATGCAGTAATACCAGAAGTAGTACTGCTATCTCACTAAAGGCAGTTTTGAAACGCGAACGTGAGGAAATCAACGATTGCATTAAGCAGGTTTCTAACCCTCCTCCCCCGTCCTAATGCAATGATCTAGCGGGATGTGTCACAAACCCTGGGAGGAGGCAGAGCATAGCGGGGTAAAAGCGACCTCATTTCTTTCTTTCTTTCCTCTTCCCACTCACTCTTAACACTTAATAGTGTTTGTTACACTGCATAAAAGTCGGCGCAGACATTGGGCGCTTTGAGGACTGACAAAAGTCAGTGAAAGTGAGGACAACGCGGTAAGAAAGAGACGAAGAAAAAGCTTCCGACATCCTCGGTGCTGCTGGTGGCGAGCCCTTGGCCGCAAAAAGTAAAGCACGATGTCCATACGTAAATGCACCGTAACGTACGGTAAAAGCGAGGGCAAGTGACGACATCAGGAGTGACCCTCGGGGATGCAGGAGAGGAGAAGAAGCAGAAGAAGGACTCTCTCCCTCCCTTCATGCCTCACTCCCTCTCCCTGGCGGACCCTGCCCCTATTAAGCAAGCAAGCAAGCATAGGCCACAATCGACCGCAGCGGGATCACGTACAAGTGCTACATGACTCGTACGAAGTTATACAGCACGTCCATCATCATCATCATAGATGTATTTGCCCGCGCAAACGGGAGCGCCGAGCTGGCTTGTGAAGAAGGTCTTTTTGTGTCTGTCGTTGGCACCGGGCTGCACCGTGACAACGGCTCCGCATTTTGAGACAGTTACAAAGACACACAACAACAAAACTGTACACACACGAATGAAAGTGACACGCACAAGCAGTTACAACCTGCGCGCCGCTGGGCAGAGAAGGCAGCGGGCGTCAAAATGTGGAGAAAATGTAGAACAGTCCGTTAAGATGGCTGAGAGCTGGAGCACACGTGACTCATTAGGGGCCGTTGCCCCAAGTGGGACACTTGCACTAGACACACACATATGCGGCAGTATTCGTCAGCCACGCCATGCACATGTGCCCAGCTCAATCTGCATGCGTATCTGCTGGGGGATTCCAAGAAGAAAGAAGTATATGAATATACTCAAGTACGATTTAAACGGTCCATGTCCCCCCCTCCCTTCCTCTTACACACGTGCACCAACACTTAGCGGTGTTGTCGTATGTGTGCGCCAGCGACGAACGCAGGTGTGTTCATCCTTTTATCCAAGACAACGGATCGAACGAGCGAACGAACGAGGGTGGTTTGTGTAACGACAACGGCGCTGGCGCTGCCTCGTGCATTGACGACGACTGGGTGCTCGTTTGCTGGGCAACAACACATTTGCGTCGCATGGAAACCTTCGCGCAGGAGGAGGACATCACAGATGAAAATTCAAGAAAGTTGTGGCGGCCGCCGCCGTCACCAACACCCACGCCAACACCCACCACAGCAACCCCTCCGTCTCCAAGTACACGTCGCCACTACACAGAAAGAAAAGCCGGGTGTTGCCTAAGCAGCGCCATTCTGTTCTGGCCAACGCTACGCACACAAACTCCCCTACACACACACGCCACCACCACCACCACCAGGGAGACACAGAGAGAGAGCGCGTATGCACCTTCTCGGTCGCGTCGACGACCATATGCACGTTACAAAACACACTCACTCGTCATGGTAACATTGGGCGCAGGTCGACTATTACCTTAGCAACCTGCATACAAAGCTGGACACAACGTAGTAACGCAAAAATCGCCACCACAGACAAGGGCTTGGAGCACACGAGCAATGCATATGGGATGGAGCCTCAGATCAGCGTGGCTGCTCCAGTATGGTAGAAGAAAGAAAGAAAAAAGATATCTGCTTGCTACTACTCAGCGGGCCTCCTTTTGTTTGAGGAATGCAGACAACTGCAGGGGGGGTAGAGAAGGGGACAAAGAATGTTTCGGCGCCAGCAAAACTTACACTTGCTACGATTCCCCAACTAAATAAACAGAAGGACCAGGACGGCAGCCAAGTTGCAACCGCGATAAATTTCAAGTTCACGAGAGGACCTTGAATTTCTTTCCTGAAAAGGCGAGGGAGAAGCAGATCACGACCGCCGCGTGCGTGTGCGTGGGGCGCGCGCACAAGGACAATATGTTTCATGGGAGCAGCGATTGTTACAACCTTCGTCCGCACCAGCAGCGCGCGAGCAAGCGAGCGAGCGATTTCAAAAACCGAAGGTCTTCTTTCAGCCCGACCTCCCCAGTCTTCTAATACTGTCTCCTCTCCCTCTCTCTCTGCCTTTTCATTCTCTTCAGGGTCACCATTGCCGCTGCAGCTTCTTTTTCCGTACGTGGATACGTACGTACTACTAGTAGTAGAAATGCAAAATCTCACCAAGGTAACAGTTTCGTACGGTTTGCAAGAGATGCTTGCTTGCTTCAGCAAATGTGAAGGCGTGCAAAATCGACCTGGGGGCTGTGTTCGTTCCGCGTGTCCTCTCGGACCGGGATAGATGGACAGCAGAAGCTTGATCACGGTGGTGCGGGTGTCCCCCCCCCCTGCTCCCCATTCACCCATCCCCTCCTGCGGTCAACCATGCCCCCCACATTTCACCCCAAACTGGTCAATATCGTAAAACCGATGCTGTAAAAGTTGTTCTCGATGCCTGCTTCTGTTCACAACATGAGCGGAGGAAAAAGTCATCATGGACTTTAGCGGGAAAAATGGCTGCTTCTTGGTACTATTCGTTCTCAATCCGATAGTATGATAAGTCCCAAGAAGCGATGTCGAGGTACACACACTCCCATCATGCGAGGCGTGACGCTGCCTCTGCCTTTTATGTACCCTGCTACGTCCTCAATTTTTGTCGGTGGTCGCTCGCTTCAGACAGAGGAGAGACTACAAAAGTAAAGCAAGAGAACAAAGAACCTTGCCAGACGCGATAAGAGGAGCGCAGCTCGGTTATTCCCCTAAGAACACCTGCACCACCACGCAATGCTTTGTGCACGTACTCACACACACAGGTATTTTTCGAAAGAGAGAGAGAAGAAGAAGAAAACGCGGCCAATCAACCTTTTCGGACACTAAAAATCTTATTTTGGGCGGGTCAAACCTAACTTGTTACACACTACAGAAGCTGGGCGCTAATAATTCGTTATTCTCTTCAGCAGCCAGCAGGTAACTTTACTCAGCAGTGGCGGCATCACCGCGATCCCTTTGTTCGTCTTTCTTGAAGACCACAGCTGAGCATGATCAGAGGAGAGAGAGAATTCTTTCATCGATTCTACCAGGATTTTGCGGACTTTTTTCCGTCAGTCGGGGTTGAGGTTCTTGACGACGATGTACGTGTAAAGCGATACCACCGAGGAGCGTCACCGTGCCTCCTCCCCCCCCCCTCCAAGCGCTGCCAATGGCAACAGCGGTGTCGATGTTACCCTGACTGCGGCGGGGAAACAAAGCGTCGGTTGCCTGTGCTACCATGCAACAAGGCAGCGGCTAATATGTGGGCTCTCCCTCCATGTGTGAAAGAGAGGAGAAGCACAAACTCGCACACACAATGGTGATCCTCAATCGGTCGTCAACACAAACACGTGCACGTAACTTGGACGGCGCACCGTCAGCAGCCCCACGGCCAGCAGGTGGTGGTTGCAGCCGCACACATGAGGGAGGTGCGCGGCGTGCGCGCCAATGAGAATTATTGAAATTGTCAAGGAGTAACCCAGGGAACGACGCGTGTTGTTGATACCACCAAAAGCCTGTCTGTCACATGAGCCTTTCCACCACGTGTTACTTGACGACGGAGGAGAGAGAGAGAGTTTGTTTTCACTTGCAATAACCCTCCGATGGCTTTACGCAAAGCTCCAATCCCCCCCTCTCTATGAGCCATGGTAGTGGTATTGAGAAAAACATTGCATAACGAGATTGGAAAATTTTTGCTGGCGCAATGAAAAGTTGAGCAATTATCCAGCAACCAAATAAGTGAACTTTCTTGAACGCAAACACCTGCAGAAATGAAGCTACCATCTGATGTGCCCACACTTATGCAACTTTGGAGCATCGATGGAGTTTTCACGCAGGTGTGTCAAAGAAAGAGATCAGGTCTGATTTCTATCCTCCGGAGGAAGGATCTTGAAAGGGTCACACACTCACACCTACGAAGAGATTGATATGCAGGCCCCGCCAAGAGAGAAAGGTTGAACCTGTGCGAAATCAGTAGGCGGCAGAGGCAGAGGGAAGAAACCTTCGCCATTGATGGAGGGGGAACAGTTAAGTGTCCGTCAATGCCAGTAGGAACTGCCGCGTGATGAACTGCACGCACACACATATTTGTTTTGAAAAGCAACCACTCATAGGTGCATGAAAAATCTCTCTCTCTCTAAAAAAAGACAAAGGAGCCTCAACTTCGACGAAGCCCCCACAGGCAGGCAGAGCAACAACTGTGTCTTTGTCCATGCGAGTAAGCACACAGGAGGCAACAACGCTCGCTCCTCTCGGCTCGGACCCTGATAACGGGGGACGCGACGGTCGGACGGAACAAATAAAACGTGTCAGTGCAAAAGATTTCAGCATTGTCGCCGTCATTGAATGCGTAGCAGATCTTCCAGCGAAATGCTGACGACTTCAGATTTTTGTGCTGCTTCCCTCCCTGGGGAAAAGTGCTGAGCAAAGTAACGTTCCAGGTATCTCCAATAACAAAGACTTGCTGACATCAGCGAGCGTCAAAAAGTTTCTCTCGTGCCAGCAATGTCTGCGTAGTCCTGCAACTCGCAACTAAGCGTTTTAAACTGCACCAGCAATGTCTACTTGGTCTATAAGTCGCAACTAAGCTTCTTCTTTACCTGCACCAGTATTATCTTTATCATTGGTGAGATCCCTAATGTATGATACATGTTGAAAGCCGTCCCCCCCCCTCTCCTGCTCCGCCTTCGACGTAACATAACGTTGCTCACGTAACAATAGGCCGAGCATAAGAGAGGACGTTGCCTTCTTCACATCGTCGTCAGCCGCAGTCACGTCCGCCAAATAGTTACCGCCGTCGCCTGCCTCAACTGTGCGGATTGCGACGGATCTGTAGGCCGGAGCAACGGCCTGCAGACAGAGACAGATCCGCAGACATTCTGACGAGAACGATGCAACGCTATGCACGGGCCAACCGGGGCTGGCGTTACACATGTGATCCTCAACCAAATGTCCTACCTGGACTCTGAAGAGAAGACAAACTTCCTGAGCTTCAGGTCCCTTAGCACTATGCCCTTGGCGTGAGCCTCATGCACCGCGGACACAATCTGCCTGAACAGCACCCGGGCCTGATGCTCCTTCAGTCTCTTCCTGGCGCGCACGTACGAGTGGAGGTCAGTTGACGACCCCGGGAAGAGGAGGTAGAGAGAATCCTGACCCACGAGCACCTCGCGCACGGGGCTGATGTGCGGGTGGCCGGACACCCGGTAATGAGCGATCAGCAAGTTGTGGCCAGTGGGGTTGTTGGGCACCACCTATGGAAGATAAGGGAACAAGGAATGTCACGAGGAAAAAGTTCATACGAACATTCGTCATTGAGAACCTTAATTATTCTTTGAAGATCTGAGTCAATGAATGGATGCAGTGTGTCACCCCCCCCTCTATCTTTCTTTCTTTTACTCACTCAGTCACTCATACACACTCTCTCTCTCACCCCCACACACACGGACAGGCACGCGAACGCTCGCGCGGACAATTTCAAAGGAAAAGTTCTGCTCGTCGACCACATTAAAGTCCTTGGAAGGAGAGAAGGCGTAGGTGGGGACGCTGCTGCAGCAGCAGTCAAGTCTCTTCTACATAATCCATGCAGCACGGGCACAATCGTACAATTTTCTCTCCCCTCCAAGGCGGCTGTTCAAGGTCGTGTCCCTCACCTTGCAGACCAGCTCCTTCCCGGTGGCGACCTCCACGCAGCGATGAACGTTGCTACCGCCGCACAGCGGCTCCAGCAGCAAGAAGCGATCGCCAAGTACCTTGGCGGAGGACGCGCCGCCGCCCGCGTGGCGCTCCCGGGGATCACGTGAGCCGGGGACCTCTGAGGGCGGCGGTAGTGACGAGACCGGGTGAGTGTCGTATCGGGCAATCGTCGGCGGCAATGGCGCCGGCAGCGGCGGCAGCAACGAGGGCACAGACGGCTCCTCCGATGTCGCCTCCGAAGGCGGCAGACCGCTCTCCGAGACCGAGGTGGAGGAGGCGGTGGTGACGGTAGTAGAGGCGGCGGCTGGAGTCGGCGACGTCGCCCGAAGATCGGTGGCCACCGGGGACGCCGGGGCGGACAAGGAATCGGGCGGCGGGGGAGACGCCGCTGGAGATTCGACTACGGTCGGCGACGCACTGGTTTCCTCCTCCTCCTCCGTCTCTGACTTGGCTCGCTCTCGGCCGAGTAACGCCGAGGCCGCTGCCCGGGCCGCCGCCCTCGAGACCTCGCCCAGTCTCATCCTCCCTGTGCCTCGGGAAGCCTCCGAGACCCCCGTCGTCCCCTGTTTCTTCGGGGGGATCCCTCGAGGTCGTCGTCCCAGTTGCGCACTACGCACAAACGGATGAGAGCGAAATCTTGGGAGATGGAGGAGGCCGAGACAACGCGGCCTCAATTGCTCTCTGCTCTTTTGCCCGAGGCCGCACCCCGCCGGAGCTGAACACTGTGAGACTCCTCCTGCCTCCTCCGGCTTCGCTTCTTCCTCGGCCTCCGCCTCTCCACTCCTCGGCCCGCGGAATCTCGAGGAGAACAGAGAGAAGTAAAGAGAACAGAGACGAGAGCAAAGCAAAAAGGGAAGGCGGCGGCGGCGGCGTCGCTGGCACAGACGAGAGCGCAGGCGGGGGCGCAGGCGTCGATGGTGATGATGAGGGCGCGCGCGCTCTCACTGCTCTAACCAGGACTGGAACCGGGACCCGGGCGGACTCACCCTAACATCTCTCTCTTTCTCCTCCTTTTTCCTCTGGGTGCTCTCGGCCAAGGGGGAGAAGGGAGAGAAGAAGAAGCAGAGGCTGCGGGCCGGATTACATGGGCGGGCCGGCGGCGGATGACGCGGAGCGGACGGACCAGATCACAACCCTGATCCCCTCCTCCTTCCCACCACCTACTCCTACTCGAACGGTCGCGTCTCGACTCAGGCAGTTGGCAACCCTGGCCCGACGGCGCCCGGGCGACTCCCTATTTGAACCCTGTTTACCAAAATACCTTCAGAAAGAAAGAGACACTCGAAGTGAATCTGGTCGTGCAGGGGTCGCGGCCAGCTCCGAGGGGCGCCATGTCCTTCGGGCAGTACTGCAAGTCACACTCCCGGCGCCAGGACTCCGGCTCCGCCACAGGCTCCGCCACGGCGTCTGCCACGGCCTCCGCCACCTCCGCTGCCTCTGTCGCAGAGGAGGATTCTCGCTCCATGGGGTCGGTAGACCTGTCACGTATGCTTTCCTCCGCCTCGTCCATCAAGCACACCCGCCGCATGGGCACCGTCGCCTCAGCCATTGTGAGTTTAGACGTTTGAACGACGTGCGTGGAGTGCGATCGTCAGTTCAGTTTCGCGATTATGACGTTGTTTTGGTCCGCAGCAATTGTTGCGGGCCATTGTTGCGAAATTTCGTGACCTGTCATAATCCTGAGACTCTCGTAAGTCATGTACGAACGACAAACCAACATCTCCTCACTGTGTCTTAAGGATTCACGCCGTAGTTAAAAAATCACTAATCAGTTATCAGCTATCACCCTCTTTTAACGCTTCAAACCCCCATCATCCCAAGTCTTGCCAGAGTCATGGACAGAGAACTTGAACTTGGACTGCATCTCCTCTCAGTGACGAGAGCAGTGACACATTCGTTTCGTGAGACTTGTTCTGCAGCCTCTTCATCATCTTCAGCAGAAGCATCCTTGGTTGCGTCCCACACACCCTACTGCGTCTTGATCAACTAGTAGGCTCTGAAGTGCTTCTCTCCCCTCTCATCCATTCGGCTCAGTGTAGAGTTGGCTCGTTCAATATCAAAAGTCTTGATACTGTCTTGAAGCTTGTATGTTCTAATTGAAGTAACGAAAGTGTCTTCGCTATGTGCTGTTGTTGCGAGTATCGTCTTCACGAGACTCTACTGTATTAGCCTTTGACAACACTCGTGCAGGTGCCTCTTCAGCGGGTGAATCAGACCCCGATGGCCACCTCGGGAGAGCCCCGTTTGCTGGCTACCCATCGCCGTCGCATGGGGAGCTCCACCGTTCGGTCCCGCCACAACCAGCAAACTCCGACTCACAATAACTCTTCCACGACGGCCACGGCCACCGGCACGGAGGAATTGTTTCCCAACACCGGCGCCAGGAAAAGCCAACAACGTTATCTGGACTCCCTGGCAGAGTCGCCGTCGCCGACAAAAGAGCCACCGGCAAATGCTGATATGTCAGAACCGCTTCAGCATTCGCGACGCAGTCAGTCACAGCCTCCTCCGTCGACTTCGTCGTCGGACAGGTCGACGACGCCTGTGCAGCGGCAACACCATGCCCATCCCCTCGTGACTCAGTTCTCCGAGAGCGGCGGACGCGGTACAAGCGGAGGAACGTTAAAAGTGAAAGATGCCGTTTACGCCGTGCTCAAGGTGATCGGCACTGGCGGTTCCAGCGTCGTATATGAGGTGCTTGACGAGAAGATGAATCTATTGGCCATTAAGAAGGTTGATCTGTCTGAGGCCAGCGAAGCAGAGGCCAAGGGCTACATCAATGAGATAAAACTTCTGGAAACGCTTCAGGGACAGGATCGCATCATCCGAATGTTTGACTACGAGGTCAGTGTCATTTGTACGTGCAATAGGAATGTGTAAATATTCGACAGTGTTCTCTTTTGCTGTAGCTCACCGAGGACTGTCACACTTTGTACGTGGTTATGGAGCGTGGAGACACGGACTTGGCCTCGCATCTGAAACAGGCCAGCGGCGGAGAAAAGGGGCGGCCGATCATGGCGGACGTGCAGCGCGTTTACTACTGGCACGAAATGCTTCAGGCCGTGCAAGTAATTCACCGAGCTGGCATTATCCATTCTGACCTCAAACCTGCCAACTTCCTCATTGTCAAGGGCAGGATCAAGCTCATTGATTTTGGCATTGCGTCCGCTGTACAGAGTGATAAGACCAGCGTGGTCAAAGACACCCAACTCGGCACCTTCAACTTCATGTCGCCTGAAGCCATTCAGGATCTTGGGAGCGGAGGTGGATCTGAAGATAGTGGAGACTGTGGTCCTCGCATCAAGATCAGTTACAAGTCCGACATTTGGTCTCTAGGATGCATCCTCTACAGCATGACCTATGGCAAAACACCCTTTGCAGACATCCGGATCCCCATCAAAAAGCTGCAGGCCATCACGGACCCCAGTTACGAGATTCCCTACCCTGACAACAAGGGCGATGGCCCCGTCGATCCACAACTTGTGAACACCATCCAGCGATGTCTTGTTCGAGATCCGGCGAGGCGCGCCTCCGTCGAAGAACTCCTTACGCACTCCTACCTCAGACAGAAGAATGGTGGTGGCGTCATATCGGACTGCAGGTCCGAAAGGCATTTGTCAGCTTCCGCCATGGATATGGCGTCGGCGATGGACAAGTTAAAGAATATGCTCACACCGAATACGAAGAGAGGACTGGACAGAGCCATGCAGAAGCTTTCGAGAAGTGAGACGAATCTTTCGGGCTTTTCGGTAGAGACTACTTAAATTCATGTTCAAGGTACAATCGACTCTTAAGCTATGTTTCAACCCTACAATCGCCTTTGCTCTTGAGAATTCATTATGACGTAGCGTTCGCGTTTAATACACCTAGCAAGACATTCTACTGGAGCTGTAGCATTGTTCATGTGACTGTGCTAGCCTGGAGAGTGTCACACCAAGGAAAAAGAAACCTATCTTAGTTATGCGGCGAAATTGGATCAAGGACGACCCAGTGTGCCGATGTCATAGCTCTCAATCTTCTCCTGTATGACTATTTGACTCCGAGGCGGCGTCCTTAGTCTGCTTTTGCATCATCACCGTCTTCTGGAGCCGGACGAAAGTATAGGTAATTGATAACAGAGCTTCTGCTGCAGGAAAAAGAACATTTCTTGCGAGTGATTTGGCTTCGGAAGTCTTGCCTTGCTGACCGTTTGTGCGTGAATCAGTACTTCAGAGGCAGACGTTTTCCCCTCAGGACTCGCGCCAGTTCCTGCTGCTCAGCGTCAAGGAAATCGTCCCCTCTACTCTGCTTCACAGCCGCATCCTAGCGCGGGGACTTAATATTGTGGAAGGTACTTTTGGACGTCCTTGACGTAAGCGAGGCCAACTAGTGAGATGCGTGCAACTCATCAAGGTCAATCGTTCATGTCGAAGTGGTGAGAGGTTTCGTGATGGTAAGAAAAATGTTGCAAGGTCAGACGTACCGCCATGTGTGAAAGAAAAACAATAAACATTGGTAATAATGAGGAGAAAAACTTGCAACACGCTGGTTTGATCTCGATGAAGTTGGGCCTTGCGGAGTCTCTAGGTCTCTTTATCTTTGATCTCGGTCATGCTTAAGAAACCCGAAATATGTTGAGGTGAGCAGCCTCAGTTTCCTCAAGTTCACCATGGCGGCGGCCTTCTGCGGTTCCTGCCTACGCCTGAAGTACATCACTTGGGCACCAAGAGTTGGGCTTCTTCAGTTGCGCTGTGCAAGCGCAGCAAAGATTCCCGAGCGCTTGGTGGAAGTGACCATCACGGATAGGTAAGACCACAGAAAAAAGTTGACTCCAACGTCCTCAGGCCAAACAGTTATTTCTCCCCTTCTATGTGTAGTCCACCACTTCGTCTGAGCTTCGGGAAATTGGCCAAATTTGCTGACGGCAATGCCGTAGCCGCCATAGGAGACACATCAGTCCTAACTACTGCCGTCAGCAAGAACAAGCCAGGCAGCGGAGGTGCCTCCTTCGTCCCGCTGACTGTCGACTATCGGCAAAAGTCTGCTGCCGCTGGTCGAATTCCTACCAACTTTCTGCGGCGCGAGATGGGCACCTCAGACAAGGAGATCCTCACCAGCCGAGTGATCGACCGCTCCGTCCGACCGCTCTTTCCCAAAGGATTCGGACAAGACACGCAGCTGGTGTGCAATCTGCTCTCCGTCGACGCCGACGCCAGCGCCCCGGACATTGTAGCACTGAATGCTGCCTCTGCTGCTCTCGCTGTCTCCGACATTCCTTGGAACGGCCCCGTGGGCGCCGTCCGCGTCGGATGCGTCGATTCGTCGCATATCGTCATCAATCCGTCGAGAAAGCAAATGGCTCGCTCGGACCTCGACTTGATTGTGACGGGCGACGTCCATGGTCAAGTCGTCATGCTGGAAGCCGAGGCCAACAACCTAGATTGGGTGCTATTCCTAGAGGCCGTCGAAAGAGGACTGAAGGGCTGTGCAGAGATTGCTAGGGCTATCGCAGAAGCGGCCACCACCGTCAAGCGAGAGATGCCGCCGCCGCCTGATATTCCTGAAGGCCTAGTCAGAGATTTCGAGCTGCTGTGTTTGCAGAAGGTGCGCGGGATCTTCTGTGACACCTCCCATGACAAAGTCTCCCGCGATCGCGCCATCTTTGAAGTAAGAGACGATGCCATTGCAGCACTGAGAATCGACTATCCCACTGTCGTCGATCTCTCGATTTTCCATGAGATCTTCAACCGGCTGTGTCGCAATCAGATATCGCAGTTGGCTCTCGAAGAACGAATTCGGGTGGACGGACGGGACTTCCGTCAGTTGAGGCCGGTAACGTGTGAGACAGACTTGCACAGGCCGCTACACGGGTCGGCGCTCTTTCAGCGAGGTCAGACACAGGTTTTCTGCACGGTGTCACTCGATTCTCTGGAGTCGGCGCTCAAGTCCGACCCTGTGTCTGTGCTGACTGGTGCAGTCAAGGAGAAGAACTTCTTCTTGCACTATGAGTTCCCTCCCTACGCCACCAATGACATTGGGCGGACTGTGATAGGGCGAAGGGAGTTGGGTCATGGAGCTCTGGCGGAAAAGGCCTTGCGGTCGGTCGTGCCCAAAGACTATCCGTTCACCATTAGGCTGACATCAGAGGTCCTAGAATCCAACGGTACTATTGTTCTCCATGGTATATGTCAGCACGACAAATGAAATTTCTCTCCATAGGTTCTTCTTCTATGGCTTCCGTATGTGGAGGCACTCTTGCCCTCCTGGATGCCGGAGTCCCGCTTTCCGAGAGCGCTGCTGGCGTAGCTGTCGGTTTGGTCACTCAAACAGATGAAAAATCTGGGGAGATTATTGAACACTCGACTCTTCTGGACATTTTGGGCTTGGAGGACTTCCTTGGAGACATGGACTTTAAGGTCGCCGGTACCAGAACGGGCATCACTGCGCTGCAAGCTGATATCAAACTCCCGGGAATTCCTTTCTTCGTAAGACACATGCCGATGTTGCACATTATCCAGGGTATGGAAATTATTACCATTTTTTTTCTCATCCAAGATTATCAAAGACGCCATCGAGTTGGGCACTGTTGGAATTAACCACCTGCTAGACATTATGGACCTTTGTCGCGCGGAGCCTCGCACCGACAAAACCAACCTCCCCGTCGTCGAGAACCTGAACGTGCCAGCGTACAAGAGCGCCAGACTTCGTGGACCTGGCGGCATGAACCTACGCCGCCTCACGTCCGAGACTGGCGCGCGTCTCATTCCTGCTAGCAACGGAGACGACAACGATTGGAAGCTGTTTGCTCCCAACGCTGAAGCTCTGGCAGAAGCCAAGGAAATGATCGAAACTCTGATGGCCGATGAGGAAGGCGTGCCCGAGTTCGAGTTCGGTGCCATCATCACGGTCAAGGTCTTGGAGATTAGGGAGAAGACGATCCTGGTCGAGATGCATCCCAAGATGGCTCCTGTGCTCATACACGTGTCGCAGTTGTCGGCAACGAAGGTGAGCAGTACATCCTACAGTGACAGTGCAACATGCTACGTATGGACATGAATTATAATCCTGCTAGTACAAAGGCACGGTTTATAAGTGGGACTCTTTTCAGGTGCTGACCACAGACGCTCTTAACTTAAAAGATGGAGACACCATGCAAGTGAAATACTTTGGCCGTGACCCCGAGACCGGCTCCATCAGACTCTCGAGAAAGGCGCTCACCGTCGCATCGGCGACGGCCGTCAAGATGCTCAGTAAAAGCGCGCGAAGGTAGTGCAAACTTTGTAACTATATGTTTGTCCATTGGATAATAAAAAGATGAACCGTGATATGCCTCTCCCGTCTATTCCATCAGCAGTCACCGTGACGATAAAGACGCCAAACTTGATAAACTGCTCAACGAGGTGATGGCTGCCTCTTCAGAGCTGGAGGAGTCCTTGTTGAGATTATCAGTCACAGAGGAGGAGCTGCTCTCGGCAAGAAAAAAGTACCTCTTTTTACGAGAGACCAGCTATACCAACAGACTCATGGCCGAGGCGTTCATGCACTCCACGTACGAGAAGTACCAGAAGCTGCTCTCCAAGAAGAAAGCAGTGGAAGAGGTAGCCAGAATGAACAGAACCAGGGTGGTGAAGCTCAAGTATCAGCTGGAAGATGTGAAGAGGAGAAAGAAGTGACCAAGCTATCTCACACAGCAAAAAACACACGACAAGATTCATTCAGCTCCAGTCATCTAGTCAGAACATCAATTTTTGCATATGAATATATTTCAACAATGTCTTACAAAATCAGCCCTCTAACTAGGTAGAAAGAGGCCTGTGGCCAGCAGTAGAGAATTAAGATAAAATTGCTCCTTCTTGTCGGAGGAACGTGACAGTGTGATCCCCCAGCATTCATTGACAAGACTGGCCTGGTCCAGATCTACAAGACCGCAGGAGCTTTGGAAGAATGCACGATCAGTAACAGATAATAGCACCAGTTCAAACAACAACTGTCTCACAAAAGTCTTTGCTGGAAAAGGAGCTCAGTAGTTGGCACACCTCAGAAGTAACGTCAAAAAAGTCTGAAGCTGCTCAAAAACTTGTCTTTGACACACTTATTTCTGCATTAAAGAGGGATGTCGAGGACGGCGCAAGTCGGTTGCAACAACCCGCTCCAAAGTATGCGTCACCCGAGTGCGACTCTGGTTATCCCTGCTAAAAAGCTGTACACCAGCAACTAGAACCCCGACTGCATATGTGCCTTCACCGGGTGCGCAATAATTTGCTTCCTATGCCAAATGCTTTGCAGCTCTACTGTCAGATTATGCCATGTTGGGGTTGATGGACAAGGAGTTCTGTTGCTACTAAGATGTATAACAAGATCATGAGCACAGAAGAAGCCACTCATCACACTAAGGAAAATACACAAACATTGGTTGTCAGATGGCGCAGGCGCGGAAGGCATGACAATGAGAATTGCAAGAAAAACAAGTGAATCAGTTGTCTTGCACGAGGGTTATTGTTCTGGTCAAATTCCAAGCTTATGAAGCTCTTGATGAAATGTTTCTCCTACATTTAGGCAGCGGCACTGACATGAAAATAGTCTTTCACTCCATACTTTAAAAAAGCTCGTGTGAATGTACTTTGGAATGTACGGCTGGACTTGACCTTTTATGCACGTACAGACTGGAAGAAGTACCCGGCTAACACCCCTGCCCCCCTCAGATCAACTTCAGCTACTGAAAGCGATTATAAAAATGACACTTGAAGTTATGTTTTGAAGTGAAACTTCCTATAGGTAAATGTACGGTCTCTACTTCCGGCTCAAGTTGATCCTCTTGTAGTAGCACACATTCGATCATTGCCAGAGCAGTTGAAACAGCGCACATTGATATGAAGCCAATTCTACAGAGCCGGGATTTTTCAAGCCTGAGTTGAGTCTTGCCAGTTTGATTCCGGTGCGATGCTTATGCAGACGGTAAAGTCAGGCGAATTAAAAAGGGGATATTGCAACTAAGCCGCTGGAGCGATCTTTTACGTAATGCATTTTAATTTAAGATTCATGCTCGAAAAGCTCGAGCTTGAGGGCTTAGGGTAGCGAGCTTTCCGAGCTCGAGCTTCTACCCTTCAAGCCCAGTCGACCCGAACCTAGGCTCGATACAGCTCTTGCCAATTCTGGCGCACCCGGTACAAGGAGTACCGAGAAGGTATGGGATTCAACCATGCGAATCTTCTTTGCCCAGCCTGTAACACGTGCAGTAACAAGTGCAGGACACGAGTTACGTAATGTCAAAAACAAAGCTCATTTGGGCATTTGAGCATAAGATGGGTGCCCAAAAACTGGCTTCTTCTCGACCTGAACGGAGGAATGCAGAAGAAATGTGTCATAAATAGCATAAATGCTGAGATGCAACAAAGGAAACCCAAAGGTGACGTTGCAGCGTCACCTTTTTGAATTTATATAAGGGGAAGGCGTTGTCGGCCGTGATGACATTACAGCGATACCAGGGTCTGAAAGCACATCAACGTGTCTGAGGTGTCCGGTAAGTTGGGGTGCAACAATGATCATCGTGTGAGTCAAAACTCACTCGTAACTTCTTACTTGAGGCACTTTTTCCCCCATCTTCGACACCTCTTTTTCGACTTGTAAGAAATTAAAAAGGAAATAGTACAAAAAGTTCACCTATTGCTTCTTTTTGATTTTTCTCTATCTTGATGCTTTGCTACTCCAAAAAAGTTGGTAGAAATTAAAAAAAAGTTGTTCTCGCATCGCTGAAAGACAAGGGCCTTCTTCACGCGTCCTGGAGTCTCCCGCGCCCCGCACCATCTACTCCTTCATCAAGGCCAAAGTCATCAGATTCCTTTCAAAACTCTGCAGAGAGCACAACATCTCCAGAAAGACAATGTTGCGGGTTGTTAAGGGGGACCCTGGTCCTCAAGTCGAGAGTCAGGGCCGGAGTTTGTGTGTAACAAATTCGGTCCACCCGATGGCAGAAACAAGTGATACATTGTGCATGTCACAATATAGGTTCTCCCTCAGTCCCTGAGCCTCTTCCAACCCAGTCAACATCCTCCCTGATTATAAGGTCAAACAAATACCCACGAAATATTTGTGTTAGATGCCTTAAAGATGCTTATCTCGGTGCTGTCTGCGCTTATCCTCGTCTGTGTCAGTTCGGCCGAACCCCACGATGGCCTCGTCGCTCATGAACATCCCCACCCGCCGCCAAAGCGGGTCGGGCGGCTCAAAGCGCGTATCCACGATGTGGGGGGCACCGTGTACGCAGTGGACTCGAGGACCATCTTCATCCAGGTCCGTGACGTACAGTTGGTAAAGTCAGCGGGGTCGTTTAGGTTTACGCTCATGTGGCAGGAATTTTCCTATGACGGCCAAGGCCCGGATGCGTTCTTCTGGGTCAGCAAGACGCCGCGGCCCGACGAGAAAGGGGGTATCATCTTGCCCTACCCGTTCGAGGGTAAGTTCTACCCCAACAAGAGCAGGAGGCCGCGCAGGCTGGGCAAGTACGACAAGGTGAGTGCAAAGCAGACAGCGGAGTAGTTGATGCCAGTTGTCAAGAGGCCGCGTGACTGCCTTCTTCTCCAAGGTGGACGTCACACTGACGTTGCCCGAGAACTGGAAGGTGAGCGACGTGAAGAACCTCTCCGTGTGGTGCAGGGGCTTCGGAGTCAACTTCGGCGACTTGGAGTTCACCAAGGACCTCTCCGAATTTGACAACATATGATGAGGGCCGCGCAGATGGCTGTGATCAAAAGAATTACTTGGCTTCATCTTGACACCTTGAGCTGTATTTTTCTTGCCTTCTCTCTGTCCTTCCTGGAAGAACCCTGAGCATCGCGTGTAGGATCTCAGACCCTTTTTAATCGCTCTGTTAAAAACGTCCAACAAGGAAATAATACAGAAATGCACTTTATAACAAACAGGTTTCCAAATTATTTACTACTGGACGATAGATTTTTTCGTCAAACATTGGCGGTGTCAGGAGCGTCGCTCATTTTTTTTCAGCGTGCATGCATGAATAAAAATGCTGACGGATCTCTTAGAGCAACTTTTCTTCCGGATTATTAGAGTTCTTAACTAAGTGTTTTTCTCTGTGCGATCCCCCCTCCCAAAAAATACAGGGTGAAAAAAGGGTTATGCTTGTCTTGGCGAGTCAGGTCTTCTTCAGATGAGCCTGCATAAGATACAATTGTCATGCTGCTGGCGAATGAGCAGCGGCTTGCTCAAAACTGTCAAGTTGAGCGGTGCCCATTTCTGTGCTGCTGCCCCTTCATCCATATGCATCTGGCACGGTTTCCTTCTGTTTGACCGGGACTGTTTCATGGAACCTCTTGAGAAAAACTGGAACCCGACGAGAGAGGCGACGTCGCCGGGTGGAAGACGGGACGGAACGGTGACGCAATTCGAACGTATATAAGCGGAAGTCGTTGACTGAGGACGCCAACAGTCAATCAGACCAGCTCATACAAGCAACGACTCCGAAGAAAAATGAAGGTGAGAGAGCACAATTGTTTTACTAGGGTTGCTGAAACCGTCGTACACGTAGTCGTTCACCTTTGTGGCTCTGTTCGCCGTGGCTGTGGCGGACCACGCCGAATCCCCGGTCTATCCCGCCGAGTTGCCCGCGGAATACTCTTATGAGTATGCTGTCAAAGACGACTACGCCGCCGTCGACTTCGGCCAGAAGGAGGAGCGCAACGGCGTCGCCACCACCGGCGGGTACAGGGTGCTCCTGCCCGATGGAAGGACGCAGGTGAGGAGACGACTTTCCTATCGTCAACATACAGGCAATTCACAAACAAGTGGCTGCAGATCGTGACCTATACCGTGGCCGACGGATACTCGGGCTACGTCGCCGAGGTGACTTACGAGGGTGAGGCGAGGTACGAACCCCCAGTGGCTGCCCCTCCCTCCTACCCTGAATCTGCCCCCTTTTATCACAAGCCCACGCCCGCCCCCTACCCCGAGCCCTCTTACCCGCCCCTGGGAGAGGAGGAGCCCACCGACGAGGAGGCATCTGAGCCGGCTTATGACGCCGCAGCTCAAGCCTACAATTACTATTAGGCCCATATTATTGCATACATGTTATTTTTATATGTTGCCTCTGTTGACATTTCTCGTTAAAGCTTATGAAGAATTAAATTCATTATATTCTTTTCTTAAATGCCAATAAGCTTGCCTTTTTATTCAGTCACATACATTTTTGATTCCACCATGGCTGACGCCCACACTCTGGCGAACGCGTACAGGGAAGACCAAAAGTACAGTACTTTTCGGACTATAAGGCACACCTAAATCATCCAAAGTTCTCAAAAATGTGTGACAATGCACCTTTTAATCTGGTGCGCCTTGGCTATGAAAATAGGATAAAATATTACGTGTGTAGCCACATTCATTCAACTCCAGTCACCCATTCAGTAGGTCACTTCCTGCATATGAGTATATTTCAATATTGTCTTTACAGAATCAGCCCTTCTACTACGTAGAAAAGATTTCTCTGGCCGTTAACTACTGATATACCTAAGCTCCTTGATCATGATTTTCTCCCATGATCCATCATGCTAACAAAAGACTCAATGCTTCAGTCCAAGCTTACTAAGTAATGATCAACTTGAGTATTTCCTTAAGAGCGCGAGTATGTGGCACAGTACAGCACATAAGAGTCAGTTATCTTACGTCAGTATTCTATGTTATGTACTACAGTACAGTGGTCTTATACCTGTACTGTGTGAATGTGCGCTGCCGTAACTCACGAGTGCTTCTATCACAAACAAAACGGCATCATTTTGCATCATTTCTACAGCTCCTGTACGACCAATGTTGCTTCCTCAGCTCCTCTGAAGTCCGAGAGCAATGTCTTCTCCTTGGGTGAGTTCAACTGCTCCTTCGGCTCCGACGGGAAAGAAGCGAAAGCTCCAGTGCAGCTCGGGGCCGGAAGGCTTGGAAAGGCCTCCTCGTCGTCATTTTTAACCTCCCCTGGGGCTTTTTCAACGATGGCCGATTTGCTTCTTACTGAACCTCCCGGCGCTTCTTTGTCGCCAACTGGCGTAGGATCTGCGCTCCCTGCCTTGGCTTCGTAGTCAGTTTTCCCATTCTCCGCCGCTGTTTGTTCTTCGGCATCAACGTCGACGACCTCGACAGAAGGCGCATCTACAGTGGTAATGACGAGCGCCAGCGTTGAGGGCGGCGGCGGTTTAGTAGCAGCTTTAGCTGTCGATTGATGCTTCTTCTCGGCCGCCAGCCTCGTGAAACGTTGCTGCAAATTGTGAGGATTGAGTGTGATGTCACTTTTTAAGACTTCCAACGCTAAACACACACCTGCTCGTCTCTGAGACCTTCAATGACACCAACCACGTCCTTGTTAGAAGGTGGAGGAGTCAGTCCAAACTTGCTGAACTGCGAAAAGATCTCTGGATTGTGGTGCAGAGGCTTGGGCTGAAAGGTCAAATCATCTATAAGTCCAACAAAATCCGTGGGACACAATTAAAGAAGACCAAAACCTTGGCATTCCTCCTTTCATTCCTAGAATTCCTCCGACTTGTCTTTTTGCTCACGCCAGGGAAGAGGGTGTCGTCGACGTCTTCTTTCTTGTAAACAAAGCCTTCTCTAACTTCCACCGGCGTCAAGGTTGGGGTTCCTGCTATCGGGGTGCCGTACGTCGAAGAGCCATCCGAGCCCGGAGGCAGCAACCCCGAGGAGTCCTTCGTCCTTAAGCCGCTCTCGTGACTACCTCGTCTCGGGTAAGCGCTCTGACAAGGCACTGATAGCAAACCGCCGTTTGTGGAGAGCTGCGGTTGCTGTGGCGGGGCAGGACTTGAGGCGGCCAGCTCAAAGCGGAGGCAGTACTGGATCAGGTTCGCGAGAAGCGCAAGCTCTTCCTCGTACGGTTCTGCGTTGGCCTTGATCTCCTCGCTGAAAGAAATGGAAAATCACATGCACTGAGGAAGGAAGAACATGCTAGCAGCACTCTCACAGCTCCCTTTGCTTCTCCGCCTCTGCCGCCTGCCTCTCCTCCTTCTTGCGCGTCCTCTGCTCGTTCTTCTTCTCGTAGAGGAACCTCTTGTACTCTGTCTCCTGAGTCCTGAATTCCGACACAGCTTGGCGTTTGGCGGCGAACAGCTCATCGATCTCTCCCTTGACCTTGTCCAGCTCTTCTCTGACCTCGTTAGCATCACGTTTGCAGCCGTCCTCCACTTTCTTGACCTCACCCCGACGACGGAAAAGGTGGTCACGACGCTCTCGAATCTGACGTTGCTGTTTCCGGAGACCGTCCAACTCGAGCTACAAAGGAAACAACTGCGTACAGACAGAAATGCACTTACCCATACATACGTACGGGCACGTACCTTGAACTTGTTGTGATCCTTCAGCGCCTTCTTGGACCGTTTGAGTCTGTTGACCTCGAGGATGATCTTATTCTCCTCAGTCCTCTTGTAATGGTGCCGCATCATCTGGTCTTCTAGGGTCTTAATCTCTTCGTTAATTCGATCCTCACTTAGGTAGGGGATGCCAGCTCGAAGCTTCTGCAACTGCTCGCTATGACGATTGACCTGTGCATATCGGAAAATGGCACTCATCAAGAGTTGCGCAGTCACCTCGCATCCAGGGAGGATCGTCCGAGGAGCACCGTCGTCTTATCTTATGTAATGTTACGTAAGTCACATACCTCCTTGTTGGTGGCAGACAGTTGCTCTTCCACTTTGTTCCTCTCTTCGATGATGGCCTCTCTGTCTGCACGGCAGCGAGAGAGCTGTTCCCGGAGACCTCGATGTCGGTCCTGGAGAAATCGGCGGCGACTCTCCAGTGTCTCCAGCGCCGTCGCGATCTCTTCGATGCGGCGATCGTGGACAGCGCGGTTAGGCGGCCTCGGAGCTGAGCTCCCGTTGGCCGTCACCGGAGGTGGCAGCGACGTCAGCGGAGGCGGAGGAGGCGGCGGCGAGGAAGTCATTGCTCGGCGGGGGATGGCCAAGACTTGAGCTATGACGCATTTAGAAGAGGATCAACATTTCCAATCCTTCCTGCCGCTGTTGCTGATGGAGAGAGAGGAGTCCTTCGATCGCACAGATGAGAAAGCCGCGTACAACGGGCGAGAAAGACCACGAAACCGAGTTCGGGCTTCCCCCTGTTCACATCAGCTGTGTTTTTCGCGTCCGGCCTCTACCAGACTCGTCCGGGCCGGTTGTGAGGGGGAGCCAAGCAGTGGCCGCGGCTCGTCTTCCTGCCCCTATCGGGCCTGTCCCCTGCCTGCCCTAACAAGTTGAAGATCGGATCAGGCATAGGGATGGAAAGAAGCTCGAGCTTGACTGGCTCGAGAAGTTCTGGGCTACCTCGACGAGAAGCAGGCTCGACACCCCTGAGCTCGAGCTCGATTGAACCAATAACTGAACTGCCCAGGGGTGGAATGTTTTTTTTTTTAACGCTGCGTCAGAGACAGAGAAATTGTCTCGTACCAGAATTTTTCCGAGAATCTCAGTCAATTCGCTCCTGGCACCAAGTTTGTGTGTCAGCTGTCAAACCAAGGATTAAGAGGCCGTCGTCTTATGCACTCGTGGCCTAAAATTGCTGGCTGACTCAAAATTTTCAGTACTTTCTAATTCTGGTCATGCCGAAAAATCATTTCATTTTCGCTCCAATATCATGAAAGTAGAGGAATGATTGGCTTTTGTGCTTTTCTTCGCACTTTTATGCCATGACGATGCACTGGAGGAAAAGGAGTGCAGATAAGACCCCAACTGGTCTTGTCAACAAGGCTACTTAGTAAACACTGAGCCAGCTCAGTCGTTACTGGCTCCATACATCTTGAGCCATCATGAACAAGCAATGGCAACAAGCACCTCAGGCAAGTCAGACAGAATTATTTCTTAATTTCTAAATGCTGCACTTGAGGTACCCGGATTTAAGTTCCATTAACCGCATAAGTAGGGTTCTCTATTCTTAGTCTATTTCGACGTACATTTTACTGATGCCCTCCCCTCTTTTTTAGATAGAGAGAAACCAGTTTTTGACTGAATTTCTCCTACATTTCAGATACAAAATCAATCCAGAAAAATTTCCCGAAATTTCTTGTATATAAAGTGCAGACTCCCATGCAGAGATGAACTGCAAATTATATTTTATATTTTTTAGTAAGTTCTGCAAATGAGGAAAATACGGACGTCCACAGCATCATGCACGTGCACTGCACAGTTTATCTTTGCTGCTAGATGGCGATTTGTCGTCTCAGATTGAATGGACCAGCTCTTTTGGAACACTTTATACAAATAAATAGTTGGTGAACTTTATTCCCTCAAGTTCTTCCTGATTGTTGAAGTTGCGGTGATGTTGCAGTTGAAATGCTGTTCAGAAATGGTCCACACTGCGCAATTGCTGCCATCATGAGTGCGCGGAGGTTGAAGTCCTCTGCAGTAAGCATCACGCATAACACCTCTGACACAAGACTTGGAGACCTGGCTATAACAATCACGGTCAGTCACTTCCGATAAAGCCAACTTGATGTCACTCCAGGTACAAATGTTACCAAGGCTTTGGAGCTTTTTGATGGTATTTACCAAATGGTAAATTGCTTCTACAATTGCCAACATATTCAGAACTTTACATAGCTATCACTATTACTTAGCACTGGTGTAGCATGCCGACTTCTTACTGGAGATTGCTACTTTAAGAACTCAGCTGCGAGTTCTTCATTTTGAGTTTTCTCTCTCCAGTCATTTTTACACAATAGCACAATTGTGAGAGCTACATAGAGGAATTATTATTACACACATGTGCATGATGAATTTCGTTGTGCAGTCTGTCAAAACAAAATTCTCCAATACTTTTAAAAAATTTCATATCCAAGCACTCCTGACAGCATGGTTTACAGAGTTAATGAAGGTAGCACAGCCATTGACAGTTTGACTCGATCCAGCACTTTCCCTGCATGCTACTTGTACATCATTACAGAAGGCGACTGATAAAAGCACATGTAACCATCACAGATTAGTCTCTTGGCGTGAGTTGGAAGAGTTTTCGAGTCTTTATGAGACTTGAGGAAGCATGTGCCTTCTTCATTTAGCCAATGAGGGACATCAAGGGCGGGTGAAACTTCAGGAATGTTATATCCATAGGTTTCTCCTATAAAGAGAAAACAGTCCTTAAACATGCAGATCTACTATAAACCGAGTACCGTACTGATGCAGGACATATAGGAAATTCGATTTTGAACCAAATGTAGTTGTAGGGCGGCGTCATAGGCCTTTCTTAAGTAAAAAAACATGCATGTGTGATAGATTCACAGGGGTAGTTCCCAGTCCGGAACCCAAAATGACTGCAAACAATAGAATCTCGATACCAGTAATAATGCTTGGGCATGTAAGTCATGCACACACTCTCTCTGTTTGGTGGATTAGTGGCATTAAAGTTCTGCTCTCCACCAACTGTTCCATGCAGTTCATCCTGGCTTAATACAGTATGCCGTCGACCTCCTATTCAGTGAAACCCTTTGGAAGTCGAGGAAAAGACTACATCGGAGGTTGACAAAAAGGGTAGTCAGAATTCCGTTTTCCAGGAAAATTTGACTAAATTGGAGGTCGATTGTACTAACCTTTTCGGTCCGCCATGGAGTCAAAGAAACACCAAGGAGTATCCGGACCAAGTGCACTTTTGGCAAAGGTCACATAGTGGGAAGTTTCAATGCAGACCACAGCAAAGAGTTCCATATACATGCGAGGTATGGAGCCTTCATTCCTGCTGAAATTGCACACTACATACAAACACGAACCTCAGAGAAAACAATGCCTTAACATCTCACCTGTTTGCAAGGAAATCTCTGGGCACTTTCAAATCAGTAGGCTTATGCATCTTTCTCTTTTGGTGGCTATGCAAGGTTCCCATGCACTCTTCACAAAAGGCTGTGCTCTCCAACCCAGTTCCGTGATCTCCTAAACAGTCCAGGCACTCAATGGTGGCCACATTGCTGCAGCAGATTATACACTGTCGTGGTGCTGCAACATTTGGAGCATGATGAATTAAATTACAACATCAAAGAAACCCCATGTTATTCTTACAGTCCTCTATGATGTCAGTGACGTCAAGGATTGGGCTTGGCACAATTCGATCATAGACCTTGAACTGTCTGCCAAATCTCGGCATCTGAAGGATAAGCACTGAGGGGACTGTTTTCAGCCTGACATTAGAGGTGCGCAGTGATTGCTCAAACAATTCCTGCACTGTTGGCAGTTCCAAGGAAGAGTCTCTCTCAACAAATAGTTGATACAGATGAGCTGTCTGTCCTGAGGACAGCTCCAAGAAAGGATCAGCCTTCAGTGTCTGCGTCAACAATGAGTTGAGAAATTCTTCTGGATCTGTGGTGGAATCAGCACTATGAGAAGAAATCAGATCAAGAAGACAAGTTTAAGCACCAACCTTTTTCTTCTGACATGAGCCCCTTGACTGAAGTCAGACTATCTAACAATTTCCTCAACTTCATCACCCGGTCTGCTCGAACAAACAAATTTTTCCTCAAGGGATTCACAATCTCCTCCCGAAGTACTCGTTGCACAATACTGTACTCTGGGATGTCTTGAATTGACTGTGGTCGGTACAACAATGAGTCAAAGACACTGGAAAAAAGGAGTTGGAACAACAACTGTACCGCTGTATGTATGTTTATGTCTACCAACCTGGAAAAAGAGAACATGGCGAACAAGGTGGCATCCAAGTAGCAGGAATTCTGATGCCCTTGCACCCCTTTATTTCTACCACTAATCCGATTGATGTCCGACACCTTGATAGGGGAGTGGAAACCTGTCACTTCAGGACAGTCAAGCCCCCCAAAGTCTTGGGACTTCTCATTCATGGCAAAGTTGCTGAGATCATTGTTATTTTGTTCATCTCCAAACCGTTTGTCCAGCCTGATGTGCGTAAATGGCGCAAATGCTGCCTTGCCCTCAGGACAGGCAAACAGTTGGGTGCCATTGTACCATCCGTTGCTGGCTCCCGAAAGCTCCTCCTCCTGGAAGCAATAGGAAATGATAAATCTGTGAGCACAAGGACAGAAACAGATACCAAAGTGCCATTTGTACTGCACCAAGAGCACCTCCCCACCAGTTTACCAATTCTACTCCAACGCCCTTCACAGATTTGTCGATGAGCCATCCAGTCCACCTGACCACTCCAAAAAATGGCTCTCCATCTTTTCTCAGCTCAACCAGTGTACCAATTTCGAGATCTCCCTTCACAGCTTCTTCAGCCACAGCAACAGGGTCAAACTGAGGTGGTGGTTCTTTTTGTTGGGTGGGACTTGAGGGAGCACTTGAATTGGACGGACTCCGGAGCAGGCGTGACTCTAAGGAGTAAAAACAGAAATGTCATTCTATGAAGGACGGTTCCTTTGTTCAGATTTAAGAGGCAATGCTCGGCAATTTTTTCCCCTATTAATGAAATGACAGTTTTCTCAAGGTTTGTTCCTAGCTTCCTTTCGAGCAAGATCTACTTGAAACACAGCCGAAGAAATAGAACTTAATCTCCTTTAACCAGTGATCATCTCCACCTATCTATCAATCCATTAATCACATCAGACTTGGAAATCAGTTAATGTTTGCCCTCAGTTTTTAATTGATCTGAAACTGGTTTTCTATTCTTTTTGCTCAAGAAAACTGACTACTTTCTTTAGGGCCAAGTAGCAGCAGAAATGGGTACCTGCCACCTACCTGAACTGGTACCATTGACGTGTCTGTTGTCTTTATAATCGACTGAAGCTGACTAAGCTGAGGAAACCGTATTGTGGCAGGATACAAGGATAGCTATTGTAGAGAAGTGCGATCAAAGAAGCATAGCCGTTTTCAAAGCCCCCAGCTCAGATTTACAAGAATATATCTCCATACCCATTATGTGGATATGCACGTGCTTGTTGATGATAGTGTTCATGGTCGTGTATAAGTCGTATATAAAGTTAGATGGGTCACATTAAACGACCATCTAACTTTGGCCATTATGCCACTCAATTCATGCAGAAGAAAAATGAAATCATTGATGAATTGGGGAGGATGTTGTGCTATCAATGGAAAACCATTAAATTAGTGAATTTTGAAATATCAGTCACTGAACCCATCACTGACTCCAACATGCGGTTCTAGTAACAAGAAATGTGACAATCTCGCACCTCTGCCACGTCTCTTTTCCTGGTGGATGAAGTCCCCCACACGAATCTCGTGGGCTTTCTTCCCCCCTTTGTGGGAAGTTTTATCATCGTCATCAGTGGAAACTGTGGACTCATTGTCAGGGGCATGTGGTGTTGGTACCCGGCGCCTCAGCGTCATAGGGTGACGTTTCTTGCTCTTTTTCATGTCATCATTGTAGTCCTCAGCCTTGAGTAGGCCTTCCAGAGGCACCAATGAGGCATGGCCCTTCTTTGTCTTGAAGAGACGTGTATTATGATAGATACCGTCACCATTTCCTATGGGGTTGTCCTACGATGAGAAATCTTGATTAGCTTCATTGTTGTGACGCATCATGAGTTCCTGCATGACCTGAACAGCTGGTACCTCTTGCTGAGGGGAACCTCTCGACTCTGAGGCTAAGAACTCATCACAATGTGGTGGCATTTTAAGAGGTGAGAAGCACATGGGGCCGTAAGGGTTTACGTACTGAACTGTTGAGGATTGCTGGGGTACAAATACAGGGATCACAGCTACGGCAGGAGGATAGCGGAGGGGTGGCAGTGGTGTAAGGCAGTGGCTTTTGTTTTCTCGTGGGGGGTTGATCACTAGTTGCGTCAAGTCAGGAAGGCCCTGCTGGAGGTGCAGCGGAAAACCTGCCGGAAGGCTTCTCCGGTCACGTGGAAACATGGTCTTTACAATCAATCAATAGGCACACCACAAGACTGAGAACATTGCTGAGGTGGAAAGAAAGCAGGACTCGCCAGTGCTATAGCTGCTGACTGGGTAACAGGGTAAAAACGAACTATTGCATTAGCAGTGCAGCACGTGGTGGAAAGTTGCCAAGATGCTTTTGTGCTCACGGCGGGCTGACACGGTGTCTTTAAGAATACCGGCGGATTTTTCCCGCCGGTTCGTAACCTAAGCATTCCTTAAGCTCGAAAAATCTGCATTTGTACGCAGTATAGGGACACTCACGAAGGCAAACGGATCTCCAAACCTCGAGTGATTTTCTCGATATTTTTTTAGAACTGTAAAGTATGCGGTTTTTAGTACATTGCACAATAGTATTTTCCGTCCAAGATGCTCCATGTCGCTCCTAAAAAACAGCCCTTTAATCAATGAAGTGCTGCCTCTCATGTCTCACTGTGCTCATTGAGCAGACTATATGTAGTACAAACAGCACTGAAAGCACTAGACATTGTACAGTCTTGATGAGTAACATCAGAATTACGCAAAGCTTGAGGTTTCAAGATTCGTCGAGTTCCTGAGCATTCCTATGCAAGGTATGATGCTACTTACAAACGCCACTCCTGCAAGGATGCTGTCTCCGTCCACAACGTGGCCAATCCATCTCACGTATCCAAACTCGGCCCCATTGTCACTCAGCCAGACCACCCTGTCATGCACCTTCACCTCAATCCCTTCTTCTTGATCGGCCTTTTCAAACGACTCTGCAATGAAGACCCAGTAATTTTCATTGGTGTGTCTTGGTCCAACACACCTTCTCCTTACTGGCTGCAGGGGCAAAGTAGGTGGAAATCTTTAGTGGTCTAATGTCAAGTCGTCCCTGATCTAAGACTGTCTCTGACTCCGTAGAAGAACAGAATGGTGAAGACACCAACTTACGGCCCAAGAAAGATGCGAGGGGGGACATTTTGACATGTGCTACTCTATCTGCCAAATGTCAGAAGTAAACGGGAACGCACTGTCAGAGAGCTCCTTTGGAAAAGTACAGAAAGGTCCTCTCTCTCAAATCTCCAGGCTGAGGAACCAGCAGGCCCAAAGAGAGGCATAGAAAGCTAAAGGTGATAACATCTCAACCAACGGAAAGGAACAGAAATGTAGTTTAGATGTCTGAAGCAAGCAGGTCAAGGAAGAAGTTTTGCGTCACATGGCAGCCCACTGTTACGTAAACTCATAATATTCATTCTGCTTCACAATGACCCCTCAGGGGGTACAAGGCTTCATGCTTTTCTGCTAAGGTTCACTCACTCTTTTTTGAAGTCTGTGTGGGACTGTAGTCTTCTCCGCTTACTATTCTCACAGTACTGATGGGGCTGGCTGTAGTCCTCATGGCATTGTTTTTCTCGTTTGTGTAGTTAAGCTCATCATAGTCCTCAGCAAACGCTCTAGCATGATAGGCATTGGAGTCATAGGGCAGCAGTTGGGCTGCAGTCACAAACACACCAGAAAGAGGTGCAACATTGAAGTATTGGCGACCATTATAGCTGCCATCGCAGGTTCCATTGGTAGATGTCTGAAAAAAGTCATATTTGCAAGGACTCTTAACCATTTGTCATAAAAGGCTTTACTATCAATTCCACGCCAAACCAGTCACCGGGGCCCATTCCAAGAACCTCGCCAATGTAGAGTATTAAGCCCACTTCTTTGACATTGGGTTTCAACTGGAAGGTGACAGAATCTCCCACGCGGCAGCTTAATGCCAGATGTCGGTTCTTGTTAGTCATCAACTCATAGCGTTCACTTGGAGTCAAGGGGAGCAGTCGACGAAACACATCCTCTTCAATGACTAAGAGCTCCTGAGTAAAGATTATTTAAGTTAATTAGTGACTTGAGAAGCATATTTCTTGATTGAAATGCTTATTCTGGCATATGCAGTACCTTCATCAGCAAGCTGATCTTGATGTTCGGCCTATCGAGACTGACAACATTAACGGATATATTGGTCCTGGGGTCGAATCCACACTCTGGGTCAACCTCAACCAGAGTCCCCTTTTCTACATCGACATTGTTCTCATCTGTGATGTCAGCAGCGCCAAGTGAAGTGAGCCAACCCTTCTTGTCATGCATGAGAACGTAGGCATAGTGGACAGGCCTCTTTGCGGGGGAACTTCCTGCAGATGATGGGGGCGATGGTCGCGTTCGCGGGGGAGGAGCCGGCGGCTTGTGACAGAACCGGGTCTCCTCCACGTACCTTGGGTCGAGCCCAACGAACACGTTACAAAGCAGAAGTCTCTTCTAAATACTCTGGAGACTTACCAACGATGACGTGGATGGGCCATCTTCTTGACCAGGCTCTCTCCTGAGGCCGGCGAGGTCGTTGAGGACGGCCGTCGCCTCTTCCTTGCGGAGATCGAACAATGACAGGCTGGAAATGGTCAGCTTCGTCCAGATCCAGAATCGGACAGGTGTGTATATGCTTGAGCTGCAGTCAGGATTGAATGAGACACCCGCGGCTAGAGTTGGCAAAGAATACGTAACGGCATTCAAAGTAGCCGTTGGAATACACTTTAGGGCAATATTTAGAACGACCTGCTACAGTGTCAAACATTCAGTTGCTCTGAATATTGGTTCCAAAATCAAAGAGTTCACTGACAATGCTCACAACAGCCAAAATTAAAAAAATGCTATGATCCATGTTGCTTGCCTTTGAACCTTGATGGCAGCCCTAATATACGCAGCTCTTCCCTTGTTATAATAACCTTGGACTGCCTATAGATAAAGGGGAAACAAACGTCTGCAGCAGGAATGGGGGAAACAAAACGACTTTTTGACAGTATCCTTTCAAGGTAATGATTGACAGTATACAGTTAAGCAGTGTAAAATATTTAGCACTAGTATGTGACCTTCAACTTTACACTTTTGTCTTGTAAGTATACGAAATAGTATAGATAAACAGGAACACGTCTTGAGTAAAGCAGGCATTGGGCTGCAGAGACTTTGTGGCGGCATCATTGACATCTTCTTGCAGGAGGAGAGAAGCTGTACAATGGGGCTGACAGCCAGCACGATGCAAACAGACAGCTGCGTAGTGTGGCCAACTGCTACATGAGGATGAGCTTTTCCTTCTGCCGCCCCTAGTAGTAGAGCCCTACTTTGAAGGGGAATGAAGCTAACCCAGTAGGTTAAAGAGTCAGAGCTGCAGCAGAACAAAACTCAATGTTTTGCCCAAGGTTTGCCTCAATTTTCAGCTGTTGATCTTTGTCGCGGCAGCTTCGGTCCTCTTGTAGGGGGATCTCAGTGGCACCACCGATAAGTTGACGGCTGATGGTCGATG
>JAAUXU010078210.1_pt1 | contig 31261 bp, 34 predicted proteins | sample 7278151 | NCBI WGS metagenome assembly JAAUXU01 (sample SAMN14350113, study PRJNA611818) | marine sediment metagenome | isolation source: surface marine sediment (1.8m) | place: French Polynesia: Moorea | collected 2018-08 | reverse complement strand
AGACGGACAGACGGACAGACGGACAGACGGACAGACGGACAGACGGACAGACGGACAGACGGACAGACGGACAGACGGACAGAACTAAGCCGCCGTTTCCCGCGATTGTGAAACAGATTTATGGGAAAATGAATGCTTGCAACTACTGGAGGGAGGCGAGGCTCGACTGACCATGAGACCACACACGTGCACGAGTTACGTTTCAATCACACGAAGACCCCGACGGAGAAGTACAAGTTCGGCGAGGACGTCGGCGGACCCATTTGTCTTGCTTTCAACGCAGACCCTTCTACAGGTTGTCTCAAGTTGGAGTTGCAAGGCAGGGTTCTGTTTAGGGGCCAATCGGCCATTACACGGTCCAGAATGGTCAGAGGTTGTTGCAAAACACCACAAATCACTGCCGAAATGTCACATTCATTGCATGCCGGTGTCTCCCGCAGTGCAGTGCCGTACAGGTTGTCTCAGTGAAATTGGCCTCTCGGGGATTGCACGGTTGTGACGGAACGTACAAGGAGCTCCAAAATTTGTCAGCAGGTGCCACAAAGCGTGGCCAAAATGACGTATTTCATTCCTGTCAATGCCTTGTGCAGTGCAATAGGAGGTCCCAGCACCTTAGGGTCATCCGTTGGTTGGGCAATTTTTGGAAAATGCACCTGCAGCATTGATTTCTATGTGGGGATGGACGTGAAATGGGGCCCCAGTCAAATATTTTTGCGTCTCCCAAATAAGGGCTGCGGCCTTACACAGGTAGCCCAGCCAAAAGGCCTCCCGGAGCTGGCCCAAGAAGCCTCAGTCGACAATTTTATTTACCAAAGAGGACCTTCTGAACAAGAGAATAATAAATAACTTTTCTGGCTTCTTCGTCAAAATTACACGCCATAAAGTGAATCTTTTTAAAAAGTTGCATTTTTGGTGTTTAGAAAGTTTACAGATTTCCAACGCATACGAAAAAGATGTGTCGAAACATACATTTTTAAAAAACTTCATTGAGTCCTGGTCATGACTAAAGATGTGGAAAAGTTATTTCCTAGTCTTTTATGCGTATGGTGATCGTGGGTAAATAAAAGTATTGTCTCAGTCTTGTATATTCCTCGTCTCTGGCAATGACAACCTTGCGTCGAGAAACTGCAAATAATATAGGCGAGCGACCCCGACGTCGTCACGTCCACGGTGTCGAACCTGGTCGATGTCAGCATGAACAACATCTGCCAATTCATGCCTTGGTTGCTGACTCACTTCTTGTTGAAAACACTCCCAAAACTGTTGGCGTGGATCTTCAAGTCGACGTCAACAAGCGGAAATGTATTCCAAGTTCGCAGGGGACCCAAGGGAGTGACACCCAACTCCTCATAGTCATTAGTTACTACTCACTTGACTCTTTAGTTAGCAGCATTAATATTATGACATCTCTTGGCCCTATAGGGTTACTTACTCATTTTCCTTTTAAGGCCTTCACCCAAAATTCCGAGCTCTGCTGATGAGTCTGCCCCCAATCATCCAAGAGCCAGGGTTGCCATTAGTGATGTAGACGAATCGTGCCATTCGATTCGAGAATCCTCGAATCTGGGGATTCACTCGATTGGCCAATCAGCATTCGAATGCTTCTTTATGCGCCGACCGCGCGACCGCGCATGTGGCCGTGGCCGCTCTGATGTTCATCGTCTCTGCATGCTAACATGCACAAATGCAGTTTCTTCACAGGCTTTCGACAATAAAGACATGGGGGTGAAGTAAATCTTGACTTTTTTTCTTTTACACCTAGGTAGGGTTAGATGTGACGCGAAGCTCGTATTTGCATTCGATTTGATTCGGCCTCAACTGGGTTTCGATTCGACTTAGTTCGGCCTCAACTGGGTTTCGACTTAGTTCGACCTCAACACGGTTTCGATTCGGTTCGATTCGTCAGGCAAAACTGAGGCTTCCCTTCATCTCCAGCAGTAAATAAATCCGGCGCTCAAAGTTTTCCGCAGTCCCAGCAAAGTGGGTCAAATATCAACAATGATTTACACCTTGCGGGCCTCAATGACTGTGCAGGAGGAGGCAGCGAAGCAGAAAAGAGGAATGTTTCTGACCCAGCCCAGCTCAACCCTTTCCTCTCATCTCCCCCCATAAACAAACGTCCTTTCACTGCGGTCATACCAAGAGGAGCCATGAATAGCAGAATGGAATTCCGACGAAGAGAAATTTCGGTTTTGGTCATCTCTATTTCCCTCAAAAGGCGAAGAAGTTCCTTCGCCAAAGTAGGCCTAATAGTAGGCCTAATCTGAAGTGCAACTTCCAGAGAAGAAATAAACTGCGACATCACACATTTTGATGGCTTTTTTCTTTGGATTTGGGCCTCTTCTGGCTCACACTGTCATAATCTGAAAATTGTCCATGGTCTCACGGGCTGATCCGACGCTTCCTGCCGGCTTTTTTTTTTTTTGAGCTGACGTCATTTCACAGACGATGAATTCTGACACCGATACCAATAGAGCGACGCCTCTTATATACATGATGTCTCTCATCAGTCAGGAGAAAACTGCTGAATGTGGAGAAAAATGTCCGGTGGAGACAAAGGGACGACGTGGTCAGGGGCAAGAGGTACCGGGTGGTCGTCGAGTCCCTGTTCACTGACTTGGACGAGATCAATCTCGGCAGTCTGACGTCGTTTGATACAACTTTGAGGACGCACATTCCAGAGATCGACCTCAAAGGCCTTCTGTTAAAAGCAGCGTTGCCAAACAATGTGTGAGATGGGTACTTTCCGGACACCCGGTAAAGTCGGACACTCTTGACTCACACGCGGCGTGGACGCCATGACGTAAGGAGAGAAAGGAGTCGACCGCCCGCTGCAGATCAGGGCGCCGTTGACTCTTATTCAAAGTTCGCGAAAGAAAGGGTTGCATGCAGTGCGAATCATAAAGAGCAGTGTGATCCACGAAGGCTTTGGTCGGGGACACACGGTCAGAGGCATGAGGGCGTTAAGGAGAGGCATGGGGAGAATTTTTTTGCACTCACACTCCTTGCATGGACAGACTCGCCCCGAGGAGGTCCTGAGTCAGTCCTTAATTATTACCTCTTTGTCGTCCCCGAACAAGAAGTCCTGGCAGTCGTGTCCCTCCTCCCTCGGCGTGACCCTGACCACCACCACCGACTGCGACCTGAACACCGAGTTCTTGTTCTTCCCCTTCATGTCAGCGCATCCCCGCGGTCTCGTCTTCGTGTCGGGCACGAAGGGTGACGGCAGCAGGAGCAGGAGCTTCTTCTCTGGCATCCCTCTCTGCCTGCGTGCATGCGTGCGTGCTACAGAGAGAGAGCCAGAGAGCTACGATCAACCTTAACACTGGCACAGTCAGCGGCAGACTGAGGAGATGCAGGAGAGAGGGGGGGGGACTCTCTTGAGCTGGTGAGTTCGAACCCCAAGAAGGAGCAGAGCAGCAGGGAGGAGTTGTTTTTGTCCGCACCGCTCTCTCTCTCTCTTCCCAGGAGGAAAAACTCTCATTCTCTCCCTCCCTCCTTCTGTTACAACTACTGGCGGGCGCCCAAAACCTCTGCAAGTACCCATCGGAATGGCCAATGAGCAGGGTGCTCAAAAAGCATGATCGGGGCTCGCGTAATAACGGGGGCAGTCAGGAGTGGAGTGAAATTATAACTTTTTTTCAGTCGTGCTTGGAGACTTCAATGAGCTTCACCGCACACTGCGCAGACCCCTAAAAGTCATAAGTGTAGACACTTTCTTTTTTGGGGGCCGGGGCGAGGCATCAATTTGGGGTTGCTTATTTCCACCTCTCCCCCCCCCCCTGCAAATGTTAATGAGACGCCCCATAAAACGTGTTAGTGGCAACCGCCTCACATCGCTCAGGGCATTAGCAAAGAGCTCATTCTCTCTCTCTCTCCCCTGCTGTTGGTGGAGGAGTTTTGGGCGAGCGGCTCAATTTTCCTCTCGGCGAAGGAATGGGCGAAAATGAGCGCCACCATTTGAGATCGGGCGGCGGCGGCGGCGGCGGCGGCGGCGGCGGCGGTGATTGAACGAACCCGACGATGAGGAAGAAGAAGAAGAATCTGCGCTAAACAACTCTTCTCCTGTTAGGTCCAGTCCAAGGAAGACGTGGGGATTACGGTGATTTTTCAGCGCCCAAGTTTTTTTTTACAGCGCTGCAAAACTGTGTTGACTGAGTCGCACTCGTTGCAGGACGCGGAGAGGAAGTTGGCCATCATATCTGGCTTGAGGAAGTCCTCGGTTTCCTGAAAATAGTATCGAATTTCCTACGACTTTTGGATGCTTCGCGGTCTTGGCAATTTTGGAGGCTTCCTCCGCTGAACGAAAAAGATCGGAAGCATTTGAAAGGTCACTCGTTTATGCGCTTTCACCAAAAAAAGGTTTGCGCTCTACAGGGTGGAACAAAAGTCTCTTAGGACGGAGGCACAAATGCCAGACTTGACCAGTTGTCTCATTTAAAAAAGGAACGCTAAAATTTTCATTCGTATGAAGAATTTTTGGCCCGAGTTTTGACCTCCCAAACACGCAGTGAAGGCCCAATTTTTAGTATATGATCACAATTTTCGTCCATTACTTACTGATCATTCTAAGCAATCTTCGGGGGTGCGGGACGATTTTCTGGAGTGCTCAATCCAGAGAAGAAATTCCTCTTCTTCTCTCTAGGAATTGTGCTCAACTTTGTTGACATAGACTTTACTACTTATGTACTTCACACATCCTAAAAGCAAATTGACTTTACACAGGACTACGAGGTAAATTTGCTGAAATGAACACTCAGGTATAATTTGTTGTCTTTTCTTTTAACCCTTAAAAGAGTTTTAACTTAATTTTTAAGTGTTTACACTCGTTGACGTTCGACCATTCTGGATGGGATAACTGAGTTGTTTCCGGTTCAATTTGCCAAACCCCTTTTTTGCGAAATTCTTCTTGGCAAAAGAAAATTATGAGTCCTTCAAGGTTAGGCATTTGAACGTCTTTTGGCTGACCAACGAAGCCTCTCACTTGCGGTCTCCTCTCTGTAATAGAAGTGCGTGAAACACACACATATTTAGGTTGGTCAAGTCTTGTCCACTCACACAGTGGGATGCAGAATTGGCCTGCGTTTAAGAGGCAATCACTGCACTTTGGTGGCAGCATCTTCAGAGTTAATTGGCTTCAGCCTCACTAACTAGGAGGCCGTGCTGGCCGAGCTCACGTCGCCCTCAGGCCTCTCAGGCCTTCTCCAGAGAAAACTGGGGCAAAAAAGGCCTGCAAGATTGATCTCTCCTCTTGTCTATAACTGAAAAGGAATATCAGAACATCTCGGTTTTTTCCCTTTCCCCTTCAGCACATTTTCTCACCTAGTCCAAATGTTCATCCAATTGGCTCCAGTTGTGAAGGCCTCGGGCCTTTTCTTGAGCCAGAAACAGTCTCATTGAGTGAATTGTTAACAATTCTGCGCACGATGGCAGAAAAATCTGGGAAGAGAGAGAGAGGAAAAAAGAGCTTTTGTACCTTATGTACGAACAAGCACGATCATGTTGGATTGAGAGACTAACAGGACTTTGCTTGGAGGCAGCAACACGTTTATGGACGCAGCGCTTGCGTGTCTCACGCCCACCACGGTGATGGCGGCCGCCCCAGCGATGGACGAGATCAAATAGCCCTCGGTCTTGTACCACTGCCCCAAAAATTGGGTTGAGGAAATAATGGGTTCCATCTCTTCACTCTACTAAAATTTTAACAGCTTCCCCTTTTCTAGTGTCAGATAAGGAGTGCTGATGGGGTCTTGTCATAAAAGGTAAAAAAAACACAGAGAGAAAAGAGCTTCTGCTAGAGCTGCCACATTGTTACGGACTCGTATGCAGAAGGAGAAAATGACGCCATTACGTGACAATCACACGTGATCTTTCCATAATTGTACGGGGATTTGGCAAATGTCACGGGGGGACGGAGGGAGGGGGGAACATGCGATTTCATCCATGAAGTTGTACGTGTGTCTGTGTTCGTACGCATATGAACGAGCATGTATGTGCTAAGACTGTGCGACAGATCGATATCTGGAAATCCGTGGCGATATCGTGCCGAAACCGCCCATCAAAGTGTCTGCGGCCCCGAAAGGTCCAGTTATGAAACGCGTCTGAAATATGAGCACGAGGATCTTCGTGACCGAGTATCAAACATTGGACGTTCAACGCATCGTGTTGGCATCGACGAATTTATCGCACATTCCACGTGTGTGTGTGTGTGTTCTACGTACACGGGCACATTTTCCCGCTCGTTGCGTGTGCACACCCTGATTCAGAAGGGAAGGGAGGAGGAGGAGGACGACGCGCAGAAGTCTGAATTCATTTTGGACCCACCGTACGTAATATTACAGGAGTGGAGAAAGAGAGAGAGAATGTTTTCCTGCCTTCTCCTGTTACTGCGTGCGTGCGTGCGTGCGTGCGCGCGCATGAATCCGGCTGATTTCAACAGGTCTGCTCGATACCCGCCCCAGTCATTAGTCTGAGCGGAGTCAAGCAGATGACGGATGGATGGGTGACCACATGCTTGTGCTATGTCTATATACGAGATGACTGATAAATGAGCGACGATAAGAGTCTGCGGTCTCGATGACACCGGAGTCGCCGACCATTGAGATGCTTGAACTGACCAAGTCGGGGCTGTTCTCAACGTTGGGAAACAGAAGCTGCAAAATGTCAATTTTTATGGTGTTTCTTCGCAAAAAAGGGTTGCTAAAAACTTGGTTGGGGAGTCAATAAAAGAGAAATAAAGAGTTCTTTTTCTTTCCTTATGAGCGTGTATAAAAAGTCGATAGCCCAAAAGTTCATTGTAGTTACCGTACATTCCTACCATGCGTCCAATGATTAACTTTTCTACTCAACTGACACATTTTTACCAGCCTGAACTCCAGATCCAGCTACTCTCTTGTCTCTCTCAGTACAGGTAATGGGTAGGATTTGATTTAGGATGGGCGTGAAGGCAGACAAAAAGAGGGATGAGCAGAAGGCGCCGCCCTCGCAAAACTCATTTCGATCTCTCTATTCAGGCGTGCATTCAGTTGGGTAAACAGTTACATTCAGATTTCTTTCTGCTTTGAACGCTTTTCTTGATCGTGATCAACTCTTAGATCTGTGGCAGAGCAGCTCAAGCTCTAGCCCAAATCTCAAGTTCATAAGCTTAATTCTCCAGCTCCATCTTGAGCTCTCAAGCTTAATTCTCCAGCTCCATCTTGAGCTCTCAAGCTTAATTCTCCAGCTCCATCTTGAGCTCTCAAGCTTAATTCTCAAGCTTGATTCTCAAGCTTAATTCTCAAGCTTGATTCTCAAGCTTAATTCTCAAGCTTGATTCTCAAGCTTGATTCTCAAGCTTAATTCTCAAGCTTAATTCTCAAGCTTAATTCTCAAGCCTAAGTCTCCAGCTCCATCCTGAGCTCTCAAGCTGACTTCCCCAGCTCCATCTTGAGCTCTCAATCTTACTTCTATAGCTCCATCTTGAGCTCTCAAGCTTAATTCTCCAGCTCAAGCTCTGAAAGTCTGAAGCCCAACTCGCAAGCTACCAAGTCAAATCTTGAGCTCTCAAGCTCAATGTTAAGCTCTGAAACTGAGTTTTAAGCTCCCAAGCTCAGCTCCTAAGCTCATGCTAAAGAATCTCCCACAAAGCTCTTGAAGCACCGTCTGAAGTCCTCGGGCTGACTGATGCACTCACTACAAAAACTCAAAAACATGTTGCTGACAAGGAGAAAACTGGACAACTTCTGCTGGGAGAGCAAACACAAAGAAGAGAGATGATGATTGGGCTCGTTTGACAAAGCGAAAATGAGAGAGTAAAGTTCCTTCTACAGTTAACATTGGTTGCAATTCAGCCTTTGTTTGTTTTCATTTCCACCAGACAAAAAAAACGGTGCAAATTTTTCCCAAATTCGCCTGAAACATATTTAAGTCGTATTAGAAGAGTTCTCTTTCTTTTGCTGCTGCCGCCAGTTGGAGAAGGAATTTTAAATGTGCAAAGGAGAAATCAATTCCCGCTACAAAGATTCCATCTGGGAATTTAATCGTGGCACTCAAGACAAACCCACTTTTCCACCGGGGGGGGAGACAAAAACATTCCGTCGGATCAGCTGTTTTCTCTCTCTCTCTCTCTCACGCACAAAGTAAGGGGAGTTTTCGTAGTGAGAATTTATTAAATCCTCCTTTTTCCTCCTGTCAAACTGGGCGGAATTTTATGAGTGGAAAATCCTGGAAAAAGACCTGAGCGACGATGCCATCTTCCTCTTGTTCCCCTTGGGGGTGGTCTCGAGCTGGCTCGTGGCTCATAAACCTCGACGGCTTTTATAGCTCCAACCTGTAAGATCAGAGCTTGACTTGTTCTTCTGGCTCGTCGTTCTTTTCAAAGCCGGCATCACTATCATTAGCTTGGCAAAAACTTAGCTCTAACTATGGAGGAATCTCAATTCTGCATTGGATTGTGCACATTTATAGAACGAGAAATTTTATGCTTACTTGGAAAAGAAATTAGGCTTGGCTCGAGTCAGGGTTACCTTGGAGTCGAGCCAGCTCGTGGATTTCTCAGCTCTGACCATCCCTGATTCTTCAACATTGGACGTTGGAGTCTGGCAGACAAGTAAAAAGCAAGGAATTTCATGTCAAAAAATAAAAAAAGCTCTTTTTTGGGTGTGTGCGTGTGTGTGTGAGGAAGCTAAAACCTGGTGATTTAAATTAAATTGTCAACTGATGAGCGAAACAATAAAGACGCAGCTTTTGTCACCCAAATCGCTGAAAGGATCCCCCCTCCCCCAAAGAGCATTCCGAGGTGCGCACGTACACAACGTCAACGTCAAGACCCTCCCCCCCTCCCCCCTCTTCCCCTCATGTTTGACCTCACCGCCAAAGAGGAAACTTCTCGAATTCTTGCACGTAGTAGCAGAGGCATTTTGGACAGCAAATTGCATACGTGTTCCCCTCTATCAAGGCCTACGGGCCCGAAGAAGGCCCACCCTGGGAGAGGAAGGGAAGTCCCAATGAAAAATAGTCGACATCGCCCGCGAAATTTGTCAAAGTGACGCCGGAAAACACACAAAGAGTTCTGCATACATATTTCTCTATGCGACGAAGAAACACTTACTGATGATCCATCAGTCACTTGGGCCATTGTGTCAAGGATGGCGGAGGCAATATTTCTTGCTCACTTGCACGCACAAAGAGAGAGATTGATGCAGCATCAGAACAAACGCTGCCTGCATGACCCCCCCCCCCCTCCCCTCCCCCCTTTACCCCCCCTTCTTACCCTCCCCTCTCCTTAACCCGCAAATTGCCGCCTCTCGGCCTTGATTTTTCCACGCTGTTTCTTCCTCGTCTCTTTGCATACTTCCTCGATCAGATTAAACCTTTATTTTCGGCATCGACTTCAAAGAAAAGTACAGGGTGTTTCACGACTCTTTGAGAGTCGAGTTCTCTCCAGTGATAATGTACTAAAACTACTTTGAAGCAAATGCTTTCCTCCACCTCTTCAGATAGCCGAGATCGATCTTGCCCGAGTCAGAGTCGATCTTGCCTCCTACACCCAGTGTGTGAATCAGCGCTTTTGATGTTTGACAGAAGCCAAAGGTGTTGGCATTTTACAATAATAAAAAAGGGCAAATTTTGCACGACAGCTCGCTAAATGAATAACTCATTTTATGCACAACACACCCTTGAGGGGTGCGGGAAATGTCAGTTCAGGGGTTTTGCGATGAGGCGTTCTCCACTCAAGGAACAAAGAATATTCCATCATATTTGTTGCACTCCTCGACCATTCTGGCGAATCATGAGCGCAGGGGTGTAGGTGTGAAGAGGTCCCGGCGGAGGGGGAATTTACGTCCACTCTAGATTGTGCCCAACCCACCCAACCAGTGACTTGTGTCACACCTGTGTCATTTTGTTTTGACAACCTTTATGGCTCGGTGACATGACAAATTCAAGCCCTATTCTTTATTCAGCTCACACGCAGGCCCTTGAGATGACTTCGTAGGCCTAAAAATATTGGGGGGGGGGAGGTTCAGTTGGGTTGGGTGGGCGGTTACGTGTCTGTATCGATTGGGCAAGTTTGGGTGAGGCCTTTTCGTGCAGTGAAATTTTACCTCTTTCCAGACAAGGACAAGTTCTGCAGCTGCTGGACCATCGACGACTTTGACCTCAGCCTCACCACCATCTTGAGCTCCTGCTGCAAGGCCTATATGTAAGGCCTGCGTCAGCTGTAATCCCGCAATGGCCGACTAATGTGAAAATTGACTGTTTAACGACAAGTGTCGCTCAACAAGTCCTCCACCGCGGCCCCGAAGGCGATGTGGGACGCAGGGCTTCCAGCTGACTGCATCTTGACGTGTCACCATGCCCACGACAGTGATGTTGGCTGGACTTCGTCTAAATTGTGTCCCAAATGCATAACTGAAACGTTGTTCGAATTTGGATTCTTAAACCATTGTCTACATCAAGTGCAAAAATTTTACCTGAATTAAAGTCTGACTTTGTCTCGTTTTCTACAGGAATTTTTCCTAAGTTCCGTCCATTGTTATATCTAACTTTTGTCTGAATTCCCACTTAAACTTTGTCCTGATTTCTACCCAAATTTGGCCTAAAAATACACCTAAAACCTTGCCCAACTTTACATTTCCTGGTTCTCCCATGCCAAGATGCAGCATGAATGAGTCCATCAAGGCTGTGTACGTCGAATCGTCCCCTTTCTCCACCAGACAAAGTTCGGGAGACACGTGGGGGAAGAGCAAGGGCAAGACGTGTTGACACATTAGATTTAGAACGCTAAATCACACATACACACAAGAACTTCGGTAGTGTGGTCCTTTGGAGCTGGGTGAAAATCACTTTCTTGGCATCTTTAGCTTCCTTTTTTTTCTTTGCTGGCTTTTAGCCAGGAGCCTCGGCAGCATCTTCCACACCCCAGGGTTTGGCTGGCGCTCGGTGAGATTTTTGCTCACTCCCTCGACGAGATAAAAATCAGACCACACCACTCATTAGTTACAACTACTTCCAGAAGTTACTGGAGCGCAGACATCGATCTCACAGCGTGCGTGCGTGAGAACTGCTGGAGGGGCTTCTTCTCCTCCTTCTTGCTCTTGTTCTTCTTCATCATCTCCCCCTCCCCTTTCCCCCCGCACGCACCGGAGGAGTGAGCCCGGGAGATACGAGTTTCACATTTTTCTACACGATTAAAAAGGGAGAAAATTTAATTCCAACCCGGAGATTTCAACAGAGTTGCCATCCAACTGCACGTAGCACTTAATGCACGGCTTTGATGGCAGAGAAATCAAAAATTGAATCCGATTTCTTTTTCTGGCTTCTTTTTGCGCAAGTTCTCCTTGCCGTGAATAAATGTTGTGGCTTTTCTTGCAGTGAAAATCGTAGTGATGGATCGGGCCGCCCTGTTTTCGGGCTGCCTAGGGGCGGACCAGAATTTGAACAAACCCATCTTTGGCACGGCTCGACGAGCAAAAACCAGTGCCCTAAAAGCTGCTATGCTTCAAGCCTCTAAGACTCGACTCTCACAGCCTGAACACTTCCATCGTATCTTAAGACAGAAAGATTTGAGGCCAAGTCTTCAGGGCCTTGAAGACAGTTGCAAATGCATCAGCCTACCGAGAGGTGGAAAACTAATAAAACGTCGGGCTGTTTTCGGGCCAGCTCGATCCATCACTAGAGAAGAGCCAGACTTGACTGTAGTAATTGGCTCCTTATGTCATTTTTTGTTGGTTTCTGCGTGCTCACGGGAGCTAAGAGAGAGCTAACTCGACCTGTCCTCATCCATAACATATTCCCTGTGGATGGAGGCATCGGTCTTCATCACTCACCACACCTCAAACCTGCACGAGTATTCAACCGGGATCCCATTATTGCCACTGCTGCGCATACGGTACAGTGCGAGTGTCAAAGAAAACGCGGCGACGAGGGAGGGTCGACGAGCAGCGGGACGCTTCTTGGCTCACACGGTGCCGGGTGCATTAGGTATGCACAGTGGCATCTTGAAGAGGCCTCCCCCCTTCTTCTTTGACGAGAGATATCTCTTATCGCATCTTTCGGTCGAGAGTAGGCCTAGGCCTAGGCGGCCTAGACCCCTGGCACCGGAGGCGGGGATTCCTCTTCACTTTTTTTTTCTTCTACGGCAAATCGCTCGAGGAAAAGAGCCTCTCCATAAATATACACGCACTGTACGTCCATACGGACGTACGTGCCAGAGGAAGCCCTGAGTACGTGCATGATTAGGTAGGACGAAGAAATAGGAGATGATGGCCTCACACTCGCAGGCCGAAGTCGGCGATTGCAGGAAAAATATGTGGGAAAAAGTGCAGTGCAAAAAAGGTTCCGAGGAAGGACAAAAACATTCGAGTGAATGGGGGCCGAAAACCTTGCACTGCACGTACACGTAAGTGCAGGGTGTGACCCTCGCCAGCCAGGACCGCGGCAGCTCCTAAGGAGACTTTTGACATATTGACCACGTGGTTTTCACACTCAGCTCCAGTGCTTTTGACATGGACGAGGTCGAGTTCGGCCAGAGGCTGCTGACCTACATTTCGGGGTAGCTGTCAAAGACACAAAATGTGATTCACCTAAAAATCTGGCTTCTCACTAGACAGGGTCCAGTCTTGTGACGAGTCAGCATTCCAGGTGCGTCTTCCGGCTCCACCCAGAGCAGAGGAATGTGTGAGTCCCCTAAAAATTCGGCCTGTGGCCACACAGTGTGAGCCAAGAAGAAGTCAGATCTCTAGATGAATGGCACTTTTTTTTCCCTCAGCCGCTGACAAAGTCAATGTTTTTCTTCACTCCAACCGACGAAATCTATTTCCTCTCTGTCCCTCCTGCTTGAAAGGCCAAAATGATGCATGGAGATGCCTCAGCAAGAAGTCTTCTTTCATCAGATAAAAATCTTCATAGAATCTTTTTTTTTTACCCCGGGTCTTCAATCTGTGGATAGAAATTACGTCGTGAAGGGCATGGAAAAAAAAGAGGTGCTCCATATATAGTAGTCCATGGGTAGGCCCATTGCAAAAATGCCTACGCAGGAAAATGGCAGCACAGACCACGAAAACGCCCATTTCCCCCTACTCGGTCTTGTTTTATTCTTTGTCACACCAACAACTGCACCAGGAGCTTGGACGTCCGGGCAATCAGCGAATGCGTCTGCTTTGGTGCCAGCTGAGCTGAAAACTTTTCCGTCTCATTGGTTCTGCCAAGGTTGGCACGATTTGGCAGGGATCAGGAAAGAATCGCTTGGCTTTGGAGCTTCCAGCAGAACAGCTGAGAGCGGAGAAGAGAATAATAGAGAATAGACTTAAGACAGTGTTTTTTGTCCGTTTAAGTGAACCTAATTCTTGTTCGCTTCTCCCCCGACCAAAATTGGCAGTAGTGAAAATGCAATCGACGGCCAGATAATAATAATAATAAAAGTCGAGGCTTGGAACCGTTTCTCCCCCTTCCTGCTAGGCCTGACTACACTCAAAGGAGGAGGGGAAAAATGAGCGAAAATCGTTGAGAAATCTGATGAATGATTTGTTCCTATGAATTTCCTGACTGATTTTTCATTTATCGCACCGACGACGCAGTCACTTGAACAGGTGACCTTTTTTAAAGCAATGCATGCAAAAAAGGACTGATAAAGTTAGAGATCTTTGCTAGGAAGTGTTTATGATTTATCGCGACTGCACGAGGTACTCTAATGAAGAGGCACGCAAGCAATTTCAGCTTAATATAGTAGTAGTAGTATTTGTGCTGGAGTTGAATATAACTCGAGTCCAACTCGAGTCCAACTCGAGTCCAACTCGAGGGGGACTCAATTTTGACTTTTCTCCACTGGCTATAGCACAGCTTGCTCAGCAAAAGATGTTAGTTATGTGCAGTTGAGTTGACATTCTACACAGGGTTGATGGCAGCAGGTAGAGGTAGGAATATTAAGGCAGATACCGAGCACAAAAGAATTGAAAGTGTGAAATGCTCGATTTAAGACCAAGAAATCTAGGCTACAGATTGAGAAAGAAAAACAAGAAAGAAGACTTCAAAAATTTGTATTTAAAATTCTCGTGATCAAGCAATGAGTAAATTGAAATCTAGCTTACTTGAGTCGATTATCGACGCAACTAGGTATTTCCAATCTTAAGCTAAATACGATATTTCCAATCTTAAGGTTTTATTTATCCAATCTAATATTTACATACTGCTAAGGCTGTTTTTTTATGCACAAAAATTTGCCAGGTTGAGAAAAAAATCGGCTAAGGAGTCAAAAAGGTAGGAAAAAGCAACCCTTCTTCCTTGTTGGAAAGTCAATATCGATCGATCGACAAAATCGATAAACTGAGTAAATGGATTCATTTTGAAGTACTTAATGGCACATTCTCATCCGGTGCAGATTACATTCTATGAAGCCAAGTTAGCATTGACGTCATCTGAACTAAAGTGCTCCAGACCGGGTTAGGATTGAATGGGGTTAGAATGGGTTGTCCTTCTTGTTCACGACCAAGTTGCCAATGGGTTCTTTTGACTTGAACTTTGCTTTGTCTGCCAAGGAGTTTTTCCTGCTTGTCTTTTTGTTTCCCCCCCCTCCCTGGTTGACATTGAAAATCCATGTTTGGTTAGACTTAAATCGTTGTTCTGCTATTTGTGCAGTGATTCTTCTCATCCCACCAGAACAATGACTAAATCACCGGTGACGAAACTTCCTCCCTGACTAAGTCAGAGCCACTCTTTGTCACCCAATCTGACCAAATGCGATTCTCACTGCACCGCACAGGTGGATCCTCCTGCCAGTGGAACTTTAGTCAGTGTTTTGTCATTATTTCGTCTGGGAAACGAGAGGAAAGAAGGGGAAATCGATTACGATCTGACTGGAGCTGCTGCAGTTTCACACGTTGCTGCTGCAGCTCCTCCTTTGACGCAAACTTTCACCTGTTTTTTTTTTGGTTTGGTTTGTTTCATGCATTAATGCGGGAACCACAACGCGGCGGTTCCAGCCTTTCCCTCTTGATATCAACTCCTTCCTCCGAGCGTTAAGTGGACGGACAATAAAAGGCGCTTATTCGAATATTGCATGAGCCGAGCAAAAAGTTAAATCGAAGCACTGGATTAAATATAACGGAATTTTGGCTGCTACAACCCTCTTTTTTTACCTCCTTGCTGCAAATTGTGTGAAATTGTTTAGTTGGTCCGGCGGCAAAGTCAAATCAAGCCTGTCGGTTCTATGAAAAGGGGACCAATCCCAAGAGCTGGGCCAGCCAGAGCCATCAGCTGCGTCCATGCAAGCGAGCATATTCTGCACGTACGTGTCAATCAATTCCGCTCTCACCGATCTGTGCAAAAAAAGAAAAAAAAATTAGTGTATTTCGAACGTGCGTGCTTTGCCATATTACAACGCAATTTGCGAAATTGCATTGTGCAAAAAGAAACAAGGGGGGGGGGGAGGAAGAAAACAATGGCTGGTCCGATGTGATTTCTTCTTCACCAAGCCACTATGTTCAAGTGCTTTCGCTGCTGAAGGGCCTCCGAGGCCGAGGCCAGAAGCTTCGTCCTCGTCGTCTGTCCGGGAAACGACACCACCGAGCCCTGGAATTGGAGTCATTCGTCTAAAGCAGGGTTGCCGGATCCAGGTGCTTGGCACATTTTTTTTTTACTCATGCAGTGTTTCGCCGGCTTTGAAGAGTCCTACTCCGCATTTCTTAGTCTCATTTTCCAATTTGCCATCCGGCTATCTGGCAACCCTGCTCTGCATGCGTCTCATGTAGATTGGGATTGGGAAGCAACTGGGCATCATGCAACGGGGTTTTACTTTGCGCAACCGACAAAAAGTGACGTCTTCTGAAGATTTCTTTACCACCTTCGAGCCCGCCAGGCGGAGAGTCCCGTGCACGATTTGCCACACCTTCCTCTTCTCGTTGGCGTCGTACACGCTGACGGCGAAGCCCAGGGCGAAGGCGAGGACCGCGGCGAAGACCGTCCTGCCGTTCAGGGGCACGGGACCCACTCTGAAGCCGTGGTCGAAGCACTGGCAGTGATCCTGGGGTGGTTGGAGTAAGAAAAGGCTTGTCACTATTACAGTAGCGTCAAGAACTTTACCGAGTCGTTGAATTCAGCCTCTACTGTATCTGAGGAAGATCGAGGCGGGAAAAACTCGATTCCCCACCCACCCTCCCCGCGGTAACTCGGGTTTTTCAACCGAATGTTGGAGCACATTGCCAGTTCGCCATGATCACGTGGAGCAGCCTCGGCAATTGGTCATGCTGCCTTGGCAACCGCCAGCGCGACCTCCATGACTGGAGGCCAGGCCAGGTGAGTTGGAAGGGGTAGTCGAGACGATGCGCAATTTCGAGCACACCACTAGTCAATTTCGAGCACGTGACATTCGCACTCCTGACTGCACTGCATGGAGTCCACTGGCGCTGACACGGTGGCCTGATCAGTCTGGCGACGAGTGCAGCTAAATCTCCCTACTCTAATTGCAAGGTGCAGGTCCATTTTTGCAGGTCCAAAGCAATTTTCGTCGTCACAATCAACAATGGCGCACTTGTTTACGTTTGGCGCAATAAGTCGTCACTGGAATTAACAGAAAATCCTTTTCGGGAAAAAGGATTTTTCTCGCATGCGAATACCTGGGGTATTTTCCTCTGTTCGTCTCGCCTGCTTGCATAGATCACATACACATACGAGCTTTTCCATAGATTATAAAACTCGACCGTCTCGACACGAATCTCAGGCAGTAAATTATTCTTATGTAACTGTGATGAATGTAGACCGATCCAGGCTGAGCTGCCAGCCAGCAAAAGAAGTGGAGATTGCGACACCAGCAAATGAACAATTTGCCAAACGCCATCGTAGTTAATACTCCAAAATCACAGTACTTTTGTGAAATTGACACGTTGGTCTCGCCTTCCCCTCCCAGGCCTTGGGCCCACTGGAGGCCTGATCACAATGCGAAATGCGACCTTGCCAAAGCGTAGCAAACAATGGTGGAAATGGCCTTTAGCCAAGCTGTCAATTGGACGGGCCGCGGGCGCGTTGTTTTTTTCGTTTTTGTTTTTTGAGGCTCTTTTTCTTCCTGGGGGAATTATGCTGGAGTAGAAATCAACAAAGTTGCTGCCTCCCTCAGGCACCGAGGTCACAGCAGCGCACGTGTGCGAAAGGGGGGGGGATTTCTGTCTGATATTCTTGCCAAGTGCTCGAAACACTTGGGAGGGGGGAGAGCAGAAATATCAATGTGGCAACCCTGACTCCTACGTCGTTGAATAAAATTATGCAGTTGAAGTCATCGTTCACTTTTACGATTTTATCGCACTCGATGCTTTTTTTCCCCCGCACCAGAACTGTTTCAGGCAGTATCATTTATTATGGGAGGTGAATGGGAGTTTCCCCGTTTTGTGCACACCCTGTACTGCGAGTCGATTGCGGGGTCAGCCGAGACTTTGCACTCACCTTTATTCTCTTGGCCTCCTCTGTCTGGTAGAGATTCTTCCCCAGTCCAGAAACGAACTTGAGAGGGTTGACGTTCAGGCCCCGCCAGATTTTGACCCCGTACACGAGGCTGAGAGACAGTCGCAGCAGCTGCCGCACCGAGGCCCAACTTTGGTACACCCTGTAGAGGACTGATCCCGTGGGAGGAAAATACAGGGCCGTCAGGTGGATCCTGGAGAATATTCTGTCAGCTTTAAGACTGTGCGATTTCGCAAATCAATCGATATCGCGATTTCGAGACCTAATATCGTGACAATGAGTAACTACTTGCTTGATATTTAGTCAGGAAGATCCTTTTGCTGATGCTTCAAAAATGTTTGGTGTTGGGCATTTCTGAACTTACTGGACCGAATAGACTTTGAAATGGGCTCATAGGCTGTTGGCAGTTCCTGCATGTAGATATCATATGTGTATGATAAAATGTAGCGATGAATTTTTAGACATCGCGATACTCGATTTCGACACGATTGATCGCACAGTCACAGCGTATGTGTACAGTCTGCTACTCAAAACCTTGAGAGTGACATGTCTTTGACTGTGATGCAGTTAAATTTAATTCAGTGTTGTTTGGCATTGAGCTTTCGAGCAGCTCTCTCTAACTCGGTGCAATCTTAAAAGATAAACAAAATGACCATTTAGGTCATGAGGACCAGAATATGACCTTGAACATGTGCGTAGCCTCTGGGTGCTAGAGGTTTGAGGCTGCTGTAGAGGCCAAAAGAGGATAAGTGTAGTAATGTGAGCACTTAATGCTGTTGCCAGAGTCATCAAGAGTGTTTCATTTTTACAAACTTTTTAAGTGAAGTCATAGTGTACGTGACTTGTCAATCTCAGTTTTCATGAAGCGGCCTGTACATTGTAGGTTCTAGCAAGACGGGCTGTCACGACTCTGACCACAAGAAGTAGGTGCTGCCGACCACTGTCGCCAACAAGATCTCGTTGAGTCCGGAGCTGCCCAACTTGTCCACCAGATCACAGAGCAGCCACAACTCCTCCCTGGCCCACTTGAGCGTCGCACCCTCGCCCTTGCTGGCGCCGAAGGCCTCGCACTTGCTGTTGAACGCCGCTATCAAGCCGTACACGTTCCTGGACACCAGGAGACAGAGAAGGTCCACCACCGCCCACACCAGCACGGTGTAGTTGGACACCTGCGAGACGTGTCTCAGACGTAGATAGATGGATGATTCAGGGAAACTATTTTGACCCTGACCAACAAGATTCCCATTGAGTGCGAATATTTCACTCCCAGTTCGATTTTTTAGCCTCTCGGCGATCAAGGACTTTGAACAGTACCGGGCATTCAATATTTGGCAGTAATGGAAACGTTGCATATCTTGTTTCTCATGAGAGCTGTTTAGAGCATTTCTGAGTGAAAAATATTGAGTTCCTCACAACATTCCTGAGATGAAGAAATCAGTTCCAACATAAACAGTTCAAAAATCACCTTAAACAGCACTTTGTCCAAGCACATTGGTTAAAGAGTACAACCTTTTGAGCCCCTACTTTTCACTCGTTTTGTCCAATGCATTTTTGGGATATAAAGATTGCGGTGTTTTCAACTGTCACTTAAGTCTTTCAAAACCTTTCAGAATCGCCGATACAAAATGGTGTTCAAAAAGGCAACGTCGACATTCGAATGCCTCCATTTTCCGTGCACGTGGTACTTAAGTATTTCGTTGTTTTTCTGCAAGCATCAATTATGTAGCAAATGTCGACTAAATATGAAACATCCTGCATGCCCAAGAACACACGGTAAGGCAACAACTTAATATTAGACGTCCTTTCTAACGCCAGCAATTTATAAAATCTCCATGTATAGTTTAAGAAACTTGGGGGTCGTGGGAACTTGAGTGAATTAAAAAACGCTAAGCGTAAAAAGAGGCCTGCTTTAACGGCTTCTGCGGTTCTTTTTCGGAAAGTAGTGACAGTTGCGTCTCAGCCAGAGGGGGGAAAATATAATAAAATAAAAAAATCGCTTCAATTTTTTTCAAGGTTCCCGAAGCCACACCCTGGTTGACGCAACCGAAGTCAGGAATAAAGTTGAGGAGCCTTGAGGATCTCATCTCTGCCATTCTCGTCAGAATAAGTGGCAGATGCAATTGATTCGCCAATTTGCGTACATTCTCGGCCTCTGAGACCTTGATAAGTACAGTAATAGATGGCATAATTGCCGCCATTATGGGATGCGATCCTTCCGCGTTGTCTCTGATGTAAACAGTACTCCAATGTAAGCAACGGTGTAGTGCAGAGGATGGGTTCTAGTGTGGGCAACGATGCAATATACCGTCTTGACCGTAAGTAGTTGCGTTGTGCACGACGTCAAGCGCTGTACTAAAGCGTATTGAGGTGGAATTTTAAGGTGGAACACGTAGATGTGATACTTGGGCACAATGTTAAGTACAAAGGCCCGTGTCAGAGCTGCCCATTTTACAACTAGAGAGGGGGACATGCCAAACACGATTGAAATTTGGCATTTTCAGGGGGTAAATGCTGATGAAATTGTCTGAAATTTCAGGGAAGACCCCTGACCCCCTCAGACCCACCATTTTTAGGAGGATTCACTCACTAGGCCCTCCGGTGCCATGCGCTAGCACGCAAAAACCCCGTGTCCGGGTTGAGAGGTTGCCAGTTTCAGTGAAGCTACAAAAAGAGTGCGACAGGGTGACACTTTGACAGGTTAACAAAACGCATCGACAACAATCGCGACATCTCGACCTCCATGGAATTAAACAATGATGCCGATCTTTGGGCCTAAGTTATTCAAGGCGTTAGAGATGCATATCAAGTGACGTCATGTCAATATCTTTAAGACGTTGACAATTCAAGGGTTGTTGAATGACATATTACTTCTACTCTAAGCACCATGAACAAAACCTTTGCGTACGGCCTGATTCAGACATATGCAACAAGGAGCGCAGTCCAAAATGTGTTTGGTCCCGATGACTTTGCTGCGGACCTTGCAAAGGCTGAGGCCTGGACGCGCGTGGGGATGTCCTAGACGATGTCTCGGTGGTCCACCAAGGTCGAAGCAGGTCTGGCGGGCCTCAACACCAAGGGCAGCGGCGTTCAGAATGGCTGAATTGCGTTGACGATGCAGTGTTCGTTGTGAATGACACAGTTCTGTCAGAGTTGATTTGTGAGGCTGGTCATGTTGACAAGTTTTGCTCGTAGTATTCGGAGGTAAAAGTCATATGTCATTGGACAACCCTCGGATCGTTACGGTTTTAAAAAATATTGACACATTCTCATATTGACCTCATATCACCCAGTGGTTCTGGTCACAGTTACGCTGAGTGATTTAGTCTGGGTGATTTACCATGAAAGTAACGATTCCAGTCACGAATGACTCGTCCATCACGGACGTGACGAAGCTGTGGGAGCCGATGGCGAACTTGGTGAAAAACTCGTCGATCTGAGCCAGGGAGGCGGTGTCGTTGCTGAAGTCGACCACGGTGGAGCAGAGGGTGCCGAACACGGCCTGCGAACAGAAAAGCAAACCTTTTGGGGTGGGGGTGGAGGGTCAGGCGAGCGCGTGTGGTCATGTCCGTGAGCGTGTTGCGGCAGCCCCACCCCGTCCCATAAAGTAAACTTGGTCATGCCTCACCTGCCCAAGTGAGGATGCTACGACCCAGGTGACGAGTGCGGCCGTGACACAGGTGTTGCCTCTGGCCTTCTGCAAGCCTCTCTCCACGCTCTCCTCGGCCTGCGCCCACAGGTGAGCGGTATTCGGGAACACGCGGGCCATGTTCAGCAGGAAGATGATGCAGAACACCTGAACGAAGGGAAACTTACACATAATTTACAACGGACGGTAGCTTTCATCTACATGACATGAGAATAAATCGAGGTTTGGTGATTGGCTGACGTTGGTGACGTCTCGTTCATGCTGCAACTACTGCATTAAAAAGGGAAAAGTATGAGATTCACCAAAAAATCCGCTCTCTTGCATCTGTGCAGGGTGACCCAAAAAGGGTCATCTAGCTTGAAATGATCCAGGTGGAAGGGACATATAGTCCAGTCGGGGTCTCAGGGTGGAGAGGTAAGATTTTTAGGTGGATTATACATCCCGACCCTCCAAATGTGGGCTCATTTTTGCCAATGTCAGCCTCATGCAATAGCCAATGGAGGGAAATTCGATGAAATAACTCACTGAATGCTACTCAATGTAATCGATTAGGCTTTTCCAATGAAGGACACTCTCTTCAAAGACTTTTTTAAAGGGGAGAGAGAATTTATTGCAGAATTGTTGTTGCTGCCTATACGCATAAAATTTGAATTAGCAATCATATGTACGAGTCTAAGCCAGGCCCAATCTGTCTATACTTTGTAAGAGCATGAACGAGACACCCTGTGTGCGTGTCAATGGCTCTCTAATGTGCGACCATCCAAACATGTATACTCGAGCTGTAGATAAACACTACCCACAGGGTGAGATTCAGGAAAGGTGCTTTTTCTTCGTTTTCTTCTGAGAGGTCTGATGTATGGACCTAAAGCCAAGTGTTTTACATCGATGTTGTACACATTCGAGAAGAGAATGACGTCAGTAGAGCCAAGCAAAGGTCCCAAATGTTTCAGAATGTGAACAACTCTACATCTCTTAGCTTTCCCTCCATGAAAAGCACTTGCTGTAAAGACAACATTGTTGACCTCTCGGACGGAATGTCCGAAAGAAAATCCACTGCACATAAGTACCGTCGTTCCATAATGCACGACCGGCGCCAGGTTGGACACCATGGACTTGGACCTGACGATGAAGCCCTCGCTGGAGATGCGGTAGTCCTCGGAGTCCTTACCGAACACGAAGATGTGGAATAGGCCAATCCCTGCAAAAGAAGCTTCCAGTCCAAAGGAGCACGGTCGACGTCTTCAACGCCTTGTCACTTGCCTTCCACAACGGCGAGCACGACGATGCAGAACACTGACGCCAGCAGCCTGAAACTGATCGGCTTGAAAGTGACATCGGCGCTCTTGCCACTCTTGCCACTCCTGAAGCCCTTGGACAGCCCTGAGACCGGGAAAAGGCCGAGAGCCTGAGCTAGGCGAAACAGGCCTCTGAAACCGCCGGATCTGCAAGGTCCATTGCAAAAGAAAATATGGCACACTTCCACCCCCCTCCCTATGATCTCCGCATGAGTACCCTGCTTGCCGGATGCTTCCCACTGCGTCGTCTTCGATGATGCTGATCGCGGACGAGTTGGAGGCCAAGGTCAGCTCGCTGCTGATTCTCGTGGCAGAGGAGTTTGTCCGGCGAGCCGGGCCTTTTGTCGTCTTTGAGGGGACTTGTCGAAAAAGCACTTTATTAAATATATTATTTTACAAGTGTCTGATGCCTATGTACGTGGGCACCGTTTAAAGGTCACGCTGGGTATTTGGTCGTTTGACCTCGTAGAAGAGACTTTCAACCGTTGGCGAGTAATAAATATTACCAACATGGAAACACTTTTTTGCAGTGTTCAGCATTAATGATAGCTTTCCAAAGAAGCTATCGAATGTTTGCTGCTTAAGAGAGACCGAAAAGGCCTTTTCAACTTTCCCCTCGAATTCGTCAAACAAATAAAAATCCTCTAGTTTGCAAGCTCTAAATTCTCCCCTTGATTTTTGACCAAAACCACTGCAATTTTGATCTTTTGAGCAAAACAACTTTCCAACTTCATGCTCAGAAACACAAGTTCATGCTCAGCAAAGCAATTTTGAGTGCAATTTTCACAGCATGAGAGTAATTTTGATGAAAAAACTTAAACATGGGCAATTTTCTGTGACATTTCAGTCATAATCTACATATAAATATAAAAGAATGTGGTGTTTCATTGTTTCAGGTTGCCATCACAATGACTAGCCCGATTAAACTTGTTGTGATTGTCGATGACGCAGAAAATGTCCACAAAAAAGACTTTATTGTCAATTTCTCAATTAGAAGTCTTAAACTTTGTTGGCCCTTTCAGCCAAATTTAGTCTGGGCTGCCCAGCACTCACCTTTTGGGCGGGCGCGTCTGCTAGTGACCTTTAAAGCAGCATAAATTGATCTCATGAATGGTCCTTTCGTTTTGGGAATTAGGAATTCTTCCTCTAATTTATTACCGATGCTCAATATGTGTTTTACAGTGATGGCAAAATTAAGAGGCTGATCCATTTTTCAGTCGTTGTGTTCAAAGTTCCTGCCAGATGAGACATTGCGGTGTAGTTTAAGCACTCTAGCAGTCAAAATGGGTACTTGAATGGGTCCGACAGGATCAAGATCATCAGCTCCAACTACCTCCACGCAGTGCGTGGTAAAGGTTGGGTGGGTGAGTAAAGCGGAGCCAAACTCATGGTCAAAGTTCCCCATATCCTCCTAGAACCTCTGCCCCTCGCCCAAGTTGTTCTTGATGAGCTTGAGCCAGCTGCCACTTCACCAATGCCGCACTGCATTCGATCGGCTTTGCCACCAACCTATACTAACAATATATACGACCATTTGAAACAGCTCACCTTGACCGTGACGTCCTTTGGCCTCGCCGTTCTCTGCCATTTTCTTTTGCTTCACACTGTACACTGTGTATGAACCTTACGCGCTCCTCAAACGAACCCCCTCCCCCCCAAAATAGTACCACAACTTTGCTGTCTTCTGCACGCAGTAGAAAGCTCGTTACAAACCAAGTACATGTTGGTATCTGTCATGCGTATGTAGTGCTTTGTTGCCTTATGCGAGGCGTTATCAGGCTTAGGTCGACTTCACCCATTCAATTTTTTATACAGAAGTTGCAAAAAAACCCGCAGTACATTTCATTCTTATTAGCATTTCTACTGACCAATACCGTCAGTGCTCCGGCGCAAATTTTTTTGTCAGTTCAACCGGGTCTTTTGCTATAGCTGACTACTGAAAAGGAGCCCAGGAGGAGGAAGAAAGAGAGTAAAAAGAGACCTGAGTTATCTAGGTCAGACAGGCCTTTCACACTGAGGCCTTCCTTTGCCAGAGCTTCTTGGTTCCAAAAGAGTGTGAAGACCAGGAAGTGGAAGCAAAAAGGAGCCTGCATGAAATTGCAGCACGTGCAAGGGGGACCCAATGAGTGCTTGTGCAAACTCTGGAAGGTCCTCTCAGTGGACCTGCTGCAGTAGGACGTGTTCCACACACTTTCTTCTTCAAGCCCCATTTCGCATGCTGCCTTGGAAAAAGATTGCAACGTTGACGATACACACGGTCTCAGGGACAGAAACTAGACTATTTGGTAATTTGATGCTGGTCACAAAGATTTCAGATGACTGACACGAACTTTGGAAACGTGGATTCACCATTTTTTGGTCAAAAAACACCCCTGAGTGAAGCTACTTTGATCACACCATCAATTGTGATATTTCTTTAACTAATCGACTTTCTTCACTGAAAATCAGTGAGAAAAAGTCTTCATTTCTCTGATTTCAGTACTCTCAAGCGTTGACAAAAATTCATCTTTTGAGCTTGACTTTTCAGAGAATGTGAAAAAGTCAATTAGTCAAAGAAAATTACATGTTTCACCAAAAAATTCGAGTTATTCTCACTAGCAAATTTTACTCTGATTCTCTCGAGATAATCAATTCTCACTCAGGAACCAGTGAAATTTGCTCGTGAAAATAGCTGTTCTTATTTTTTGTCAAAAAAATAATGTTATTTTACGTTAGATTGTCTATCTGGCATTCATTTCTTTGTACTAAGGAGGTCCAGAATAGAACTATTTTGCCACATACTGAACTGCAAGTCCTTTCCACCCCCCTTATTTACTGACTGCATGTGGTAAAGTAGAGGTCAGCACTCCTAAGGCACTACTTAAACAATAGCCACCACTTCGTGAGATTTGCGGTTGTTTAGTCAGCTGCTAGCTAACTTGGACTTCGTGTGCAAGTGAATGAAGATTGCAAAATGTGCCATAAGACATAGTGGCCACTTTTGGTCAAACCACTTAAAGGTCACTAGAGCTGCTGTCCCCGTGCATGGGGCTACAACGCTGTTGGGCTGCAGTGACTGAGTGTTCGTAAAAGTGCTACTTGCACATAATGCACAAAATGTAAAACTGACCCGAAACCTTGTAATATTTGCAATATTTTACATAAGTGAGCCGTACATGGATTTCGGCAAGTATCGAACGTGCGTGCGCAGTGTGATAACACCAATGGCAGTGATTTTTCTGCAGTGAGTAAATCTAGGTCGCTCAACAGTTGGGGGAGGGGGGGATAAAAAATGGATGATGCCTCAGAATAGAGGAGGCATTTTTCACTTGGACGAGGATAAATTGTGTTTACATCTATCAAGTCGGTGCCATTACGAGTAGTTGGTGTTGGTAAAAAAGCAAAAGAAGTAGCAGCACTGTGAACGCGTACGTCCCAGCGGTGGACTGCACGGCGTCCGCGCAGTCGCCTGCGCCGCCGATGATGTCGGCAGGGTCGTGGCCGATGCTCGCCTCGAGGTCTTGGAGTTGCCCACGTGGACGTGGTTGAAGCTCGTCCCTGGACGAGCCTGCCTGCTGGTGCAGCCGGCAGAACCAAGACCCCGAAACCAAGAACACGTCCGCAGAGTTGTCATCGTTCTCTACAATGTCGAGGTTGGCACTAAAAACAGGTCATGGCCACGACATAACTTTTATTGACTCTAGCTGGCCGCATGACGTCATACGGCAACTTAAGCTAAGTCATTTTTAAATCTCTTCCTGCGAGCTATATTTGGTGCAAGACTCCCCTTGAATACAATGTGGTAAAGTGCAATTCAGCCATTCTCTGGACTGCCTTCTCTCACATCTGTGTGATCAGGTCACGGAGCAGCAGCGAGGCGAGATTGTGGGCTCGAGATGTCCCGAGTGTCGTCGATGAGTTTTGTTTACCTGTCAAAGTGTCACCCTGTCACTCTCTTTTGGCTGCTTCACCAAACCTAGCAACCTTGCAACCTGGACACGGGTTTTATGCATGCTTGCTCATGGAGCTGGAGGGCCTGGGAGATGAATCCCCCTGTCAGCCTTTGGGTCCGGATTGTTCCATGAAGATTTCAGCTGATTTCATCCACTTTTACCCCTTCAAAAAGCCACATTTGTGTTCTGTTTGGCGTGGCCCCCCCGTCCAGGTGGCCTTCTTCTGAGCATTCTAGCTCCAAAATGGGCAGCCTCAACATTGACCCTGTGTACTCAACAATGTGTCCCAGTATCACAGCTACATGTTCCACATCAAAATTCTACTTCAACATGTTTCAGTACAGTGTAGGAGGTGTCGTCATGCTCAACGCAATTACTTACAGCCAGGACTGTACGTCGTGGTTGGGTCCAGAGATGCAGGGGAGTGGCCAGGTACCTGCTGTTTTGCCTGTTTGGGTATCTTTCAAGATGCCAATCCTTCGTCTGAGAACACCAATACTTTGCCTGACGCTTTTCCTTTCAATAAATTTAGACTCTTGGTCGCTCTGTCCTTCCTCTTCTGCTTCTAAGGCTTGGTGATCAGCTGGGTCCTCCTGTTCACAAATGATTTCAGCCATAAGCCTCCCTTGACCAACCACCTGGCAGTCGTCTGGGGCAGTCCATTCTCCCTGCTGATTTTCCGGATTGTGGTTTCCGGGTTGGACACAACGTCAGCCTTGACTTTTGCCACCACTGCCTCTGTAGGTGCAGACTCTGTGTGCAGTCTGCCAACCTGTTTTCTCTTGGAATGACCACCAGTCTGCTTGTAGAGGTTCTTGACATTGGCCACAGTGTTTCGATCCACCCCAAAGGCCTCGGCAATGGTCTGGTTGGACTTGCAAGTCTCACTGCGTGCAACAATCCTCTTTCAGATTTCTTCCATTTTTAATGTTTGGCAAAAAATTCTACTTGCACCCTACCAATTATCTGATCATGTAGATAAGCCCTTCCCCCATCTTTTTTTTTTTTTTTAAAAAATGACTTCTAATAAACGACCCCTGTGTACAGCGTCATCGGGTCCACGAGCTATGGACGAGATGTTTCGGCTCACCCGGTGATATACCTTTGTTGACATACTAATATAAATACGGAGGTGAAAAAGGATAAAAACGCATATTTTTGGTTCGGTACAGTAGCAGCAAAGAAGGCAGAGACTTGGTCACAAGAAGACTAGAAAAATCTTCAAAGTCTTGAGGACTAAGAAGGACTTTGACAGCAGGGATGATCTCACCTTGCCGCTCCCCTTCCCCCTTCACTCATGCTCCAGTCACCTCAGTTGACTGGGGATTTCCATAATTCCAGCATTTGTTAAGTGTGACTGAGTCCCACCTTAGGGATAAACTGAGTGTCCAATGGAATCGTGACAGGTGAAGAAATTGCTCTGAAACCCTAGGGATAGAAATAGTCTCAACGCCCCAACCTGTTTAACGTCACTGTTTTCATTATTGGCATAATTAAGATGCATAATAAGCTCTTTCTGTCGGCATGAAATGTCCAGCTCTAGTGATAGCAGACCAAGCTTACGTTCCGTCGATGTCAATATCGCCGCACAGAATGCTTGAATAACGAACTTTCTAAGTAAAGCTATATTGAACAAACGCACCCTGTAGATTCGCGAGCGAAAAGTGTGACCAGATTGTAGGTATATTTGAAGGTTACCAGCTTAAACAAAGTTTAAGAGGAGAATTCCTAAAGAGGACGCTATTGTAATTTGAGCACTCAGAAGAACCTGGAGACAAAGACTGCGAGGACGAGAGCAGACAGACCTGCCACACTTCGGTGTGCAGCGTTGCACAGGTCTTCTTCGTCGCAGTTGCAGACTTTCACTTTGAACGAGCCTTCTTCTGAGGTCTCCTCGCCGTCAACGACAATTTTGGCCTTGGCCTTGTCCTTCGTGCACTTGTTGCTGTCCGGTTCTTCTATGCTGATGCCGTCGATGGTGTTGAGGGACGTGATCAACTGCGTCAAGGTCAATCCGCTTTGAGCCTGGTCACTGCAGCCGTACCACGATTGCAACAAGTCTCCCTCCCATTCTTTAAGGAGAAGAAGGAGTTAATATAAAATGAAAGGGAGGAAACTGTGGCTCTAACAGTGTCCTAGTTCAGTGATTCGTTCTGACTCACCCTGTCTGATTTTGTAGCAGAAGCCATTTGCAGTCTCGCAAGAGTCGGCGTCTGCAGGTTCGGCTGATTCAGAAACTAAAATCGTCTGATGGCACTTCAAGCCATTCGCTATGGAAAAAAAATAAACAAATTTATTCATGGCTGCCAATGACATATATTATTGGTGTACGATATGCCAAACTAATCGATATTCGATACCATTCACTGATTGCCCAGTTACAGAATAGCAGTATCGGAGCTAACCGATATTTCAGCATTATTACTGGCCTTCAATAACTGAAATGACAATTGCAGCTGGGCAACAGATGAAGAAGCTCCATTGTTTTGTTGTTGTGTGGGATCACAAGTTTGTTCCTGCCAGAAGCCATGTTGTTCTCATACTTTTTTGTATTGTTTAATGCCCTTCGCCAGGGGTGGGATGTGGGGCCCATACGAGCCAGCCCACACAGTTCAGGAGCCGGCAGATTGTAGCGTGCACAGTATCGCATTACGCTTTTAGATGGTTTGCAAATATGACGATATGCGATGTCACGGCCATGCACTGTGTAGTAACTAATGCACGCTATGGACTAGCTGGATGTAGTGAGAATAGTGCACACCTCTTTTTTCAGCCATGACCTTTGAATGGATTGAACTACAGAAGTGGTTCACCCTTCTACGTAAGGCTAAGAAGCCGTTCTAACCCACTCATATGTTCACAATACGGTCAAACTTTCATGTGGTAAATTCTGCTGCACTACACAATTTGGATTCCATACAGCCAATGACTTTTTTTGAAGTACAGTAGAGGTCACTTATAAGAACACCATCCGTTCTCAGACAAAACGTTCTTATGAGTGGCCTGACCTTGTTCATAAGAAGCGTAGCTATGTAAGTGTGTACTTATAGCTTTGATACAAGGCACATAAAATTTCACTCGTAGAGTTGTTATCCCCTGAGAGTGAAGGGTGTTGATGTTTTCGCCTTCAATTCTTTTGTCCAAACTCATCTTATTCATGTCTGGATTTTGAATTTCTCAAACTTATTCAGGTTCCTACTGTTTTTAAGCAATTTTGGATCAAAATTGTGCGTATATGCGGCTTTGAGTACGCTTAGAAGCGGTGAAATTCACCACATCAAGTGCATTCCATTCCTTGGAAATCTGTTCGTATAGGCGGATTGTGCTTATATCCGGTGCTTATGAGCGTCTGTTATTGCACCCTGATAGTCTTGCATAGGTAAGGTTGGGGTTGGGACAAGTCAGGTTAGCTATGTTCAGGTCAGGCGTTATGACCAGCTTGGCTACTGTGGCAAGTCCCGAATTAAGGGAGTCCTCATATCAATGGCAACACAAACACCATAGTTGCGTCTGTGTCCTGGAGGAAGTTCAACGTCGACGTGGACTCACAAGTCAGTCCGTCTTCTCACATTCGGACCTGATCTGACATGTGCGAAAATTTGTGCTAATCCCACCAACTCGGCTCACTCAGCATTACCAATGGGGACTGTGGCGCAGGCGATGAAGACACCGGCAAGGAGGACCTTCTGGATCATGGTGATTGAACTTTGTCCAAAGATGCTGACAATATATGTTCTCGCACTACAGTGAGATCTCCACTTCCAGATGCTCCTGGGCAGAATGAGGCCTTTGAAGGCTTACCCCCCCAGCTTATACTTATCGGTTATGTACATAGAGCAAGAAAATATCTGGGAAAGAGTAATACATCATGTCTCACTCTGATAATGCGGTCAATAGCTGTAAAATTCCCGCTATCGCTACCTTTGTTTGCCAAGACTTTATGACACCGCCCTCGTCCCATGCGGAATCGCCAGCAGCAATAGCAACGGCAGCAGCGCCTGCGCCTGCACTGTCGAGCATTGTAAGATAAGGAGCATTGGTATGAGTAATACGTAGATCTTTAGTCCCAGCACTTGACGGCGTTTCTCTTGCCCTTTCACTGCCACTTTTCTCAAATTCCTCGAAAATACTTTGCCGTATACACTGCATTCTTGATTTTTCAAGTTTAACTCTATCGTTTTTATCGAATGATTTACGTTAGGAAAGGGTTGATGAAGATGATCCGATCAAAACTTGGGGATTTTAGGTTGCTAACTCATTTTTGCAAGGTTTTGACCTAAAATTCCGGGGTCTATTGATGTGCGTGTTGATGAACGCACGCTCTTTCTGCTCGTCATATACAGTGTCTTCAGAATCTCCTGCCTCTGTCGATCGCTTACAGCTTCACAAAAATTAAAGGCACCCAAATGACCAGCAGAAATTTGGATTACAGAGAGCAAAAAATGTTGAAATTTTTGACAGACCCGCTTATTCGAACAACCCATCGAAGAAATAGCCAGAATTTTTTTTGCCACATTTGATGACGCTTTTAGGTGTGTAAAACCTCTGCTAATTGCTACAGGTCATGTTCGAGATTGCAGAGCAAAAAGCGGAATAGAAATGTCTCTAGTGTCTGAAAAGTTATGACTAATTTTGTGGTCAACTGTTGTCCTCTACTCTACCCTCAGTTCAGCTTTTGCACGAGACGGAGGGCAAAGGGTATGCTGTACGCCGGACACATACGCACACTCATGTAGTCTCCCACCTATGCAGTCCCCACGTATGTAGTCCCTGGACTTATAGTCCCTGCGTGTGTAGTTCCTGCGCGTGTAGTCCCCCCATGCAGTCCCCCGCCCATGTAGTCCCTCCGCAGGTACCCCGCCCCCCCATGTAGTCCCTCCGCATGTAGTCCCTCCGCATGTAGTCCCTCCGCATGTAGTCCCTCCGCATGTAGTCCCTCCGCATGTAGTCCCTCCGCATGT